>Ga0307508_10003754_pt1 | contig 15184 bp, 10 predicted proteins | sample 9_EM_MG_FD_203089 | JGI IMG/M metagenome (GOLD analysis project Ga0307508, IMG submission 203089) | Populus trichocarpa ectomycorrhiza microbial communities from riparian zone in the Pacific Northwest, United States - 9_EM | ecosystem: Host-associated > Plants > Roots > Unclassified | place... | reverse complement strand
GACCAGCGTCGCCGCCGCGCAGAGCTTGCCGAGGAACAGGCCCTCCGACGAGATGAAACCGACCAGGAAGATCGGCGCCGTCCCGGCGTTGGTGGCCGTCAGGTTGACGGCCAGGAAGAACTCGTTCCAGGCGAAGATGAAGCAGATCAGCGCCGTCGCGGCGAGACCCGGCGAGACGATCGGCAGGACCACCTTGCGGATCGAGGTGATCAGGCTCGCGCCGTCCACCTCGGCCGCCTCCAGCACCTCACGCGGCACCTCGAGCAGGAACGACCGCATCATCCACACCGCCAGCGGCAGGTTCATCGACGTGTAGAGCAGGACCATCGTCCAGACGTTGTCGAGCATGCCGAGCTGCTTGACCAGCAGGTAGATCGGCAACAGGGCTGCCACCGCCGGCATCATCTTGGTGGAGATGAAGAAGAACAGGGCGTCGGTCCACTTCGCGACCGGGCGCAGCGACAGCGCGTACGCCGCCGGCGTGGCCAGGACCACCACCAGCAGGGTGGAGAAGATGCTGGCCATCAACGAGTTCAGCAGGAACGGCGTGATGTTGCGGTCGAAGACGGCCGCGTACTGCTCGGTGGTCGGATGGAAGAACCAGGTCGGCGGGTTGCTCGCCGCGTCCTGCTCCTGCTTGAAGCTGGTCAGCACCATCCAGATCACCGGGAACACGAAGACGATGCCCGCGACCCAGGCGACGATGCCCCAGACCGTGTTGAACATCCGCCGCTTGCTGGCCGGCCGCGGACCGGCCGGCGCGACTCGTGTTTCGGTGGCGAGCGCGGTCATCGGCTCTCCTCCATCCGGAACAGGCTCGAGATGACGCGCAGGGCGAACGTCGCCACGATGATCGTCAAGATCACGACGATCACGCCGGCGGCCGAAGCCTCGCCGTACTCGAACTTGCGGAACGTCGTCAGATAGATCTCGTACGGCAGGTTGGTGGTCGCCGTGCCGGGCCCGCCCTGGGTGATGCTGAACACCGCGTCGAACGTGTTGACCAGGTAAATCGAGCCGAGCAGCGCGCCCAGTTCCAGATACTGCCGCAGGTGCGGGAGGGTCATCTTGCGGAAGATCGCCCAGGCGTTGGCACCGTCGACCCGGGCCGCCTCGAGGATGTCCTCGCTCTGCGACTGGAGGCCGGCGAGCAGGATCAGCATCATGAACGGCGTCCACTGCCACACCAGGGTGCCGATGACCGCCGTCTTGGGATAGTCGGAGATCCAGTCGGTCTGGCCGCCGAAGACACCGTTGATCAGGCCGTACGCCGGGTTCAGGATGGCGTGCTTCCAGAGCAGCGCCGCGGCAACCGGCATCACCAGGAACGGCGTGATCAGCAACGTGCGGACCACCGACCGGCCGACGAACTTGCGGTCGAGCAGGATGGCCAGGCCGAGACCGAGAATCATCGAGAAGATGACAGCCCCGGCGGTCAGCAACACCGTGTTCAGCAACGCGGCGCGCAGCCGCGAATCGGTCAGCACTGTCACGTAGTTGTCGAGGCCGACGAAATGCCGCTGCCCCGGCCGCAGCGCGTTCCAGCCCAGGGTGGAGAGGTAGAGGGTGACCAGGAACGGCACCTGGGTCACGATGATCGCGAAGATGAGGGCGGGCAACAGCGGGGCGCGGCGCACCCAGCGGTCCTTGGCGCCACCCTTGACATGGGGGACGGGGGTCTTGGTCTGGTTGTCCGCCCGGGTAATGACGTCGGTCATTTTATTCGGCCTTCCGGTCGGTGCGGGGGCGCCGCCGCAGGACGGCGCCCCCGCCGGCACTACTTGTAGTTCTTAGCCACGTCTTCGGCTAGTTTCTGGCCATCGTTGAGGGCCTCATCGACCGTCTTGCTGCCGGTCAGTGCCGCGCTGACCTCCTGCGACACCTTTGTGCCGAGGTCGGCGAACTCGGGGATGTCGACGAACTGCACCCCGATCGCGGGCCGCGGCTGCAGGCCCGGGTTCTGCGGGTTGGCGTGCTCGATCGAGCCGAGCGTCACGTCCGCGAACGCGCTGGCCGACTGCTTGTACTCGGGAATCGAGTAGGTCGAGGTGCGCTTGCCGGACGGGACCCGCGACCAGCCGAGGTTCTTGCCGACCAGCTGCTCGTAGTCCTTGCTCGTGGCCCAGGAGATGAACTTCCAGGCGGCGTCGGCCTTCTTGGTGGTCTTGGGCATGGCCCACGCCCAGGTCCACAGCCAGCCGGAGTACTCGGTCTTGTTCACCGGGGCGTACACGTAGCCGACCTTGCCGGAGACCTTGCTGGAGTTCGGGTCCTCGAGCGTGCCGGCCGCCGACGTGGCGTCGTACCACATGGCCGCCTTGCCCTGGCCGAACGTGTTCAGGCACTCGGTGAAGCCGGCCTGCGGAGCACCCGACTCGCCGTACTTCTTGATCAGGTCGACGTAGAAGTTGGTGGCTTCCTTGAACTCCGGCGCGTTGACCTTCGGCGTCCAGTCCTTCTCGAACCAGGTGCCGCCGAACGTGTTGACCACGGTGGTCAGCGGCGCGAACATCTCGCCCCAGCCGGGCAGGCCGCGCAGGCAGATGCCGGCGACGCCCTTGTTCTTGTCGTTCAGCTTGGCGGCGAAGTCCGCGACCTGGGCCCACGTCGGGTGCTCCGGCATGGTCAGGTTGGCGGCCTTGAACATGTCCTTGTTGTACATAAGGAAGGACGACTCGCCGTAGAACGGCGCCGCGTACATCTTGCCGTCCTCGCCGGTCAGCGACTGGACCATCGGCTTGATCAGGTCGGCCGAGTCGTAGCTGGCGTCCGCGCTGGCCTGGGTCGACAGCTCGTGCAGCCAGCCGTTCTTCGCCCAGATCGGCACCTCGTACGCGCCGACCGTGGCGACGTCGTACTGCCCGCCCTGGTTTGCGACGTCCTGGGTCACCTTGTCGCGAAGCTCGTTCTCCGGGAGGATCGTGAACTTCACGGTGATGCCGGTCTGCTTCGTGAAGTTGTCGGCGGTCAGCTTCTGGATGTCCTCCATCTGCGGATTGCCGACCATCAACGCCGTAATGGTGTTGTCGTCAGACGAGCCGCCGGTGGTCGAGCCGGCGCCGGAACAACCGGACAGCACGAGTACGCCGGCCGACACGCCGGCGATCAGAAGGGACAGTTTCTTCCCTGTTTTTTGCACAGCAGATCCTCCGTTTGAAGAAATGCACGAACCGCGCCGGCCATGACACCATTGCCGGCATTGGATGCGCGGGATTGCTAGACCCGGATCACCTGGGGGCCGAGTCGTGAATAGCGGTGCGCCTCGGACGCGGGTAATCCGGTGTCCGTGACCAGTGATTCGAAATCGGATATCTCAGCGAATCGGCAGAACGTGCGTACGCCGAATTTCGTGTGTATGCCGGCGAATATCCGCCGGCGCGCCGCGCGAACGGCATGCGCCTTCACGTCGGCCACCGCGGGGTCGGGGGTGGTGAGACCCACCTCGCGGGAGATGCCGTTGGCCCCGACGAACGCGAGGTCGATGACGAACCCGGCCAGCATGCCGCTGGCCCAGTGGTCGACCGTGGCCAGCGTGCGGCCGCGGACCCGGCCGCCGAGCAGCAGCACGGTCGCCGGGGTGGAAGTGGACAGCCAGGCCGCCGTGTTCAGCGATGCGGTGACCACGGTGAGCGGGCGGTCCGTCGGCAGCGCCTCCGCAATGAGCTGCGGGGTGAAGCCCTCGTCGATGAAAATGGTTTCGGCGTCCCCCATGAGTGCGACCGCGGCGGCGGCGATCCGTCGTTTCTCCGGAACCCCGCGAGTGGTTCGCATCGCGAGGTCCGTCTCGAATTTCGCGGTCTCCACCGGATACGCACCACCGTGCGTACGGCGGAGGAGGCCGTGCTTTTCGAGCAATCGCAGATCACGCCTGATCGTCTCCGCCGAAACGGTCAGCTCGGCCGACAGTTTCGCGACGTCGACCTCGCCCTGCCGGCGGGCCAGTGCAACGATCTGGTGTTGCCGTTCTTCCGCATTCAAACCCGCACCTCCAGCCGCCACATCAGGCTTTTTTTCTTGCTGCTCGCCTGTCGTGGACTAGTTGTAACACCGGGGAAACGTGTGGCCGCCATCACAGGCTAGGCGACTTGGTTGTGTCTGTGCCCGTTTCACTGCCCGCTGTGCACGCTCCAAATCATTACACCACCGGATGAATCGGTACGAAGGTCATGCCCGAATGGGCGGGAAGTTTGCCCGAGCCATGCCCGAGGGTGTGAGAGCGGTAGCTATGGCGGTGTGCGTTCGGGCGCCGGAGCGACGCTACGGATGTCCTCAGTTGTGGGACCGCGAAGCCGACTTAACGGTCCGTGGGCGCTCTCGCAACGCAACAGCTGACGGAGTTCCTCTCCGTCGTGGCCGACCGGTCCGATGTGCCGGCGGCGCAACACGCTGCCGTCGTCTGCACCGCCCGCGCACTCGAGGCGGACATCGCGGTGCTGGCCGTCGACGGCACGGTCGCCGCCGCACTCGGGTTGCCCCCGGACCCGAGCATCGCGGACGAGTTGGCGGCCGCGCGTACCGGCCTGCTGCGGCTGGACGGGGTCGACTACTTCGTCGCCCACGCGCCGATCGGCGGCGACTTCCCGGGCGTGCTCGTTCTCGGCCGGCGCCGCGCGGGCTTCACCGCCGAGGAGGTCTGCCTGCTCCGCGGGATGACCCGGGTGCTCGAGTTGAGCCTGCAGGCGCTGCACATCGTCGAGTCGGAACGCCTGCACGCGATCGAGAACGACCGGCTGGTCAGCTCGCTGCAGGAGCGGGAACGCCTGCTCGAACAGCTTTCCCAGATCCAGCGCGCGATCGCCCGCCGGGCGCCGCTGGCGGAGATTTTCGAGGCCGTCACGAGCGGCGCCTGCGCGCTGCTCGGCGTCGACGGCGGCGCGCTCATTCTGCTCGAGTACGACGACCGGACGCTGGCCAGCATGATCTCGTGCATCGGCCTCTCCCCCGACGTGACGGCCAAGCTGCAACGCATGCCGCTGGTCGCGTTCGGCGTCTCCGGGCTGGCCATCCTCGGCAACGAGCTGGTCTTCGTCGAGGACTACGGCAACTCGCCGATCGCCATCCCCGAGGTGAGCCGGAGCAACCTGAAGTCGGTGATGGCCGTTCCCGTACACGAGAACGGCACTGTCGTCGGCTGCCTGACCGTCGGCAACTTCGACGAGCGCGAGTGGGGCAAGGAGTCGCGGGAGATCCTCACGGCGTTCGCCGAGCACGTCAGTCTCGCGATCACCGACGCGAAGACGCTCGAGGCGATGAACCAGGCGTTCCTCGACTCGCTGACCGGGCTGGCCAGCCGCGCGCTGTTCATGACCCAGATGGAGAACGCGTTCGACTCCGCCGCCGGCGGAGTCGCGGCGCTCTTCGTCGACCTGGACCGGTTCAAGGTGGTCAACGACTCGCTCGGCCACGCCGCCGGCGACCAGCTGCTGGTCGGCGTCGCCGAACGCATCCAGGCCTGCCTGCGCGACGGCGACACCGCGGCCCGGCTAGGGGGCGACGAGTTCGCCGTGCTGCTGCCAAGCGTGTCGGGCATCGACGAGGTGGTCCCCGTCGCGAAGCGCATCCGCGACGCGCTGCGCGAGCCGTTCTCCCTGGCCGGCAAGGAGACGTTCGTCAGCTCGAGCATCGGCATCGCGTACAGCGATACCGGCGGGCACGAGGCGCAGGAGCTGATGGTCCGCGCGGACCTGGCGATGTACCACGCGAAGAAGCTGGGCAAGGACCGGTACGAGATCTTCGAGCCGGCCATGCAGGCGGCTTTCCAGGCCGGGCTGCAGATGGAGGCGGACCTGCGGCGCGCGGTGGTCCGGCACGAGTTCGAGCTGCGCTACCAGCCCATCGTGCATCTGCGGACCGGCGAGATCACCGGCCTGGAGGCCCTGGTGCGCTGGCAGCACCCGGAGCGCGGCATCATCCCGCCGCTGGAGTTCATCCCGCTCGCCGAGGAAACCGGAATGATCGTTCCGATCGGCGACTGGGTGCTGCGCGAGGCCTGCCGGCAGGCCGCCGCCTGGAACCTGCGGCGCGCCGGCCGGATGCTCACGGTGAGCGTCAACTTGTCGGCGGTGCAGCTCGACCAGGGCAACCTCGTCGAGGTGGTCTCGATGGCCCTGCAGGAGAGCGGCCTGCCGGCGAAGTGCCTGGTCATCGAGCTGACCGAGTCGCTGCTGGTGGACCATCGCCCGACGACGGTGCGGCAACTGCAGCAGGTCAAGGCCTTGGGCGTACGCCTGGCCATCGACGATTTCGGCACCGGCTATTCGTCGTTGGCGTACCTGCGCCGGTTCCCGGTCGACATCATCAAGATCGACAAGTCCTTCGTCGACGAGGTCGGCGACGAGCCCATCGCCGCGGCCCTCACCCTCGGCATCATCCAGCTCGGCCAGGCCCTGCAGCTGTCCACGATCGCCGAGGGCATCGAGGACCTGGACCAGCTCAACGAGCTGGCCGACGGCAACTGCGAGCTGGGCCAGGGCTACTACTTCGCCGAGCCGCTCACCGACGAGGCCATGGGCGACCTGCTCTTCCCACCGGATTGACCGCGCGGGACCGGTCGTCGGTCAGACCGTGGCGGGCAGCAGGGACCCGCCCGCGGCCAGCAGGACGCCGAGCTTGTCGGCCGGCATCGGGCGGGCGAAGTGGTAGCCCTGGGCCGCGGTATAGCCCAGCGAGAGCAACTGCTCGGCTTGCTGGGGAGTCTCCACACCCTCGGCCACCGCGTGCAGGCCGAGCGCCTGGGCCAGGTGGATCACGGCCGCGGCCATCGGGACGCGCCCGTCGACCTCCGCCTGGGTGAACGAGCGATCCAGCTTGATCTCGTCGATCGGGCAGTCGTGCAGCAGGGAAAGCGTCGAGTGCCCGGTGCCGAAGTCGTCCAGCGAGATGCGTACGCCGAGACCGCGCAGTTGATGCAGGGTCGCGACGGACTGCCCCGGCTCGACGGCCATCGACTCGGTGATCTCGAGGGTGATCCGGTCGGCGGCCAGGCGGTACTCGGCGAGCAGCGCGCCGACGTCCGTGGCGAAGCCGGGTTCCCGCAGGTCGCGGGCCGACACGTTGACGTTGAGCACGCCGGGGGCGGCGTCGCCGTGTTCGGCGAGCCACTGCGCCAGCTGGCGGAACGCCGTCCGCATCACCCAGCGGCCGAGCGGGACGATCAGGCCGGTGCGCTCGGCGACCGGGATGAACGCGTCCGGGGCGAGCGTGCCATGCGTCGGGTGGGCCCAGCGGACCAGCGCCTCGGCGCCCACCAGCCGGCAGTCGTCCAGCGCCACGATCGGCTGGTAGAGCAGGAAGAGCTGCTCGGACTGGATCGCCTCGCGCAGTTCCGCGCCCAGGTGGGCGTGGTCCGTGCCGGCGGTGGCCATGGCGGCGTCATAGTGCAGGTACGCGGTGCCGGCGATGTTCTTGGCGGCGTACATGGCGATGTCGGCGTGCCGGAGCAGGACGCTCGGCTCGTCCCCGGAGTGGCCGTCGGCGATGCCGATGCTGGCCCGGATCGGCAGTTCGTGCCCGTCGGCGAGGACCGGCTGGCGGAGCGCCTCGACCATCCGTTCGGCCGCCAGGTCGGCCGCGGCCGGGTCGGCGCCGTCGAGGACCACCACGAACTCGTCGCCACCGAGCCGGGCGACCGTGTCCTCGGCCCGGATGCAGGCGTTCAGCCGGCGCGCGACGGCGACCAGCAGCAGGTCGCCGACCTCGTGCCCGAGGGTGTCGTTGACCTCCTTGAAGTCGTCCAGGTCGATCAGCGCCACGCTCACGTCGCGGACGCCGGGCCCGGTCAGCGCACGTTCCAACCGCTTGTGGAAGAGGAACCGGTTGGGCAGTTGGGTCAGCGCATCGTGGTTCGCGCCGTGGTCGAGCCGGTCGAGCAGCAGGGCGTTCTCCTGGAACGCGAGGATCTGCCGGAGCACCACCAGAGTGGTCAGCCCGACGGCGGCCGCCACCACGACCTGGTCGTCGGAGGAGTCGTCGCCCCAGGTGACGAAGACCAGCAGCACGTCGACGGCGGCGATGGCCGCGTACGGAAGCAGGCTGAACGAACGCCGGCGCGGGGTCGCCTCGCCGCGCCGCCGGACGTGGCCGGCCAGCCGCTGCCGCTCCCCGGCGAGCGCGCCGATGAAGAACACGACCGGCATGCCGAGCATCAGCGTGTACAGGTGCGGGCGGACGACCTCGAGGTACTGCTGCAAGGCGGGTGTCACCGTTCCCGTGAACATCGCGAACGCGAGCAACCGCAGCGCCCGGTTGTCGATGAACCGGTGGCTGGACAGCATGACCTTCACCGTCCCCATCGTGGCGACCAGGCCGAGCACCGTCAGAACCACCGAGCCGGCCACTCCGTAGCCGTCCTCCCCGAGCAGCCGGCGGGTCTGGAAGTGCCACAGGAACACCGCGACCGCCAACATCAGGGTGCCGGCATCGAGCATCAGCCGCAGCCGTTCCCCGGCCGTCTGCCGGGCCAGCGGCAGCCGGAACAGGGCGTACACGATGATCGTGACCGCCGCGCCGTCGGCGGCGAGCATCACCGGCGGGAGATGCACGCCCGGCCCGGGGTCGCTCAGCACGTCGATCGCCTGCGCCGTGGCTGCGACGCCGACCAGGCCGGCGGCGACGCTGAGGTGGCGCCAGAAGCGGCGGGTGGGTGCGGCGATCGTCATGGTTCTCGACGTACGCCGGAAGATCGCCGCTAGCAGCACGGCGCCGAGCGGCGTCGGCAGCCACAGCAGGACCGGCGGCCCCACCGGGCGCACGGCGTTCACCAGGAACCAGAGGAGGGTGACCGCGGCCAGCGCACCGCAGCCCTGCAGCAGCCGATCCCACGACCTGGGCGCTCGAAGCACCTCCGACGCGCCCATCGTGCCTGCCTCCTCCGCGAGTCCCCCGTCTGTTCCATCGGCCACGAAGTGCCCGGTATGAGGCATTACCGCGGCCCAGATAACGACATGCCCCGGACAGCCAGGGTTTCGATACCGGTCACCAAGGTGGACGAGCGTGAGCCGGGTGGAAAACGTTCTGCTCACCGTCGTCGTGCCGGTCTACGCCGTACCCGGATCGCTGCTCCAGCGCTGCCTGAACTCGGTGCTCAGCGGTCTGACGGCCGACGAGTCCACGGCCGTCGAAGTCATCGCGGTGGATGACGCCTCGCCCGATGATTGCGGCGCGGTGCTCGACGCGTACGCGGAACGGCATGGGAATTTGCGCGTTGTTCACCTTGCGCGCAACGTGGGACTCGGTCTCGCCCGCAACGCCGGTCTGGCCGAGGCCATCGGCGAGTATGTCTGGTTTGTCGACAGCGACGACCGGCTGGCACCCGGCTCGGTCGCCGCCGTGCTCGAGCGGCTGCGCGCCGACCGGCCGGACGTGCTGCTGGTCGACCACCTGCGCGAGCACGAGGACGGCCGGTTCGAGGTCGACGCGAGCAGCCACCTGCTGCGCCACGCCCCGGGCGTCGGCCCGCTGGCCGAGCGGCGACAGCTGCTCCGGGTGCAGCACACCGCGTGGAACAGGATCGTCCGCCGCGGCCACCTGCACGATCTCGACCTGCGCTTCCGGCCGGGCTGGTACGAGGACGTCCCGTTCAGCAACCCGGTGTTGATCGGCGCCGGCCGGATCGCGGTGCTCGACCGGGTCTGCTACCTCTACCGGATCGGCCGCCCGGGCGCGATCACGGCGACCCGCAGCGACCGCCACTTCGAGGCCTTCGACCAGTACGGCCGGCTGCACGAGTGGGTCGCCGACCGGGCACCGGCGGCCTGGCTGCGCGCCGAGTTGTTCACCTTGATGATCAACCATCTGCTGGTGGTGGTCGGCAACGACGGCCGGGTGCACCCGAGCCATCGCCGGGCGTTCTTCCGCCGGATCGCGGCGCAGTACCGGCGGCACCGCCCGGCCGGACATCTGCCGGCCGCCGGCGTGAAGGGGCTCAAGCAACGGCTCGTCGCGCTCGACGCCTACCCGCTCTACGCGCTGTTGCGGGCCGCCTATCAGGCCCGGGGCCGCACCGACTGGACACCTGCGGTTCGCCCGGACCTTGCCCGGATGCCACGGGAGCCTCAGGCAGTTCCCATACGGTGACGCGCTCGGGTCCCGACCGGACCGGCCGCCAACAGGGAAAGGCCCCGCGTGCTGCGTGCTGCCACCGATACCGATCGGGACACCGTGCTCGGCTGGCGCAATCACCCCGATGTGCGCGCGGTCAGCCTGACGACGCACGTCATCGAGCCGGACGAGCACGCGAAGTGGTGGGAGAACGCGCTTCCCGACCCGGCGCTGAAGATCCTCATCTACGAGGACGACGGAGTGCCCGCCGGCGTGGTGATCTTCGACCTGCGGAGGAGCCCGGCGGTCTGGTCCTTCTACCTGGACGTCGCCGGGCTGGGCCAGCGGCTGCTTCCCGCCTGGATGCGGTTGGAGCAGGCCGCGGTGCGGCACGCGTTCGACGAACTGCGGCTCGAACGGCTTGGCGGCGAGACCCTCGCCGCCAACAAGCAGGTACTGGCTTTGCACAGACGCTTCGGGTTTCGCGAGACCCGGCGATACGAACGACTCGTCGACGGCACGCCGCAGACGGTCGTTTGGACGGAAAGAGGACGTAATGATTGATATCGGGATCGGCAAGCGGCCGTACATCGTGGCCGAGATGTCCGGCAACCACAACGGCTCGCTCGACCGGGCGCTCACCCTGGTCGACGCCGCCGCCGACGCGGGCGCGGACGCCATCAAGATCCAGACGTACACCGCCGACACCATGACCGTGGACGTCAAGCACCCCCGGTTCCAGATCTCCCAGGGCCACGAGCTGTGGTCGAACGAATACCTCTACCAGCTCTACGAGCGGGCGCACACGCCGTGGGAGTGGCACGAGGCGATCTTCGCCAAGGCCCGCGACCGGGGCATCGTCGCGTTCTCCAGCCCGTTCGACCGGACCGCGGTCGAGCTGCTGGAAAAGCTGGACGCGCCGATGTACAAGATCGCCTCTTCGGAGATCACCGACCTGCCGCTGATCCGGCTCTGCGCGAGCACCGGCAAACCGGTGATCATCTCGACCGGCATGGCCACCCTGCACGAGATCACCGCCGCGGTCGAGGCCGCGCAGGGCGCGGGCGCCCCCGAGATCATCGTCCTGTCCTGCACGGCGTCCTATCCGGCGCCGCCGGAGTCGACGAACCTGCGGCGCATCCCGGTGCTGGCCGCGGCGCTCCGGCTGCCGATCGGGCTGAGCGACCACACCCTCGGCATCGGCGTGCCGATCGCCTCGGTGGCGCTCGGCGCCTGCCTGATCGAGAAGCACGTCACCCTGGACCGCACGGACGGCGGCGTGGACTCGGCGTTCTCGCTGGAGCCGAGCGAACTGGCCAGCCTGGTCATCGAGTCCGAACGGGCCTGGCAGGCGCTGGGCAGCACCGTGATCGGGCCCACCGAGGCCGAACGCGAGGGGCTGCGGTTCCGCCGGTCGCTCTACGTGGTGGCCGACGTGCAGGCCGGCGACCGGGTCACCGAGGCGAACGTACGCTCGATCCGCCCCACCGGCGGCCTGCCGCCGGACGCGATCGGCCTGGCCCTGGGCCGCACCTTCCGCCAGGACGCCGCCAAGGGCACACCGCTCACCTGGGACCTGATCTAGCTAGAAGGGCTCGAACACACTGTGTGGCTCAACGTGAACAACAAGGAACTGCAGTGGTTCCTGGAGTCGTCGGTCGTCTACTGGGAGAAGAACCTCCCGCGGCCGAGCGACGACGCGGTCATCCTGGTGGAGGCGTTCCACCAGGACATCCGGGTGAACCTGCGGAACCTGGCGTTCGCTAACGCGCTCCGTAAGCTGCGGCCGGCCCGGATGATCGTCTTCACCGGCGTCGAGGACGCCTGGCGCAAGACGCTGTGGAGCGGCTTCGACGTCGGGATCGTCCGGCAGGTCGCGGAGGCGTTCGGGGCCACCGAGACGATCGACGTCTGGGATCTGGTCCGGCGCAGCCCGGCCAAGCCCGTCGACGAGGTCGTCACCGAATACACCGACGCGACCTATTGCCGACTGGCCAAGGTGCCCCGGCTGCCCGCGGACTACGCGAGCCGGGCGGACTACCGGCTGCGGCTGGGCTATGCGGCGGCGTTGAAGGCGTTCTACGAGGAGCAGTTCGACCGGAATGTCGTCGCGCTGGTGACCAGCCACGTCGACTACGACCAGTGGGGGCTGGCCGTCGAGGTGGCCCGCCGCCGGCAGGTGCCGATCATCCACACCCAGCAGACCGGGTGCATGAAGGCGTACGGGCTGTTCCCCGGGAACGACACGCACACCGGCACGTTCCGCGAGGAGCTGACCCGGCAGATCGGGGCCGCGTTCGAGACCCAGGTGTGGTCGCGCCGCGACGAGTTGCACGACGCCGCCGAGCTGATCGCCTGGCGGGCCAAGGTCAACCTGGGCCGGCCGAGCTGGTGGCGGGGCGGCGCCACCGCCTCGGTCGACCTGAACAACCCGGCCGAACGGGCCCGGCTGCGCAGCAGCGTCGTCGCCCGGCTCGGCTTCGACGCGGACCGGCCGATCGTCACGGTGTTCAACCACGCGGTCTCCGACGCGCTCGGCACCAACCGGGAGCTGTTCGCGAGTCTCGCCGACTGGTTCAGCGAGACGGCGGCCTACGCGGCCGAGCACACCGACGCCCAGTGGCTGTTCCTGGAGCACCCGAGCCAGGCGCTGTACGACTCGACCGGCTTCTTCGACAACCTCGCCAAGCAATACAAGAAGTATGAGCACATGGCGTTCCGGCCGAGCGCCACGCTGAGCAAGAACGCCCTGTGGAGCCTCACCGACCTGGGCGTCACCGTGCGGGGCAGCGTGAGCAACGAGCTGCCCGCGTACGGCATCCCGGTGATCCAGGCCGGCTGGTCGGAGTGGAGCTCGTGCGGGCTGTCCACAGTGGTCGACGACGCGGACGCGTACTTCAAGACGCTCGAGCAGAGCATCAACCAGATCCGCGACGGCGTCGAACTGGTCACCGAGGAGCAGGTCCGGCGGGCCCGGCTCTGGCTCTGGCTGTATCGCAGCGGCACCGACGTGGTCACCCCGCTGGTGCCGCAGTGGGAGGTCTGGCCGGCCGACGTGCTGCTCAAGGTGTTGCGGGCGACGTTCCGGCACATCGAGAGCGACGCCGACCCGCTGTTCGCGGCGGTCGAGCGGATGTGGACCCGGCAGGAGCCGATGCTCACCCGGACGGACTGGTCGGCGTGATCGGCGCCTGGTTCCAGACCGCGTACGACGAGCCGCGGGCCGTGGCCGACCTGCCCATCGAGGTGGACAGCGGGCGCGACGACGCGTTGTGCATCGTCGACCAGGTGATCCGCGGCACCGGCATCATCGGCCGGGTGACCGGCGACTTCGGCGCCGTAGCCCTGAAGATCCGTGGCACCGGCCGGCCCGTGCGGGTCCGGGTCGACATCCAGCTCGACGAGCTCAGCACCCGCTGGTGGTCCGACCGGGTCCGGCCGCCCCGGCATCAGGGCGAACGGCCCCGCCTGGTGCTGGTCCGCGCGCAGGGCGAGATCCGCGGCGCGGCGCTGCTGGCCCGGCGGCAGGGCTGGCGCGGGGCCGACAGCGCGCAGGCCACGGTCGAGTTCGAGATGAGCGCCGACGACCTCGACCGGGACGGCCTGCTGGTGGTCGAGCTGGCCGAAAGCCCAGGTCCGTCGTGGTCCGCCAACCGGGTCTCCGCACGCTCCGCGTTGGGCCTGAGAATCGACACCATTTTCGTACGCGAAGCCGGGTCACCCATTGCCAGGGCGTTCACACCGACGGGATGTGACCTGGCGGTGCTCCAGCCGGGCGGGCCAACCGCGTTCCGGCTGGACGTCTCGTCGGTGCCGCTGGCCCCGCCGGTGCCCCGCACGCCGTCGACGACGCTCACCAAGCGGCGGCCGGCCCGGGCCGCGTTCAAGCTGACCCGGATCGCCCGGCGGGCCGCGATCCGGGCCGGCGCCCAGGCCCTGCCGGAGCGTCCGGGCCGGGGACTCGGCGTGCTCGCGGCCGACCTGCGCACCGGCGCACCGCTGCCGGTGGAGGTCACCGGCCGCCGGCCCGGCAGCCTCGAGGTACGCCTCGCCGCCGTGCCGGAGGGCCCGGTCCTGATCGGCCTCGACGCCGCCCACCCCGGCCTGTCCTGCCGAATCGTCCCGGCGCCATGACTCGCCGGGCCTCGTTCCCCGTCTCGCAGATCGGGTCGTCCCGATGATCCATCGCCCGGCGCTCGGCACCGACCCGGAGCGCAACCACCGGGTGCTGCAGGAGGCACTGGACACGGCGCCGCCCGGCAAGCTCGAACTGCCGCCGGGCGAGCACGTGCTCGCCGACGGCCTGCGCGTGCCGGACGGCTGGACGATCCGCGGCGCGTCGGTGATCGGCGCAAACGGCTCGCCGCCCGCGAGTTGGCTGACCTCGACCGGCACGACGGGCCATCCGGTGCTGCACGTGCTCGGCTCGGACGTGTCGATCAGCGACCTGGGCCTGAAACCGCCGCCGGCCGACCCGGGCGAACACGGCGGCGACCGCGGCACGGCGATCACCATCGGCGAATACCTCTACGCCGCGGCTCCGGAGTGGATCCAGCGCGTCGACGTCCGCCGGGTACACGTCTCGCGGCCGCACGACCGCGCCGCGAACTGCATCGCGATCATGGGCGCGGTCGGCGAGATCGCGCTGCACGACGTGACGGTCCGCGGCGGCTACACGGGCGTGGCCGTGCACTGGGGCGCGGTCGGCGCGGACGTCGCCTCGATCGCCGGCCCGACCTTCCACCCGCACCGGCTGACCATCACCGACCTGCGGGTACGCGACGCGATCGAGGGCTTCTACCTCAGCTCGGTGCACGACGTCCGGGTGCTCGGCAGCTGCCTGCGCGACGTGGAGATGGGCTTCCGCCTACTGCCGGGCGACAACACGAACCGTTTCGCGGCGTCCCGGTCGTCCTCGGCCGACATCGGCGCCCGGATCGAGATCGCCGACGCCTGCGTCCGGTGGACCGGCCCCCGCTACGGGGTACGGATCGCGGGCTGGGGCCGCAGCGAGGTGGACGGGCTGGTCAGCGTGCTCGCGTACACCGACGCCGTGGTCCGGGACTGTCACGTCATCGGCAGCGGCAGCAGCGACGCCTGGTCGCCCGTCCTGGTCGAACGGGCAACCGGCGTGGAACTGCGCGAC
>Ga0307508_10003753_pt1 | contig 15184 bp, 22 predicted proteins | sample 9_EM_MG_FD_203089 | JGI IMG/M metagenome (GOLD analysis project Ga0307508, IMG submission 203089) | Populus trichocarpa ectomycorrhiza microbial communities from riparian zone in the Pacific Northwest, United States - 9_EM | ecosystem: Host-associated > Plants > Roots > Unclassified | place... | reverse complement strand
CTAACTTCTCAGGAGAGGATTGCGGCAACTGCCAACAGAGTTGGCTTGAATATGCCCAAGACATGCACATAGAATGGTAGCAGTAAATAAAACCCAACAGATCACAAAATATGTCCATGAATGTTTGCCGCGCATGAGTCATGTTTCTCTCCCATCTTCGTCATCTCTATGTTAGATACCTACGGTTTATGGCCCCTGCTGAATTCAGCACTCAAGTCCTGAAATGTGACCCCGCAGACATAACATTTCTGCCAATGTCCGATGCACCACAAATCAGTTGCAAAGAAACTCTAGAAGCTTTAGAACGAGCTGCACATCACCTCGTAGATTTGAAGGAAACAGTCGTGTTCCCGACAGAAACAGTATACGGTCTGGGTGCTCTAGCATTGGATGCGACGGCAGCATCAAAAATTTTCTCTACCAAAGGTCGTCCTCCTGACAATCCGCTCATCGTCCATGTTTCTTCCTTGGAAATGCTCCGCTCCCTCCTACCCCCAGATTATGATATCCCGAAGGCATATAAAATCCTCATGAAGCACTTCTGGCCGGGACCTTTGACCCTCCTCTTCCCTCGGAATTCAGACATCGTTCCAGCCATCGTATCTGCAAACCATCCAACAGTAGCGATCCGAATACCTTCACATCCAGTTGCGCGAGCGTTAATTGCCGTTGCGAATGTTCCTCTGGCAGCCCCTAGCGCCAATACTTCGGGTAAGCCAAGCCCGACACGCGCTGAACACGTCCATCGCGACCTCAATGGCAAGCTGAATTTGATTCTGGATGGTGGACCTTGTTCAGTTGGATTGGAGAGCACGGTAGTCGATGGGCTGCATGACGACGGGAATATAAGGGTTCTGCGACCGGGTGGCGTCACCATCGAGGATATCGAGCGAGTTCTGCGACAGGACATTCGCAATGTATCTAACAGACCACGGGTCCTCGTACATAAACGCGATTATGTGGACGAGAAGGTCGAAGACGCACCAACGACACCTGGTATGAAGTACCGACATTATTCGCCTTCAGTCCCTGTCATTCTTCTTTTGACACATCCGACCCTATCGGGTGGTCAATTGGTCACCGACTTTTCCGACTACGTTTGCACACTCAAGATTAAAAATGGGAGTCAAGGTGGGTTGAAGATTGGAGTTTTGGCTGCTACAGAGTCGGAGCTTTGGGAGATTCTGGACGGTGTTCAAGATGTTTCATGGACTCGGTACCCCTTGGGGCCTCTCGCGGAGCCCAGCGTGATTGCGCACCATCTCTTCGATGGTCTACTCTCATTAGAACAGGAGAGCGTACACTTTATTTTTATTGAAGAGGTCGAAGAAAATAGGGAAGGACTCGCTATTATGAACCGTGTTCGCAAAGCAGCGAGCGAAACTGTTCGTATAGGTTAGAGAAGTACTTGTTCTGATGCTTTTTCTGCGACAGCAAATTTGTCTGATTTGTGTCTCCATAGGACGAAAACATGACAATATAGATTAAGTGAGTCGCAATAGAATCCTTGTAGCAAATACACCTGAAAACCGATCGAATGTGCCTGTCTACATACTTTCTGTTTTCCCTCCATCCGAATGACACTCGGGTTTCGTTCCATTGATTATCTCTGCATGGGGTCAAGATTGGAAGTTACTAGGGCTGTTTGGAACTAGGAAACATCCGCGACATCTGCGGAAATGAGGCGTTCAGTGCATAGGCTTGTGCAAGTCCTTCCGGAGAATGGAAGCTACTGTGTTCATTTCGAATTTCTGGTTTGCATACTGTTAGAGAATTTGTCTTCGAAGGCTATCAGTATATTTTCTACTGCATATATATGAATACGGGAGTCATTGACAATCCGTCCCTCCAGAATCTTTAGAAGACACTTTAACACCCAGTGATCCTGCCAACGAGTTCTCCTATCAATTTGTCAAGCAGATCAATCTGCCGCTGTAAAGAAGGGGCATTGTTGCCATCTGGTTGACCCATGACGCTCGATGGAAGGTGATAAACTACCACCGTTCCACTCTTGTCAGGTTTTGAGGCAATTAGCAATTTTAGAGGGATGTTGTAGGCTGCAAGGCGATTGTGTAGCAAAATATTTTGCGCGTAGACAGGATTTCCGATGGTATAAGCGACAATTTCTGGTTGTGGAGTACCCTCTATGCGTGCAAGGAGGTTGTGGAAAGCGATGTCAGAGAAATATCTGGCCATGCGACGTCGGGATCAGTGTTCGTAGGGGAAGGACAATTCAACATACAAGAATCCAATTTCGCCCACAGAACTTTGAATCAGGGCCTCGAATTCAGACTGATCTTGCGCGGCTCGAATTTTGGCTACGATGTCGTGGCATCCGACTTTGTTTACCTCCTTTTCGAGATGGGCGACCACCTCGTTAAATGGAATCGTCGTATCTGTCTGTACGAGTTTTACAGTGATAGGGACGACAGTTTGAGACATTTTTTGAGGGAAGTACCAGGCTGAAGGATGGGGTTTTTACCCTGGAACTTTAAAGAGTGAGCTTCTTGGACACGTTGAAGGGGGGGATCCGCATTGAGCCACAACATCAGTCCTATACTTGTATGAAGTTATCCGAGTCGAAGATCACGAGCTTCAGGCTTCAAGTCTAACTCAAGAATTCGAAAGTCAGTATTGATTTTGTAGATCTTTCCAAGAAGTGAATGAACGGCGCGTTGACGCAGGAAACGTGAATTACTTACACATGCGTGCTCCGCTGCAATAGCCGCCCAATAAAGACCATATTCAGGTCGAGAATACGGAAGGTCAATCCTGTCAATAGTAGAATATATGTGGCACCAACGTTTCACAAAGAGAGAGATATGAACGAATCCCATTCAGGATACGTGTTTATTTATAGCCGTAGTAGCACGCAAAATTCGTGCACTTAACAATCATGTCCTCAAGTAAGAGACTTAGTACCTTTTCTGTAGATCAACCTCTTCTGGAACAAGAGACACATATTCGCAAGAAAAGAAAGCTTTATGAATACTCGCAGTCGGAATTGGACAACCTACGATCCCCTTCATCCACCGAACACCATCAGGGAGCTCACACTGGCAATGGAGATGAAAGCTACTCAGACGACTCGGAAATATCTGACAAGTCCAGCTTGCACATTGAATATCAGTTCCCGCCCCTCAGACGTTCTGCAAGTAATACCGATTTGCTTTGCCGGATAGCTTCGACCCGTGGTATTCAACCCACCTTTGCATCACTGGGGGTGTCCTCTCTTTTACAAAATGCTTTGAAGGGTATGTCTATCAAGGTACCAACGGAGGTCCAAGCTGCATGCATACCTCCACTTCTCGAAGGTAAGCCTTAACTCAACTACAAGTGCGATATACTTCATTTATGGCAGGAAGAGATTGCATTGGCAATGCAAAGACGGGCTCTGGTAAAACCATTGCATTCGCCCTCCCTATTCTGCAAAAACTGTCCGTTGATCCATACGGCATCTTTGCCCTCGTTCTGACTCCAACAAGGTACGTACACTACGATCAGGTCCTTTTCCGAACCGCTTACCATAAGCGACAGAGAGCTAGCTTTCCAGATATCAGAGCAATTTGCTGTGCTAGGCGCACCATTGAACGTTCGAACAGCCGTCGTTGTTGGTGGGATGGACATGATGGCTCAATCCCTGGAACTTGGACATAGACCTCATGTAGTGGTTGCTACCCCAGGTCGAATCGTGGATCATTTGAAGAGTTCAAATGGGGAATGGGATTTGTCGAGAGTGAAATTCCTTGTGGGTGGAGTATTGGAGTTTGCGACATCAGCTTGATTTCCCACTTCACAATTCAGGTCCTGGACGAGGCAGACAGACTGTTGACGGCGACATTTACGTCGGACTTAACTTATCTATTCAAAAAATTGCCACACGACAGGCAGACGTGCCTGTTTACGGCTACCCTTACACTGGCAATCGAATCTTTGGCCGTCGCTACGCCCAAACCTGGAAAGGAAACACCATTTATTCACCGCATGCAAGACGTGTAAGGTGAATCTTATTGTTGAATGCAACCGTTCTAACTTCATTTCAGTGTCGAAACCGTCTCGACCCTGAGGCAACATTACATTCTTGTACCTTCACATATGCGGGAAGTTTACCTGTATCACATCCTTTGCAACCCTCCAGGATCGACAATGCGCTTCCGTCGAACTGCCTCAGAGCTTCATAAGGTCTTCAATTCGGGGGGCAAGGCGAAATCACCAAAAAATAGTGGGGAGGAAGAATTAATTCAGCCACCGCCCACCATCATCTTTTGTGCCAAACCCCGGACAGCCGCATATGTGACAGTCTTGCTGAAGACTCTGTCGATTCGGAGTACCGCTCTGCATTCGCGGCTAACTCAAAGAGAACGACTAAATTCTCTGTCGCTATTTCGTGCATCTGTTGTTCCAGTCCTCGTGTCCACGGACGTTGGGGCACGTGGACTCGATATTGAGGAAGTTGCGATGGTCATCAACTGGGATCTCCCACATGAGCCGGAAGAATATACGCATCGTGTTGGAAGAACCGCCCGTGCTGGTAAAGGTGGGGTAGCCATTAGCTTTGTGACAGAGAGAGACGAAGAAATTGTCCTGAAAATTGAGGAACGCATAAGTGAGTATGTGCTCTGGCGATTATTTTTCCGAGCTGAACGTTTTGGTAGGGACCAAATTAGATGAAATGGTTCTGCCGGAAGACGAAGTATTGAAAAAGCTGAATGCTGTGTCTACAAGCAAGCGGCTAGCAAATATGGTGCGGAGACACACGCTCTTTTTTATATTGCTGATAGCAGTGATAGGAACTGTATGACTCCAAATTTGGAGAACGGGAGGAGATATACAGGATCAAATCTGCCAGATAGTATGTAAATATATGTACGGGAATAATTTGTATTCGATAAGGCAATTACAACCCGACGGGAAAACATTGGATCAGATGCAGTGGGGCGGTCAGGATCCGCAGACACGGGATTGTGACAGTCCCATTTCTCGCTTCTGCCGCCATGGACATCGACAACACAGACTGGGAATCCGTCCTTCAGTTCGTCGCCGACCCCCTCGACATCGACTACGCAGAGAAAACGGGTGTTAGGACGTTTCTGCAGTCCGCAACCCTACAGGTCCCAACTCCACCAGTGAGCTCTTTCTCGTATTTATCCGGCCGTCTCGTTCAACGCTTTTTGCCCCCAGGAATCGCATGATGGCACTCCCGTCGGCGACGATTGCCGCGTCGAGGGCGCTACTGTGGTCTCTGTCTCGACCTCGTTCTATCCAGGAGCGCAGCATCTACCCATCCCGCCAGACACAATCCTGCTCTCCTGCGATAGCGTCTTTTTCTACGCTCACACACAGTTTCTCTTGGCCGCTTCAGAAAACGGTTTTATGGGGCTCTTGCCTCCACCGCCGCCGTCGGCACCAGATCAGGAACCCGTTATCGCGGTTCCAGACGACTCAGCCGTTTTGAATGTCATCCTCCATACCCTGTATGAAATGTCCTGCGCACAGTACTCGCCCTCTTTTGAGGTGCTAGTCACTGCCGTCAATCGCCTCCCCGTTTACGGTATTGTTCCAAAGACTCGAATCGCCCCGTCTGCTCCCCTCTTTTCCTTGCTTCTTTCCCATGCGCCATTGCATCCGTTAGAACTCTATACGCTTGCCGCCACTTACGATTTATATGACCTCGCCGTATCAATCTCTTCTCATCTCCTCTCATTTCCACTCGCTACCCTCACAGACGACATGGCAGAGCGTATCGGCCCCGTTTATCTCAAACGATTGTTCTTCCTGCACTTTGGACGATCGGACGCACTGAAGCGGGTTCTGCTTCCTCCGCCACACCCCCATGCGCCCACGCCAGAATGCGATTTTACCGAACAAAAGAAACTAACGAGAGCATGGGCGCTTGCGTCGGCATACCTTGCATGGGATGCCAGGCCTGGTAAGCCTTGGTTTACTAAGTTGTAGCGACGGACATTACATTTCATTGCCCCTTAGATCTATCAACAAGTACGATGGAGTCGGCATTGCGACCACTAGCAGAGCACCTAACCTGTGAACATTGCCAACAAGCTCTGCGCGATCGGATAAAGAATTTGGTGGTACAGTGGTCTGTGGTAAAAGTGATTTTCGCCCTCCTCACCGTGTTTGAAAACTGCTGAAAATAATTCAAATGTAGAGGACTATTTAAGTTTGGCATCCTCAAAGGAATCATGCTATCGGCCACATCAACAAACCCGTCTTTCAATACATGCATACATTAATGTAAGAATCACCATGTCATTGTCTAAACAGTTCCTGAACATGGGCTGTAGATACCCTAAAAACTCGTTCAACGCACTGTATCACTCTTCATTCATACCTCGGGCACTCCTTCCACCGTATATACGCTTTTCCATGGCTCTTATTCTATTATCCACTGTCATTGTTCCTTTACTACTATGTCGTTACCTTGTTGTCTCTTTCGCATTCCATCTGCACTCATGCCTGTAGCTTACCATATCTGTAAACACGTTGTGAGACCGAGACTGTACCTTGTAATTTGCATAAAAGCGCTTATGAAAACATGTGCAATATTTAATGTTTGCAAAACCCTAGCCAGTTTTCGATTTTCTCTCACATACGCCTTTGTTGATGGACAAACACAGATCCATGACCTGATTTAGGTTATTTGGGGCTGCGACTCCATTCCCTGCGCCCTCAGGCCTCAGGCCTCAGTGCTTCCTTATGTGGGGAGCGTGGAGCAACATGGTCATTTGGCTCCTGACTTCACAAAGGCGCATAGGGTTTTGCAAACAGCTGTCAATTCTCTGATGAAAGCCATCAAGTACACTCATAAAATGTAGTTGCGAAATAAGGTATCTGGGGAGGCTTGTGGACTCCATTTCCTCCACTACCGCACTTTCAGATCCTCAGCTAAAATGGCATCATTCAATTCATCCAGTGGGGCGAGTTCCTTCCGGTCAACAAGGTCAAACTTGTATCATTCAGCGGCTGGTTGTTGTGGAGGATACTAGAAACACACACCTCGTTGATGAACAGGAAAAAGTGCCGGTAACTTGTATTCAAATGAGCTGTCAAATATATTGAGAATTTGTAACCCAAGTGACACATTTATGAGACGAACCCTCTATTCCAAGGGCGCAAATATGATCGAAATGGCTGCTGTAGATGTGGGCATAAACCCGGAAAAGGCGTCTGACAATGGTCTTGACGGTCTCGCGAAAATTCTTGGGAAAAGGTATGCCTAGGGATATCGATTCAATAAACTAAGTCAAATTTCTGCAAGAGGGAATACGTTGCCTATTTTATCTGGGAAAATGGCTTCATCATCGAGCAAGTTCTGCGCCCAGTTCATTAAAGCGTCAACATATTCTGGAGCTGGAAGCTTCGTTGGGCGCTTATATTTGGTGCCATCTTCCCAAAGGTACTCGTAGCTAAACAGAAACGAAGTGTGACCAATTGGTTTTGACCACCACTAATTAGTAATAGCACGAACCGTGGTCCTGCAGACATAATAGGACACTGAGGGGCGTTATCAGATCGAGCACAACAAAGTGCAGAAGGTCAAATTGACAGACTTCCGAAGGTATACAGAATTCAGTTACTGTGCCGTATAGCATATTAAGATGATTAAAGAAATCAACCGCTGAAGAGGGGGAGAAATGTAAGTAAGAATCAGGCAAATCATAACTTGCTTGACCTACTGTGGACAGCGAGCCATTCGTTCAAGTCTTCACCCTCTGGCAATTGCACAGCTAGCCGTAGATTTCCGGATCCCTGTAAGGAAAAAAAAAACCAAGTCTATTAATCAAAATTGATAACGGCGATTTGGGGAGCCTTACTAGTGTAGCCTCGGCGTACTTTCGTAACTGCCATTGCTTCGTACCTTCTGGTACGTCTTTGCGAGGCTTGAAAGTTCGAGTTTTACCACTTTAAAATATTGAGGACGTAATGAAAGGAGAGAAACTGGCCACTCACAGGCCGAAGAATGAAGACATAAGCAGTTGATAATCGTTGACACTAGCACAGTGATAGTGAGGAGTCACCCGAAAAATTACTATATATGGCACCCATATTTTAACTGCCATGGCTTGGCCATGGCATTAAGTACATCCAGATCCACCAATTTGCTGCGTTGTTTTCGAGTCTCTTCTGCAGAACGGGAGTTGTAATAACAAATGTCTAACACTAGAATAGCATTGATAAAGTACACGGGCCAAAAAATTATCGTCGCTTAGAACCATCAACAGCGACATCCCGTCGCCAACGGTCGACCCTTCCAAAATTGACCTCATCTATTGCTGGAGGTGGGGAAGGGATTGGCATTTGGTATGGCATGGGCCCCACAGCTAAGGGGTTCACAAGAGGTAGGCCACCATAGAGGCCTTCCAGCATTGATGCGTGTGCACTCATAAACAAGTTGTTTTGCATTTGCGATTGCATCACCATTTGTCCCTGTAGTGGGTTGACCATCTGGTACTGGGTTCGGCGCTGCTGCTGGGGGTGGAGCGCTAGGGGCATATTATCCTCATCTTCATCATTCTGTCTTGGACGGGGAATCCTGGAAGCGCGTAGGGCCAAAGGTTGGTCTTCGTCTGAACCCGACTCACACCGCGGATCCGAGATCCTCTTGGCCCGCTGCTTGGGTGGCACTGGAATATTTACTTGACGGAGGACTTGGGCCAGCGGCTTATCTTCATCGTCTGAGCCTGGTATGCCGGCTTTGTGAATTGTGGCAAGTGGCACATCTTCTTCGCTATCATACCCACGAGCAGGTAGGGTCTGCGTTTTTTCTGCTACTCTTGGATACCGGATCCCACGGCTTAGATTCCGTTGAGGCTGATGGCCTTCGTCATCAGAAGAGTCGACATGCCAAGAATAATTTCCATGATCATTGAAGGTAAGGGTATCTGGGCCCTCGTCGGCAGACAGATTGTCTGGATCTTCAGGCAATGGCGGCCTCGTGGTTGAAGGTGGTATGTAAGATAATTTCGGAAATGTAATATCGACGTTTTCAGATTGCTCCAGTGGCTCTTGAACCTTTGCAATCGCTTTACGTCTGCGCCTTTCTGACTTCTCCTTTTGGGGCTCTACCTCCTTACAGGCTTCCTCTTGCTCCCGTGCCTCCTGCAGCTGAATCTCCCCCAATTTCTCCATTTCATGTTGCCACAGTGTATCCACTCCGAACACAGACCGACATTCATTTACATCAGTGACTGCGGGGAGGATGTCTGTAGACTTTCCATATGATTTGAAATCAGGCGGAGGCTTCAACGAAGAGGACGACGATGGGTTTTGTGGAATGTTTCGAGAGGCACGTGCATTCTTTGGCTGAGGAATAGATTGGTTTGTTAACGATGCCGAATCGATGAGGGTAGTTGGTCGTAGATTTCTTGCCATCATGGCAGGACGCTGGTCACCCCTGAATACTCTACACAGAGGTTACCAAATAAATAAGAGATATACATTATAGTTTCTTACCTCTGCTTGCTCCGTAGATTTGCCTTGCGTGCTTCCAAGTCATCGATCAAACTCTTTCCAAATAGTTTTCCAGCAGGTTTTGCACGAAATGAAGGAATTTCATTGATATTAGTAGACAACCCTTCACTCTCGAGAGGAGGGTTCAATTGTACTGTTTGTCCGTCGTGAGTAGCCCGGGGGAGATCTGGATCAAAATCAGAAATTTTGCCATGAATCCCTAAAGTGCTGCGAAAAGTTTGTTGGGAAAGACTGAGATCATGAAGAGGGTTGGACACGAATGGTTCAGATGGGGAGATAGGCTCTAAGGCAGACAAAGACGATAATCTCTGTGATGACTTGGCACCTGGCGGCAAAGGAGGGCCGTCTGTCGACAGCGCGAATCCTTCTCCAACCTTCCTAACTGGTTCTGCCTCAAAGTCGTCGGGCAACGTTGTCTGAAGAGGACTGGGCATCACAAGAACCTTGGGTCGCAAGAGTTCCACGGTGGAATAACGACGATGTTTGCCATATGAGCCTTCATTCATGGACGGTAAATTATCATCATGCTTGACGCCCGTTGGCACATCCGGTAATGAACCCTGCCACTCTGCGATTTTAGGATCGAAGCGGGATATGCGAGAAGGCCGATCGATTGCGAATGGATTCTCTCCTCTCTTTTCCAAAATGTTTAGACGAATAGAATCGGGGTCCGTATTCGCAGTCGGGGATTTTCCGGGATAACGTGATTGATCAATTATCAAGGATTCCATTGGAGATGTTATGTGCTGGGTTCCCATAGTTAAATTTCCATCAGCGTGGGACGTGGAACCGACATAAGATTGAATGGGAGTCAACTCCAGTGGCAGAGACAAGGAGCGACTACGTTTAATTGAGGCGGCATTTTTAAAGTCTGGGAGTCCTCCAAGGCTCATTGATTTCGAGGTGACCATAGCGCGGCGTGGTATGATGGTTGAAGCTTCACGACCAACGGATGATACTCGAAGGCGCGTGGAATTAACAGTCGATTCCTTCGTATTCGGCTTCGGAGGTTTCGCTTTGTCCCTTGACATGAATGCGTCAAGGCCCCAGGACTCCAGGTCAACCTCCAACTCTTCATCCTCTTCCTCATTGGCCCAGTTATCAGATTGATTGTCGACGCTAAACGGATTCTTGAAGGAAGCTACCGAACGCCTTTGGTCACCAACGGCCCGTATTTCAGCAGAAGAAAGGGATTCTTCGAGGTGGTTGGACCTCCTCTGTAGGGCTATTGAATCACGGAAAAGATGGGCGAAGATTGCGCTGTTCTGAGCGGAACGCCTGGGACCATCATCGTCATCGAGGTCGTTATCATATTCTTGAGAGTAATTATTTCAAAATAGACAAGTTCACAGAATTTCAGTATCTCACCAATCAATGCTGCCGCTAATTGGAGTCGTGAAAAGGCGAGCGGCGGAACCATGGCTTGTATTCAGTTCAGTTGTAGTCGTGGCTCGTCTGGGGTAGGCATAGGGCGATCAATTTCCCATGCTCCCGTGACCTCCTTTGTTCAGCGCCGTTAACGACGCCGTCGCCAGTTTTCCTTTAAACCCACACCTTCTTTTCTTTTTCTAGATGGACCGTCGTTTTTTATTCCCCCGGCAGAGCGATGGCTGCATTGCATGCCCGGCGCCTCTTCCCTGCCCCGCTTGTCAACCAAACGAAGAATGCATTCGAATCAACAGGTCAAACTCTTTCGTATTGGTATTTTTGAATGTCTCATTACTGTACATTCAGGGATTGCAAAACAACATGTGGGCAAACAAAATGTGTTGCCACTGGAAGCAGTACACCAACCTCGGATGGTGGTGTCAGCAAAGGTGCACTTGCAGGCGCTATCGTAGGGACCATCCTCTTCCTTGCGCTGGCCATAGCCCTCTTTTTGAGATACCGTAGGAGGATTCTCCTCCTCCGCACAGCGCGCATGCGTCGCGATGTCAAGGACACTCCTGCCCCAGCAGAAATGGTCCTTAACCGGCCAGATCCAACGGAAAAACCCGCAGAATTAGCTGCAAAGCGGGAGCAGGCCTACATAACTCCATCAACAGCTACTATTAACACCCCCAAACCCCATCCTGACATGACAACCCCCGTAAATCCCTTTGACGATGTTAATTCCATCCAGACCGCTGGCACTGAGGGCAGTAATGTCATACCCATTGCACTTGTGCCAGCAGACTCGCTTCTTGCCCCCGTTGGTCAAGAAACGCCTTCGTCACCTGTGCGCCCTGTCCGAACCCCCGACGTCAATCTTAATCTTGAGCATTTAAATGTCTCACACGACAACGTCCACACTGGAGCTGGTTCTACTCGATCCGGCGTGTCTGAAGTGTCAAGGAACTCATACATGTCGGGTGCAAGTTATACAAGCGAGTTCTTGCACGAAGCGCCGATGATCGTAACCCCTACGCAAGGCGCTGTGCGTCAGGTTTTGGGTGTGGTCAAGGCAGAGGTCATCAACACTTCTGCGTCAACCTCAGATACTCTCAGGCCGCCACCTGCTTATCGCAAGCCAGTCGTTACGTCGCCTTTGGCCTTAAGATCCTTTGGTCCGGACCAGATGCTGAAGGACGATGACAATGTCCAACCTTCAGATCCATTTGCCGATGAAAATATGTCAATACAAGCCAATTATGGGGTGTCTCCTGCACCATCTGTCGGGACTTTCGGACTGAACTCACGTGAATCGACAGGATTCACATTGGACATACCCTCCGCCCCATGGAACGATCACAGCCGGCCTTCAAGTTTGAGTACTCAGGCCGGCTCTGTTGTTGACATTGCCAGCGCAACGAGGGTGAATCTGGGTCTCAAATCTCCAGGAACGGCAGCGTTCAGGACAACTATGGGTAGATTGGTTAGTCCGCCTATGGGAGTCGGAGACTTGGAAGAGCAACAAAGGCGTGCGCTTGCTCATGCCCGGACCCCAGCTCGAGGGTTAGATCCAAGGAGAATCTCAGCGTCGTCAGCCGTTTCTGCAGCGTCAACTCGAGCTGACTCTATCCTTGAATCTTTCCCCTTTGTGCCTCCTTCACCTATATCAGATCGCCCGATTCGGTCGCCTCCAGTCTCACCAATGGCAACGCAATCGTTCACCGCAAGCACAAGCGTGTCGCCCCTGAATCAACAGGTCTTCCTGGTACCTCCAGTGTCACCGATGAACAAGATGGTTTTGGGTTCCAGGCCTCACTTGGTGAATGATTTAGATCCACTCCCACCTCCGCCCAACAGGCGGATCCTAGGGTTATCAACTGGTTCAAATCTTTCCAGTGCATCATCTGGCCTGGGGTCTTTCCCGTTTCAGATCGAGGAGGAACCCACAAGCACTGACACTCAACTTCTCCCATATACCGACCGCAGACGTGCGAGCCTCGACACGCTTGCCCTAACCAGCGATTTATCTTCCTATCCCCTTAGTTTTAACCACACTGATCTCCAAACGCCTCCGAAATAAACAATACACTGTCCCTGCAGTACTGAATTAGTTCGATTAGATTTTGAATGGTGTGTATAACAGTTCGTCGTCTTCAAGGGTCGTCCATTTTCAGACTAACTCTTTTAACTTATTTTCATTGTTCGTGTCTTTCTGCGCCCAAGCTACCATAGCAAGGCTGTTGTTTACAAATTTCGTATATTGTTGGATAAAAGCAAAGAACATCTACACTTTCTTGTTAACGTTTAGGTATATGCTAGTCCAGTATACTCCTGTTGAGTCCATTACGCTTGTCTTTGAATACAAGCTCTTGTCGTGTGGTCTCTTTCCAACTCAGTCGGAGTTTTAGACTTCATTAATCAAGCTTATGTAAAATCGTTTGTAGCTTCCGCTACTACAGGTGATCAAAGTCCTAGTCCGCAATATCTTGAACATATGACGGAAGGACAGATCCAGCAACTAGTTGATTTGGTTCGTCATATCCAGATTGCAAGTGAAGGGATGTTTACACCGTTCTGAAGGGTGCTAGCCTGGCACAAGCTCGTGCCGCCTTGAAACAATACAAGGACGTCGATATCGCTGCTGAACGGATTTTCGACGGGAAGTTTGACCACATAAAAGATGAAGATGTGGATGTGGAAGTAGTTCCAGGGCGCCAAATGCGACATGCCGTACGTTTTCCAATCCAAAGACATTGCACAACTCAGAGACAAGTTGCCCAATCTCCAGACACCTGAGACTGACGAAGAAATGCAAGATGAAGATCCATATGAAGATGATAGCGACGGTTTGGCTCATATCCTCCCGCCCGTGCTTACAACTATTTTATCCATGAATTGGTGTAGGTATGGCAGACTATCCGGATTATGACTCCGATCTTGAAAATAAGACGACATCCGGTGGTGTTGTTAACACCGATCCGTATGCTGGTAAGAGATTCCCGTTCTGTTTGGAATGACCTTACCTTTCCTTCAGGCGTTTTCTTCTCAAAGGATCGAAAAGAAGAGGTCATCGAAATCGAGGAAACACCAGAAACCCTAACTCTACCAGGAACAAATGAAGTAGTGAAGTTGCTGACCCAAGGGCAATGGATGAAAGGCTGCCCTGAAGGCTCAGAACAGACTTTCTTATTCAGTCTCTATTCTAAGTTGAGCACGCCTTTCCCTTGTCGCCAGGACTGTGGTGCCACGATTCCCCGACACAAGGGCGATTTCTTTGCTTTATGCGTACGTTCATTTTTCTGTGCACATTTATTCGGTCCATAAGGGTTATTTAAGCCGGAATTTTCCACCTACATCGATCGCCTTCGGAAGACCATAGTGAAGTCGTGTCCACGATGTCACACAAGAGTATGCTTGGCCTGTCAGGAATCAGTATGTTCAGGTGTTGGGAAGCAAGTTTCGTCGAAGGAGGAGGCCCTGCTCCATTGTGCAGACATTCAAGGCGTGATTATAGGTGTCGGCTTGACGATGCTAGAGCAGTTGTTCGAGCAACCCAATCAGGACCTATCTGAGGTGGAAAGCAACGCTGATCACAGTACACGAAATAGTAAGCGACGGAAAATCGACATAAATTCCTCCTATGACGTTGACGACGAAGACACTGTATACTATGCCCATGCAGGGAAAAAGCAGAAAGTAGGAACCGGATATGACGGAGATGCATCGGAAGACGTAAGTCTAGTAACCCTGTCTGTGTTTCTTCGGTCGTTAATTTCCAATTCCAGACTAGTGGTCAGATGAGAGCATTGGCTGCACAGAAAGCAAAAGATGAGACGATTGGGAAACTTCTGGCGGCTGTCCGTGTTTATCTTCCGAATGTCAACAGACAGGGCGGTAGTCAAGCAAGCGATTACCTCCCTGATCCCACAACGCTCGCCCATCTTCGTCGCCGTTTTAATCACGTCTGCAGTGCTCTCCTACGAAATGATTCACTGGCCGATATGTCTGAACGTTCAGTGCTCTACTTTGAGCTATTGGAGTGGTTGGAGGTAGCACAGCATCTTCCGAGACAAATTCAGACTTACAGGCATCTTTCCACAGACCATTTCCAATCATGAAGCACTCGCTAGTATGATGGCAATGCCAATCATGGTGGCGTCAAGCACTAAGGCTGTCAACGCGAAGAATCCTGAAGTCCGAGAACGGACGGTTGTCTACGAGGGGAGTGCAGGACCAAGAGAACTTTTGGAGGGTATCGCGATTCAAGCCCAGGCAGCCTTAAAAGGCTTAGAAACCCACAGGGAGCAAGAATCTCCTAGAGCAG
>Ga0307508_10003752_pt1 | contig 15187 bp, 5 predicted proteins | sample 9_EM_MG_FD_203089 | JGI IMG/M metagenome (GOLD analysis project Ga0307508, IMG submission 203089) | Populus trichocarpa ectomycorrhiza microbial communities from riparian zone in the Pacific Northwest, United States - 9_EM | ecosystem: Host-associated > Plants > Roots > Unclassified | place... | reverse complement strand
AATGTTTATAAAATTTTGATTATTAAAAAAAAAAAGCAAAGTTTTTGCGTGATAGGAGAGGACGTTTCCTATTTATTTCGAGGCAAATGGTAGTGTAAATAAAGCTTAAAACTAACACATGTATATTTTGTGGCCTTCTTGACCTTTCATTAATGGAAATTTCCTGCGTTATTAACACACATGATTCATTGACACTACAAATATGTTGAATGGTGTGGAAATTGGAAGAGAGAGAGAGGGAATCAAGAAAATATAGAGAGCATGCATTGAGTCAACGGGCAGTCTCCTTCACAGACAGAGTAAAAGATTGGTTCATGGAACATTAACGATGAAGTGAATATATGCAGGTGAATTTCCGACTACATGAACCACCTTCTGATCTTTCCTTTGATTTAGACCAAGCATAACCAAATATCCTAAATGAATAAATTAATAAATAATTAGTGTCAATATATTTTGATGAACACTTTAAGGCTAGATTAAACTCCCAAATTACCAATCCTAGTGAATCGCAGAGCTAGATATCCAATACAATTTATGGATTAATTCAAGTTCACAGGCAAAAAACTAAAAAAAAACAAGAAAACATTAAGAAAAGGAAGAAGAGATTACTGTAGTTTGACATATCCTTTGTGGGTTTTTTAAACCTTAGTGATACAATTGATACAGACAACCTAATACTTCAATTTTAACAGCAATCTAGCTAGATCTTCCTTAATAAAAAACAAAAACATAGTTAGCCTACTCCATTAGTCCTAAACCAGAACCACTAACTAAATAAAACCTGGTGCAAATCATGCCCATCTTTCCCCTAGGGACAGGTTAACCTCCCGGTCATGCAGTTAGGTCAACTTCCATACATTTTGTCGTGCATCCACCATATATTTATAATCTATACTGGCCCCATTGATTTATATATATATAAATTCACACATGTTATGTTCAAGAATATCAACTATTATTATTATTATTATTATTATAAACATATTGGTCATGTAATACTGCAGTAATGTATACGGCATAGGGTGACCCCCGTCTTGCAAGTAAATTAATTTCTCATTGAAAAGTCATGGAAAGTTTAACCTAATTCTTGTAAGGTAGTAGCATTTCCCATCATTTTCTAGCACTTGCGCTGTCTGCATGTGGGTGGTGTTTGATTAGTATTTCGAGATGAAAAAAAGAGAAATATTAAATATATTTTTAGAATAATTTTAAATTAATTTTTGAATTTTCTTTATCCTTTCTATTCCAACTATTTTCATTTATTTTATCTCAAGATCATAATCAGTCACAATCATGATAGACTGTACTCCAATAATCGCAACACCCAAGTCTTTTTTTCTGCTATCAAATTCCACTGAGAAAGCGACACACACACTGACTAATTTGTGAGATATTTGATCACCTTAATTTATTGCCATTCGTTTGAGATATACAATTAATGGATAGGACCAGCACTCGGTTTTAATTGACTATATATGCGTGTGACATAATTTTGGGAGCAAACTTTAATCCTTCTTTCACGGTTTGAGTGCAAATTATATTATATACTAAAAATAAACTGGGATATACATGACTCACTTCCTCTAGTATTCATATATAAATAATGAAGGAGGTCCATCACTCTCTCTTTTTTTTTCCTTTTTTTTTTCCCTTTGCTTTTTTTTAAGGGTTATATTGATTTTATTTTTTCAATTTTATTCTTTAGTACTTGGTTGATTTTGATTTTTTTATAATTTATTTTGATTTGTTTTTCATGAGGTTATTGCAGTCTCATACAAACATCCCGATATTTGATTTGTACTTGATTTTGCAAGTATTTATTTTTGTTATTGTATAATTAAGTAAAAATATTTTTTAAAAAAATTATTAAATCCAATGGAATCCGTGACCCAGGTTGTAGGTTTGATAACTTAATCTACGAAACTCGAGTGTATTCAATAAATCATTGCCACAATATTAAAAAAATATTGTCTTGAATTTTTTTTAAATCAAATTATGTTTTTTATAGGTTGTTATGGTTGTCTTTGAATATGTTAAGTTGACTAGATCACGTTAGAATAATATCCATACTATTTAATTTTAAACCTGGATTAAACAAGAAGGTGGGTCGATAAGTTTTAAAATTGATCTGCTAGATCAAATTTAATAACAATACTAATTTCTGATAACCTAAGCATTTTTTTACATTCATTTTTTTTTATTTAGACTGTAGCATAATACAACCCAATAAAATAGTTAAAGCTAAAAAGATATGGTTATTGTTACTACCATGTGGTTTTTTTACTTATCCTCTCTCATCATGGATTTCAATAGTGATATTTTTAAAAAAATTCAATTTGATTCTTAAATTTTATTTTTGCACAATTGAGCCCAAATTGGAGCCCAATTACATTTTTTTTTAGTGGAAGTGCGAGTTGAATTGAAAGAAAAGAGAGCTTAAGTGAAAAACACGAGGCGGTGACTCTGCAATTTGTTTGAAAAGTTTATTTTAATCCCTTATTTTTTAAGTTATTATGTAACCAGTCAATGTAATTTTTAAATATTATATTTTGGTACTATAATTTATTTCCCTCTTTTTTAGTCCTTTTTCAATGGAGAAGAGAGAGGGGGTTGCCGAATTTCACCTTAGAGAGAGAAAGTTATCGTTAGTGATGATTATGACCACTAAAACGATCGATTTTTGTGTCGAATGGTTCCATATGATGAGGAAAATTAAGATTAATTGTTTGTTTACCTTGAAAACACCTAAACAAATAAAAATCTGAGCTTTGAAAGATTTTTATTTTTGGGTTGATTATGGCGTTTTAGGGTGGTTTTTTGAGGCCATTGATTGGTTAGACAAGGTTCCAAGGGTGTTTCCTACGTGTTTTTGGATAAAAAATGGGTTAAAAATATGTTTTTGAGTTGGAAAAACAATGCTACTATTATAGTGGCCAGACTCTAAGCAATTATAGATATGCGTTGTTTATTTTTTTGGCAAAGAATGGTCCCCCCCCCCATTAACTTCAGAAAAAAAAAATAAAGGTCTGCATGTGTGGGCCTAGACTTGTAGTCCCGCGAGCGGGCCTTTTCTTTGTGGGTCAGGTGCTAAGCCTGGCTAACTAGACCCATATCGCATGGCCTCATTCTTTTATTTTTTATTTTTTTTATAATTTGGTATTTTAAAAAAAATTACTAATTTTTTATATTTATTCTTAAAACTAATTTTTGCATTTATGTTTTTATTAATACATTTTCTATGTGATTGTTTTGGCTTATTTAGCCTTTTTAAAATAACAATCTTTTATTATTATATTGAGCGTGTTTAATTTTTCTTATGAGACTAATGTGACTCATCTAATTTTTTTTATTATATAGATTAAAATTATTTTAAAAAATAAAAGTATTTATTTTTTTTATAATATTTTTAATATGAGAAGCCTTATATAGAATTGTTTTTCCTTTTATTTTATTCAATAAAGTTTATGTGTATGCCGATTTCTAGTTTCTATCTCTTACTTTTTCCAGTTTTTTTTTTAGTTATTGTTAATGATTTTTGTTTTTGTTTATTTATATAAATATTAATTATTAATTTATTTGAATAGATGTAATCATAAATTTTTTATTTATACTTGAAATTTTTTAGAAAATAGCTTATTTATCTAGAATTTTTTTTTAAAAAAAATTATAACTCGCAATGATCGCGAGCTAAATAGCTAATATATATAACTAGATACATGAAACTGTTTCAACGACAGCTTGCCTTTCACTTTTCCTCTTGTTTTATTTACTTTTTTGCTGATTTTTTTTTAACTGTGTCCACTCGCAGATTAATAATTAGATGGTCTGCTTATACAAAATATAGTTTAGCAAATAAAGCTCGCGTTGTTTCTTCCATCAAATCTATGAACATGGTAACTAAACACTATCGGAAATAATAAAATTACATTAAAATTTTAAAAAAATATTAAATTGATTTTATTTTATTTTATCGGAAACCCTTGATAGTTTTCTTATATTATCTTTAACTCCTTAATTTAAAAAGAAATGATTTATATATTTTGACAAACTCTACTTACATTAAAAGGGACTTCTTGGTCAAAAAAATAGAAAACAAATTATATTTGTTTCTATATTTTAAATATTTGTCATATAAATTCTTTAAATTTGTATAAACTACAATGCTAATGTAATCACATTAAAATTTAACAGAGGCTTGAATGAAATTTTTATTCACATTTGCATATTATGTATTTGTGTTATATACAAATAGTTTTACTCAAATTTTATTCATATATAGTATTTTATGGTTTTTTTATTTTCTTAAAATTAATTTTAATACCTTTATATAAAAAAACTATATATATATATATATATATATATATATATATATGCGCACGCGTGCAATGCATGTATACTAGCAAAAATAAATATAGAAAGCAAGAAATTACCCAAACATGCGTGCTTTGAATATTATTATTCTTATTGACATTAACAAAAAAAAAAAAAACTAAATCTTTTAAGAAAATTATTGTTCACCAAGGTACAGAACAATATTCATTTAATAGTATAATCACAAAATTATTCTTGAAAAAAAAAACTTTGAACTAGGCATTGAAGATAAGGTTATTTTTTTACCATGACACAATTATTTTTTACAAATTTTATATGATTAGATTAGTCATTTTGTTTTCTTATTGCACAATAAGATTACCAATTTAACCCTATAATAAAAAAAAATATAATGCCTATAACTTAAAGGTATTATAGTCTTTTCAACCTTTTCAAATTAGTGTAATTACTTTGATGTCTTTAAAGACAAAATTAATATAACTCTCTTATAAAGGTTTTTTTGTCATTTCACATTGTTTTTATTGTTAATTTGAAAGTTACTTAGGGGTATTATTGTAATTAATCATATCTTAAATATTATTAAAAAAAATGTTGGCGCGTGCAACGCACAAACTAGTGAGTAAACAGCTCTCGTACTCTTCGAGTGACATGTGTAGAGTTGCTTGACCACCAAACCTCATCTTTTAGGCTGTCATTTGGAAGGTCTTGAAGCCTCCTATGCGATGGAGAGGTGTGTGCGCCAAATATGTCACTGGCTTGGCGTTAGCGACCATTTCTTTTTTTTTTTTTCTCTCTCTCCTCGAATCTCGCATGAACACCTTAAAGATTTCGGGTCAGCCCTTTCAATTTTATTCTCTTTCACATTTGGGATAATTTTTTAGATTATTATTATTTTTATTTTGAATAATTTATAAAATTAAAAATATTTTTCAATTGCACCCCTATTTATTTTTTTAATCTTTTAGATTTGGTCTTCAATCTTTTGATTTACTATTTTTTTTTGTTTGGGATAATGTTTTAGATTATTTTTTTTACAATTTCATCCTCCATGAGTTTTTTTTCATATCAAATTTGATTCTCATTCTTTTCATTGCTATCTTTTTTGCTTTGACAAGTTTTTAAATTAATATTTTTTTCCCGATTTTGCCTTCAAAATTTAATTGGTCCTGGATTTTACGGGTTGAAAATTTTAGAAATTAGATCAAGTTTAAGAGGTTTGCTTGTTTTTATTTTTATTTTTTAAGTTAGTGTTTTTTTTACTTTTTTTGTTATTTTTTATAATGTTTTTCATTATATTTTTTTATATTATTAAAATTATCAATTAAATAAATAACTCGATTCTTATATTTTTTTCTTAATATTTTTCTTATATAAAAAAATTTTCTTTGTCGGCCCACAGGACACAAATCTAGTCTAACCTAAGTGCACATACAAACCGGTTACACACACACACACACACAAATCTACCCTTGCTTGTATAAAATCTAGGATTCCCTCTATTCTTTAGGGTTCTTGTTGATATATTTTCAATTTTTTAAATACAAATAGAAAATTATTTTTAAAATTATTTTGGTTTTTTTTTTCTTTTGTAGAAAATGTCCTTAATAAAAAAAAAATATGTATATTTGCATATGATATCATAAAATCCCTAACTTCTTAACCCAAAATATGTTTCTTATGAACTCAATTAACCAAAAATTTTCCATTTCCACAAAAACTTAATGAATTGTCTTGGGACAACATGGTCTTTTCACACGATCCACTTATTATTATTAGATTGAATAGGGGTAACTTGATCTTTTTACATTTCGAAAGCATAGTAGAACAACTAAATTACTCTTAAAGCAAAAATTTTAAAACGGACATCCGAGAGATTTTTCATAATTTCATGTTGGTTTTTTTAGTTATTATCAGGTTAAATAAAAGGCAATCTGGTATTTTATTAAATATAAAATATAATTAAAAAAATAAAAATGATTGACACATGTGTGTGGGAGTCGCCTACGGTCTTCTGACATTGCGTTAGGCATCTCCCAATAACCAAAAATTCTCTTATGTTGTGTTGTTAGAATCGTCGAGGTATCATCTTCCTTTTAGAGTGATAAGTGGTGATGATGGCGGTGTGGTTTGTTGACAACGATAATTTCTTTTTTTTTCTCTCATCTCCTTAAAATTCACGCCGACCATTCAAAATTTCAGAGTTGTCCTCTAATTCATGGAGATTTCAACTATAGTCCTTATTCTTTTGATTTGTAAATTTTAATTTGTTTTCAATCTCATCTTTTAATCACAATTTGTGATATGTTATTTTTTTAATTTGATCCTTTTTTTGTTGTTTTTTAGTTTATTTTGTTAAAATGATTTTTCAACCTTCAATTAAAAAAAAAATGTAATTCTCATCTAATTTGTTTTTTATTTTAATTTTGATCCTCATTCTTTCAATTGTTATTTTGTTTTTGTTTTAGATCCTTTTGTATAATAGAATTCTTTTTCTAATTTTATCTTTCAATAATTGATTAGTTGAGAATTGTGCTATGTGGTTTTTCCAGATTTGGTGCTTCCGGTCTAATAAGCCAGGTCACATGTTTGAAAAATTAACGCAGGTTGACATTGTTTTTTTACTTGTTTTCTCTTTAGTTTTCATCATTCGATATTTGTTTTTAAGAAAATGGACTTTATAATTTTTTTTTGTTTTCTCTTTAGGTTTCATCATTCGATATTTTTTTTTTTTAAGAAAATGGACTTTATAATTTTTTTTTGTTTTCTTTTCTTTTGGGTTGTCCTGATATCATGACATGGACCACAAGTTAATTCGGGTTGGCTCAACCCTTATTATTCGAGTTACATGTTTATCATGCTAATTCGGGTTGACTTAGACCATTTATTTTCTTTTTAACTCAATTTTATCTTTCTGTATTTAGTTGGTTATTAATTGAGTTATATTATTTTTTAAATTTTTTAATTTTTTTTTATATTATCGTGAACATTTTTTTTATTTGGTCAATTCATATAATTTTTATCTCTTGAGTTTAAGTTTTAACAAGCTATATAGTTTCGTGTGTGTGTGTGTGTATATTATCATGTGCAACGTCTCATGATCTCTAGTCTAGTTGATTTATCAAAAACAAAAAATCATTCGATTTAGTTGACTTCTAGCCTTGCCTTTCCTGTTTTTCCTCTTCTTCTTTTTATTATTGTTTTTAAGCTTTGATTTTTTCTTCCTTGTTCTTTTATGTACTCCAACGGTAAAGTTTGTTTCTCCATCCGAGTTCCGAAACCACATATAAATAAGAGTTTTTTTCATACAAAATATAACCAAACTTTTAATTTACTTTAATTTGATTGGATAAAGTTAAGATATTTATTAAACATATAAATATTAATTCATTGATAAAAAACTCAAAATTAAAGTTCAAGTTCAGTATAATCAAAATTTTAAGTGAGATTATTAGTTGAGATACACGCAAGCTATCCGAACATCTACGTTAATAAAAAAAATTTAAGAGATTTTTTATGAAATTTATATAAAATTATAATATATATTGATTAATTAAATATTTTTAAATTTATTATTAAGGAAATGTTTGGGAACATGATTGGCTGCGTATTTTTAAATATCTTGAATTTTTTTATTTAAAATTATTTTTTTATGTTTTTGAGTTTTTTTGATATGTTGATATAAAAAATAAATTTTAAAAAATAAAAAAATATTATTTAAATATATTTTCAAGCCAAAAATACTTTGAAAAACAATTATTGCCACAATATCATACAGACACTAAAACAAAATATATACCACACCACACTATCTATTTGATATTGTAGCAGCAGTTGTTTTTTAAAGTTTTTTGTTTAGAAATGTATCAAAATAATATATTTTTTAAATTTATTTTTAATATTATTATATTAAAAAAATAAATAAAAATTAAAATAAAAAAATAAATAAAAATTCAGAAACTTTTTTTAAACTAAAAAACAAGCAAAGGTACCCTCCTTTCCCCACCTTCATCGAATCATATTATCAAACAAAGGAGGTTAGATGCTGTCTACACACAAACTTTTCCTTAGTCAAAATGCTTTTATAATTGCTTGCTGACTGGTACCCTTCCCAATTTCTCATCCTTCCCTGTGTAAATTAGTGCCCTATTCAATGGTATTTTGGTACATGCAAGTTTCAAACATAATGGCCTGCTAGTCAACACGTAAAGACTTGTCATTTTTGTTTTTTTATTGGGGTGTTTTCTTAAATCCCAAAAGAAATATTAGAAATCCCAGAAAAATAGTTTTTGTTCCAGTCCATGAAAAACAGCAAGAACCAGTTTAAAGACAGCTTGAATTGGAAATATTAAGCAAATTGCCGTTGCTTCTGCAGCCTGCAGGCAGGCATTGAAGAAGAAGTTGAGAGGAAAACAAGGCTAAGGTAAGCTCATTCATTGATTATTCATTGACCAGCCCACGAAACCAAGATTTTAAAAAGAAAACAAATAAAACCATAAACGAACCTCTTGCTTTTGATCAACACTTTATTGATTTTTCACAAATCTCTGTCCCTATAGCAAGTGAGGAGCCAACAACTGAAAAGATTTGATCTTTGAGGATGTCTTTGTGTCTTCGACTTTCTTCATGATCAAGCTCGATCTTTGTAGTTTAATTGGTGATCTTTTGTGGGTTTTGCAGCAAAGTAATGATTCAATTCCCTTCGAAGACTAACTAAAATGATTCTTCAACAAGAAAGTTTAGTTCTTTTCATCACCATCATCACAATTTTTATTGCCGCCACAAGTACTCCAACCAGAGCTCAGAAGTCCAACAGCAGCGATTGTGAATCTTCTTGTGGAACTGGGAAATCAGCTAAAGTTGTCCCATACCCTTTTGGTTTCTCAAGAGGATGTCGCATCATTTTACAGTGCAACCACACAGTCGGTGACGTCAAAATTGGTGAATTTCAAGTCCAGAACATAACCCCAAATGTCATCATGATCAATATTCTAGCAGACTGTAATCGTTCTATTGAAAGAATCAAGCCTCTTTTTGGCAAGAACTTTGGTCCTTCTTCGAATAACAGTTTGTTACTTCAAAACTGTGACAAGCCTTTAAATAGTTGTGTTATTCCAACAAGTTCATTACGAAGAGACTTGAAGTTAACAAATTGTGGTGATAAAAATGACAACTTGAATTGTTACTCTCAAGTGCCCAGAGATTTTGATACTCTTGGTTATGATAATATGACTTCAACTAGCTGCAAGTCTGTTTTCTCTTCGCTTTTTCTTGGGTGGGAGGGTTCGGCTGTTTCTTTCCAGTTTGGAAGAGTTGAATTGGAATGGTGGCTTGAAGGTGGTTACAATAATCTCTGCTCAAATAATGCGAATAGTACTAAAGTTAAGCTTTGGAATGGGAGAGTTGGATTCAGGTGTCATTGCGCTGATGGGTTCGCCGGAGATGGGTTTGCAGCCGGGAATGGTTGCCGGAAAGGTAAGTCAACCTGGCGTTATATTTGCTATTTATTTCTTTCTGTTTACAAGTAGTGTACAATTTGGTTTGGTTTGATTTGATTATTTTTTTGTTGGGTTTTGACTGGTGACAAGTGGGTTTGTAAGTGGGTCCGGGTCTTATAAGAAGGGTTTAAAATTCATTTTAACGGTGTTTTTAAAAATATGATTTTTAATTAATTTTTTTAATGTTTTTGAATTGTTTGAATATAAAAAATAATTTTTAAAAAATAAAAAAATATTATTTTAATATATATTTTTTAATAATTTTTTTTTAAAAAAACAACAAGCTACACTAAAAAAAGAGAGTTAGGACTTAGGACCATGTAAGTCTTGACCTGTGATCGAGGGGTTTAATGGCAAAAGAATTGATTTTTCAGGGGCCTAAAAAACCTTTTACATTTGTGTGTTCAAGGATGTTGATAATGATGAGCTCATAATAAGGAATAAGGATCATGAAATTGGTTTTCTCCTTTGGTCCTTTTTGACGGCTTGACTTTTACTAGATTGTTTAGAATTATGCTGAATTTGTGTGTTTTTTTCCTCTTATTTCTTGTATTAAATTTGCTAGCAAATTTATTCCAAAAAAGTGGAATGCAAATTACCTTGAAATAATTCATGGTAATAATTAGTTAAGTGCTATAGATTCAGGTGCTTTGAAGGATAGAAACTACCAAGTCTCCCTTTGTCCCAACTCCCAAATTTGTGCTCAAGAGATTCAATTTCTCAAACCTAAAAATGGAGTGAAATAGATTTCTGTAGTTAGGGTTTGATTTCTAAGGGAAAGAGTACTGTATTTAGGCTGGACCCTATGAATCTGCCTGGCACCAAAAGAAATGCTAACAAAATATGCCCACTTCAACTAGCTCAGGCTGACAAGAGGGTAAGAATTTGGACAAATATCCTTCATTTCAGGCCATCATGTCCTCAGTTGTAAGAAAAACCCAGTATCTTCTACCAACTCTTTAGACTGTTTGGTGCATTTTCATCGTCCTTTTACATCCTTATCCAAACTTGGTCGGCCACAATCATTGCCCTATATCTTCCGTGATTATAGCCCTAGCACGTAGCTGTGTTGAAAGTTCACCATGTTATTTTGACTTTAAACCTTACCAACCATGGAAGTCAAAGCATTCAGGGGTAGCAAAACTGATTGTCAGAAATCACATCGGTTTTGAACATGAAGAGGAAGAAAATTATTTGATCTGATCTGTAGTGACACTATAGGGGCTGCTGCTGTTTTTGACTTGGCAAGACATATGGGCTTGTTCTTACTTTTCCCAATGATGGTGTTTTTCTGTCCATCTCACATGTACAAGAACGTCAAAGTTGCAGACTAGCTTTAATTGTTTCTTGATGTCTGTTTCCATGAAATTCTCTTAAGACAAAGTTTTATACTATCATCTAATTGCGCTTTCTGTTACTCCATGATCCTAGCTCCACTATGCAGTGTATCCATTTTGCCTATTCTTAGTTTGGCATTTCGGTAGTTTGGATTTTCATTTTGTGGATGGCTAAAGAATTTGTTTAGTTATTGACTACCCCAAGTCACGAAGTATGGGATTAGTGTTCGTAAGATATCAATATTAAATGAGGTTTGAACATAAAATTTATATTACTTTTTAGCTCATCCAATTTAGATCCCGATACTATGCAATTTAGATCCCGATACTATATCAAAAAACCATCTTAATCTAAAAGCTTCGGGTGTTGAGTGAGGCTTTAAGAAAGGTTTTATATCAATTTCTAACACTGTTTAATAACTCTAATACAACACGCACAAAGTAATTATGAAATGAAAGTTTGGTAAATTGAGAAACAGCTTGCTTCTTGATATTCACAATGGAACTTATAGGCTTGCATTTTATTTAGTTTTTTGAATTGCAGCCTTGTATTGTTAGAACTTGCATTTTTGCTGACCCTTCTTTCATATGCTTTCCAGTTTCTAAGTGCAGTGCTTCAAAGTACATGTCTGGCGAATGTGGAGGAACTACTAGAGTAGGTGTTCTTGTTGGAGGTAAAGTTTATATACTGTAATGGTAACAGCCACAGATTTCCCTTTTTTGTTTATCTGCTCTTGAAATTCATAAAACGCAATAGTATTTCTGCATTATTGTATGGAGCGGAAGAACCTGTTGAGGTCTCTAAAGCCTTAAGAACATTTCGTTTTCTTATGTATTTGCTAGTTGAAGGTATTTTGATGTATATCTTTTGCTTTAAGGCATGCTTCTCATCAATTTATGTATTTGATGGTAATTCAAAATGCTATTTGATCTATGTGTCCTCTGTTGTAGTATTTGCAGTAACAGCTCCAGCTTTCCTCGCTGTTCATTTTTCAGGGCTTATTGCTGGAGCTTTGTTAATGGCTTGTTTGGCTTTTCTCTGTTACTATGTCCGGCGTAAGTCCACTTCTTTGCGGAATCGGTTAAGTGCAAAGCGCCTTCTATGTGAAGCTGCAGGCAACTCTAGTGTCCCGTTTTTTCAATATAAAGAAATTGAAAAGGCCACTAATGGCTTCTCTGAGAAACACAGGCTAGGAATTGGAGCCTATGGTACAGTTTATGCTGGAAAACTCAACAGTGATGATTTGGTTGCCATAAAAAAGCTCAGACATAGAGATACTGACAGCATTGATCAAGTCATGAATGAAATAAAGCTCCTTTCATCAGTGAGCCATCCGAATCTGGTTCGTCTTTTAGGTTGTTGCATAGAGGAGGGCGAACCAATCCTAGTCTATGAATTTATGCCTAATGGAACTTTGTGTCAGCATCTACAACAAGAGAGGGGCACCGGGCTCCCATGGACAGTTAGACTCACCGTTGCTACTGAAACTGCTAAGGCCATTGCCTATCTCCATTCAGCCATGAATCCACCAATTTACCACCGAGACATAAAATCTAGCAACATACTCTTGGATTACAACTATAGATCAAAGGTAGCTGATTTCGGTCTTTCCAGACTCGGCATGGTCGAATCATCTCACATATCAACAGCCCCGCAAGGAACTCCAGGCTATCTTGATCCTCAATACCATCAATATTTCCATCTTTCTGATAAAAGTGATGTCTACAGTTTCGGAGTAGTTCTTGTAGAGATCATAACTGCACTGAAAGCAGTTGATTTTTCTCGCCCCCACAGTGAGGTTAATTTGGCTGCACTTGCCATTGATAGGATTGGAAGAGGTTGTGTGGATGAGATAATAGATCCATATCTTGACCCAAATAGAGATGCCTGGACCTTAACATCTATTCTTAGCGTGGCTGAGCTTGCATTTAGATGCCTTGCTTTTCATAGGGATATGAGGCCTACCATGTTGGAAGTGGCAGGAGAGCTAGAACAGATCATGCTCAGTGCATGGATTCCAACCATGTACATGGCATCGCCGTCAGCTTCGTCTTGCTCCTCGCAAAATGGAAGTCAGAAATCACTGAGCGTCTCTATTGGTAGAAAGGCAGGGTTAGCTAGAGGGAAATTACTTCTTCCGCAGAGAACAGATAGCTTGACTTCATTGGAAGAGACGAAGGATAGCTCCCCCGTTTCTGAGCAGGATACTTGGTTGAGTGAACAGAGCTCACCTTCAACAAACAGCTTGTTGGGTAATGTAGTTCGTTGACAAAACTGTTTCTTTTGGGTGCTTAGCTTCGAATCCTTTTTGCGAAAAACATAAAAAAATTTAGGTACTCTTACAGTTCTCTATTACTCTCTTACTATATATATATATATATCGCTTGCAGAAATTATATCTTGTATGCTTTACCTACTTATTGGTGTCTTCAAAATATTTTTAGAAATATATTGGCAATGTTGAAACAGAACATATAAAAGTCAAATATTAAATTGCATATTCATATGTTCAGTATAAACATGAACTGTATATTTTTCACCTTGGTATCATAGCTAATAGCTTAGTATTAGTGAGGTTATCCATGTTACGCCGTGAATCAATCTTTGTTTTGATATAAAAAAGATAATTATTTTTTTTAAAATTAAAAATATAATATTGAGGTAATTGGCTCAAGTGAGTTTAATAAAATTTGTTAATTTAATAATATCATTAGAAAATAAGATATTGACAACAAATAAAGCGGAAAAAAATAAATGATTCTATGCAAAAGATGAATGTTTGCCAATATTATTAAAATATATTTTTACAATATTCTAAAAATATCTTAATGATTTTATTTGTTAACAAAGTAAAAATTGAATGAGAATATGATAATTTCATAGAAAGAAAAATAAAAAAATAAGACAAAAAAAATCAATTATTGTTAATTATTTAAATTATGACTCGAGTTATAAAACTGAAAGCACTATATCTAAAAAAATTGTGAGGGTTAAAATAACAAAAAAAACAACACAAAAAAAATCCAAAAAAAAAATACAATAAAAATAATGAATGTTAAAATTGCAATAAAAAATAAATAAGAAGGAAATTGAAAAAAAATAAAAACATTAATAAAGGAAAAAAAATCAAAAGAATAAAGATAAAAAAAAACAATATACTAAAAACAATGAAACTTTAATAAAAGATTCAAAGAAAAAAAATAAAAAATTATAAAAATAAGCATCAAATCTTAAACATCAAAACATAATAAAAAAAAATGAATATACAAAATTCTTCAACATGTTTTTTTAAACTAAAAAAAATCCTAGACGTAAATCGAAAAACTTATGTACGCATCTAATTAAACAACTCAATAACCATTATGTAAAGTAATGAAAAAAAATTCATCAACAATAAACAAAAATGAAATTAAGAAAACCAAGTGCAAAATAAAGATCAATATATCTAACATTGCAATACAGGTAATTTACCTGGTTATATTTAATGAATTCCTCTATTAAAATAAATTTGTAATAGAAAAACATATAAATTTTGTAATAGAAACCAACAAATACATAAAATTTATTGAACAATAATTAAAAAAAAAAACAATGCAAGGCTGCACATATGAAAATATTATAAAAAAATCAATATAAAAAAATTTAATTTATATAAAATAAAAAAAAATCACAGATGAATCATACCTATCTCTCTAAAAATTAAACAAATCCAATATCATTTAAAAATAATCACAATCTAATTAAAACATAAACCCAAAATTTATTTGAAAAAATATTCATAAATAATGCATTATTTTTTAAAAAACTAAAAATTTAAAAAAAAACAAAAAAACAAGCCAAGCAGTAGCAACGACCCGTGCGCGGGCCTGCTAGGCCATACCCAAAAGTGCGCCTTTATTTTTTAAAAAATTTTATCGTCCGCCCCAAGTATATCCAAACAAAATGATGCCTCACCTGTGTTAGCAAACGACGCGTTGTATTCTCAACCTAGAATCTGGCCACCATAGTGGCCGAAAAAT
>Ga0307508_10003751_pt1 | contig 15188 bp, 17 predicted proteins | sample 9_EM_MG_FD_203089 | JGI IMG/M metagenome (GOLD analysis project Ga0307508, IMG submission 203089) | Populus trichocarpa ectomycorrhiza microbial communities from riparian zone in the Pacific Northwest, United States - 9_EM | ecosystem: Host-associated > Plants > Roots > Unclassified | place... | reverse complement strand
CGTGACGACTCGGGCCAATTGTTTCGATGCTAATTTCCGGCGTCCGTCACTGATTTGCTGTCAAAAACGAAGCAAGTTATATTCGCTACAACGACGCAGATCCATAATACCAAACCCAAACAGTCAAAAGTAACACCTCAGTTCGTTTCACGCCTCGTGAAACACCCTTCTAAATCCTAGACGTACATGAGCACACGAAATATCTCAACCAACGACGACGACGACGACGCACCATCTAAATCCCGACGGTCACACATGGACGCCAAATCGACCCGCTGTAAATGCAAACACGTCGTCTTGAGACTCTCCCAGAGCGCCGACGACGTCACCCCGCGCGAATCGTTCATGCCCGTCCCGTCTTCGACCCCATCGCTGTCTTGTAACACGAGCGCGTCCAAAATGTGGGATGCCGCTTCTTCATAGCGCTACGATACAGCAAGGCATGTTAGATTATAATAAATCATCGAGGGTGTGGAAAAAAAGAAAGCGTGTGTCCACCAGACTCACTCGGAGATTAATACAGGATATGCCAAGATTAAATCTGCGGTGGGTCGAGTCGAGATAAGTGAGGGAGGGCTGAAAGTACATGAAAAACGCACCTCGCTCGGATATAGGCCGGGTTCAGCTCGAGGGCTCGATGATAATATTCGAGGGCATTGATAGCCTGCCCGCTATTGGCCATGGTCGCCCCAACGCGGTTATATAATAACCAATCCTAACATCCAGCCAACGTCAAGGACAATGCACACGAGCGCCGTGGCAAACGTACATCCGGTCGAACCGCCAATGCCGTGAGGAAACAGTCCACTGCTTTGGCATAGTCCTGAGGGGGAAAAACGTTTTTGGTTAGCAAGTGAAAAAAAATACAGCGCTGGACGAGGGTGCCTCGAAAAAAAAAAAACGAAGAGCGCACCTCTGTCGTATTTAATAACACCGCCAACGCAACCTGTACGTCCGCATCCACGCCGCCCTCTTGCTGATCCGCACTTCTCGCCATTCGAATGAGGACGTCGATCAATCCCGCAAAATCGCCGCGCGCGTCCGCCGCCAACCCCGTGCCTGTCACAATCGTCTCGTATTTCGAGTTACGCGACACCCACTCTCGAATCGCATCGTAAGCCCCCAGCCGATTGCTATCATTGGTGTACGACACCGAGAGCGCGAGCCACGTCGGGAGATGGGACGGGTCGAGGTCAGCGGCACGCTGAAGGGCTTGGATGGCTTTTTCCTCGCGCTCGTTTTCCTGCTGTTTCACGCCAAGCTCGAACCATGCGGCTGCATTTGTCGGATCTCGTTGCACAGCTGCTTCTAGTTCTACAACGCTCTGCCAAAAAAAGAAAAATCAAATCAAATGTTAACGTTGCCGTTCACCACATTCCCCCTAAAATTTATTGTGTGGTGCTATTCTCCGAGCTCCGCAAGAATGAAATGGAGTGGTGCGTACATACCTCGTAGACCCTTTGCGAATGTGACACGTGCAAGGTGTGATGCCGCGTTCTGGACGAATCCCCGAGTAGATACGGATTCTTCGTCTGGAACTGGTAGTTCGCGACCGGCTTGACCCCCGTAGTCGTTGCCTCGAACGCATCCCAATCGCGTTGCATCTCATGCCATGCATTGTTCTCTTGGACGGCGGATACAGTGTGTGCAGCTGGACCCGTGTAATGCGCGTTCCAGTACTCGGTAAAATCAGCATTCTCCTGACGGAAATACGCCTCGTGGGGGTCATTCGCTTGTTGCACATACGCCGCATTCAGTTCCTTTGAACCTTGATACGAAGGAAGGACTCGTGAACCGGCTGCCACCTCGTCGTCCGTCATCACAGCACGTCCTTTGCCCTTCATATCCATAGCCGTGGTCGTCACAGCGCTCTTTGGCACGATGTTGTCCTCTTCGACAATCACCTCACCGTCCCGCAGTTGACGCATGAGTTGCATGAACTCGCTTTTCTGGAACTTGGGGTTCTGCTCGTGTTTCACAGAGTCTATCACCTGCGCTGCAAGCTGCGCCATTTCGTCAGCAGGCACCGCACCCTTGACATCCTGCAGACGTTGTTGTTGTTCCGGCAGAGCTTCAGAGGGAAAGGGCACGTCACCCTGTACGACGTGCCGTTGTACAGGCACGGCCGTCGCACTCGCCATGCCGGCCATCGGACTCATCCCATAACCCGCATACACCGGGCTCCACGGGAGTGCACCGCCTACAAGCCACCAAATAACAATGTTAATAATAAGTCAGGGCTGCACGCTGCGACGCACAAACACCCCAGACGCACCTTGAATCCCCCCCACTGGCAACGCCGAACCCTGCACTCGCGTCGCCGGGATACCCTGCGCCTGTACGTGTCCCCGCCCATGTCCCCATCCCTGCGCATGAACCTGGGTCGGCAGATGCGTTTGAGACGTCGCCGGCCGACCTGCCAGAAAATCAGTTGCCCACGCTGCACCTGCTACGCCGCCGATCTGCGTGCGTTGCACCGGCGAAGCAACAGGCAACGCATCGCGCAACCCGGCGACGTCGAACGGCTGCGCCGGCATCGACATGGGCATCTGGAAGACGTGTGGTGCCGGTGCCGGTCCAGCACGAAAGAACCGTGCCGCCTCTTGATGCAGCTCCGGTGTCGGAGCATGCTGGGATCGGAAATCCACCTGACGAACACAGACATGGAGAGGAAGACGAAGATGAGGGGGGTGGAATGTATCCCATCAATCAGTCAGCATCATATCTTGCGAACGAATGGAAGCACGGGAAACAATGGGGTACGAACAGCCGGTCAACGGAATGGAACGACATACCTCGCCAGACAACGGTCCCTGGGAACGAGACGACGCCGCGACGTCCTGCGCAAAAAAAAAACGCATCGGTACCCGGTATAACTCGGGCCGCACATTGTCGACCCACCTGCTGCACACCCCGGTCCTGATCAAACCGCTTTGAAAGACTCTGCAACGGATTCGAGGGCCCGCACTCGGCTCCTCCACCGACGAGCATCGAGAGCGACATCGTTGTGTTTGTGCGAGTGATGGGCGTGATTAGGATCAGATTACGCCGTGTGATTTGAACTCAGAACAGTTTCAAACAGCACCGCAACGACGACCGTAATGTTGGAAGCGGTATCGACAACCAATATACACGAACCGTGTCAAAACGAGACGATACTATGGAGGGGAAAGAATATTCGAGTACCGTATGCACACGACCAGGACCTGCCAGCAGTCACCCAACCCTTGCCGACACCCGGCGTCCCGGCCACACCCCTTTCTCACGTGTTTCTAAGCAGGTCCTACAGTATGAAAACACACGCTGTTTGTACAATTATGAGGCGGTGTTAATCTATACTTGACCTATATGCATGATTGCCCCGTTCCAAAAACAAAAAACAAAAAAGGACACTCTTCGAACGGCGTCGAAAGAAACGTAGGAAAAAAAATGTTACAAGGGAAAAAAAAGTAACAGCGCTACATCTCCAGAAAAAAAAAATCCAATCAACAAAGTAGGAGGAGGAATGAAAAATGAAACGGTGGAAACCAAAAGAAGCAGTCGAAAAGAAACGTGCATGGAGAAAATACACAAGTCTAAAAGCGTCCTGTTCGTCCATCAGGCATGCCATGCGTCACTCAACATCCATGCACGTCCCCAGAAAAAGCAGGGCGTCCACAGCGACGTACCGCTCAACTCGACGGTGGCGTCTGTATGAGCTTGGCGTTACTCGGACCAGCTCGGTTTGAAGGTGATGAAGGTGGATTCGCCGTGGAAAGCCCCTGTAAGGGTGCATGTGATTGCGCCCCAACCTGAGCCACCTGAATCTGGCCCTGAACTTGCACCAAGGCTTGGATTTGAGTTTGCACCTGAGCCTGAGTCTGAGTCTGGGCCTGGGCCTGTGCTTGCTGTATAGCCTCAACTGCCTGCCTACACTCGGCTCCACCTTCGGAACGCACTGCAACACGCATTGGGGTCAGTTATGAGTTCATAAACCAACGGACGACGCGTGTCCAAGTAGCCACTCACGATGCCGCTGTCATATAACACATGAATGAGGTCCAAACAAGGGGGAGCGCCAGAATAGAAGCACTTCATGATGATCACTTACGTTTAGTGCGTCCAAACGACTGAACGTCTTCCGACAACCCTGGCAAATGTTGGATTGGGACCGTGTAGCATGCAACGCTTGGTGCCGCCTGTGAGGCAAGTGATGAGTCCCGAACGTGTCATCGCCAAGACCAGATTACGGTATATCTCTAGACTACCACGATCGGCGGTTACTTACTTGCAATCGTGCTGTCTCGCAAAACCCTTCTTACAATCCGGATACTCGCACACATATGGGCGCTCTTCGGTGTGCGATCGCAAATGACCTATCACCAACGCACGCATTAAACACCCTTGATCGGGCACACTTGACCCGCCACGCACCTCGTAGATTGAACCGACGCGTAAACGTACTCCCACATCCTGGGACGGGACAGATGAAATGCGCCTCATTCCGCCTTCGACTCGCACTCGCTGCCTGCGTCGCAGACGTCGTCACCTGCTTCTTTTCCACCTGCAAAATCGGCGGCAACCTAGGTACCCCACTCGAAGACGGGTAATGGCCCGATGCATCGCCGGGCGGGGCAGACGAGGATGCGAGCGCTTGGTTATATAGCTCCGCAGCGGTAGGTGTGTAATACGCCGTTTCTTGCTTCACAGCATCAGGGGGTGGCGGAACGGGGTGCGTCATCTGCGGCAGTGGGGGTTGGGCCGGGGTGGAGGGGATCGGGTAGGGCGATGGGTGGGATGTCTGGCGAAAAGGGGAGTTACTGTGACTCCGCCTGTAGGCATGGCCAGGGGGATAATGGGCATGCTGTTCGGCAGGATCGTTGGGACCGGCGCCTGGGGGGAAGGAGGGCGGCTGAACGTGAGGCTGAGGAGGGGACTGCTGCGGCATGTTGGCAAGCTGGGGAGGGTAGGGTAAACTCTCGGTGTCGTTGTTGTGATGGTTATAGGATTGGAACTCGTGGTTGACGGCAGGGTCAATGGCAGGCTGGCGTTGCTGTGTCTGTCTGATTGGAGTTTGCCACTGAACCCGTGTCTGAGTTGCAGGATCAAGTTCCATGGCTTGAGGTGGGCCTTTTATTATTTAGGCGAGGGAAAGGGAGAGCTTCTTTTGATGTGAAATAGGACAGGGCTAGAAAGTTAATGAGCGTTCTGCAGAGAACGTCCGGGCGGGTCCCTTTGGGTGGAAAACCGAGGAGGAACCTGCTGGCGCCCTTTTGAGGGTGACGAAGTGCACAGCCCTGGACAGGGAAGAGGAGCACGGAAGAGAAGGAGAAGCCGGGACGGATGAGTGCTACTAGGGACTGATCAGCTCACCGGACAGTCAGCGTGCTCGACGTTGTCCGACCGACGTGGCTGTGTCTCCATTTAGCATGCAGCGCCGCAGCACCGCCCCACCTTCCATTTCGGGGTGGCTTGTTCAGCAGCGAATGCGGTGTTTCTCCGGTGACCATCTCCCCTTGCCGTTTTCTCATGCTCGCCCTTGCGCTCCCATCGGCACCTCTTTCTCCCAAGCTTTTCTTATTTGATCCTATCACGGTGTAGGCTACATAAATTACATATACTAACTACCTGGTCCCTCAAAGATATGCGCATCCAGCAGCCTCCGCCGTCGCATCAGTTCCGTCTCTGTAATCCGTTGCCCAGTCTTGCCATTACCCGCCCGTGGTGTGCCAGTCGCGCTCTCCCGCTCCCGCTGTGCAGCAACGATGTCGCTTTGCTCGCTTGACGGCGACGGCGACGAATACCCTTGTTTCATTTCTGTCACATCACGCCGTTCATCAGAGCTCCTCCGTGATTGGATGACCGGCGTCCCACTCCCTCCACGCTTTCGTGCGACAAACGTGATCCCCGAGTCGTCCGTCTCCGTCTCCGTACTGGACTCGAAAGGGCTTGCGTCCACTTTCCCGCTGCCACCAGCGTCGCCATTCTCGGTTGGCAGGGCATGGGAGATGGGTCGTTTCGTTGGGGAGCGAGAAGCCTGGGGCGAATTCCGCCTCGTTTCCCTTTTCTTCTTCGTCTCCCGCGTGTCCATGGCTTCGATAACTTTGCTAGTCCTCTCTTCCTTGCCTGAGTGCCTCACAAACGCGTCCTCTATCCAATCCGCGAGATCCTCCACCACAGCCTTGGCCTCGCTCATGAGTGTCATCATCTGTAGGTACCCATGGCTCCAATCAGAAAATAACACCATCTGTACCCAATCATCCTCCGTTTCGCGGGCAAGTTGATCTCGTTCGGCAACCATCCTTGCAACCTCATCCTTTGGAAAATCGTCCAGATGGACGTCCGTCATACGCAGCCCTCCGCCGAACGTCGCACTCTTACCCGAGAGTACGAGGTCAAGTTCGGCTTTGCGAGCCCGCTTGGCTTCGCGTACTCGCCCTGCAAAGATGACAGTGTCATCTACAAAAGGGTCCTTTTCACCGCATTGCATCAGAAGGGGTGGGAACTGCGCGAGAAGTGACGACGGTGTCAGGATGGGAGAGATGAAGTAATCGGTTGCAAAGTCAGGGTTTCGATGCGGTCCGATGTACAAAATGGCCATGGCACGCATCTGTCCAATCAAGTGAGCACTCATGACGCACAACAAACGTTGAATGCGGTGCATTCGTCGACTTACCATACTAGGAGAAACAATACGATCCTGGAAATATCCAGTACGGCTCGTCATAGTGAGTCTTGTGCCAATGGATTCACGGTTTTTGCCGATTCCTTTGCCGTTATGACTGCCAAGCGTGGTGGCCTTGAGGTTCGCTTGTGTGACAGCCGCTGAGAGTTGCTCTTGCTGCTTCTCAAGCACTCGATGGAGTTCGTCCGTGTCCGAGGAGGTATCTTGGTACACGAAACGTACACGCTCCTCAATGGGGCGATCCTCCTCTCTCACAGGGTTCGACTCCCCCTCCTCGCTCTCAGAGTCCGCCCAAGACTCGTGGTCATCATGCGGCGCCTCGAACGATCTCACCGATGATTTCCGCTTCATATCCATGTGACGATGTCGCTTCGAAGGCAAGTCCTCTGACCTTCCGACCAAATCTTGTAATGCATCCTTCCAGCTCTTGTGCCTCTTCAGACGTTTTGCTCGCGAGCGGTGGTCTCCCACCATGCTCAAAGGGCTAACGTGCTGCAAGTGGTTCTTCTGCAATGCCAATTCACGCATGCCAGGAAGATCCCCCGAGGATTGTTCGGTTCGTAGGACTCGAAGATTATCTGGGGACATCCAAGAGGTAAAATTGAAGTCCAGCGCGGCGTAATTGAGCACGAGCGACAACGGCGCAGGCAGCCTGATTTCTCCCGCAGGGAGGGCAGCATTGTATTGCAAAATTTTGACCATGACACCCACGACCAGAGTAGCGCCACTGTTGAATGTAGTGCACGTGTATGAGCGGGATGTTAGCAGAGCTGTGCGAGACTGAACAGGACTTACGCCGAGTCCCCGGACATGATCATATTCAGTTTCTTGCCAGACATGCCGATGCATCTACCGGACGTTTCCGCGAAAAGCCGGTAAAGGTCAAAACACTCATCCATTGCAAACGGATAAGGATCTAGAGAAGAGAATGAATAGTAAAACGCCCTGTGAGATGAATGGGAAGTGGATAATTACATTCGGGAGCCTTTCCATAGTCAACGGCAAGCACAGGTTTACCTGTCCTAAGGGCCCAGGTGCGCAGTCGTTCATCGTGATGGTCCGGTGACATAGCCACAAACCCGCCACCAGGGAAATCGAGGATTAGATCTGTAGTATTATGAAGGTGAGGCGCAGGCGGCGCAAAGTAAATGTGGACTGTGATTGGACGATCATATGTTGAAGTGGAAGGACGCGGCAGAAGGATCTTCCGGTGAAGTGACATGCTTGGACTCTGCGCGATTAATCGAAGCTTGACAAAAATGAATCAGTCAAGTCAGGGGCTCCTCGGACGGACGGAATGTATTACATATGGATTGGTTGTCTTCTCCCATGTAACTCGAAGCATTTCAACGGTGGGCACAGCCCTAAATCGCCGGAGCTAGACCATTTGCTGCATCTGAGCTGAGTGATTGTTGGGATGAAGGACAGTGCGGACCTTTTCGTCAGCCTCGTTGGCGTAAATTATGTAGTATATTGAGAATAATATAGAGCATATATCCTTCAGCCACCTTGGGCGAATAGACATGGCGGTCGCAAAACCAGCATCGAGGCCGGTTACTATCCAAGTAGCACGGTAATACGAGGGTGAATACTAAGTGGTGATAAGGAAGCGTGACCGAACAGTTGGATGGCTAGACTCACGAGTTGAGCCAACGGCTCAGGGGCTGAGAAGAAGGGAAGAGGGTGTTCATTCCTGATTACGAGAGAGAAGGGTGGAGCTTACAACCAAGGCCCAAGATCCTGTCGAGATTTTTGAGCGCATATACGGTGGTGAGGGTGCTAACGATGATTTGCCATGGCGAGAAGCACTCTGTCACAAGTTAGGGGCACGATGGAAACTATGGGTGTATGTACGTACGAAGTCTCCTGTTCAACTGCCTTAACCACAAGAAGCGTGGTGCGCCAGGATTTCCGTACGCGAGCCTCGAGATCCAGAAGACGATGACGAGAAGGGCCTGGTATGGGATGAACGTGAACCAGTGGTGTGGGATTGGGAGAAGAGCCGTACCTGAGTGCGTTTCCAGGATGGACTTGGGCGACCCAGGAGATGGTCAATCATGATCCGCGGTGGGGAGGGGTTTGGAGGGCATTGTCGTCGTTATAAGGTCCAATCAAAGACCGACTTTGCATGTGATTTCGATTGAGGGCTCCATGTCAAATTCGGTACTACCATGCCTTGATGGCACAAATTAGTAAACTGTGCCGTGTTCTCTAGTATAAATATCCACCAGCGTGCAGTCTTGGATAACTCAAGCCACCGTTACCAGACAACCCGTGGGTCTCCTGCAAACAACAATCACACCGCCACAACGCGGGGCTGAATCGGAACTGAGGCAACGAAAACCAAGGCGGTGTCTGGGGGGGCGTGATGTCATAGTGGCGGTTCCGATCACTCATGCTGCCAGTGGGCCCGGGAGATCACGGCAACAGTGAGCCGATAGGGCACGCATGCTCCGACTACACAGTGGGGGCATAAAACGCATGATGGTCAAGTATTGAACGACTTAAGGACCGATTCAACACAATTTAAGTCATCATGAATGATCACCGAGGGTGGCGTCTTAGACTCTAACCGTACTTGAGGAAGTAGTCCTAGAGTGTGGGAACAGTCGAGACTCAGACTGCGGGACAGCGAAGGCTAGTTAGGACGGCAGAGAAACTGGTAGTGGTGGCGCACCCGACTCGTCACAAAGCGAAATCGTCCAGTCCTGTTGGTCTGGTGACAGATCGTCCATGACATCGAGGGTTGTTTTGACACGAGCTCGACCGAACCGCTTGATAACGTCAAAGAGTTGTTGTCCAAACTCGATCGTCCATTCGGCTGTTTCTTGCAGAAGGACCATGATATCCTGTGCAGATCCAATGTCGCTTGGGTGAGTCTTGCTCAGTAAATCGATTCCGTCATCATCGAGTATCCACGTCGCAGGCCATATGACGTTCAAGGGATTTTGAGTGTGGACTTCGTATCGCCATGCTACAAGTGTATCGAATAGACCAAGTCGATCTTCTTTTGCACGGTACTGAATCTGCTTGACGGCCTGCGTAACGGAGGTGGTATTCATTTCACAATCAATGCAGGGAACGTTCATGAGAGATCGAAGTTACGAGTCGCGCCTGTACGGGCCAGCTCAGAGGTAGCTAGGTAGACAAAGCGAGTTACATGAGTATGGACGAATGTATGCGTGAATATACCTCAGCGATTGTCACAATGGTGATAGAACTAAGAACGCTGAGGGAAAGATGAAAGAGACGCGAGCGTGAGTATACGAAGCAATTACATAACAATACCTGAGTCTGGATGTCGATGAAGTCTACATTATGTACATTAGACTGGTCTCTAATGTACGTGGGTGCAAATGCTGGTGAAAGACCAGCAGTGAGATGATATCATGCGATAGGAATATTCTAACAGCATCGATCATGCACAATAATTTTGTGATTTTCATTTTCAATAATTTTCATCATCAATAATCTCGCGTTTTTTTCATTGGCTATAAATACATGTACGTGGGAATCCGTGCAGCCAGACTGCTTGCCTCATATCACGATCTAGTCACCAGACTAGAGTCCTATACCCTTAGGTTGTCTGAGAAGAATTGGATAAATTAGCCTGGTCAACAAATGCGCCACAGATACATGTTTTGTACAAGTGGATCTTTATCGATGACAGGTCCGTAGTGCTCTCAGCAAGTAAGTGAAGGAAGTCTCTTGTCCAAAACATGGACGCACTCAAATCCATCCGAACGCTCGACCAGGACAAGATCGACATCGTCAACCAGCTCTTGCTCCCACACACTATCGAGTATGTGCAGATTCAAACCGTAGAGCACGCCCACGACGCCATAAAAACGATGAAGGTCTAGCCTGTCCAGATCTGTTTTGCTGCCTGCGCTCATCAGTGCACAGATTCGTGGTGCGCCCGCCATTGGAGCCCTCGCATCGCTTTCGATCGCAACGACCCTTTCAAGTGCCGTCAAGGCGACGCCCCGCCCCGACTTTCTGACTTCCCCAACATCGCTCGAGGCCTACATCGCCCCGCAGCTCGAGTATCTCTTTACCGCCAGACCCACCGCTGTCAACCTCGGCGCAGCCACGCGCCGTCTTGCCAAGCACCTCTCCCAGGCCGTCACTTCACACCAGCAACAGCCTGAGCCACGGACGTCTGACGCAGATGCAGCTATCGCGATCGCGAACGACCTCATCGCAGAGGCGAAACTGATCGGGGGCGAGGACAAGGCCCAAAACATCACCATGTCCAAGTTGGGTGGCGATTGGCTGCACAAGCGCATTGGAGGGTCGGGGAAGTACCTGAATGTCCTCACCGTGTGTAACACTGGCTCGCTCGCAACATCGGTGACTTTTGAGTTGTGCTACGAGATCGCGTGTTGACTTTGGTTGATTGGCAGGGTTATGGGACGGCGTTGGGGTTCATTACATATCTACATGAACAAGGACTCCTCGAGAGGGCCTATTATACCCAAACAGCCCCGTATCATCAAGGATCTCGGTGACTATCCTCATAGGATCCTTTCTCACTTGACATTCACATATGCAGATTGACTTCGCTAGAGCTCCACACGCTTGCCATCCCCTCCACCATGATTTGCGATACAATGGTCGGCTCGCTTTTCCAACACAAGCCCATCCACGCCGTCCGTACGTCCCCATTCGTCTTCACTGCGCAGGTAAAGAACGTCAACACTCATTGCAGTCGTCGGCGCCGATCGCATCGCGAGAAACGGTGACACTGCTAACAAGGTAAATGTCCTAGATTCTCCTGAAATTGCTCCATTCGTTCCCTCATCCATCTCTATCACCATCGACGATAGATCGGGACATACAACGCCGCTGTATTGGCAGCGAGACACAAGATTGCGTTCATTGTCGTCGCACCCACGAGTACCGTCGATCTCGCCGTTGCTGACGGTTCAGGGTGAGCCCCACGAGACGCCGTCTCGCCAACCTGCTTCATTCCACATGCACAGTATCCCGATCGAACACCGACCGCCCCTTGAAGCCTGCCTCGTCCGCGGCGCCCTCTATCCCCCTACTTACGACGCCTCCAGTAACAAAGTCCAAGCCCAAGTGCTCATCACACCGAGCGCAATCGGAGAGACTGAGGGCGGGGTATATAACCCCAGCTTCGACGTCACCCCTGCGGAGTTGATCACTGCAATCGTGACGGAAAAGTATGTCGCTGTGAAACGGGAGGGCGAGGCGAGCTTTGACCTCGCAAGGGAGGCGAAGGAGGCGTAATGCCATGGGATTTAGCCAGGGGGGGGGATGTGTCCAACTGGGAAAGGGTAACTTCTTGAATAACATTCTGCAATGTGTCGTGTATTGAGAGTGCTTGGATACCGGACACCGAGGAAATCCGTGAATATCGCGGGTATGTGCTACTATGAAATATGTCGGTAGGAGCCTCTCAGTGGCAACTACTGACATATTTGATATCACAATATTGCATGGGTTGCCGAGGGTCCCAGCCCAGGCCCAGGGGTCGACGGGTCTGATGGAAAAAGAACTTTGTACTAATCTTCCGTATTCCCCTTAAGTGACTTGGCTGTCACGTCTAGCCATCTCGCTGGTCGGACAATACCTGTCAGATCCGAGTATACATAAGTTGTGCCTTGTGGAGGAGCGCCCAACCATAAATACTACCGCCATCCACGGTGTAATACGCCGATGTGGATTCAAACTGCCATAGGGGCGAACGTATGCCAAACGATTTACGTAACGACTCGACAGCTAGCTCTCGGTTTTGTGCATGCCACCCATCCGATTCCACCTCCGTAGAACTTCCCTCCTCGGCTCGGTGTCCCATTACACACACTCCCGTCGTGACTCCAAGTCGCAAACATCATCGGTTCTCCCATGGTTCTACCCAACACGTTAGCCAGACAATCTAGTAGGCTGTCATGGTGATTCAAAACGAAACGGTCACCACTTCACCGACACAAAACACAGATTACTTGTCGGTGCCCCAAAAGAAACACGAGTTCGCGGACACGTTCCATCTAGCTCCACACCTCTCGTGATAACATGCGATGAAGATGGGCACTGGCTGTGCCTCGTCGCCACAAATGTTCATGTCGGACCAACTGCGCAACGCCCACCTTGATAACAAGAAAAGATCATGGGCGGCCACGGTAGCACTGCTGCGGCTTTTTGACAATTTCAGCACAGGACTATGATAGAATTTGCATGAGATAACAACTGGCGAGTTCGGATAAGGAGCTGTGGTTGTGGAATGGTCGTTCTCAAGGGAGTAGCGCTGTGGTCAGGCGTGGACACTCGCTTCGACGAGACGTCACTGTCTCCCGCCTACTAGTACGTGTGCCACCTTCCAGTACTCAGCAATCGAACAATCTCTCCCACCAGCCTGTCTAATCAACACCACGCATCAACGTTTCGGTCAACGCACAACCGTCTGGGCGGTCCTCCAGTGCTCAGCTCCTTTACAGAGCGCATGCATTGTCCCGCTGTGTCGCGCTTCATGGCCTCGTAGCTCGGCGCTATCTGAAATTTCAGTATACCTCAGTATACCACCCTGGTACGGCGGTCGATCTCATACACAGTCATACTGAAAATGCATGGAGTTCAGCACTGGCCAACGTGCATGCTCTGCCCGCAACGCACGGGTTATTTGTAACCCCAGCGCTATGCATTCGGAAGATGATGTGATGCTTGTGGCAGTAGGGGGCGGATCCTAAATTTATAGATCCCGGAGCGTATTAAATAGATGTTTCGGCGGAGTTGTCTGGGTCAAGATGGCGACTGCAAGTACTGCGCTTCCTCCCATGGGCAAAATCTCGATGATCGGGATATGGGTTGAGACTGTGTTGTATGGTATGTCCTGCGTTGCCTCTACAGCGCATCTCCCGTTGATGACATTGCTCGCACGCTCACAGGTGTCAAGTAGGTCCGAGTTGCTGTGACGAGCCGTACCAATGAACTTGTAGCTGCATCATGTACGGACTACACGCGTTAGTTCTCTTCCGTGGAGGGAAGAACGCTACTCTCCGTTGGTATGTTCAAGGTCATCCCGCATGAGTAGCGCGTCACTGAGCAATCGATCATACGTGATCAATAGGAGACTCTTAGTGACGTCTACGATACTCTTCCTTCTCGCCACTGTTCACGTCGGGGCATCTCTACAGCAATTACCCGACGCGTTCGTCTACGCACCAGATGATGTACCCAACTACTCCACGACATATTGGCTCAACTACACCACCACCACACCGCGCCTGGTCAAGAACAATGTGTATGACACTCTGGTATGCAACGCTCGTATGCTCTTATACTAAAGTTATGCTCATGAGAATAGTAAAGCTGCTTGCCCATAACTTTATTCTTGTAAGTTCACGATGGTTACGATGATGCGGGGTACTGAAATGCGCACCCGTTATCAATGAGATTTGGCGACTTTATGTGGTTTTCATGTACGATTGGAGAGTCGTCGTATTTCCCGTGCGTAACCAATCATGAACATCATCCACAGTGGTATTTACTAAGATTGCCTCACAGATCATATTAACAGCTGGGTCCGTGGGTTCGTGAAATCCTCGTTGTCTTTCATATGCTCACTGACACTTTGTCAGGATCCGCTTATGCAGCCACGGCCCCATCTGCACCCCCGGACGATGGGATGTATGGTTCAGTAACGACCTCTTTCGTTATATCAGCATGGGTGATGGGATTGATTCTCAACGTGTCCCTCTCGGGGGCAATCGTGGTTCGTCTCTGGCGGATCAGTCGAAGAATAGCTTCGTTGACGGCCACGTCAACTAATCGATTCGCGTCCTCAATATACCTCGTCGTCGAATCGGGTGCCTTTTCTGCGATTGCCGGTGTCTTTGTAGTTGCGCTTTTTGCATCGAATAGCCCGGCCGCAATGACCGGACTCGACGTCGTTTGTCAACTGGTTGCAAGTGCCCACCGGTCACCCTTGCTGTGGCACACGCTGAGTTGCTTTGTTGTGGCAGGTATTGACGCATCTCTTGATCCTCGTGCAAGTTCAAGTTGGGCAGACTAGTCGTTATCGTATGCCACGCAACCTCGCTGTAACCACAGCACAGAATGGGATGATATTCCGGGCGGGGACTCTGCAAGAGTCACAGCAGGACCTACCGATCCATACTTCACTGCCTCGTCCGCCGAGCTCTGAGCGCGGTTCTCATGTTTGATAATTCTTTACCAATATCCCTATAGGCAAGCAGATTTTCCAACATGTTCTGCTCCTAGTTTATAATCCTTCGTCCTGCCACCAGCTCAAAAGTAAATCATGTATAAGGTGCTTGGTGTATAGAGACGGGGTCTGGAAGAACACTCACGCCAGACAACCCTTCGCAATCATTGTGGTGCGGTGTATATTTACTAGTGCACTGGGACACGAGAGTACTTGGATACGAGACATCGAGGAAAGTAGACGCGCGAAATAAAAGATACCGCATAATATGTACGACAAAGAAAGCATCCATCACCACGCCAAAACCGCTCGTCCACCGCCCGCGCGCGAGTC
>Ga0307508_10003750_pt1 | contig 15188 bp, 22 predicted proteins | sample 9_EM_MG_FD_203089 | JGI IMG/M metagenome (GOLD analysis project Ga0307508, IMG submission 203089) | Populus trichocarpa ectomycorrhiza microbial communities from riparian zone in the Pacific Northwest, United States - 9_EM | ecosystem: Host-associated > Plants > Roots > Unclassified | place... | reverse complement strand
CCGCCGCCGTCGCCCTCCCTCACTCTGACATCCGACCAGCACTCCCAAGCGCTACACGATTTTCATTGATGCCACCTCGTCCAAGTTCACACGCATGCAGCGAGCGTCACTGCGGCAATACCATCTTGCCCCTTTGACGGCTCCTAGCCCGCCCCTCGTATCGTTATTCGCCTTCCCATGTGTAACATCTTTTCACGATTATTTGTTATTTCATCTCACTCGTTACAGTCCCTTGTTAGTTGCTCTCATGCTGTCGCTGTCGTACACACTTGTTTTCGATGTGAAGTTAGCCCTCTTCACCAATTATCGCAGTTGTGCTGGGCCTTACTGTTAGCACTCCTGTGTCGATACCCATGTGTAATGTAGTATATATAATTACAATGGGGATGATAGCCTCTTGCGTTCGCGCGCCTTCTGATAGCCCAAAGTTGCGGAGACTGACACCTTTATTTGTAAAAGCAGTGTCTCAGGAGAACTATAATCATGATCAACGCCGTAATAATGTCAGCGAAATCCACAGCCTCAAACTCTCGAATTCTGAGCCCGTCTCGCTTGCTTGTACGTTCGGAACCCTGCAGTGACGGAGACTAACACATAGCTTCGGAGCCAATCATGATCAATTACGAAATCGATACATATGTCCGGACATATGTAACGGACAAGTACCAATCGCAACAACCACCACTGCAAACGGAGTACCAGGGACGACGAGGAGCTCATTTGTATCCTCCAAAATCGTAGTAAAGATGAGGTCAAAATCAGCGAGATAGGCTACAGAACAACAAGCATCACGTAGGCACGGTACACGGTACGGAGGTAGAAAATACAATACATGTGCAAAAAACCAAAAAATAAAAGCATGACGGACTATCCGACATGAGGAAAGAAGAAAGTCCAAACTGTCGCCTCGTATATACCAGGTGCTTCTGCACGTAAAGAAGTGAAAGTAAGCACGAACAAGATGATCCGGCAAACTATATAGCCAACTATAAATAATATGGTTCCGAAGCCGTTAACACTATCTTGTGCTGGCACGCGATCCGGGATGATGAGCACAAAGGCAGTAATAGCAACGGGGCAGGTAGTGCAATAGAGTGCGCAAAACTTCCATAAAAACGCTTCACGCTCAGTTGGGAAAGGGAACGACCACGCGAAGCAATGAACTCCGCCAAAAAGCACACCAACGACAATGAGCATAAGCGACCCGGAACCGGAATCCATTATACCATGACCTGGGGAGTTTATGGAATCCCCGATAACATCGATCCAAGACCCCCACAACGTATTCTGATGGACATCAGCTGGGATTGCGCGCCCACGGCGAACGTCAATCGGCTCTTGAATGCCAAGGGGCTTCTTCCACCACAGTGCATAAACCATGACGTTGAGGGCCGCATACGCGAGCGTCATCACTTCGAGCTGTGTCCTTGGCTGGTGGGAGGACCAACGATCCAAATATTGAGCTATGAACCATGTTGTTTGGAGGACGGTGACAAGCTTCCCAAGCGCATCGCCCTTACTCTTGTCAAGAATCTCCGATTCTGTGATCATAGTCCAGGGTTGGGGTCGGGGATTTTCTGGTGGGGCTTCTGGTGGGACTTTCGGCGGGGCTTCTTGCGGGGCTTTTAGTAGGGCTTCTAGCGGGGCTTCTGGTAGGGTTTCTAGCAGGGCTTCTGGTAGGTCTTCTGGTATGGCTTCTTTCGACAGATCTTCAGGAGGGGGTCGCAATTTGAACATCTCGGGGTGCGAATCCGCGGTGAATTTCTGCATGTCCTGGGCTTCTAGCGTCTTATGGGACTGCTCGGAATCGGAACCGGAATCGGAATCGAAGAAACCGCCCATAATAACGAAATACGTGTGGACTCGAGTCCAGCCTTGGCAAAAGTTCAGGACATGACGAATCACGTGCATATCAACACGCACCGTGAAACGGAAATTTGTACTCTCGAACTTTCCAGTATTCCGAAGCGGCTTTCGCCACAGTGAGTTCTGGAACCAGAAAGGAGACGAACACAGACAAAACTCGAGTAACGCGAATCCTCCATTGTGTGTGAGTGCGGTCGGGTATGTCGGGATGAAACGAAACCCATGTGCAAGCGAAAATCGTTGCGAGACAGCTGTAGATGATGCTCCACTGAGTACGGCACTTGTGGATATCATTGCAGGCGGGAGAGTCGGATAAAGCGTTTGCTAGGGATGATATATTGTGGGCAGATAAAGGGGCGGCGTGGATTTGTCCGATGAACGCGAGAGCTGGGATGAGCACAGTGAGTATCATTGCAATGGAGGTGGACGGCAGCGAAGTTGAGGTAGGGGGTATCGCCTGAGAGGGGTCATCGCGGATTTTCTGTCTCGAATAAATAGCCAAAGGAACAAATGTGCATTTGCATCCGGAAGACCATGTCCAGCAGCGGCAAGGGACTCTGATCGTCACACGTGAGGTAGGAATTGAGTGGAGCTCCCGAATTGCGCCAAATGTTACCATGTACTGTCACAGTGACTCACGCGTGAGGGGAAGTAGAAGGTCAACAGAGTTGAGCTCCCGATTTGCGCATCCGGAACCCCATGTCCACCGCGAGGCACAGGTTTCTAATATGACTAGATTTACATTGGCGGCCGCTTCAGGCAGAGATCAGCATTGAATGTAGTTGATAATTGTAACACCAAACATCTTCATTGACGTCGACATGGGATGGTATGCGTATATGATATCACAGAATTGTGTCCGATAAGTGGGAGTAACAAACCGAGTGTCCTAAGGCTGGGAAACAATTAAAGAAAGCAGTTAAAGACGGTTTTCCGGTCGTCAATGCGATATTGGACTAATTGGAGATATCCGGTAATGAGAGATCAGTCCGAGTCGGATGATTTTTCGAATGTGTATGATATGCGAGCAAGTCAAGGGGCTATGTTCATGCTGAGAGCATACGCCGGGGACGGAAATGCAACGCACCGGAATATGGAAAGGTAAACGCTACCTTCCCATTGTCAGACGATGTACTTGCGAGTTAGGGATTGGTATCTCGTCAGAGGAACCTCTGAGCTGGCAATGGGCGTCATGCTCTGACCGCACTGAGGAAAGAATGACAGGCGTTTTGCATCAGGGGTCTGCAGTGGCGGCGGCGGATATGAAGATACGAGAAGAGATGGCGGAGTGGCCATGCAATCGCTTTGACGGGATTGGGGATTGCCCAGTCCCCGGGTTGTGTGACCAAGCACTGCTTCCCGGCATTTCCTTTCCACGGCTCAGCGAGCCAGGAGCTGGCCGGGCAGCGACGGCCCACTCCGAAGGACGCCGTCGCGACGGCGGCCCTCAGAGTGGATGTAAAAGTGGAATTGACTGAGCCCTGATGCCTCAAGGCTGATATTGAAGCGTTGGCAGCTTCAAAGATGGTGTGTACTCGTGGGCCCCAGCGTTTTTGTTTCGGGAAAAGTCACGTTTGAAATGGATGACTGTAGCTGCCTGGGGTCAGTACACGACATTTCTGCTAATATAAAAAAGGAAAAAGATGAGATGACGTTGGCTTGGACGTACTTTCAAATGGCAAGATGATCGTAGCGGGAGATAGCACAGGGGGAGGAAGAATTTGGAATCATCATGGTTTGCAATTACAGATGTGATGAGGATGCGGGTTCAAGCGGGAGACCGGGTCTACGGGTTTGATGCTGGGTTGCCTGTCAGTATCTCGCATTCTGCTCGTCACGGCGCAGCCGGCGTGTTCCGGGTGGGTGAGATGAGCGACTGTAACGTGTATGAGGCGCTTATTTGGTTCACGCCGTGATGGTCTTGACGATGCACGCATCTGACTCGGCAGCGGAAACATGGGGTTGACGTGGTGGCACGAGGTGAAAATAGAAAAGAGCGAAAACTGATTCGAAGCGCTTAGAGTTGTTGTATACTCTTTGACTTAGGACCCCCTTGAACCGTACGTGGAAAAACTTCCCGCTTTATGTCTTTTCAATGGGGATGAGTTCCATAGCCGCTTGCGTTCGCCTTCTGATAGCCCAAAGTTATGGAGACTAAGCCGTCCTCGTAAAAACAGTGTCTCAAGAAATCTACGGTGATCATGATCAACGCCGTAACAATGTCAGCGAAATCCACAGCCTCAAACTCTCGAATTCTGAGCCCGCCTCGCTTGCTTGCACGTTCGAAACCCCACAGTGACGGAGACTAACACATAGCTTCGGAGCCAATCATGATCAATTACGATATCGATACATGGGTCCGGACATATGTAACGGACAAGTACCAATCGCAACAATCATCACTGCAAACGGAGTACCAGGGACGACGAGGAGCTCATTTGTACCCTCCAAAATCGTAGGAAAGATGAGGTCAAGATCGGCGAGATACATGTTGGCTACAGAACAACAAGCATCACGTAGCCACGGTACACGGTACGGAGGTAGAAAATACATGTGCAAAACCAAAAAATAAAAGTATGACAGACTATCCGACATGAGGAAAGAACCAAGTCCAAACTGTCGCCTCGTATATACCAGGCGCTGCTGCACGGAAAGAAGTGAAAGTGAGCACGAGCAAGATGACCCGGCAGACTATGTAGCCGGTTATAAATAATATGGCTCCTAAGCCGCTAACCTCATCTTGTGCGCGATCCGGGAGCATCAACAAAAAACCCGCGAAGACAGTAAAAGCAACAGGGCCCGCAGTGCAATAAAGTGCGCAAAACTTCCATAAAAATGCTTCACGCTTAGTTGGGAAAGGGAATGACCAAGCGAAGCAATGAACTCCACCAAAAAGCACACCAACGACAATGAGCATAACCGGCCCCGAAACGGAACTCGTTATACCATGACCTGGAGAGTTTATGGCATCCCAGATAACATTGAACCAAGACCCCCACAACGTTTTCTGACGGACATCAGATGGAATTGCGCGCCCACGGCGAACGTCAATCGGCTCTTGAATGCCAAGGGGCTTATCCTGCCACAGTAGATAAATCATAACGTTGAGGACTGCATACGCGAGCGTCATCACTTCAAGCTGTGTCCTTGGCTGGTGGGAGGCCCAACGATCCAAATATTGAGCCATGAACCATGTGGTTTGGAGGACGGTGACAAGCTTCCCGAGCGTATCGCCCTTACTCTTGTCAAGAATCTCTGACTCTGTGATCATAATCCAGGGTTGGGGTCGGGGATTTTCTGGTGGGACTTCTATAGCTAGTGTGGCTTCTGGTGTGGCTTCTTTCGACGGATCTTCCGGAGCGGGTCGCAATTTGAACATCTCGGGGTGCGAATCCGGGGTGAATTTCTGCATGTCCTGGGCTTTCAGCGTCTCACGGGACTGTTCGGATTCGGAATCGAAGAAACCGCCCATAATAACAAAATATGTATGGGCTCGAGTCCAGCCTTGGCAAGGTATGCAAACGTTCAGGACCATGACGAATCACGTGCATATCAACACGCACCCTGAAATGGAAATTCGTACTCCCGAACTTTCCAGTATTCCGAAGCGGCTTTCGCCACAGTGAATTCTAACGACAGAGTGATCATCCGTATAGACACGTACAACAGAGCACCCACAGTGGAAGGCAAGGCAAATATTCGCGTGGTCAAAGGATGACGCGCATAGCTTGTGGCTTGAGGAGCGTGTAATATTGTGCATTTTTCTGAACCTGAATGTGCTACCAGTACCAACAGTATGTGAAGAATATTATCGATACACAGAAAGACCACTCATTCTCGTTCTTGTCTCCCTTATCACCACCTGAGGAAGGGTGCCTGTATCCTCCCATGCCCTTGATCATGCTCAGGATGGCAATGAGGAAGAAATAAACGATGTACCAGGCAAAAAACGCTCCCAGGACAACTTCCCACGACGAACCATACATAACCAGGTGTAAAAGGCATGCCAGGATCACTAGGGCGCCCACGGCAAGCCAAATCAGAATAATAATACGGCACGCGTGATCCACCCGATTGTCGTTTGGTGTCACATCGATGAGATGCGCAACAAACGTGCTGGTGACATAGAGATGACCCCCACCAAGAAACCCGACGAACACGAGCACTCCAAGTAGCGTGGGGAGGTTTGCTGAATAAGTACACGGGTGGAGAACATATCAGCATTGACAAACGGTAGGTCGTACGTGAGTGAGGCGTACGAATGTCTCCTGAACAGTCCTTGTGGAAAAACTTCGAATAACCACCAGCACGTGGTGCCTCAAAGAACCCAACCCAATAGAGACTGCCCGCAGTAAGGCACAATTTAGACTTGTACGATGTTACAAAGGTTAAAACGTACACTAGAGCCGCGGCAACACTCAAAACCCAGTCGAGGGTGATAGGCACCATGGTTCGCCCCATATAGACCAGTGTTGTCTTCGCCAGGCCGAACCCAAGAATGACAACGGTGTTCAGGATACGATAGCCGGTAATCTTTACTGGGTACCTATTAGGCTAAGTGAGTGCATAGAAGAGTAGGTACGGGGAGCGGGCACTGACTTCGGGAATTCGTATGTGGGTACATTTTCCTCGTGGTCAAGGTAATCTGCGGGATCAAGCTCCATAATGCTACAGAGGAATGAATAAGTCTAACCAGCCATGATGTTCCCTATAGGATTTGAGCACACGTTTCATCGCCAGTCAGAATGTCACGGTGAAAATACCATGGGGCTACTCCTGGTCGACTCCACTCGAGGAGACCGATCCAGTACAATCTAAAATGGCACGTTCATTAGCAGCGCCACATCCAACCTAGAAACACCGGCATACAATAGGCTCAATAATATACCCAAGATCCAATCTAATGTAGCTCCTGCAATATAATTCCCTTTATAGGCGAGGACAGCCTTGGCAATCCCAAAAGCGAGCAATACTAAGGTGCTAACAATGCGGTGGAGCGTGACAACAAGTCGCGGCGCACTATGATGTTCGAGAGAGCAGATCAGCTGAAGAACAGGTGACTATTGATGTATAGGAGCAGCACGCCACCTAGCTTCCGGGTGGGCCTCATCGACACCGAGTTCCCGTGAGGCCTGCCGTGGTCTACGCCTGAGGGCCTCGATATCAGAACACACCACGAAATAAACCAGAGAGTCAAGGTCACATACGGCTGCCGAATGCACATCAGCAAGTCGCGGTGGAAGAACCAAGGTAGGACCTTTGGTCTTATTGCCTCCATGGGCCCGATCCAATATAATCTATCACGAAAATGTAAAGGTGATTTGATTCCAACCAGAGAAACGGCAGGAAACCTTACGTCAAAACACCAAAGACGCAAATAATCAGCTCCAGTGTGGTGGGAAGCACGACGAATCCTCGGTATGAGAAAGCAGCTTTTGTGATTCCGAGCAAAATTAGTATACATGACACCAGGAGGTGATACCCAGTGACGAAAACAAAGGGGCCTTCTAAGTCCTCTTCCGGAGGTTGCGAATCGGACACGCTGTTCATGTTCAGTGAGGAGAGTAGTTAGAAATCATTGTAGGCGGTAACCGATACCTGACTCCGTCGTTTGCTTCCATCGTTCCTCCATTCCTGATAAACGTGAGGTTGAGCTGATGGGGAGAGGAAGTTCGGCGCAGCGGCGCCATTTAGGCTGCGTATTTAGGTAGTGGAGCAGAAGTCTCCGCTTGAATGAAGGAACACCGAGGTTCGGTTCCCCGAGCTGTATTTAACTGTGGCAGACAAGTATCCTGCTTGCCCACTCTGCGAGAAGGGTCTATCACCAGATGTAACGTGCCGAAAGGAGACTTAAGAGGCGAACGGCAGAGCATCGCCTCAGTGGCCGCCCATTCAAATTGCTATGGGAATAGTGAGCCCCACACGCAATTATGTGACTCGACTCGCCTGAAGAGCCCTGCATCACGAAGCCGTCCAGGCCCCAGGAAGTCGACTGTCTAGTTGTTCGAACGCGAACGGTGGCACTTCCAACTTCAGCTCGAACAAGGTTCGAATTCGCATTCTGTTCAGTCAGACCGTCACGTGCTGACTGCCAGACTAATATATTCTGTTCGCACATCTAAGGTTGCATCTTCAACTCACCCCGCGAGAAATTGGGAAACGTCGAACGCATCTATCCAAATTATCATCTGGGGTTGGCATCATACCCTAGTCTCAAGGGGCATGACGCCATGATATCGGTGTTCCGCCGCTACTCACGACCGTGCCCGATTCTCCAGTGTCCTAAGATATCATCACGTTCTCATCACATTCGGCCGAGAATAATCGAGTCTCGAGGCTCGAAAAGTTCAGCAAAAGAACATTTGGTGAATCACTCATTCAATATCCCCAGACTCGACGCCCGGCTTCGATCAAAGTCATAAAAACCTGTGTGAGGTTGTGAGTGAGGTACGCTGTTCCACAAAACGAACTTCCTTTACTAAGACACGCGCACTCAGAACTTCGATCCCAACATCTTCGTTATACATGTACACTCGATCACGTCGCAAGTCGAGTAGTTGATCCACCTGACTAATTATATATAATCCTCTTGCTTGGGCCCTTGTCTGCCTTGAATCGCCACATCCTGGCCCATCGGATGTTATGATCCTTGCTGCAGCGACGCTGATCACGACACATTCAAGGCGATCGCAAAAAGTCGGACTCCCGGTCTGAAACCGCCGGTGGAGGATATTGTGCGCATACCCAACCGCCGCTACAAGGAGCTCGTTGATTCTCGAAACGGCCATGACATATGTTTTGTGGCAATGATACTTCATCCCGGTATGTGGGGGTTCCTCACCAGAGCTTTGCCTAGTGTATGCTTCAGTCTATATCGGCTCCGATGTGCTTGACCTTAGTCCCCTTGCTTCGTCTATTGCTCTCTCTAATGATGGCCGGCTCCCTAAGTGCTCCACCGCAGAGTTACCAATCTTTTCTATCAACTCGCACAGACCTACGGGACTCGGGGCAGTATTCAGTCCTGAATGCAATCACGCCGACTGCTTTGTCACAACTTTACTAACAGCTGGGATGCGTATATACGATTCGAATGGCTATTCTCCGACTATGCATCATCAGTGTCCGTACTTGATTGGTGGGTCCAGGTACCACAGAGCGGTGATATTGTGTTATCGGTAAGATCACGTTCTCGCTGCACGCTTGATGATTGATGTGCCGGGAATGTCATTAATCAATGGTCCAATTTTTCTGCTATTTTTCTGCTATGCTCATGTTCATCCCCTCACATATCGGAACTGGCCTTGTACCTCACCAGAGGTACAGTACTGGTACTACGTAGCGTTGATAGCTATCCTTGCTGCCGATGCAGGCGTCTCGCTGCCACCAAATCCTCGCGTCGGCGAGGTGGTGTTCCGCACAGCCAGGCGTACTGCTTCTCGTGGCGAATGAGATCTCGAGGGTGAATAGGTGCTACATGTAGATATGAATATTAATGCTGGCGACAAACGTCTAACCCCTAATCGCATTTCCCCCCTGCAAGGGCATCATATTTTTTCCTCCAAATGACCCATTCCTCCTCAACACCCCCATCCTGGTATACGGCCCACCCATCGCGTATCCTCCAGTACCGGGCAATACTCGAGTCAAGTAGAGCTGTCCGTAGATGAGCCGCACGGGATGTTGATCGCGCAGGCTCAGTAACGAGGTAATAGGTTATGCCAAATATGACACCAATTCCATAACCGGCCATCACTTGGCTTGGCGTATGGTATTTCAGGAAATATCTAAGGGATTGTGGCATGTTCGAGCACCAATGTATGTTACAAAGTGCATCTGTTCGGGAAGCAGTCTCCACACACCGCGAGAAAGCTACGCTAACAGACCAAATTATGATCAAAGCGTATATGAATGCGCGCTGGACTATGTCCAGCCATTGCAGTCCATGCCCGTAAGACACAAATTTGTGTCGGAAGTATAGATGCAGAAGGAGGAAGACAGCAAAATATCCCATGTATTGGCTGTGCGAAGAAGGGAAACCATACCCATCTCCCAAGAGTCCGCCTTATAAGAACAATATGAATGATCTATAGCGCAGAAATCGAGCATATGTTGCTCACCCTGCGGACGTTCTTGCTTGACGGCATATTTCAAGATCTGATTGAGAGCGTCACTCGCCAGCTGTCCTGCCATCATATTCATAACGGTAAGCTCTCTGGTCTTGACTATAATTCCCGCATAGACAGGCTGCATGAATGAGGATCATATGTCGTCAATCTCTTTTCGGGGACATCCACATCATGGATTTGCAGCACCATTAAAAGAATGGGAGACAGGGTAATGAGAGCAGCGAGTTCGGCCCTGTGTGATTCACTGTCATCTTCGCTTGCTTATGAGATAGATTGTTTTAATTCGATCAAAGGAATAATCGCCTACAGAGTACATAGGTAAGACCCAGCGGAGAGAGACTGGTTGCGTCCATTGAACGACACGTGACATACCTCGGACGATCATCATGAGGCACAAGAAAAGTGCTTCGCTCAATCAGGACGACGCGCCCGGCGTGTCGCTTTCCAGTCTTCTTCTCGGCAAGTCGGCGAAAACGACAGGACTAGATGCGGAGCTGGACAGTCTTTTCAAATCTAGCGTACGCTTTCATCCGTCTAGATTGTCCTCGAACTTTAGGCTGAGTAGTATTTTTATAGGCTGGCGTTGCTCTGCCACATTCTCTCGAGCCAGCACGGCCGTCAACTTCGTCGAACCCTGCCGATTTTGACCCGAATGCCATTGCGGGCGTTGAAGTCGATTCGAGGAAGGTTTTGAAGCGTAAGGGAACTGAGCCGACAGGGTTCGCAGATTCGATTTCCAAGAAGCGTCGGAAATCCTTTGATGCTGACGGGCTCACACAAGAGCCTGACGCGTCAGTTCGGGCTGAGACGAAGAAAAGGCGCAAATCTTTGGCCATTCTCTCCGATCCAGATTCAGCGAAGGAACGCGTACAAGACGATCTTGAAGATGGATATTTTGCTCGGTCTAATGATAAGGCAAAGGCAAAGAACCACATCAACGAACAGTCATCCCCCGCGAGTCACGATGGAAGCTCCAGTGAAGATGAAGAAAGCACGGCCCCACCGCAACACGAATCATTAGCTGCTAAGACGTCCAGGAGAAATGATAGAGGCCCGAAGAACAAAGCAAAATACGTTCCTCCAGAAGAAACTAAAGAACAACGAGACGAAAGGACGATTTTTATGGGTAATCTCCCAACCGACGTTGCGAAGAGCAAAGTATGCCCCATTATTCGTAATTTTTTCCTCTGTTTCACTGACACGGACTACCCAGTCAGCCCTCCGCAGTCTTCGACGACGTATTACCTCCGCTGTCGCCGGTTGCAAAATCGAATCTATCCGCTTTCGTTCTGTCGCTTTTCAGAAACCCACTTCCGAACTTCCCAAGTTAGATGATGAATCTACGTCTAGCAAACCAAAAAAGGTGTCCGATTCTACTTCCGGAAACCGTGACGAGCTCACTGGTTGGCAGTCCCGTCAACTAAGTCGCGCGGCACGGTGGCGTGAACAGGAAGACATTGAATCGGAAAGGCCCACCAATGCGAAGACCTTCCTCACCCCTGCAGAGAAGAAGCGTGTCGCTTTCATTAAAGGCGAACTGCATTCTGATGCCGCCGCTGTGCATGCATACATTGTGTTTGCCTACGAGGAACCAGGTCGGTCTAAGAATGTGCCGCCAGTGATGAACCCTTTCGAAGCGGCGAAGAAGGCTGTGGAGGTTTGTGATGGCATGGTATATATGGATCGTACAATTCGTGTGGATCACGTTCGAACCGGTGACGCTGCAGCGGATAATCGTGGTCCTGGCCACTTGGATCCTCGTCGAACGATTTTTGTTGGCGGACTTGATTTTCAGACGAAGGAGGAAGAGTTGCGCGCGCTTTTCGAAAAGCTATTGACTTCCGAGATGGGAGCGGGCGAGGATGATGGTGACGATGGAAGCTCAGGTAGCAATTCGGACGATGAAAATGAAGACAGCACTGACAAGACAGCTGCACGCGCCTCTTGGGTGAGCCATGTGCGACTCATTCGAGACAAGGAAACGCAACTAGGGAAGGGTATCGCGTATGTTGAATTCAAGGTTCGCACATTCTCCTTCCTCACGATTTTGATGGTTAATCGTGCTGAACACTCCAGGAACGGAGTGCCTTGGATGAAATCATGGCACTCGACCAGGCGAAGCTCAAGCTGAACAAGCGCAATATCCGCGTTGAACGATGCAAGAATGTTACTTCCCCAGCGGTCAGCAGATCTTTACCGCACCCTGCTGCCGGCGAACGAGCTCCGAAATTGGACAATAATACCCAACGGGCTGCCCGCAATAAGGAACAAGCCTCGAGGTCTAACATAGCTAGCATTCCAAAGGGCGATCCTGCGTTGGGTGACCGCCTGCGAGGATTGGATAAGGCTGCACGCCACGCTGCCAAAGCGGCCGATCCTTCCAGGCAAGCAAGGCGCTTGGCCAAGAAGAAAGCACGGCATGCTCTTGAGGGTGCAGGAGCCGTGCTGGGCAAGATAAAACCACGGGGGAAGCCCAAAGTCAAGGCAAAAGTGTCGAGGGCTCGAAGTGCGAAGAGCGTTGCCAAGTTGAATGTGAAGAAATGATTCACGCGATGCTCTGAACGTGATGTGTGATGCGGTATTGGTTTATGTACTTCAAACGCGCCATGTTTTATCCCTGATTACATACGAAATGTTATTTGGGAAGTGTGGAACGCCTATAGGACTTTATTGTCTTGTTTTCGAGAATTTGCGTGGAGTATCTTCGACGCAAACAACGTCTCCACAAGTCTTTGAGCGAAAGGCTGCAGCATACTTCAGATGCTAGCTTGTCAAACATATGCCCACGGGAAAAGACTTTACGGACACTGCTTTCCAGGGGCTCTCTTCTGTCTCGGCTGAGTCGTTGGCGAACATGGTAGGCATTGCCATGTATTCACGCTGAACACGATTCTTACATTATACACCGCTAGGATAAATCCTCGATGCATCCGGTCCACGAATTAAAAGCTTTAGATGCCCGTGCTGCTCTGAAGAGCTTTCCAGAGTTCCCTTCCAATCGCATTCATTCGCCCACCGCGTCTGCAACTCCTGCATTCACGCTTGGTCCCACCTATTCTGCCGCAGATCTCATTAGTAATTCCAAGACCCCATCCATAAAGGATGCCGAAGATAATGCTTTCACCCCCATTACAACGCCTTATGAAAATTCATTTGCTTCGAGGCTTTATGGATTTGTTGGGACCACAGGAATTTTCACTACATCATCTTATGGCCAGCGGAATCTACTATATTGTGACTGGGACAACAAGCCTCCATGGGTAGTGCTTCTCGAAGATATACATGCCCATTACCGAGTTAAAGGGTATTTGCAACCCAATTGTGGTTTTGCCTCGTCTATTCACGCTCGTATTAGGGAGACGATCGACTCCACTTCCTACATAGCTGCGTCTATCCACTACGTTGGCCTTCAACGGTGGCACCTGAATCAGGTGTATGATTTGCTCGAAACTGTCTTCTGGCCCGGAATCGATGGTATGCGTGATTTTTTCGAGGTCAATGGCGTCTACTCACACCGCCTAAAGTGACGGCAGCACTGGATGATTTCCCCGAGACGTACACAGTTGTTGCGATGTACAAGCGACTCGTTGTTGGAGTGGCGATCATTTCCCCTCCTCCTGATGAGGCTTATATCACATATTTGGCGGTGAAGTCTGGTTGGGAAAACTCTGGAATCGCGCAGTATGTCTGCTTCCGTGGGATCGTGTCCGCCCTGTACGTTCGCTAAAGATCATCAAGCACAATGCTGTATCTTCTAGTCACTGGCAGCCCCGACCGAGATATCATACTGCACGTATCAGCTAACAACCCGGCGATGGTTCGTCGTCACATTTGTCCTCCCTTAAAGCTCTGACATACTTTTCCAGTTGCTTTATAACAAATTTGGCTTCAAAGCGGAGGAATTCGTTGCCGGATTTTATGAAGATTACTTAGACCCGAAGTCCAAAGCATGTCGCAATGCCCTGCGACTCAGATTGCGCCAGAGATAATGTATATCTAATTATCTTATATTTCGAGGTTAAGACCACAGTCGCCTCGGATCAACACCGATGCTTGGCGTCGAGCGAAGCTCCTGGCCAAGCGCAAGTACCTTATCAATGGTATCAACGTTGTGACGATGAGCAGGCGATTGCGGATACGGAGATTCTGATGGAGTGCCACTTGCCAATGCAATGCGGGATTTGGAAAGCGTCACGGCGGGGGCGTGTATTTCTCAACGCTCCACTGAGGAGACACCCTTATCTCGAGAACGGAGTGCTTTTACAGGTTGGCTACCATGCGATATTATGCCCAAAAGCTTGCTACGATCACGGCGGCCTCTGCCCACATGATCCTGCGACCAATTCTACTTCACGGTGATGTTCATTCATTCATCAGATCTTGCCGTAGAAACGACTGACTCTTTATTGATTTTCGTTCCATGCTCAGTGCGCCTTTGCTCACCAGCACTCGCCAACTCTTGTTTGATGTGTGCGTCCAGCACCACAATAACATCCACGTGCAGGATGAGAAATAGCAGAATACTAATGTATGTCGGCGCTTCAGAAGACGACTGGCGATTCCTGCTGCTGTAGTGATGCTCAATTCTTAAATCATGCTTTACACTCAGAGATTTGTGCTCTCGGCTAATTATGCCTCGGGCAGTGGGACGGGTTAGCCGAGTGAAAATTTGTATTGAAATGCGTGTTTCTGAGAATCCAAGAATTGATTGAGCACGAGCCTCTTGTATGCATATCTAGTTAGTTAGTTACTATGTACACAACCCGTGGCAAGCTTTCCCCGAGGGGTTTTGATGCTACCCGGTTTTCCCACACGACCTTTCATCTGCCGACTTCGGCTGTTTTCCCCCTATGCCTATGACTTACGTACACACAGACCCTAGGCAACCAGCCTAAACCACACATCCCCACTGCACCTCCCCACCATCACCGACCAAACCATGACCATAGCCACACTCCTGCTGCTACACATGTACATAGTGTAGTGCCAGGGAGTAGGGACATAGGCCGTCGCGGGCCCGACTCCTACTATAAACACTGGTTCATCATTGTACACACAGAAATCTTGTGTGCCAGATACTGTATGGGTATGACACAAGCGGTGAATTTTCGTGATAACATCTCAACGTTGTAGCTTGAAGTGGGGTAGAATGCATGCAAACGACGCGTCGTACCGCTTTTCTAATTCTATGCTGGG
>Ga0307508_10003749_pt1 | contig 15190 bp, 15 predicted proteins | sample 9_EM_MG_FD_203089 | JGI IMG/M metagenome (GOLD analysis project Ga0307508, IMG submission 203089) | Populus trichocarpa ectomycorrhiza microbial communities from riparian zone in the Pacific Northwest, United States - 9_EM | ecosystem: Host-associated > Plants > Roots > Unclassified | place... | reverse complement strand
ACGGTTCGTCTGCACCTTCTTTTCTCGTGGCCCCTCCTCTCGTCGGCACACTCGGCTCGTTCCCCGGCCGTCAACCTTGAGCTTCCCTAGCCGTAGCGGTCCGCTCGGCCTCATAGGCTCCTCACACAACCACTAGAGAATCCTGGCAATGGCAAACACCAACTCCCACGCCTACAAAGACTCGAAACACAATGAATTCCAAGACTCTAAATTTGCTGGTCCCGTAGCGTTTGGTTCGCCTCCCTCCTAGTTGCGATGGGGCAATACTTCGACTCACACAACCGTTGGATAGGATCTACGGCGATTCAAAATATCTCCCACCAATCCAGCTCTCGGACTGACAATGCCTTAGGGAGGTTTGGTAGTATCGTGCAAGCTGTGAAGCGGTTCTATAGATGACCTGAGCTGTGTTAAGCCGAAGCCTACTGCGCTGTCGCTGATAATGCTGCTTTCAACTCGCGACGCTTGGAACACGAGTCAACATGTCTCGCGGACACTCGAGTCGGCATCCTAGACGATATCATGCGCTGGTTCAATACTAGCAGCGCTCCCTGCATCTTTTGGTTGAATGGTATGGCTGGCACTGGAAAGTCTACCATTGCACATACGGTCGCTCGGAAATGGGATGATGAGAAACAACTTGGAGCAAGTTTCTTCTTTTCCAGAGGCCAAGGAGATCTAGCTCATGCTTCGAAATTTTTCGCTAGCGTGGCCTACCAGCTGGCCCGTTCGCAGTCCCGTGTTGCCGCTCACGTACGAAAGGCTATACGCGACTACCCCGATATCACCAAGCAAAACCTGCACGAGCAGTGGAAGCATCTCATCATTGAACCGCTTTCCCGGGCGCTCTGGCTCCAGCCGTTGGTTCTGGTTATTGACGTGTTGGATGAGTGCGACGATCAATACGATATTGCGTTGATCCTTCAACTGGTTTCTCAGGAAAACACCTCGGCGCGGTTCCGGGTATTTGTCACTAGCAGACCTGAAACCCCAATTCGTTATGGATTTAACAAGATATCCACATCCCATCGAGACTGCCTCCTAAATGGGATCTCCAGCCAAATAGTCAATCACGATATATCCACTTTCTTCCGACATGAGCTTACCAACATCCGGGATCGCCGTCGCCTACCTAGTGAGTGGCCCGATGAGGCAAACCTAGAACGTCTTGTTCAGAAAGCAGATGGACTGTTCATCTACGCTGCAACATTATGTGGCTTTGTCAGGCATAAATGCTGTTATCCGCCAGATCGCCTCAAATCCGTTTTGCAAGACTGTATTGAAATCGGATCACCAACGCAACAACTTGACGACATATCCACAAAAATCCTACAAAGCGCAGTTCCAGATGAGGATGCGGTGTTTCCGGAAGGAGATAGGCATCTAAACCTATTCAGGCGGACGGTTGGAACTATCGTGATTCTATTTGATGCCTTGACCGCACCTGCACTAGCAAAACTATTAGACACTCGGCCTGGAGAGGTGGAAGAAATATTGGAATCTCTGAGCTCGGTGGTGGGTTATTCTAACGGCCTGGATGTTCCCATCAAACTCTTGCTCCCGTCTTTCAGCGACTTTCTATTAGACAACCGGAGATACAGTAATCCTCGGTTCAGGATAGTCGGGGGAAACGCACACGAAGACCTTGCAGTGAGCTGTCTCAAGCTCATGTCAAGACACCTAAAGCAGGATATATGCTCGTTGGAACGTCCGGGTACTCTCATCAGCGAAGTAGATCCGTGCACACTAGAGAGATGTCTACCCCAGGACGTTCGGTATGCCTGACGGTATTGGGTCAATCATCTTCGGCGAAGCGACGTTGGACTCCGTGACTATGACAATGATTCGAAGTCACTGCACAACCTAGTCCATTCATTTTTCAAGAAACACCTACTCCATTGGCTCGAGGCTCTCAGCCTCATGGAGATTTTATGCGAGGGTGTTCTCATGGTCAGGGCCTTGGACTCTATGCTTTCGGTGAGCAATCCAATACCATTTGAGAGCGCTGCTTTTCTCCTGGAGATCTGCCGTCAAGTCGGTCCACGAAATCCGAGACTTCGAATACAGTAAAGTTTTCAGGCAGCAAAATTCGGCGGGTAGTCACCACTTGACGCCTTCTCTCCGGGTGTAAAAGGGTGTTCCTTTCACACTTAATCGTGCTGACTTCGAACCAAGTCCAACGAAAACCTGCACTTACGCACAATGGCTCATGATGCAGTGCGATTCGTACTCAACTTCAGATCAATTATTGAAATTGCACCTCTCCAAATATATTGCTCTGCACTAGTGCTCAGCCCGAAGGGAAGCACAGTCAGGGAGCAGTTTTCAAAGTGTGTTCCTGACTGGATGAATAATCTACCGAGGGTCCGACCGGATTGGGACTCGACGTTGCAGGTGCTCGTGGGCCATTCTAGATCGGTTAATCAAGTGGTATTCTCGCCGGATGGCAACCTTCTCGCATCTGCATCGTACGACAATACTGTCCGGCTCTGGGGTTCGGAGACGGGGATCTGTGTCGCCACTCTCAACGGTCATTCAAGTGATGTCAACTCCGTCGCATTCTCTCCAGACGGCAAGCTTCTCGCGTCAGCATCGTCCGACTACACAGTCCGGCTCTGGGATTCGACAACGGGAATTTGTCATACCACTCTGGAAGGCCATTCAGACTGGGTTCGCCAAGTGGCATTCTCACCGGATGGCAAGCTTCTTGCATCTGCATCGGACGACAACACTGTCCGGCTCTGGGACTCGACGATGGGAACCTGTTGTACCATTCTTGAGGGCCATTCGGGCCGCGTTGGCCAAGTGGTATTCTCGCCTAATAGCAAGCTTCACGCATCTGCATCTGACGCCTGCTCTGGGATTCCAAGATGGGAAACTGTCATACCACTCTTGAGGGCCGTTCGAATGATGCTAACTTGGTCGCATTCTCGCTGGATGGCAAACTTCTTGTGTCCGCATCAGACGATAACACTATCGGGCTCTGGGATTTGACTACAGGAACCGGTCATACCACTCTTGACGGCCATTCAGATATAGTTGCTCAAGTCGCATTCTCGCCGGACGGCAAACTTCTCGCATCTGCATCAGACGACAACACAGTCCGGCTCTGGAATTCGACGACCGGAACCTATCATACCACTCTAGAGGGCCATTCGAATGATGCTAACTTGGTCGCATTCTCGCTGGATGGTGTTGGAATATATGGATCGATAAAAGGTAAGATTGTGAACTGATTGTATTGCAGCATTATACGGGCGCAAGATCTCTCTATATACAGGAAGGCCGTCGGGACAAAGGACGGAAGACTGCCCCGAGCCGGTGCTCGGGGACTCAGTCATGTCCGGACGCCACCTCCGGTCCGTCATGTCCGGACGCCACCTCCGGTCCGTCATCTCCGGACGCCCATTATTCTGACACTTCCCCTCGTACGGAATATGCAAAGGAACACAGGAGAGAATGAGAAAACGGAATCCTCGGATGCCTCGTTAAAACTCATAACCGTGTAAAAAACCCTTCAAGGGAAAACCATGGACATAGGAGAAAGAGTGCATCCTCCAAAGAAAGAACAGAAAGAGTAACCTATTTCAAATGGTTGATTGGTGGTTGGTTGGAGACTTTCCCTGAGTCCCGGCTTACGAGCCCAAGCCCGTGAGCATGCTTCCAGTGAGTGTCTCGAGGTAGGTTCTTCGTCATTATGTTGGCGAGCATGTCGGATGTTGGAAGGTATGTTGTTTTGATGGCGTTCCGTTCGCAGGCATCACGGACGAAGTGGAAGCAGACACTGATGTGCTTGGTGCGCTCATGGAACTTCGGGTTCTTTGCAAGTTGGATTGCACCTTGGTTATCGACGAAGAATTGCTGGGGCTCGGTAGCCTTAGAGTCATTGTCTGAGTATAAGCAGTGGGGGCATTGCTCGGCATGCTTGTACAGGATCTTGCCATATAATATGCGAGTGTATAAGGAGCGGACCCAGATGGCTTCTTTTGCGGTGTCGGAAGTACCTATGTATTCGGCTTCCACCGTTGAGAAAGTGACAAGGGGCTGCTTACGAGTACGCCAGGTAATAGCGCCTCCGGCAAGTATGAATACATAGCCAGATGTTGATTTTCGGTCATCAGGATCTCCGGCGAAGTCGGAGTCGGTGTAGCCAATGGGCATGGTGGCTTTGGGGTCCGATGCATTGTACTGGATAGCGAGGTTGGCCATGTTTCGCAGATATCGTAGTGTATAGGTGGCTGCTGACAAGTGCTCGGTAGTCGGGGTGGAGGAGAATTTGCTGAGCAGGGAGAGGGTGAATACGAGGTCCAGCCGAATACATAGCATTAGCCACATCAGGCTGCCAACAATTGACTGATACCGTTGTTTACCATCTGAGTCAAGAGTCTTTGCTGTGCTGTTTATCAGATTTGACTCTGGATCTGATCATTGGAGCTTGCTTCCAGTAGGCTGTGGTGTCCAGTGACCATTGCAGTGGGAGAAACCATTTGTTGCAAGCAGCTTCCTGACAGCGCGCTGTTGGTGGATATGCAGTATCCATCATGATCGGTTACACTCAATCTCCATACTGAGGAAGCAGTAAACTGGACTGAGGTCAGTCATCTTGTACTTGGTGCGGAGGAGGTGCTTGATTGTGGTGACTCGGTTGGCCGATGGAGAGAAGAGTAGCATGTCATCAACGTACAGCAGCAGAATTATTGGTGCATCGTTCTGAGCCGATCGCTTGGAATTCCAGATGGCCAGTGGGGGATCAGTTCGATCAGTTGAGGTGGTGCTTGCCAAAAGATAGACATTCGGATCGTACTCGCATCGCTGGAGACCGAGAGATCTGAGAAAGTAGTCAATATGCTCATACCAGAGACAGGAGGCCTGCTTAAGTCCATAAAGTGACTTTCTCAGCTTGCAGACTTGAGGTTTGTCCACCTCAATACCCTGTGGCAGAGCCATATAGATGTCACCATCAACTTTGGGATTCAGGAAGGTGGTAACAACATCTATGTTACACTCGAACCAATTATCATAAGTACGTAGCTACGTAGAGAGGCATACGGTGGCTAGGACAGAAAAAGCTCAGGCCGTGACTAGATGTTACACCTGAACAAATTATCACGAGTACGTAGCTAGAAGGAGAAGATTCTGTGGCTAGGGAATCAGAGAGTCTAGGTGGGAGATAAGGAAAACAGAGTCTAGCCCTCGGTCGAGACACCGGCCGCAGGAGCTGGAACTCCGAGAGTGAGGGGAACAATTTGTATAAACAAGCAGCTGCCTTTCTCATGCAGTCCCGGAAGTGGCTCCACTACCTCAGGGAGAGGAAGCCACGTCACCTCAGGGTGAACGGAAGCTCTGGACTGGAGACCCCGCTCGGCTGCATGGCCCTCATGCAGACCACCTCACCTCAGGGTGAGCGGGGAGCTCTCAGGCTGGTGTCCCCGCTCGGCCGCATCACACATGCAGCAATACAAACGGATACTCATCTCCCTTATCTACACCCCGACCATGACCAATGAAATCTGCCCACGTTCCAAAGAGAGGCCACCACCTTGGAGGAATCCAAGTCCGACCCCCCCGTACCTCGAGGTGGAGACACACGCTTCCCCCAGAGAAAAAAGTACGATCTGGATCACCCCTTCTCACTCACACGCTCGTGGATAAAAGGAAAAAGATTTCTCGCCTCAACGGAAAGAAATCGGCACGAACATCCTCACCAAACACTACCCCCGAAAACCCACACACAAGATCTAAGATTATTCCACTGTGAATTATCGAAAGTAGCCTGATTACCTTTGATTCTCCCCACACTCCGGTTACAGTACAACCCCAGTGTCACACTATAATTTTAAATCTCAAAATCACCCTACTTTCATGACTTGCTTCGACAACACCTACTTCGAAGACCACCTCTACCTACTCGAACTATCTACCTTCCTGGAACCTAAGTCTCAGTACTCCTTCGACTATACGTTCCAATCAATCGATAGCGAGTTAGCCGGCTACGAACAGTGGGATACATTCAGCGACGGACCTATCCCTACACCCTACCAAGAAGGCGACCACGAGCCCTGGAACTGGTATACGCAATACTGGCTCAACTGCGCCCACAGCCACAAAAACGCCGAGTTCACAGAAGACGAGCTCCGGGATCTCTGTGACTGTTACTTCAACGACGACGAAACCATCTACACAGGACACTTCCTCGACCGCTATTGAGCCATGACGACCTCTTCGGACTTCAACATGCTCCGGCTCGAGGCCTCCCGGGACCTACTCCAAATCACTGACGGAACACCAAGGCCGGAACAAGCGGTGGAAATAGCCAACCCTGCAGTTTGGATCAGAAGCCTGGTGAACCAGCAGCGGCAGGCCGAGAACGACCTACAACGGCTCACAGAGCTGTGCGGTGACGCCTACGATAGAACCGACCGACGAACGCGGGAAATCGAACAAGCCTACCAAACCTTGGCAGAAGGCACTAGGTACGTATATGACCGAGTCAACGCTAACGAAAAAATAGCGGAAGAATGGGTACGAAGCGAGCTGTCAAAAGCGGCGAATGCGTACCAATCTCTCACCAGAAACATCTGGCAAGCCATCATCGAGCGAACCAACGAGGCCAACGAGTGACAAATATGTCAGGCCACTCAGCTGGCCCGGGTAAACGATGCCCTGTCCTTTCTGGCGGAAACTAACACGGCCCGGAATCAACACCTGGCCAACTTTCAGGGAAACGTGGAGCTATGGACCGCCGCACACCAGAACCAAGTGGCCACCCTGGAAAACCAACTCTGGGAAGCAAGGGCAGAAATCCAACATATCGCAACCAGAATCCCACTACCCGCAACGCCACCAGTGCCAGCGGGACCACCCGCATGGAGAAGTCCCATTCGGCAGACCAGCACCAGTACCCCGTCGGCCCACTCACCACCAGTGCTGGGAAGCCCGCTACGACTAGACCCGGGACTGAGGCCCCGCCGACAGAGACCCCCGGCGGTGCCCACGACGCCGGAAATGAGGCAGCGATTGGAGCAACTCAGACGCCACATATCCCCAAGGCCACCAGCACCCGAGCCCTGGGCCGGACAAGGAGGAAATCCCCCTTCGACACCGCCGGGATCATCCGCAGGACCTCCTTCGGATCGGCCATCTGAACCACCTCGACCGCCTGCCAGGCACCCGCGCTCTCCCTTGCCACCTAGGAATCCCGTGCCTACAATTACCACGTAGGACCTCGTATGACTAGTGGCAGAAGGAGTGGAACGGGTACGGCAGGACCGGCTGACGCGACCCGAACAGGGGAATATTGCCCGATTAAAAATGAAAAACCCAGAATCCTTCGACGGGAAGAGCTCGACCGCCTTCAATCAGTGGTGGGAGGCGGTCACCATGTACTTAGGATTCTACCCCGAAACGATGGACCGACAAAAGATCGCCTGGGTCGGAATGCTTTTAACGGACACTGCCTTGGCCTGGCACCTGCATCGGTACCGTGAACTCCAGGACAACGATACCTGGGCCAACTACGCGGCAGCCATTCGGGCCGAATACCACAACGAAAGAGAAGCAGCAGATGCCCAGCTCAAGTTAGGACAATTGAAATACCAAGGGTCGATCAGGACATACATGACGGAATTCCGAGCGCTCAACAACTTCGCACGAGCCACGGGGGAAGGCTTGAAAGAAAAAATCGATTTAGCAATGCCGGACAGCATACTGGATATGCGGTTCAACCAGAATCCGGAAGACCCCGTGGAAAACGAGCAGTTCCTACAAGCCACTTACAGGGCAGGCATACAAGTGGAAAAAAAGAAAGCCCTCAAAGGAGCAAGAGAGCTGGCAAAGGGTACACAGCCACCCAAGGACGACCGGAAAAAGGATGGTCAGGGCATAGGAAGCTCTGACAATAGCCGAAGGGGCAAGGAAAATGCAAAGGAATCCGACCCCCGGAAGGACAGTACCACGGAACGGAAAAGCCAGTACGGGGGACAGGCAAGATGGGCCTCAAAGGATGCTGCGCTGGTGGGCGTACTGGCAAAAGAACAGGAAGAATACGGCCGGAGCCGGGATGACTGCTGGAGATACGGCAGAAGCACCCACAAAACCTATCAGTGCTTCTCCTTCAACACCAAAAAAGGAACCGCACTACCTCCGGCTCCCTGGAAAGCCTCAGCTGTAGCACAGGGAAAACGGAAACGATCGGAAGAACCGGAGGAGGCAGCACCCGCCAACAAGCAGCAGAAGGTTGCGGCAGTCAAAACAATGGACACGGACGCAGTGTGACCGCTCTGGGAGGACTCCGAGTCGGATTTTTAATGGGCAGGGTCCCGCCACAACCCTTGGCCCATACAATAATATGTGGAGCGTCCCGGAAAGGAAAAAACGAGGAACCAAGCGCCGGAACCCCAAAGAAACCGAGAAGGATGCCCCGCAGCTGCACTCGCCCAGTGATTGAAATGGTGCTACACCAAGGCAACATAAGGCACCGGATCAGGGCATTACTGGACACAGGCTGTTCGATAGCCCTGATCAACGAAAGAACAGTGGGCCTGCTCAGCCTGGAACGGAAGAAACACCAGCACGTCCGCAGCATCGAAAATTTCACAGGGGAAACAGTCAAAGCAGCAGGCCAATATTATACAAAGCCTATGCTCCTCCAGCACCGAAGACACTACTCCATGGAGAAGTTCGAAGTCTCACCTATGAACCCAGGGATTGACATCTTCCTCCCTTTCGAATGGGTAACGGCGCACCCACCACAAGGCGCCTGGACAAACAACGAAATACGGTTCAACAGCGCCCAATACTTGGAAAACTGCACCAAACACGAAGTAGGGCAGTTCTCCCTGACCTGGGACGAAACGGTAGCAACGGACCCAGTGGCCCGCTGCATAGGATATGTCTCGGCGGCATCAGATGAGGACCCAATCAGGGCAGTACCAAAGGAATTCCGCCAATACTTAAGAATCATGGGGAACGAGGCAGCGGACGCTCTCCCCAAACATCGCCCGTACGATTGCAAAATCGACCTCCAGAAAGGCAGCATGGCTCCCTGGGGACCCATCTACCCACTATCGGAAGTAGAACACCAAACTCTCCGAGAATGGCTAAAGGAAATGGAGTGAACAGGAAAAATCAAACGCTCCACATCCCCCGTGGGCTCCCTGATCCTCTTCGTACCTAAACCTCACGGAAGAGGACTCCGCCTATGCGTGGACTATCGGGCGCTCAACCGCATCACCATCCCAAACCGGTATCCCTTACCACTGATGCAGGAACTGCTGGATCGAGTCCAAGGAGCCCGATGGTTCAGAAAAATGGATCTCAAGAACGGGTTCCACCTTATCCGGGTTCGGGAAGGCGACGAGTGGAAAACAGCGTTTAGGACTCACTACGGACTCTTCGAGTTTCAAGTGATGCCGTTTGGGTTAACGAACGCTCCATCCACCTTCCAAGACATGATGAACCACATATTCTCCGACATGTTGAACGTCGGTGTGTTGGCCTACATGGATGATATACTCGTTTATACCGACACCGAGGAACGGCACGACAATACCGTAAGAGAGGTCCTGAGAAGGCTGCAGGAAAACGGCCTAGCAGTCTCGCCGGAGAAATGCATCTGGAAAACCCAGGAGGTGGAATTCCTGGGCTACATCATCGGGCAAGAAGGGATCAAAATGTCACAGGAAAAAGTGGAAGCAGTGCTAAGTTGGCAAAGACCGAACTCCCTCACAGAAGTCCAATCGTTCCTCGGATTCGGTAACTTCTACCGACGCTTCATCCAAGACTACTCCCGAGTAGCAAGACCCCTAACGGAGTTGACCAAGAAGGAGGCAGGGAAGGAATGGACTTGGAATCTAGAAGCAGAGACGGCCTTCAAGGAGTTAAAACAGCACTTTACAACAGCGCCAGTCTTAGCACACTTTGATGCATCAAAGCCAGTAATCATCAAAACTGACGCATCGGATTTTGCAATCGGAGCCATGCTATCGCAACGAGACAAGGAAAACCACCTACATCCCGTGGCGTTCCACTTCAGAAAGTTCCAGCCAGCAGTGATCAACTACGAAATCGATGACAAAGAACTTCTGGCTGTAGTAGATGCTTTCAAACACTGGAGGCAGTACTGCGAGGGTACGACTCACCAGGTCCAGGTCTACTCGGACCACCAAAACCTGGAATACTTCACAACAAAAAAAGTGCTAAATCGACGACAAGCCTGCTGGGCTCAAGAACTGGCCGGCATCGATTTCAGAATCTACTACCGACCTGGAACCCAAAATGGAAAACCGGATGCCCTTTCTAGGCGTTCGGAGTACCGCCCTGAAAGGGGGGGGGTAGAAAACCAGCCAATAACGTCAGTTTTGAAAAAAAACCATTTCGAAGAACATTTGGCAAGCACCTTCATCTGCTCATCAGCCCGATTATCATCGCTCCCGACAAGAAAATGGTCAAAAGAGTTCCTGGAAAAGGTCAAGGAAGAAGGAAAAAAGGATAACAACTACGAGCAAGCAATAAAACAGGAGGCAATGGCAGGAGAGCTGGCACCAAAGGACCAAAAGGTCAAGGAAATAACAATCGAAGGTGGCCTGGTATACCAAAAAAACCTACTCTGGATCACGAATGGTCTGATACAGCAGATAATGGAATCGGAACACGACACAAAGGTAGCCAGGCACATGGGCCAGGACAAGACTATCGAACTAATCCGACGAAACTTCTGGTGGCCAAAGATGAACGAACGAATCATCGACTTCGTCAAAAACTGCCCGAAATGTCAGCAGAACAAAGCCTCCCGACATCAGCCATACGGACTATCCTCACCACTGGAACTCCCATACGTGCCTTGGCAATCAATAGCCATGGATTTCATCACAGAGCTCCTGGAATCGGAAGGATGCGACCAGCTTTAGGTAGTCATCGACCGGTTCACCAAAATGGCACACTTCCTCCCACTACGAAAGGAAGGAAAGACGGTGGCAGACCTAGCAGTCATATTCACCTGGGAAATATGGAAGTTCCACGGCCTCCCCACAGATATCGTGTCTGACAGAGACTCCCGCTTTACTTCCGAAGTATGGAAGGGGTTTCTACGGCTATCCGGAATTCGGCCCCGGATGTCGATGGCATTCCACCCGCAAACCGATGGGCAGACGGAACGGCTCAACCAGACGATTGAGGCCTATCTCCGCGCATTCGTTAGCAAGGAGCAAGACGACTGGATACGATTGTTACCAATGGCGGAGTTCGCGTATAACAACTCTGTCACAACAGGAAACGGGATGTCCCCGTTCTACGCCAACTACGGGTTTCCCCCGGTGGCCATGAACCTGGCGTCGACAGAGCCTCTCAACCCGGCCAGCAAAGTATACGCCCATCGGAGGAACACCGTACACAACGAATCCCGAAAAGGGCTGGAAGAGGCACAGGAACGAATGCGGCGATATACGGACCCAATGCGGAAGGAACCCCCAGCATTCCAAGTAGGAGACTTGGTGATGCTCAGCGGACGCAACATCAAAACACGCCGACCCTCGAAGAAGCTGGATCACAAGAATCATGGTCCCTTCCAAATCGAGAAAATCGTCTCCCCGCAAATGGAAAATACACAATGTTTTCCATGTGTCACTGCTCGAACCCTACCGAACCAGCGAGCACCGAGCACCTCCGGACCCGTCTAAGGTATTACGAGAAGCTGACGACATCGAACAGTCAGAGGAATACGACGTGGACGAGGTTATGTCCTCGGTCGAATGTGGCTGGGGAAACAACAAACGGATCCTCTACCTGATCAAATGGCTTGACTATCCGGAACGCAAGGATTGGACGGAAGAACCATTCGACAACTTCTCAGTAGGCGGCCTGGAGAAACTCCGGGAGTTTCACCGACGTAATCCAGACGCGCCAAAAGACTACCGGCTCACTGAGGACCTAGCGGTAGTGGACTGAAGGGCTTGGAGGAACTTCTTCTCACGCACGCCTATAACAAAACCGAAGAAAGATCTGCTTCCCGGGCTCCGATCCAACCAGTACAGCAAAGTCGCCGACCCGGCACCCGATGAAGAGTGCACACGAACGAAAAACATTGAGAGTCAGGAAAACCGTTCAGAACAGACGTATCGACCTCTTGGCGACCAACTCGGACCGGCGGAACCGGCACAGGTGGCACATAAGCGGTGAAGTGAGTCCCCGACAGCGCTGTCACTGCTCTAGCATACTAGTCTCCCCCCGGAAGGACATGGGCGCAGTGACTGCCGAGTATACGGGTTACTAGCACGAAGGACACCACACCTCTCCCGATTCCCTGGGCCAACTACGACCCCGGAACCCCACCGAGCCAGCCAAAGCCTTGACGCAGCGCGGCGGCGAGTACGACTCAATATGACACGACAGTATGAGTACGCACCGACTTACTAAGAGGGCCCAGTCATTCCAACGGATTACAGAGTCCTGTCCTGATCCGGTGACTGGGAGGGCTGTAGGGGAGGAGGACTACAGTCACGGTAATGGGCACCACCTGTCACGAAAACCACATCACAAAAGTTACCCCACGGAAAAACGCACACAGAAAGAGACAGGCTACTTAGAGAGAAAGAATTAGCACTCGGGACGAGGCTAAGGGAGAGGGGAGGTAGTGTTACACCTGAACAAATTATCACGAGTACGTAGCTAGAAGGAGAAGATTCCGTTGCTAGGGAATCAGAGAGTCTAGACGGGAGATAAGGAAAACAGAATCTAGCCCTCGGTCGAGACACCGGCCGCAGGAGCTGGAACTCCAAGAGTGAGGGGAACAATTTGTATAAACGAGCAGCTGCCTTTCTCATGCAGTCCCGGAAGTGGCTCCACTACCTCAGGGAGAGGAAGCCACGTCACCTCAGGGTGAACGGAAGCTCTGGACCGGAGACCCCACTCGGCTGCATGGCCCTCATGCAGACCACCTCACCTCAGGGTGAGCGGGGAGCTCTCGGGCTGGTGTCCGCGCTCGGCCGCATTACACATGCAGCAATACAAACGGAAACTCATCTCCCTTATCTACACCCCGACCATGACCAATATAATCCGCCCATGTTCCAAAGAGGGGCCACCACCTTGGAGGAATCCAGGTCCGACCCCCCCGTACCTCGAGGAGGAGACACACACTTCCCCCCGAGAAAAAAGTACGATCCGGATCACCACTTCTCACTCGCACGCTCGTGGACAAAAGGAAAAAGATTTCTCGCCTCAACGGAAAGAAATCGGCATGAATATCCTCACCAAACACTACCCCCGAAAACCCACACACAAGATCTAAGATTATTCCGCTGTGAATTATCGAAAGTAGTCTGATTACCTTTGATTCTCCCCACACTCCGGTTACAGTACAACCCCAGTGTCACACTAGAGGGGTTCAAGAAGTCTAGGCAGAAGAAAAGGGAACAGAGCTTAGCTCTCGGCCGAGACACCAGTCATAAGAGTTAACTCTGGAGATAAGGGGTTAAAGATTGTGCAAAACAAGCGGGACTAGATAGAGCTAAGGGCATCACACCTCTAAGATTGGAGGGCCCTCCTCCACCACGATCAAAGAGGTAGCCCCGTTATAGCTCTAGGCCACGATACCCCGTTTGGCTGCATGGCCCTCATATGGTGTGCAAACGAGACCTCATCTCCCTTATCTACACCACGGCCAAAACCAATGAATCTGCTCACGTTCCTCTGAGGTATGAAAGTACTTTCGAGAAAACCAAGTCCGAGTCACCACTTCTCACTCGCTCATTCACTGATATAAAGTGTTATGAGATGTGGCTCGGACGGGGTCCGGGTACATCCTCGGAGATGAGACTGATAGCGTCGGCGCATTGACCGGTGGACTAGCCACCGAGACCGATAGCGTCGGCATACCGGCCTCCGGTGGAATAGCCACGGAGACCGATATAATGGGGCGTCCCGCGCCGCGACGTTCGCTCTACACTGAATATACTGTATACCGATACACACATATATTGATAGGTTATGAGCCCGGATTGATCGCTTTATCAATCACAACACCTATACCTGAAACCATTCCCCTTATTTTTCAGCCGCATCATCAAGCCTTCCCGATCAAACATCACCAACAATGTCCACCAATTCCACCGCAAAGCACGATTACCACGTCACCAGCTTGGGATCCTTCCAACGCTTGAACACCACGAACTACATCGAATGGAGGATCAACGCGAAGACCATACTCGATACGATGAATGCGTGGGAAATCGTCACGGGAGAAGAAAAGATGCCAACCGAAACCTCTCGGGCCCACTCGACGAGAGCGAAAAGCGGCGAAACGGATGCCTCCAACCTTCAACGCGCTATCGATTCCTTCAACGAACGAAGAAAGGCAGCTGTCACCCTCATTCGCTACTCCGTTATCACAACAATCCAGAGGCAACTCCTTCGTCTCCAGGATCCAGCTGAGATGTGGACGATGCTGAGCAACCAGTTCAACAATACGTACTCCCAGACGCAACACTCCCTCCACGCGAGCAACCTCCACATGGTTAGGCCTCACCCAGGCGAAAAAATCGGATCCTTCTGTGAACGCCTGCAACAGTATCGCGATCCTATCGAAGGAACCAAGGAAGAGATCTCCGACAACGCTACGATCCATCACCTACTCAACTTCGTGGGAATCCGATTCAGCGAGGCCACCCACGTGCTTCGGAAACAGCTGAACAAAGGGACGCTCACTCTTCAAGAAACCATCGACGAACTCTGCGAGTACGAATGGAATAAGCTAACCCACGAGATAAACGACCCCCGCAATAACACCTCTGGGGCACTCCTCTACTCCCATGGTGGTGGAAAGAAACTCCTCTGCCAATACTGCAAGAAGAAGGGTCACCATATCTCCGACTGTTGCAAGAAAAAGGCGCAAGAATCTCAGAAGAAGTCCCCCGGCAATCCCACCCACGCTAGGAAGGATACTGGACAATCAGCTGGCAAGAAACGCTCCCGGGACAACTTCGAGTGCTGGTATTGCTGTGAAACTGGCCACATGGAGAAGGACTGCACCCTCAAGAAAAGATCAGATGAGCTCAAAGCCGCTCGGAAACAGAAGCGTTTTGGCAAAAAAGGAAGTGCCATGGTGGCAAATGGTGATAATACCGAACAATCCCTCGTTCTCCGGTCGGATCTAGATTGACTAACCGACACTGCCACGGGCCGAGCCCTACTCACA
>Ga0307508_10003748_pt1 | contig 15193 bp, 16 predicted proteins | sample 9_EM_MG_FD_203089 | JGI IMG/M metagenome (GOLD analysis project Ga0307508, IMG submission 203089) | Populus trichocarpa ectomycorrhiza microbial communities from riparian zone in the Pacific Northwest, United States - 9_EM | ecosystem: Host-associated > Plants > Roots > Unclassified | place... | reverse complement strand
GACCAGATACAGCTGCCGCCCGCCCAGCTTCACCTGCTCGCGCCCTGGGATGGCCTTGGCCAGCTCCGCCACGACGCTCTTTTCGAGCTTCGCCTTGAGCGCCATCACCAAGAGATGGCTCGGATCGCTCTTGGCCTCTTTCGGAAACGGGTTTTCGTCGAGCGCCGCGCGCCACTCCGCCGCCGACCTCACCACCACCGGCGTCTTCAGGCCAAGCTCCTTGGCCAGCGCCGCCTCGAGCAGCTTCTCGAGCGCCGCCGTCGTCTTCGCCTTGGCCTCGAACACCAGATTGCCACTTTGCACCACGGTCTTGACCCCCGACAGCCCCGAGCCTTCCGCGAGCGCCTTCAAGTCAGCCATCGAGATCTTGTTGTGCGGACCAAGATTCACGGCGCGGAGCAGGGCGACGAAGGCGGGCATGGCCGGAGTCTAGCCGAGGCCCTGGGCGCCTGCCGCCGGCCCGCGCGCCGCGGTCCAGCGGGGCGCGCGGGAGGCTGGACGCCCGCCGTGGCGGCAGGTTTCGAGAGGACGCTGTTGCCGCCTTTCGGTAGCGCGGCCGAGCGCGCCCGTGCACGAAGCCGCATCTTCGACATAGGATTAGGTCGATGCAGCCGAGGACTCGCCGCCACGCGCTTTGGCTGGGCCTGCTGCTGATCTGCGGGGCCCGTCCCGCCTTGGCAGAGACACCGAGCAATCTCCAGGTTGCGCTCGAATATCGGGTCGATCCGGCCCTCCGCTCTTGTCCAACCTTGCAAGAGCTGAGCGACAGCGTTGCGAAGCAGCTTGGCTACCAGCCCTTCGACGAGAGCGCCCCGCAGCGGTTGAGCGTGAAAATCGTGCGCCCCCTGGACCACGTCGAGGCGCGTATTCAATGGCTCGGCGGGCAATCTGGAAATTCCGGTGAACGGCGGCTGCAGTCAGCCAGCGGTGATTGCACTGAGCTTTCGCAAAGTCTTTCGTTTGCCGTAGCCGTGCAAATCCAGCTGCATGCGTCGGAAGCGAGTGCTCCCGCAGCGGCTCAACCGGCGGACGCCGGGCAGACGAAGGCGGCGACTCCGGCGGCCAACCAACCGCGCGGCGCCTCAGCTCCTGCCGTCGCCGACAAGCCGCCCCTGGCAAGGAGGCGCGGTCGCGCGGTACTGGTGGGTGTCGGTGGACTGACGACCTACGGACTCGCCCCTGGTGTGAATTTCGGCGGCCGCCTTTTTGGGGCCATCACTGAAGACTGGTGGACCCTCGCGCTCGGCGTCCACGCCGTACTGCCCGGCCGGTTCCGCCAGCCGGACGGCACGGGATTTTCGGCGCATCAGCTCGGGCTAGCGTTAGCGCCGTGCCTGCGCTTCTCGGCGCTTGGCGCTTGTGCAGTTGGCTCGCTCAGCATTCTTCGCGTGCGCGGTGAAGGTGTCGATCGAGTCGGTACGCCGTCTTCGGTGGTGGGGGGCGTCGGCGCGCGAGCGCAGCTGTTTTGGCCGGAGCTCGAGCGCATGGGCATCTTGGTGGAGGGCGATGCGCTCGTGGTGCTCACGCCCCGAGACGTGCTCTTGAACGGGGCCCGCGTCTGGTCGACTGCTCCGGTCGTCGTTACCGTGGCTCTGGATTTTGCCGCGATCTTTCGATGACAAACTTGAGCAGCGTTCGACAATACCTTCGGTGGCGTTAGAGCAACTCGAGATCGCCACGACGTCCGTAGCTTCTTCCCCTGGCGAGGCGGACGGTTGTCTTCAGTTCTATCAACGCGAGCTTGATTACCTGATCGGCTCGTTGCGACGGATTGGTGTCCCCGCCTCGGATCTCGAGGACGTGCTCCACGAGGTCTTCTTGGTGATGCTGGCCCGCTGGGGCGACTACGATCGCACGCGCCCGGTACGTCCCTGGCTCTTCGGTATCGCGTTTCGGGTGGCATCGTCTCATCGGCGCAGGACAGGACGCGAGGTGCTGGGGGCCGACTACGACGTGGAGGACCGGCGTCGCGGCCCGGACGAAGACGCGGCGGCAAGCCAGGGGCGCGGCTTGCTGCTCAGAGCGCTCGCCCGAGTTCCACTCGAGCGACGCGCCGTACTCATCATGCGCGAGATCGACGAGACCCCGATGCGCGACATCGCCGAGGAGCTCTCGATTCCGCTGTTTACTGCCTACTCTCGACTGCGTAAGGCTCGGCGCGAGCTCGATGAAGCTCTCGATCGCCTCCAGAAAGGAGCCGGCCGTGCCCGGTAGGCAGGTGAGCTCGCTTTCGTCACGAGCGCGCGAGCTCTTGGCGCGGGAACGCAGCGCGACCGAAGATGAGGCCCTCAAGGCCAGAGCCCTCGATCGCGCCAGGCTGGCCCTGGAAGCTGACCGGGAGTCCAACGTTGGCCTGAAGCTTCAGGGTCCGTGGCCCCCGGCCGCGCGGTCACGCCAGCTGTGGCGAATGCTGCTGGTCATCGCCGCTGCCATCGGGGCTGCTGGCCTGGCCGCCGCTCAGCTCGACGCCCTGCTGATGCGAGAGAAGCGCAGCGACCCCGCGCCGGCCAGGCTTCCGACCGCGCCGGTGCCGACGAGCGCCGTCCGCTCCGCGCCGCCGAGCTCCAGGCTGGCCCCGAGCCCTAGCGTTCCCGAGAGCTCGAGCGCGTCACGCGCGGCGGCACCCCCCGCAGATAGCACCCGTTCAGCGGCACGTCAGTTCATGAGCGAAGTACAGTTGTTGGAGCCGGCACGCACCAGCATCGCGCACCGAGACTATGCCGCGGCGCTTGTCCTGCTCGCGAAGCACCAGCATGAGTTTCCAAACGGTGAGCTCGCTCAGGAGCGTGACGCGCTGCGTGTTCGGGCGCTCTGGGGCGAAGGCCAGCAGTCGGCCGCCAAAGCCGCGGCAAAGTCCTTCAGCAAGAGGTACCCACGTAGCGCGCTGCTCAGTTGGATGAAGGATGAAAGCGACGACGGGCCATGAGGCCACTTGGCCCCTTGCCGGCGCTGCTCATCATGACAGCTCTGGGCACTACGGCGTGCGGCAGCCAGCTCGATGCCGGATACGACATTCCGCACGGCGCGCTACCGGTCGATGAGCGAAGCGCGACGATCGTCATGAACGAGGGCGCACTCGACAACTGGCAAGGGGAATACGCCGCACTCTTCGCGGCCAGCGGGCAGCTACGGATGGTCGGGCTGATCGTCAACGCGAGCTCCGCGTATCCCTCTCTCGAGTCCAACGTCGGCGGCTTTCGCCAGATGGTCACGGCTGCGCGCGATAGCGGCATGAAACATTTGCCCGACGTCACCGCCAGCGTGGCACCGGCGCTGACGCGGCCGCACGACGACGTGATCGAAGAAACTGTCCCGAACCGCTCAGAGGGAGCGCGGCTCATCCTGCAGGCTGCAGCAGAATACGCGACGCCGGCGCACCCGTTGGCGCTCGCAACGGGTGGCGCGCTGACTGACATCGCCGACGCCTACTTGCTCGACCCCTCGCTCGCCCAGCGTGCCGTCGTGGTGGCCTCTTTGGGCCGAATTGCTGGTGCCGACGTGTACGCGGACATCCCCAACGGAGACCTGGATTCCTGGGCCACCTTCATCGTCGCCTCGCGCATGCGCTACGTGCAAGTCAACGGCTTCTACGACCAGCTGCAGGACATCCCAGACGCCCGGCTGGCCGAGCTACCCCAAAACCCCTTCGGGCAGTGGCTGGCACAGAAGCGGGCCAGCATCTTGAATCTGCTGACAGCTTGCGATCAAGTGAGCGTCCTCTCGGTGGCTTTGCCCTACTTCGCGCTCGATGTGACGCACATGCGCGTCGAGGCGACGGATCCCGTCAAGCTCACTCCCGACTCGAGCGGCTCGATCTGGCACGTTGCACAAACGGACATCGACCGCGCGCGCGCGGAGATTTGGGCCAAGCTGAACGACCCGAGCACATTTCGCTAGCTCGCCGCCAGCAAAGCCATGGTGCGCGCGGGCCGGTGGGCATTACATGTCCGGGCTTCCGTTGACGCGGGCGGCGCACCCGGTACAAGCTCCGAGATTCGAGCCCGCTCGGCCGGAGTTGGAGGTCGGGAGCCGCAGGCTTTTCCCCAACAAATCGATGCTTCTTCGCCCATTTCTGTCTAGTGTCACTTGACAGTTTCGCACCTCGACGCCCATACTCTTTCGTGACGTCGCGAGACCTTCTCAAGATCCTCAGGACGCTCGGTTGCGTTGAGGTTCGCCAGAAGGGCTCGCACATGCGCGTGCGCTTGCGGCACCTGCTCGACCACGATCCCGAGCCACAAGGGGGAGGACCTCGGAACGGGGTTGCTCAAGGCCATCGAGCGCGACCTTGCGCCGTGCTTGGGCGAGGGGTGGCAGCAGCGTTGATACCCGATACCGATACCCATACCCCAGATTTAGATATGAAAAGCTATAAAGTGAGCTACGAGCTGGACGCTACCGGCTGGTGGGTTGCGACGATTCCGTCCGTCCCCGGCTGTCACACCCAAGGCCGCACGATCGAACAGGCCGAAGAACGGATCCGCGAGGCTCTCGCGCTCTTCGTTCCCCATAAGGTCGCGGCTACCGCTGACCTCATGGCGGACATCAAGCTCCCAGCGGCTGCCAAGAAGGCGTTGCACGAAGCCGAGAAACACCGCGCGAAGGCGGATACATTTGCCAGACAGTCTCAGGCTGCAGCGCGTGCCGCGGCAGCCGCGCTGACGAAGGCCGGCTTGAGCCTTCGAGATGTTGGGCGTCTACTAGGCGTTTCGCGACAGCGAGCGCATCAGCTAGTGGGCGGGTGAGGCGCGTGCGCTTCACCCGTGCCAGCCCACACGCCATCGCTCCGCCCGCCCGACCAATCGCCGTTAGGGCGTACACACCGGGCTCATGTCGAGCGACGTCAGCTCCCACTCGTTCACGTACTCGTAGCGAGCGCATAGCGTACGCCAGGTCTTGTCCGCAGCGGTGAGGATGCGCAGGTTCTGGAGCTCTGCGTGTGGGCCCTGGCAACGTAGGCTGGTCACTGTATCGTCCACGCGCAGTGGCTTCGGTCGCCTGGCGTCGTCATCGATACCTGCGACCAACAGGTGCGCGACCGCCATCGCGACGGCCTCGGTTTTGTCGAGCGCGACAGCGTTCTCGGGCGGCGCAGGGTCGGCGAGCTTGCGACTTGACGATGGCGAGGATTGTTCTGTGCGCGCGGCCATGACGACGACGCCCAGAAAAGCGATACCGAGGCCGCCTAAGGCGATCGGCACCCCGACGCTCGCAGACGTGGGCTTGTTGGAGCTGGAGCGGCAGACTCCATCCGGCCCCCTGGGCTGACTGCAGGACCCCGCCATCGACTCGAGCGCCGCAGAGGTAGCCCCCACGCCGACGGCTGCGATTCCCCCACCGACGACCATTCGCTGCGCCGCTGAGCAACCCGCCGTGGTCAGAAGCAATAGCCTCAAGATCTCCGTACGCACGCCGGCATCAAGAGCAAGCGACGTGCCCGCGCGAATGCCGAGGTTTCAAGGCCTCTCGCAGCGAACAGGCGGACACAGTGTTGCTGGCGCACCACAGCGCCTGCAAGCCAAAGCGACGACGGTGCGGTCGGCAAAGTCGGGTCGTCGATCGCGCGGGTGATGGTTCTACGCGCGCAGACTCGTTTCAGGGCAGCGACGAGAAGAACAGCGATAGGTCGTCCTTGAAGTATTGAACGCCGTTGAAGTAGTCGAGCGTTTGGCCGGCGGGGCCGATCTCGCACCAGACGACGGGGAATGCGGCGGGGCAGCCCGTGTACTCGACGCAGGCCGGATAGTTGGGGTTCCACGGAGCCGCGACGTCGCCTTGGCAGCCGTTTCTGGCGAGGACTTCGTCGCGGCTGGGCGCCAGGCCTGGGCTGCCGAAGCGAACGTAGGTCGGGTCACTCGGCAGTAAGGGCCCGATCGGGGCGTTGATGTCGTTGGTGCGAGTGAGGAAGAAGCTTGGCACGCGGCCCGAGCAGGCGGGGCGGGCGACGCGCAAGCCGCCGCCCAGCGTGGCGACGCCGTGGAGCAGGCCGCCCGCTGCGCAGCCCAAGGTTTGAGCCTCCCAGGCGCCGCCGCCGTAACCCGTGAGGGTGATCTGCGTGACGTCCGCGCAGAATGTGCTCTGGACGTCGACTAGCACCGCGCGCAGGTAGGGCAGGTCGGGCGTGTCGCTACGATCGCCGATTTTGGGCCCTCCGTCCGCCGCGCACCCGTCGATGTAGCTCAACACCACCTCGATGTTCTTGAGCGGATCGAAGCTCGTGGGGCTCGGGGGCGATTTGGCAAAGGTCGCCGCGTCTTCACCGCAACCGAGCGCGGAGACGTGGACGTGCAATGGGGTTTGGTAGTCGTAGCTCGGCGGAAGTCGCGCGGCGTAGGGACGGTGGCTGAAGTCGTACGTGCCGGCGCTCTGATAGAATGCGCCGCCCGGCAGGTACACCGGATCGAGCCCCGCCACGTCGACGACGCGCAGCCACGGCGCGCCGAGCGGAGGCGCGTTCAGAAACGTTACGCCGCAGCCAGTCGTTGGTGGCGCACCGCCTGCGCCGCCATTGCCTGACATGCTGACCGTAGAGCCAGCGAGCCCGCCACCCGCTTGCCGGCCGCCCTCTCCCCCGAACGGGCCGACGGCGCCGGTCGAGAACGTGCCGCTCGTCGCGGCCACGTCGCCGCTACCGCTCGAAGCAAAAGCGCCGCCCCCGTCCCCTCCGCCCGCCGCGCTGCTACCTCCCGTGGCTGCGGCTTTCTCACTGCGACCACCGCAGCCGACCAGCCCGGCCACGAGTAGCCCCGCCAACCACCGCGCAGCCATTCCCGGAGCTCCCATCCCAGCTACATGTCCAGGCAGCCGCAAATCAATCGCGTGCTGGCTTTCTGTTGCTCGCGACTGGGTTCGCGTTGGGCCGCCGCTACCAGTTGGGCTGCGCCGAAATTTCGGAAATTTCGGACGGGGCGGCCGTCGCGGATCGGGTAAGCTCCAGAGGAAGGATGGCGAGGCTATTGGGTATTGTGGCGATGCTGGGATTGTTCGCTACTCGGACCGCCGCGGCGGAGGAGCCGCGGAAGAAGCCCGACGAGGCGATCGGGCAGCAGAACTTCGCGCTCGGATTGCAGGGGGGTTTCTACAATCCCAATGGGCTATTCGTGCGTGGAGGGCTCGAGGCGGCGTCGCTCGAGCTGGCGGGCGGCTTCGTGCCGGTGCTGCTGAGCTACGGCTCGGACGTCGACCCCAAGCTCAAGGTGATCGCTCCGCTCGAGGTGACAGGGCAGCTCGTGCTCGGCGCGCTCGAGGTCACGAGCCACACGCGCATGGCGCTCCGCGTCGGCTATCGTTACAACGTCGACCTTGGTCATGGTGCAACGTTGGGCGGCCAAGCTACTCGCCGTTGGGGTCATTTCCAGCTCGAGGGCCTCTATGGCCTGACAATCTATCCCGACGCTGCTGATCGGCTGCGCGTGCGCGGCGCTATCCCGGCGGACACCCATTTCAACTTCCCGCCTTCGATCAACGGCGGTCTCACGATCGGCGTCGCTTACTACCCCTGACACCGGCAGCGGCGGCACCAGCCGGGGAAGCCCCAACCTGAACCGAGGGCAACGAAGGCCCCCGGTCGGGGGCCTTCGTCGCTCGGGCCGAGGAGCACTAGCTCGGGCAAGAGTGCGACGCTGACTATTCGGCCGCTCTGTCCTCCTGATCGGGCAGAACCTGTCTCAGCGCGTCTGCCATGACGGTTTGCAGAGCCCTGACGCTGTTTATCACCTGAAGGTTGATGATGTCGCAGCTGGCGTCATCGTAGCTGAGAACGACGCTGCAGGGGATTTGCAGTCGAGACAGGAGGTCGCTGAAGGTCGGAGCGTCCACGTAGTAGTAAGCCTTGCCGCCGTGCGTCGAGTCGTGACCAGGAACGATCACGTCCTGACCGACCTGGCGATTGATGAATATGAAGGCCAGAAATAGTGTCGGTTGGTAGGGCGTCTCGAGGACGATGGTCAGCCTGGAGCTGCCGGCAACGTGGGTGATCGAGTCGACGGCTAGCGGAGGAGTGGTTCTCATGGTCATGAGGGTCAGAAACCTTTCGTTGAAGGCCGAATCGGAGGAGATTCGGGACCTAGGGTGAAACTGTGGGTTGGAATTCGAAGCCGCCGCTGCAAGTAGGCGCTTCACATGTCGGGGCAGGTAGAGGGAACTCCACGAGCTCTGAAGCGTGTGAAGTGTCGACGACCGTGACTGCACCGCTTTCGCGGTAGGCCAAAGCCTTCGAGTCTGGCGCCCATTTGAACGGAGCGTCGAGCGCAGTATTCCCACAATATCGATCCGGCGCAGTAGGCAACTCTTCGATGCAGTCGTCGAGCGGCGTGAGCGGCGTGTTCGTCAGCATTTCGGGACTGTCGCCGCTGAGTGTCTTGATGAACAGCCGAACGCCTGTCTGAAATGCGATCTTTCGGCTATCGGGCGAAAAAGCCAATCGCGACGCAGGTCCGTATTGTCCGAGAAAAAGCGAGCCAGTCAGCGTCGGGCCATCGGCTTGGAGATCGGCCCAGTATATAGATGCACCTTGTTCGGCCCCGCGTGTGAAGGCGAACCACCGACCTGATGGTGAGAAACCGCGGGGTGCCGCGGTGGCTTCGCCGATACCGTAGCCATAGCCTTGCTGGCGTGCCGTGCACGAGGCCGCGCTGTTCACGCTGATGTCGTCGCTACAGAAGCCGCCGAGTGTCGACGCCGTGAGTGTGTCGCTTCCGTTCAAATCGAAAAAACGCACCTCACCATGGGTGTCAGGACCCGAGCCGTTCTCAACGTCGGCCACGCACGCAATCCGGTCTTGCAGGCTCCAAGCGAGCGGCATCGGGCAGGCCCCTGGTTGGGCGCTCGCGACCGGCGGATCGGCGGTGCCGTCGGCCGCCGCGAACACCTGCAGCACGCCGTGAGACAACCTCGCGCTGTGCTTCTTGTTGGGAGCAACCAGCGAAGTGCGAATATGCGGCACGGAATCGTCCGGGCTTCCGGTCATGGGATAGAAAAACGTGTCGGCGGCGATCATCCAGAAACCGCTTTCGGCGGGCTGCAGAAAGGCGCCTGTGTCGAAGAAGTCGATCGTTGCCTGAGAATCAGCGAAGCCCGTCGGGCCCAGAGCTGACCAGTAAGGGGCAAGCTCGGGCGCATCCCCTACCGCCCCGCTCGGTCGCGTTGCGATGTAGGCGACGGCTTGATTTCCGACCCACTGCAGATTGTCTTCGACGAAAGCGGGAGCCGCGGCGAGCACCGTCGGCGAGTCGTGAGAGCCTGGCAGCGGCAGGCGCACTCCGCCCAGCTTTTTCTGGCCGCTTGCTACGAATCCTACTGCCAATGCGCTGGCGTCTTGTGACCACGCGTATGCGGTCACGGCGTCCTCCAAGAGCGGCAACGCTCGTTCGTCGAGCGTGGAGAGGTCCACGAGGGCCAAATGCCCGCCGTGTGGAGTCGTCAGGCTGGCGCCGTAGCGATAGACCAGGTAACGGCCGTCCGGCGAGAATTGAAAGTCGAAGACGTCAACGTTGTGCTGCAGGCCCACTGGCTTGGCCGTTTCGGCAAGCGGGTCGAGTAGGGCCAGCTTCGGCCCATCGGCGTCACGAGCGGTATAGGCAAACCAGCAACTGTTGCGCGCTGTCGTCGAGTATTCGACGCGCACGTCGAGACCGCGCGAATCGATGGCCCGCACCGTCAGTGTCGTGGTGTCGGTTGCGGCCGCGTCCACTGCCAGCACGGCCCGCGCGGACTCTTGTGGGTCGACCGCGATCGTCCAACCTGGTGGCGCCGGCGTTAGCTGCCACTCGTACGGAGCTACGCCGCCGCTCACGCGCAAGCTGGCGCTGTAAGGTTTGCCGGCGCAGGGGGCGGTAAGCTCCGCGGGGAGGATTAGACAGCGCTCACACGTCGTTCCGCCGGCTCCGCCTGTGCCAGAGGCGCCGGACGGGTTGGCCCCGGCCTGCGCGCCGCCGCCGTCACCGGCTCGACCGCCTGCCCCAGCGCCTGCCGCGTCAGCGGTGCCGCCCCGGCCGTTCGACCCGCCTGCATCGCCACCAGCGCCTGCCGGTGCCCGCTCGCCCTCGCCGGCGGCCCCACCCCCACTAGGGGCTGCTTCGCCGCCCGCAGCGGCGTTCGACGTCCCGCCCGAGCCACAGCTGTGATGGCGCACACATTCAGGGATTTGCACATCGGAGATGCAGGCGCTTGTCCACCAAAGACCGACGAGCAGCGAAAGAGCCGCCTCCCTCCGGGCGCCGACCCTCATCGAAACGCGTTTGGTCATACTGTTTGACATGACGCTCCCCGCGACCAAAGTCGCAACCGAAATCCCATGTCCTTCGCTCGGCTCCTACTGCTTAACGCCCTAGCCGAGACAATGACTACGTCAGAAGCTCGCCGAAAACTGCCCTGCGACGTGAGTTGGCGTGACCATGACTCCGGCCGTCACCGTGGCGGTCGTCGCGGCGCGACGGCCGAGCACAAGAAGCAACACGCCGCCGCCCAAGAACGCGCCGCTCGTAACGGCGAGCGCTTGAGCCCAGTGCTCTTCGCGATGCTGCTCTCGTTGCAGGCCGAAATCGGCGTAAGGTCCGCCAGCGGCCTCGAGCTCCAGGCTACTGCGAAAGCGCGAACGAGCGTCGAGCGCGGCGACGGCGAAGTAGACGGCGCCAGCGCCAGCCAGTCCCCCTGCCGCTATCGCCGACCAACCAAGCCAGCGCTGTGCGTTCGACGGCGTTGGGTGACTCGTGAGCTGGGGTCCGTCGGCGACGGGCGCTGCGGGCGAGGGCGATTGCGGCTCCGGCGGTGACGCTTCCGTGGTCGTGCCCACGACCGCAGCGCTCGACGTCTGGCTGACGTCGTTGGCGGGCACCGTCCTGGCGGGCGCCGCCTCGGCCTCTTGGGTCGTCGGGCAACGCTTGCCGAGCTCCTGACTCTGTTGTTCTGCCTGGGTCCTGTATTTGCCGCGCGGCACGCGTTCCAAATACGCGCCATAGTCCGCCAAAGCGGCGGCACAGTCGCCCGCCTCGTCTTCGAGCCGCGCCAGATTGTACAAAAGCTCGGGGCGTTTCGAGAGCCGATACGACTCTGCCATGCTGCCCAGCGCGCCGGCGACGTCGCCCGCGGCATACAGCTTCAGTGCGCGCTCGTACGCCTCTGCGGCCCGGTCGGCGTCGGCCGCACGGGCGGCGCCGCTCGACAGAACCAGCAAAAATACCGCAAAAGGCGCGCTTCGACCCGGCACGTTCGAAACAATGACTAACACGCTGCTCCAGGCCCGAACAGCCTCGGCGCACCCAAAGCGAGAAATTTTGCGACTCACCGCGGCCGCATTCGTCAACAGGGCTGAAGGAGATGCAAAGCCGATGATCAGTTTTCCGCGCGCTCTCAGGCCGCTCGCTATCGAGCGCGATTCCGAGGAATCCGTCGTTTTCGAGCTTCGTGTCCTGTGGGACCGATTGCAAAACGGCAAGTGGGTATTCCGCGACACCTTTTCGACATCTGAGCGCTGCTACGCTCTCCTTCGCTCGCCATCCACACCGCAGCCGTTGAAGGCCAAGGGGCTCGAGATTTTGGAGCGCATGCTCCTCGGTACGCCGGGTAAAGTCGTGGCTTTCGAGCGTCGTCGCGCGCTTTCATCGATCACGGCAGCAGCGCAAGAGTGTTTGCGAAACATGGGGCTCGACTGCCGTGCTTCCCACGCGTCCGTGCTTCTGATCATGGCCGCTTCGGCGCTGCAACGTCGCGAGCTTGCGACTAGCCAGGGTCGCTTGAGCTACATTTCCGTGGACGATGTCGAATATGCCGTGGTGAGCGCACTCCGGCCAGACTTGCAGTTTCCGGTCCAACTGTCATTGGCCGAGGCGGCGGTGCTGCGCAGCCTGGTGGTTGGCAACAGTCATGCCCAGATTTCGGACGAACGAGCGAGGTCCCCGCGCACGGTGGCGAATCAACTAGCGACCGCCTTCAGGAAACTCGGAGTGTCGGGCAGACGAGCCACGATAGAGCGGCTGCTCCAACACAGCGCCCATGTTGGTTGAGGGGGGCTCCGAGGTTGCCACGAACGGGTTCTCCCAGCCGGGCACGAGCTGCTCGTGCCTCTGTTTCAAAGGGCTTGCCACGCTGACGGTGGGCGCAGGCGGTAAGGTGCCTGCGCCCAGCTTCGGGCGTTCCTTGGAGCTCGCGCCGGCGCTCGACGGCACGCCCGGTTTCCCGAAATGCCTTGGGGCCAGCAGTGGTTGCGAAGCCACCACCTGAGCGCTCATTGGTACTGGCGCGTCGGGGTCGAGCGGGCTCACTGCGGGCTCACTGCGACGTTCTGCAAGAGCGGCCGCCTTCGATGTGGCGTGCGGCGCCTTGCCAACGCCATGCTGCAGCGCAAGAGCAGCAGCCGCGAGTAACACGCACGCGGCTGGCAGGCTGCGAAGTAGACGCTTCGATCTTTGCCTGCCCAGCTGATGCTCGAGCTGCTCGAGCCGCCCAAGCTGCTCGAGCCGGGCCAACACCGCTCCTGCGTTCTGCGGGCGCTCCCGCGGAGAGCGCCGCAGACACGCCAGCACCAGCGCGTCGAGGGCTCCGAAAACGGCGGCGTTTTTGGTGCTAGGCGCTGGGACGGGTTTGGTCAGCCGCTCGATCGTGGTCATCGCGGGCGACGAGCGAGTCTTGAACGGGAGCTCGCCCGTCAGCATCTCGTACCAAACGAGTCCGAACGAATAGATATCGCTGGCGGGGGTGTAAGGTTCGCCTTCGAGCTGCTCGGGAGCCATGTACGCAAAGGTGCCGACAACGCCGCGCTGGCTGGTGCTGCTCTGTGCATCGAGACGATCGAAGGCGCGCGCCAGACCGAAGTCCAAAATCAGCGGCTCGAGCTGCTGTCCTGCCCCGCGCAACATGACGTTGTCACTCTTGAAATCGCGGTGCAGCACCCCTGCGGTGTGGGCCGCCTGCAGGCCGTGGAGTAACGTGGACGCGAGCGAAATTGCTGCCTGCAGCGGCAGTGCTCCGCTTCGCCGCAAGCGCACGCCGAGTGTCTCACCCTCTACGAACTCCATCGTGAGAAAAGAGAGCGGCGGAGAGGTCGACGCGCGGTGCGTACCGAAGTCGTAGATGCGACAAACGTTCGGATGACTAACGCGGCGGGCCAGCTGCACCTCTGCCTTGAGGCGGCGCACTGCGTTCGGATCGTCGGACGCGGTCGCAGTTACCGTCTTGAGTGCGACTCGCTCTTGAAGGGCCTGATCCAATGCCTCATAGACCTCGCCCATGCCGCCGCGCGCAATGAACCGGCGAATGACGTAGCGCTGCCCAATCAGCATGCCGGGCCGGAAGGTGGTGCTCCAGACCGCCTCGTTGCGTTCGGTGACGCCGGCGCTGCGCGCGGTCGCCAAGGCATGCACGGCCTCGCTCAGGAGCTGCTGACAAGCCTCGCAAATATCCAGATGGCGATGCGCTCGCTCGCGCACCTCGTGCGAAAGCTGACCGCTCGCGAAGGCGAGCAGGTCTTCTTCGCTCAGGCAGCCAGCGGCCTCGCTCGGGAGCGCAACGGCGGTCATTGAAGTCCGACGGGGCCGCGGTCTTGAGTCGAAAGGTGACCGAGGCCAAAGCTGAGCTCGAGCTCGGCGCCGAGCATGGTAGCAAGGCTACGAAATTCGCTGATGGTGAGCTTGTGCTGTCCGCAAAGCTCGCGCTGCACGTCGTCATAGATGGCGCCGCGCGCGCGTTCAATCCAGCGCGCGGCCGTAGCGCGGTGGACATCGTAGGCGACGCCGATCTCGTCGATGCTGCAGCGGCCGACCACATGCATCCGCAAGACGTTGCGGTCTTGCTCGGAGAGTCGGCTCAGCGAGCCGCGCAGAGCCGTCTGGAAAGCCGCGCCGAAGCGCGTTTTGAGCTCGACTGCTTCGGGGCTGGTTTCCGAGTCGGCTAGTTGCTCTGATAGCTCGACCTCACGCCGACCGTGTCGCCTGTCCGCGCGTCGTCGATCGAGGGCGACGCGTGTAGCGGCCACGCGAACCCAGGCTTGGAGTGGTCCGCGCCCGGAGTAGGAGCGCACCTTGGCTCGGTTCCCGAGCAGCAGTCGATTCCAAAGCTCTTGCAGCGAGTCGCGCACGAACTCGTCGTCGCCATCGACACGACGAATGGCGGCCTCGGCGACGTGCGAGGTTTCGCATTCGAAAAGCCGTAGCGCCTCCGGATGGGCGAGCGCGCAGGCGCAGGACAGATACAGATCCGCCGCTTGCAAGGAGCCGGTTTGGGTCTCCGTCCTCACGCTCTCGAGATGCCGCTGGAACGCCTCGAACGGCAACGTGAACAAAGTCCACCTGCGCTGCCCAGCGAGATACATCGCGCGTACGATTTCGTCATCATGCTCGGGTTTCATGCCGCACCATCAAACAGGCCAATGTCCGCCAACAAGAGGCTCCGCCACTCTTGATTTACCTTCGAGCGTACATCAGATCAGCTGCGGCGCGACTACCGAGTCACGAGCGGCACGTAGCCAGCATGTCGGGCCTGTTTCTATGCGGCAGGTTGTTGGTCATTCGTAGTCATTAATTCGACACCGGGTGCCTGGGCTCAAGCTGCTACACGGATCCGGTCTCGTCGAGCAGCCGGGTAGCGAACTGGCCCGAATGCCCGGTGAACGCCGCTAGCTCGAACGAAAGACCCAACCCACACTTGCCCGCGGTCTTCCTCGACGGCGTGTACGTTCCCGCTGCAGACGCCGCGCCCGAATCCGCGCTGTGCCTCGCCTCTCGACCACCGATGTGGCCGACGCCCTTCAGGTCGCTCGCGCCCGCATCCTGTCCCCACTGTGGCGAGCGCATGCGCCTGCTCGCCCTCATCACCCACCTGGCGAACGCCGCTCGGCTCCTGCGTCACCGCGGCGAGCCGACGGAGCCACCGGCTCGAGCTCCGCCCCGAGACCCGCCCTACTTCGAGACACAGGTCGTCCTCGGGCCCTACCCCGATCAAATTACCCGCGCAAGCGAATCGTGCTTGCGATGCCCTTTGGCCCACGCTGACGCTTTCTCACGGGTCTGCGGTGAGCGTCCATTGACCCGCTCTCGAGATTTTACACACTGGTCAATCAACCACGGACGAAATCCTGCGCCACAGCGCTTTTGCCGGCTGTTTTGGAATGGGAAGAAGTAAACCAAACGCCACCAGGCAGACCACCACGTGAACGCCAGCCTGACCACGCCGTCGGTCTCGAGACGCTCGAGTTTTCGCG
>Ga0307508_10003747_pt1 | contig 15194 bp, 14 predicted proteins | sample 9_EM_MG_FD_203089 | JGI IMG/M metagenome (GOLD analysis project Ga0307508, IMG submission 203089) | Populus trichocarpa ectomycorrhiza microbial communities from riparian zone in the Pacific Northwest, United States - 9_EM | ecosystem: Host-associated > Plants > Roots > Unclassified | place... | reverse complement strand
GGTGACGATCGCGACGTGCGGCCGCACCAGGGTCGTCAGACGCGCAAGTTCGCCGGGATGGTTCATCCCCATCTCGAACACGCCGTAATCGCTGTCCGCCGGCATCCGCGCCAAGCTGAGCGGCACGCCGGTATGGTTGTTGTAGCTCTTGACCGAGCGATGCGTGGCGCCCGGCGCGCACCGGTCGAGGGCCGCGAACAGGGCCTCCTTGGTGCTGGTCTTGCCGACCGATCCGGTCACGCCGATGATCTTAGCAGCGGTGCGCGCCCGCGCCGCTCGCGCCAGATCTTCCAGTGCCGCCATCGTATCGGCGACCAAAACATGCGGGTGCGGTGTCGTTACGCTGACAACCGCACCCGACGCTCCCCGCTCGGAGCTCTGATCCAGGAATTTATGCCCGTCGCTCGCCTCGCCCTTCATCGCGACGAACAGGTCGCCAGGGCCGACTTCACGGGAATCGAAGGTGACGCCAGTGGCGGCGAAATCGGCGGACGCGGTGCCGCCGGTGGCCGCGGCGATTTCGGCGGAGGTCCAGAGCGTCATGACTCCCCTCCCACTTCTTCTAGCTCCCCTCCCGCTTGCGGGAGGGGCTGGGGGAGGGCGTGTCCGTAAAGGCGCGCGCGTGGCGACATGCCCTCCCCTAGCCCCTCCCGCAAGCGGGAGGGGGACAAGAAGCAGCAAGGGCTCACGCCGCCATCTCCCGGGCAACGCTCACATCATCGAACGGCAGCACCATATCTCCGACAATTTGCCCCTGCTCATGTCCTTTGCCCGCGATCAGCACGATATCCTGCGGCCCGGCCTCGGCAATGGCCGCCCCGATCGCATCATGCCGCGATGCGATTTCAGCCGCACCAGGCGCACCCTTCATCACCATCGCGCGGATCGCTCCGGGATCTTCGGATCGCGGATTATCGTCCGTCACGATCACCCGGTCAGCCATGGCCGCCGCAATTGAGCCCATCGCTTCCCGCTTGCCCTGGTCGCGGTCGCCGCCTGCGCCGATCACCACGATCAGCCGCCCAACCGCATGCGGCTTCAGCGCCGCAATCGCCGCCTCCAGCGCGTCCGGCGTGTGCGCATAATCGACATAGACCGGTGCTCCGGTCCGCGCGATCACCGCGCGCTCGAGCCGCCCGCGCACCGGCTGCAACCGCGCCAGCGCGGCCAGCGTTGCCGCTACGTCGCCGCCAGTCGCGATCACCAGCCCGGCGGCGGTCAGCGCGTTCGCTGCCTGATAGGCGCCGATCAGCGGCAGCATCACCTTGTGGGTCTTGCCGTCTGCCTCGATCACCAGCCCCTGGCCGAGCAGGGTCGGGTCGCGCGACACCAGCCGCAACGTCTCGCCCTGCGTGCCGACGCTGATCGCCCGAATTCCTCGTGCCCGCGCGACATCGATCACCCGCGCCGAGGCGGGATCGTCAGCCCAGACCACCGCGGCGCCATCACTATCGAGCACCTCGATGAAAAGCCGCAGCTTCGCGTCGAAATAGGCCTCCATCGTGCCGTGATAATCGAGATGGTCGCGGCTCAGATTGGTGAAAGCCGCCGCCCGCACCGGCAATCCCTCAGTGCGATATTGAGAAAGCCCGTGGCTCGATGCCTCGAAGGCGACATGGCTGACACCTTCGCGCGCAAGCCCGGCGACATTGGAGAGGAAGGTGACGATATCGGGCGTGGTCAGGCCGGTCGATACCTGGTCGTCAGCGGTCGTCACGCCAAGCGTTCCGATCGAGGCGGCGTGATGCCCGGCCATGCGCCAGAGCTGTCGCGCCATCTCGACGGTCGAGGTCTTGCCGTTGGTGCCCGTCACCGCCACTGCTGTCTCGGGGAACGGCGCGAAATAGCGCGCCGCAAGGCCGGCGAAGCGCTTGCGGGGATTGGTATCGGCGATATGCACCGCGCCCGTCACCCGCGCCTCGGGCCGCGCCACGACCGCGATCGCCCCGCCGGCGACGGCTGCGGGGATGAAGGCCTCGCCATTCACCCGCATGCCTTCGAATGCGCCGAAGATCGTGCCGGGCGCCACCTTGCGATGGTCGATCGCGAAGCCCGTGACGGTCGCGTCCTCTGGACCACCCGTCAGGGCGCCGAGTTTCATTCCGGATCGGCCGAGTCTTCGCCCGGCGCGTGCCACAGCAGCGGCAGCAATTCGGAGACATCGACGTCCCGGCTGTTGCTCGGCAGCACCCCGAGCATGGCGCCAGTGCGGGAAATGACCCGGCTCACCACTGGTGCCGCCGTCCAGGCAGCGGTGGTCTGGCCGGAGGATTCGGCATTGCCCACGGGAGAATCAAGCATCGCGACGACAACATAACGTGGTGCGTCCATCGGGAAAGCCGCAGCGAATGTCGAGACGTTCGCACGCTTCGAATAGCCGCCGGCGCCCGCGATCTCTGCAGTGCCGGTCTTGCCGCCGACCCGGTAGCCCGGCGCTTCGCCCTTGCGGCCGGTGCCCTGCGTCACGACGAGCCGCAGCAGCTGCCGCATCCGGGCGCTGGTCGCCTCGGACAGGACGCGGCGGCCCGCGGGCGCCTTGCCCGGCGCGACCTTCAGCAAGGTCGTCGGCCGCCAGATGCCGCCATTCACCAGCGTCGCATAGGCATTGGCGAGGTGGAGCGGCGTGACCGCGATGCCATGGCCATAGCCCGTCGTCATCACGGTGGTCCGCGCCCAATAGACCGGCCAGATCGGCCCGGCCCGCTCATGCAGCTCGATGCTCGGCCGCTCGCCGAACCCCATTGCCGTGAACATCGCCGCCAACCGGTCCTTGCCGATCTCGTCGGCGATCCGCGCGGTGGCGATGTTCGAGGAATGGACCAGCGCCTCGGGAATATCGAGGAAGCGCTTCTGCGCATGGTCGTCATGGATGGTGAAGCCGCCGATATGGAGCGGCTCGGTCGCATCGAAACGCTTCGACATCGAGGTGACGACGCCGCTGTCGATCGCGGTCGCCATGGTGATCGGCTTGAAGGTCGAGCCAAGCTCATACACGCTCTGCGTCACATTGTTGCGCAGCGCGTCCACGCCGGTGCCGGCCAGCTTGTTGGGATTATAGACCGGCAGCGAGACCATCGCGATCACCTCGCCGGTGTTCACGTCGAGCACCACGCCGGTCGCGTCCTTGGCCTTGAACGAGACCATCGCGCGGCTGAGCTCGCTCTCCATCGCCGCCTGGACGCGCGAATCGATCGACAGCATGATCGGCATGCCGCGCTGGTTGGGATCAGTCAGCCGCTGGTCGAATTCGCGCTCGATGCCGGCGCGGCCCATGATCCGCGTATCCTTCGCGGTCGGCCCGATATAGCCAAGCACATGCGCCGCCATGGTGGTCTGCGGATAAAGCCGCTCGGGCTCCTGCGCGAACACCAAAGCCGGCTCGCCGATCGCATGGATCCGGTTGACCAGATCGGGCGACGCATGGCGCTCAAGATAGGTGAAGTTCACGGGCAGCGTCAGCCGCTGGTAGAAATAGGCGGCATCATGCTCCGGCATCGCCGCGGCGAGCTTCTCCGCAATCTCATGCCTGTCGCCGAGCAGCCGGCTGGGGTGGACGCCGATCGTCCAGGCCTCGATGGTGCGGGCGAGCGGTTCGCCGTTGCGGTCGAGAATGTCACCGCGTAACAACGAGCCGAAGTTCGGCCCCTGCGCGCTGGCCGGGCTGGCAAGCAGGCCGAGCATCGCGATCCGGCCGATCACCATGCAGAAGCCGGCGGCGATCAGGAGCATCAGCATCATCAGGCGCACATGCGCCGTTGCGACCAGCGCATGGCGCTGGCCGGTCATCCGCCGCTGCGGCAAGGGCCGGGCGACGAGGGCGGTCAACGGCGAACGCCTGCTTCCGCGCGCGTGCCGCTGAGCAGGTCGCCGATCGTGGAATCGCTCATCAGCTTGCGATCGAGCAGGGCCACCGCCTGCGCCTTGCCGTTTTCGATTGCACGGTCGCGCACCTGCGCCACTGCGCCTGTCACGCTCGGCTCGGCATCAGCCACCCGTGTGGTAGCTGCGGCTGCCGTCGAGAGCGTCGGGACAGCAGGCTTCACCGCACCATCCGGCAAGGACGGCACCACCAGCGACGCCATCTCCGTCGAACCGCCCTGCAGATCCATCGAGGCGAGCGCGCCGGCATCCGACACGAACTGGGTCGCGGCGGGTGCGGTCAGGCGGAGCGTGTCGCCATTCCATTTCTCGAGCTGGGCGAGGTTCGCGCGGGTGTCGAACTCAGTCTCCAGCGCACGAATGTCGCGGTGTGCGCCAGCGATCTGGCTCACCGTCCGGTCGAGCTTCTTGCGCTCGGCCGCCACCTGCAACGGCACAAGCAGGAACCCAAGCGCCACCGCCACAAAGGCGAGGAACCAACCGAAACTCTTCCACGCATACCCAAGCATTACATCGCTCCTTTACGCGGTCCACGCCGCGGCATTTGTTCGCCGCGCCGTTCGTAACGTGGCCGATCGGGCGCGCGGGTTGCGCGCTATCTCGGCCTCGCCGGCGCGCACCGCGCGTCCGACATCTTCAAAGCTCGGTTTATGGTTAACCTTCAACTCAGGAAGATGACGGGAGCCGCCCGGCATCGACCCGCTGCGTTCGCGCAGGAATCGCTTCACCATCCGGTCTTCCAGCGAGTGAAAAGTCACCACCGCGAGGCGCCCGCCGGGCTTCAGCACCCGCTCCGCCGCAGCTAGCCCATCGGCAAGTTCGCCTAGCTCGCGGTTCAGATGGATGCGGATCGCCTGGAAGGTCCGGGTCGCCGGATCCTTCTTGTCATGCGGTTTGTAGCCGAGCGCCTTGCGCACGACATGCGCGAGCTCGCCCGTCCGGGTGATCGGCCGCGCCGCGACGATCGCCCGCGCGACCCGACGGGCGCGGGGCTCCTCGCCATATTCGTGCAGCACATCGGCGATATGCGCTTCGTCGGCATTGTTGACGAAGTCGGCCGCGCTCTCGCCTTCCTGGCTCATCCGCATGTCGAGCGGCCCGTCCGACTGGAACGAGAAACCGCGCTCCGGCTGGTCGAGCTGCATCGACGACACGCCGATATCCATCGTCACGCCGTCGACCGGCACCGCATCCCGCGCCGCGAGCTCGGCATCGAGCGCGGAGAAGGTGGCGGGCACGAGCGTCAGGGCGCCGCCCGCCGCTTCTTCCATCGCCCGCCCCGCGGAGATCGCATCGGGGTCGCGGTCAAAGGCGAATACGCGGGCGCCGAGGGAGAGCAGCGCCCGCGTATATCCCCCGGCGCCGAACGTGGCATCGACATGGCGCTCGCCAGGGCTGATTGCGAGCGCAGCGACGACTTCGTCGAGAAGCACGGGGGTGTGCGGTTGGGGGGTGTAGGGTGCGAGATCGCTCACAGCGCGATCCCCTTCTGCGCGCAATGATAGCGCGCGCAGGACCTCTGGACCTCGGGGATGCGCTCATCCAGAAGCAGCGTCGCCGGATCCCAGATCTCGATATAATCGAAGGTGCCGTAGAAGAAGGCGTTGGTCCCGATATTGGCGTGGAAGCGCGGGAAGCCGGGCATGATGAAGCGCCCGCTGCCGTCGAACGGCACCGCCTCGCCCTGCGCCGCCTGGCGCTTGAAGCTCGGGTTGCGCGCGCCCTCTTCAAGGCGGAAATTCGCCTCGCGCTCGTCGAGCTGCGCCTTCAGGATCGGCAGGAAGCCGGGATCATAGGCGATCAGGCACTTGCTGCTCTCATGCACGCCGATGATGACGGTGCCGCCGTCCTTGCCGTCGGCACGCGGGCTGTTCGCGGCCAGGATCGCCCGGAGCGACGCGGGGATGGCAACTCTGCCCTTGTCATCGACAAGGCCAAGGCCGTCTCCCTGATAGTCGACCCGTTGCGTCACACCCGTTCACCCTGCTGGGCACGACTTCTCCGACCCGGAAAGCGGCAATGTGCCGCCCTCCAGTTCGCTTCGCTCAGGCGAAATGAGTCCTACCCTGTTATGAAGCAGGGTTAATCCGGGATTGCCGGGGATTCAAGGGGAAAACCGGGGATTTGCTCCCCGAAAGCCGTATCCAGCTCGATTCTACGGGGATTTTTCCGCAGCCATTTCAATCTGTTCTTGCTGTGTTCTCAACGACTCGGCGAACAGGGGACAGAATCCCCGGAGAAACCCCTCGCGAGCCACGGTTTCCCCACTTTTCCCGCCCGATTCCGAGTCGCAAAGCTGCAAGCCGCTCATCGAGTGGACTTCGCAGATTTCGAGTCGGTTGGCTGAGCCGCGTTGTCACCGGTCGAGGTGCTCGGTGTGATGCCGAGTTCGACAAGCGGTTCGTTGGTTGGTGTAACGGTCGGAAGCGCATTATTGCCTGCGGCCATATTGGCGACGACATCCGGACGCGCACCGCCGGCGACGATGAACGGCCGCTCCTTGCTGGCAGTGCTGAAGATCGCGGCCGCGAGGCCGATGAGAAGCAGCACAGCGGCCAGGCCGATCATCCCGACCCTCACCCGCTGCGACGTCTGCGCCGGATCCTGTGCAATGATTTTCATACGTGTGGCATAAATGTAACGCATGAAAAGAGTCTTGTCGATGGCACGCTTCGTCGCATTGAAAGCGGCACCAGCCCGCTCCCCCACCCCGCCTCCCATTCAGGATACGCTGTGGGAGGCGGGGTGGGGGAGCGGGCTGGTGCCGAACCTTGCCGACGCAAAAGCCTAATCCTGATCAAGCCACGGCGGAACGACCAGACCTTTCCCTTCGAGCCAGGCGCGATTGTACAGTGTCGACAGATAACGGAACCCGGTATCGCACAGGATCGTCGCGATCCGCTTCCCCGGCCCGAGCTGCTTCCCAAGCGCGACCGCGCCCGCCACATTGATCCCCGAGGAAAGCCCCAGGCACAGCCCCTCCTCGCTGAGCAGCCTTGTGACCCACTCCATCCCCTCGGCATCCGAAATCCGGAACTGGGTATCGACCGGCGCGCCTTCGAGATTGGCGGTGATCCGCCCCTGCCCGATCCCTTCGGCGACCGACGAGCCCTCAGCCCGCAACTCGCCGCACGCATAATATTCGTAGAGCGCAGCCCCATAAGGATCGCTCAGCGCTATGCAGACATTCTCGTCCTTCGCCTTCAGCCCCAGCCCGACGCCGGCCAGCGTGCCGCCTGTGCCGACCGAGCAGGTGAATCCGTCGACGCGCCCCTCCATCTGCGCCCAGATCTCTTCCGCGGTGCCGACGATATGGGCGCGGCGATTGGCGATATTGTCGAACTGATTGGCCCAGATCGCATTCGGCGTCTCCTCGGCGATCCGCCGCGAGGTGTGCACGAAATGGCCAGGGTTCGAATAAGGCGCCGCCGGCACCAGCACCAGCTCGGCGCCCAGCGCGCGCAGCGTATCCATCTTCTCCCGGCTCTGCGTCTCGGGCATCACGATGATCGTCTTGTAGCCCTTGGCATTGGCGACCAGCGCCAGCCCGATGCCGGTATTCCCCGCCGTCCCCTCGACGATCGTCCCGCCCGGCTGGATAGCGCCGCGCGCCTCCGCATCCTCGACGATGAACAAAGCCGCCCGGTCCTTCACCGAGGCACCCGGATTGGCGAATTCGCACTTCCCGAAAATATCGCACCCACTCGCCTCGCTCGGCCCCTTCAGCCGAACGAGCGGGGTGTTGCCGATGAGCGCGAGCGTATTGGAGACTGTCTGCATGCCCCCTAGATAACCGTCCGCGCCGATCCGGCAAGCAACGGCTGCTGCATCACGGTCAAGCCGAGGTTGCGACCCCCGCCGCGCGCAGATGCGGCTCCAGCCGTCCGCTGAGCCACAAAAAGAACATCCGGTAATCGCTCGCCAGAGACCAGAGCGGATAGGTGAAGGTTGCCGGCCGGTTCTTCTCGACCCCGAAATGCGCACCCCAGGCAAAGCCATATCCGGCGAGCGGCATCAGCGCCCACCACCACCCGCCCCTGGTCAGCGCGATCGCAAGGAACAGGAAGGTCAGCGCAGTCCCCGCATAATGCAGCCGCCGCGTCGTGGGCTTCGAATGCTCGCGCAGATAAAAGAGCCAGAAGGCGGCATAGGTCATGATCCTGGTGTCGGGCCGAGCCATGGCGCGACGCTACCGCGATATCGGCGCCGGTGGAAGCGTTCGGCCATGACGCCGGCCACCCGCCGCGATAGGCACGGGCAAAACGAGAGAGGATCGACATGCGCCGGCTTGGTATCGATTGCCTGAGCATCTTCGGCCTGCCGCCGGTGCCGTTCGTCCAGCTCGCCGCCGATCTCGGCTGCGACTTCATCACCCTCGGCCTGCCCGTTACGTACAATCCGGAAGACTATCCGCCCTATTCGCTCGCCGACCCGGCCCTGCAGCGCGAGCTCAAGGCTGCGCTCCGCGAATCCGGCATCGCCCTGCAGGTCGGCGAAGGCTATTTCCTGCGCTCTGGCCTCGACATGAGCGCCTTCGCCGCCAGCCTCGACACCATGGCCGAGCTCGGCGCGCTGTTCGTCAACACCCTCAGCGTCGATCCCGATCTGCCGCGCTCGCTCGACCAGTTCAGCCTGTTCGCCGAGATGGCGGCGGCCCGCGGCATGCGGAGCAGCCTCGAATTCATCCCCGGCTCGACCCTGCCCAATGTCGCCGCCGGCGTCGCCGCGCTCCGCCAGGTCGACCGGCCCGACATGAAGCTGGTCATCGACATGATGCATCTCGGCCGATCGGGCGGCACCACGGCCGACCTGCCGGCGATCGACCCGGAGCTGATCGGCTATATCCAGCTCTGCGATTGCCGGATCGAGCCGGTCAACCAGGTCCATGAAACCATGTACGAGCGCATGGCCCCCGGCACCGGCGAGCTCCCCTTGCACGACATCCTGGCGGCGCTCCCGCGCGACATTCCCGTCGGCGTCGAGATTCCGCAGCGCAGCCTGAGCGAGGCCGGCCTCGGCCCCCGCGAAAGGCTCACCCCCTGCATCGCCGCCGCTCGCGCCCTTCTGGCGAGCCTGGACGAAGGCTGACCCGGCATCCCACACAAAAACCTCTTTCCCGGCGAAGGCCGGGACCCAGCTGGGAAACAGAAGGAAACGGCTAACTCGTCCAATTACGAGCCTCCCCCGACCCTGAAATCCACCGCAAGAGTTTGACAGCCGACACCCCACCCCCCAAGCCTCCCGCCTAACGCCCGGGGGATCGCCCATGAAACCATTCGCCATCGCCGCCGCAACCGCGCTCGCCCTTACGGCCGCGCCCACCTCCGCCCAGACGGCAACCACCACCCGCCCCGACCAGCTCACCTTCCGCGCCCTCTACAGGGAGCTGGTCGAGACCGACACGTCCGTCTCCACCGGAAGCTGCACCGCCGCCGCCGAGAAAATGGCCGCCCGCCTGAAGGCAGCCGGCTACACCGACCAGCAGCTCACCCTGTTCAAGGTCGACACCCTCCCGCTCGATGGCGGCCTCGTCGCCCAGCTCCCCGGCACGTCAGCCACCGCAAAGCCGATGCTCCTCCTCGGCCATCTCGACGTGGTCAACGCCCGCCGCGAGGATTGGCAGCGCGACCCTTATGCGTTCATCGAGGAAGGCGGCTATTTCTACGGCCGTGGCACCGCCGACATGAAGGCGCTCGACGCCATCTGGGTCGACACGCTGATCCGCCTCAAGCAACAAGGCTATAAGCCCAAACGCACCATCAAGCTCGCCCTCACCTGCGGCGAGGAATCCGGCGCCCGCATGAACGGCGCGCAGTGGCTCGCGGAAAACCGCCCGGACCTCATCGCCGCCGAATTCGCGCTCAACGAAGGAGGAGGCGGCACCACCGATGGCCACGGCAAGGTCATCGGCCAGGCAATCCAGATCGGCGAGAAATCCAACCGCGCCTTCGAGCTCGAGACCACCAATATCGGCGGCCACAGCTCGATCCCGATCGACGACAACGCGATCTACCAGCTCGCCGACGCCATCGAAAAGCTGCGCGAGTACAAATTCCCGGTCCATTTCAACGACACCACCCGCGCCTATTTCGCAAGAGCCGGCGCCGAACAAAAAGACGCTGTCGGCCGTGCGATGGTCGCCCTCGCCGCCAACCCCGCCGATCGCGCCGCGGAAGCGATCGTCTCAGCCGATCGCACCCATAATTCCATGCTCCGCACCACCTGCGTCGCGACCATGCTCGAGGCCGGCCACGCCGTGAACGCGCTGCCGCAACGCGCCAAGGCAACGGTAAGCTGCCGCATCGTCCCCGGCGAAGATGCCGATACCACCCGCGCCGCGCTGATCGCGGCGATCGGTGACGCCAAGGTCAAGGTAACCCTGGTCGGTCGCATCCGCCCCGTCGCCGTCCCCCCGCCGCTCGACCCGAAGATCCTCGGGCCCGCGGAAAAGCTCGTCGCCCGCTATTTCCCGGGTGTATCGCTCATCCCCACCATGATGACCGGCGCCACCGACGCCACCTTCCTCGCGCCTGCGGGCATCCCCACCTACGGCGTCCCCGGCCCCTGGGGCGACCCCGACGGCAACGGCACCCACGGCCTGAACGAGAGAAACGAAGTCCGCTCGGTCTATGTCGGGCGCGATTTCCTGTTCGATCTGGTCAAGGCCTATGCGCAGGGCGGCTGAGCACGTCACGCCAGCGGATCGGCGCGATCTGCCCGGATATCACCCCAGCTGCCCGCTGAAATACCACCGCCGCGTCGTCAGGTTTCGCCGCAGCGTGCAATGGCAATCCACACAATGCGTCTGGCAAATGCCCGACTGCAACTCGGTTTTCGCCAAAGCCGCGCGGTGAATGCCGGCGCTGCACAGAGCAGCGCGATTATGATGTGGTCGCATTATATCTCCGGGCATCCGGCCCCGAGACCGACATGGCGCCTCGGCGAGTCCTGCGAATGTCAGCGCCCTCGCCCTATGTTGCGATACGGAAATCTCGCGAGATATTGCGGCCCCGGCGACCGCACCGAAATGCCGATATCAGGCCCGGTCGACATTCAGTCCAGGTCGAGCCGAAAAGGGTGATTTCCGAGCACCGGAGCGCAGCGTGCTTAAGGCACGTGAGCACCGAAGCACAGGAAATCGCCATGTGCAGGCCGCCACGGGCTGAACGTCGATTGGCCCGACCCTAAAGCATCGGCATTAGCACCCGCCTCAGCCACGCGATCGCCTTCATCTTCGCCGTCTCCGCGAACTGCGCGCTCTCGACATAGGCGCGGCTATTCTCGCCGATCAGAACGGCCGGCCACTTGCCCTGATGCAGCGCGATCGCGCGGCGCATGTCGCCGAAATGCTGATGGAATTGCTCAGTGATCGCGGCGAGATCTGGATGGGTCGCAGCGCCCAGCGCATGCCCGACCGCGTCGTTCAGCCGCAGCATCGCCGCGGCATGGTCCCGGCGCAGCTCGATCAACCTGCCGCGCGCCTCGAGCGACATCGTCGCCGCCAGTTGCGTGATCTGGTGGGAAACCCCCTCGAACTGCACGATCGCTTCTTCAACTTCGCTCCGCATATCCATCCCCTCCAGCAAATCGGCCCGGAAACAGGCAATGCTGTCGGCGATGAAACGATGCCTGATCGTCCCCGGTTCGCCACAATTGCCCTCCCGCGCCGCCGCGCAACGTCCTCGTCGTCCCGTTTTTTCGAAATCGATGCGCCGCTCATAGCCGGCAAGCGTGGACAATTCTTGAAGAAGTCAAATATCTTGCCGAACGCCCCGCGCGGCACCCCTTTTTCGAAACGCCGGGTGCGAGAAGCGTTGCAGCCCGACACCCGTAACGAACCATGATTATTCAGGGTGTTATTGACTTAGTCAATAACCTATCGCCTCGCGCGCTTCAGCTGGGGCCGGAAAGTTGCGTGCGGAACGGGGCTGAAGCCCGCTGGCCTGATCCAGCTGACGCCTTGGCGTACTTCACTCCGCGTTTACGGTAATGCTTCGGCACACACCATTGGATCGCGCGGCAGATCGTTGTACGCGCGGTTCGGGGGGCTTGTTGTTCCGTGTGAGGCGCATGACGACGGCCAAGACGATATTGGTTTGCGATGATGACGAGTTGCTGGTCGATCTGCTCGACTATCGTCTGACCGGTCGCGGTTTCAAGGTGCTGATCGCCAGGAATGGCGGCCAGGCGCTTGCGATGGCTGTCGAGCAAACGCCCGACGCGATCGTGCTGGACGCGATGATGCCCGTGCTTGACGGCCATCAGGTGCTGCGGCGCCTGCGCGCCGATGCCGCAACATCGACCATTCCGGTTATCATGCTCACCGCGCGCAAGCTGGAGCGGGACATCGTGGGGGCGCTTGAGCTCGGTGCGAACGATTATCTGGTGAAGCCATTCATCCCGGAGGAACTCATGAGCCGCCTCACCCGCCTCATGGCCGCGCCCCGGTGAGCCTGCGTGCCGGGCTGATCCCGATATTGCTGCTCGCCGCGCCGGCCCATGCAGGAGCCCAGGACCACCCGGCTGATGCGTATCGGGCCGGAGTCGAGGCCAGGTTGAACGGAAATCCCGAGCGCGCGGTGATGCTGCTTGGGCCCGTCGTCGCCGCCGACCCGCGCAATTCGGACGCTCAGGTCCAGATTGGACTGGCGCAGCTGGCGCTCGGCCGGCTCGAGGAAGCCGCGCATGCCTTTCGGGCTGCACTTGAGGTTGCCCCGGGCTATACCGATGCGCGTGTCGGGCTGGCTCGCGTTGCGCAAAGGCGCGGCGACCACGCGGCCGCGTTGCGCGAACTCGACCAGGCGGATTCAGCGAACGCTGAGGTCGCCGCGCTCCGCCTCCAGCTCGCCCGGACCGAGGAGGCACCCCCGTGGCAGCTGAACATAGACGGGAGTTATAGTGCCCTCACCGGCCCCCAGCCGGACTGGCAGGAGGCTTCGATCGAACTCCGCCGCCGCCTCGACGATACGACCACGGTCGGCGGCCGGCTCGAATATGCCCGACGCTTCGGCAAGACCGACATCTATGGTGAGGCGCTGCTGGAACATGTCTTTTCGGCCCGGGCGCGTGCTTATGTGACGTTCGGCGCAACAGCGGATCCCGATTTCCGCCCGAAATGGCAGATCGGCGCGGGCGGCTCCTTTCGCGTACGCGACGGCGCCTATGCCACCGTCCTCACCCTGGACGGGCGTCAGGCGCAATATGCGATTGGAGACGTGCAATCGCTGACACCGGGGATCGAGCAATATCTCACCGGCCGGGCCTGGCTCACCGCGCGCTGGATCAACCTGTTCGACGAAAGGGGCACGCGACGCACCGGCTACCTGGTCCGCGGCGATGTCCAGATAACCCGGCCCGCGCGCCTGTTCCTCGGCTATAGCGACGCGCCCGACACCGATGAAGGCGTGGTGGTCGATGTCCGCAGCATCTTCGGCGGGGTGAGCTACGACCTGACGCCGCGCACCGCGCTTCGCGTCACGCTCGCCCATGATGATCGCGCGACCGGCGCCGATCGCACTCAGGTCGGGCTCGGGCTCGGCTTTCGCTTTTGAATGCCCTGCGGCTGATCTGGGTGACCTCGCTGGTGCTCGCATCAGCCGCGATCCTGGTGATGCTCCTGCTGATCGTCGCCCGGTTGATCACGGCCCGGCGTGCGTTCCGCCGCAGTGCCGAGCGTCGCACGCTTACCCCGATCCTGCTCCGCGCCGGCGATCATGAAGCCGAGGCTATGCCCAGGATTGCGTCCGACGTGGCCACCGACCTCTCGCTCGAACTGATCCAGCTTGTCCGCGGCGACGAGCGTACCGCCTTCATCGCCAACGCGACTGAACTCGGCGTGCCGGCGCGGCTCGAACGGCGCCTGCGCTCCGGCTCGCACCGCGACCGGGCCGATGCGGTCCACGGCCTCGCCCAGTTCGATGACCAGACGACGCGCGAAGCCCTCTACCGATCGCTCGACGATCCCGACAAGAACATCCGCCTCGCCTCGGCGCTTGCGCTCGCCGCGACTGACGAGGTCCTGGATATCGACAGCCTGGTCGAAAAGCTCGAACTCGGCGCGGGCCAATCATCGCTCGTGACGGTCAGCCTGTTTCGACGCATCGCTGAAAGCCAGCCCGAACAGATCAAGGCGCTCGTCACTCGCCCGGGGCAAAATGCGGAGGTTCGCCTCGCCGCGATCGAAGCGCTCGCCGGCACCGGCGACTATTCGCTCGTGCCGGTGATCGCGCAGCTGGCCATGGCCGCCGCCGAGGATACCGAGGAGCTCCCCCGCTATCTTCACGCCCTCGGCCGGCTCGGCCACCCGGCCGCCGCCCCCGCGGTGCTGGCGGGCTTGTCGAGCACCGCGATGTCGGCACGTGCCGCCGCGGCGGGCGCTGCCGGGCGGATCATGCTGGTCGAGAGCGCTGACCGGCTGGCTGAGCTGCTCGGCGATCCCGAATGGTGGGTGCGCTTCCGGGCCGCCGAATCGCTGATCCTGTTCGGTGAGCCCGGTCTCGTGCTGCTGCGCGCCGCCGCCGCCGGCGACCAGGGTCTCGCCCGCGACGCCGCGACTGCCATGCTCGCCGAACGCGGGCTCCCGGCGTGATCCCGTTCCCACCCTGGGCCGGGCAAGCGGCGGAGATCCTCACCTGGATCGTGATCGTGGCCGGGCTGATCCAGATCGCGCTCTACATCGTCCAGCTCTTCTTCGCCGCCTACGCGCTCCACCGCCGCCCGTCGCAAACATCGACCAGCCTGTTGTGGGACCGCTATGGCGATCTCGCCCCGCCCATCGCGGTAATCGCGCCGGCCTATAACGAAGAGCTCAGCATCATCGAAAGCGTCGAGGCGTTGCTCGCGCTGCACTATCCCGATTTCGAGGTGCTCGTGGTCAATGACGGCTCGAAGGACGCGACCCTGCAGCGGCTGATCGACCATTACCGCCTCACCCCTGTCGAGCGCTATCATGATCTCGCGGTCGAGAACCAGCCGATCCGCGGGCTCTACGCGGCGCCCGATCTTCCCCGCCTGCTCGTCATCGACAAGGTCAATGGCGGCAAGGCGGATGCGATGAACGCAGGCATCAACCTCGCCCGGTCGCCGTTGGTCTGCGTGATTGATGCCGACACCCTGCTCGAGCCTGACGCGCTCATGCGTGTCGTGCGCCCCTTCATCGAAGATCCGCTGCGCACCGTCGCCGTCGGCGGCACGATCCGCATCGCCAATGGCTGCCGTATCGAGGGTGGTCGCGTCATCGAAGCCCGCTTGCCCCGCAACTTCCTCGCGCTCGTGCAGACCGTCGAATATCTTCGCGCCTTCCTGATGGCGCGGCT
>Ga0307508_10003746_pt1 | contig 15197 bp, 15 predicted proteins | sample 9_EM_MG_FD_203089 | JGI IMG/M metagenome (GOLD analysis project Ga0307508, IMG submission 203089) | Populus trichocarpa ectomycorrhiza microbial communities from riparian zone in the Pacific Northwest, United States - 9_EM | ecosystem: Host-associated > Plants > Roots > Unclassified | place... | reverse complement strand
CGGCGGCCCCTCTCGCAGATCTCGTCAGTCCTTCTCGGGCTCCGGGTGGACATAGGTGATGCCGCCCGAGGCGAGCGGGAATTCCTGCTCGTCGCCGAACGGGGACGGGCCGCCCTGGTGCTGGGCAAGCAACTCGGCGACGTCCAGCTTGCCGTCCGCACCGACGCTTGGGGCCTGGGGCCCGCGGGCGCTGGAGGGTGCCTCGGCCGCCGCACTGCTGGTCGCCATGGCCGGCAGCTGGTCCCGCCGGAAGATCTTGCGGCCGAGCCGGACCAGCGGGTCGTAGCGGCGGTCGACCACGCGCTCCTTCATCGGGATGATGGCGTTGTCGGTGATCTTGATGTGCTCGGGGCAGACCTCGGTGCAGCACTTGGTGATGTTGCAGTAGCCGAGGCCCTGGTGCGCCTGCGCGTGCTCCTTGCGGTCCGTCCGCGCGTCGAGCGGGTGCATGTCCAGCTCGGCCGCGCGGATGAAGAAGCGCGGGCCGGAGAACGCCGGCATGTTCTCCTCGTGGTCACGCACCACGTGGCAGGTGTTCTGGCAGAGGAAGCACTCGATGCACTTGCGGAACTCTTGCGAGCGCTCGACATCGATCTGCTGCATCCGGTATTCGCCCGGCGCCACCCCCGCCGGCGGCGCGAACGCCGGGGTCTCGCGCGCCTTCTGGTAGTTGAAGGAGACGTCGGTGACCAGGTCCCGGATGACCGGGAAGGTGCGCAGCGGCGTGATCGTGACCGTCTCGTCCTCTTCGAACGTCGACATCCGGGTCATGCAGCCGAGCTTCGGCATGCCGTTGATCTCCATCGAGCAGGAGCCGCACTTGCCGGCCTTGCAGTTCCACCGGCAGGCCAGGTCGGGGGTCTGGGTGGCCTGCAGCCGGTGGATGATGTCGAGGACGACCTCGCCCTCGTTCACCTCGACGTCGAAATCCTGGATCTCGCCGCCGTCGGAGTCGCCGCGCCAGACGCGGAAATGCCGTTTGGTGCCCATTACTTGGCCTCCCCGCCGATCGCGTCGAATGCGGCCAGCTCATCGCCGGTCAGGTACTTGCTGAGTTCGGTCCGGTCGAACAGCTTGATCAGCTCGTCCCGCATCTTCGGCACCGGCTTGTGCTCGAGCAGCACGTCACCGTCGCCGTCGCTGTCGTCGTCGAGGGAGCAGACCAGGTTGGTCAGCCGCCACTTCGGGTCCATCTTGGGGAAGTCCTCGCGGGTGTGGCCGCCACGCGACTCCTCGCGCTCCAATGCCGCCTTAGCGGTGCACTCCGAGACGACGAGCATGTTGCGCAGGTCCAGGGCGAGGTGCCAGCCCGGGTTGTACTTGCGGCCGCCGACCGCGCCGACGTTCGCGACCCGCAGCTTGAGCTCCTGCAGCCGCTTCAGCGCGTCGGAGAGTTCGCCCGCGCGCCGGATGATGCCGACCAGGTCGCCCATCACGGCCTGCAGATCCTGCTGCAGCGTGTACGGGTTCTCGCCGCTCTGCCGGCTCAGCGGGGCCAGCGCGGTGTCCACCGCGGCCTCGACGTCCGCCGTCGCCACCTTCGGGCGCTTGTCGAGCGCGCTCGTGTACGCCGCCGCGTGCTCGCCCGCCCGCTTGCCGAAGACCAGCAGGTCGGAGAGCGAGTTGCCGCCGAGCCGGTTGGAGCCGTGCATGCCGCCGGACACCTCGCCGGCCGCGAACAGCCCCTCGACCCGGCCGAACGCCGCCGCCGAGTCCGGCTCCACCTCCACGCCGCCCATCACGTAGTGACAGGTCGGGCCGACCTCCATCGGCTCCTTGGTGATGTCGACGTCGGCCAGCTCCTTGAACTGGTGATACATCGACGGGAGCCGGCGCTGGATCTCCTCGGCGGGCAGCCGGCTGGCGATGTCGAGCAGCACGCCGCCGGCCTTGGTGCCCCGGCCGGCCTTGACCTCGCTGTTGATCGCGCGGGCGACCTCGTCGCGGGGCAGCAGCTCGGGCGGGCGCCGGTTGTTGTCCGGATCGGTGTACCAGCGGTCCGCCTCCTCCTCCGTCTCGGCGTACTGCCGGCGGAAGACGTCGGGGACGTAGTTGAACATGAAGCGCTTGCCGTCGGAGTTCTTCAGCACGCCGCCGTCGCCGCGCACCGACTCGGTGACCAGGATGCCCTTCACCGAGGGCGGCCAGACCATGCCGGTCGGGTGGAACTGCAGGAACTCCATGTTGATCAAGGTGGCGCCGGCCCGCAGCGCGAGCGCGTGGCCGTCGCCGGTGTACTCCCAGGAGTTCGAGGTCACCTTGTAGGACCGGCCGACGCCGCCGGTGGCCAGCACGACCGCGGGCGCCTCGAGCAGGATGAACTCGCCGGTCTCGCGGTAGTAGCCGAACGCGCCCGCGACCTTGTCACCGTCGAGCAGCAACTCGGTGATCGTGGTCTCCGAGAACACCCGGATCTTCGACTCGTAGCTGCCGGTCTCGGCGAAGTCCTCCTGCTGCAGCGAGACGATCTTCTGCTGCAGGGTGCGGATCAGCTCCAGGCCGGTGCGGTCGCCGACGTGCGCCAGCCGCGGATACTCGTGGCCGCCGAAGTTGCGCTGGGAGATCTTGCCGTCCTTCGTACGGTCGAACAGCGCCCCGTACGTCTCCAACTCCCAGATCCGCTCCGGCGCCTCCTTGGCGTGCAGCTCGGCCATCCGGAAGTTGTTCAGGAACTTGCCGCCGCGCATGGTGTCGCCGAAGTGCACCATCCAGTTGTCGCGGCTGTTCACATTGCCCATCGCCGCGGCGGCGCCGCCCTCGGCCATGACCGTGTGCGCCTTGCCGAACAGCGACTTCGAGATGATGGCGGTCTTCTTGCCGGCCAGCCGGGCCTCGATCGCCGCGCGCAGACCGGCGCCGCCGGCCCCGATCACGACGACGTCGTAGTAATGACGTTCGATGCGGGTTGTCATGTCCTCGCCTAACCGATGAATCGCAGATCAGAGAACCAGTTGGCGGAGATCGCCATGACATAGAAGTCGGTCAGCGCGAGCGTGCCGAGCGTGATCCAGGCGAGCATCATGTGCCGGGTGTTGAGCTTCGACACGAAAGTCCAGAATCGGTATCGCACGGGGTGCTGGGAGAAGTGCTTGAGCCGCCCGCCCGCGATGTGCCGGCAGGAGTGGCAGGACAGCGTGTAGAGCCACAGCATCACCACGTTGCCGACCAGGATCACGTTGCCGAGCCCGAAGCCGAAGCCGTCCGGGCTGTGGAACGCGCGGATGGCGTCCCAGGTGTTGATCAGCGAGATGACCCCGGCGGCGTAGAACGCGTACCGGTGGATGTTCTGGAAGACCAGCGGGAAGCGCGTCTCACCGGTGTACTTCTGGTGGGCGTCCGGCACCGCGCAGGCCGGCGGCGACAGCCAGAACGCGCGGTAGTAGGCCTTCCGGTAGTAATAGCAGGTCAGCCGGAAGAGCAGCAGGAACGGCAGGGTGAGCGCGGCCTCCGGGATCAGCCAGAACTTCGGCAGCGGCGTGCCGAACTCCGCGGACCCCTCGACGCACCGGTCGGTGAGACAGGGCGAGTAGAACGGGGTCAGATAGTGGTAGTCGTCGACGTAGTACCACTTGTGCATAAACACGCGGACGGTCGCGTAGGTGACCCATGCCGCGAGGCCCACGAATGTGACCAGCGGGGGAAACCACCACCGATCCGTACGCAACGTCTTTGCCGCGATCGCAGCGCGGTTGCGCCCCGCGTCCGGCCTCGTTGCCGTCGTCGTCATTCAAATCTCCCAATGCCGGGTTATTGCCCTGGCCCGGCCCTTGCGTCCGCTTTGTGTGTGGCACACGTTACGCCGAGGGTCCGGCGCCCGTGCGCGCAAGGGAGTCTCGCGTGTGACGGCCGTGTTAAGCCATAGCGTGACGTCGAACACAGCGAGTTTGTGCGATGTTTCACATGCTTCAGGCGGGCTTGTTGAGCTGCTCTGCGGAGCGGCCAGCGCGGCGCGGCGCGGCTCGGTTTGCGTCAGAGGTCGGGCACGGCCAGTCGGCGGATCGAGCCGGCACACGGCGTCGGCGACCACCGCGCAAGCTGGTCGGCCACGGCCTGGCCGTCGTTGGTCCGGGGAGCGACATAAAACGCGGGCGTACGCGTCTTCGCCTGCTGTTGCAGCGACTCGGCATAGGCGGTCCGGGCGTCCACGAGCTGCCGCCAAGCGTCGGCGTCGCGCTGATTGCGACTGCGCGTGAGATAGATCCGGACGGCGGCGTTCTCGTCCTGGATGGCCGTGGCCCGGGCCGCCTGGGTGGTCGTCGCGCCGGGCGGGGTCAGGCGGTTGAGCCGGGTCTCGAGCTCCAGGCAGTCGGCGTCGCGCAGGAGACGGGACTCCCGGGCTTCGACGGCGTCGCTGCGGGCGTCATGAATCCAGGCGACGACTACGATCGTGCTGGCGCAGACGGCGATGACGGCGGCGACCGCGATGCCGATGATGGTCGGCCACCACTTGCGCTGCTGCTTGGTCTTGGCGGTCGTCTTGGTCGCGGGTGAGCCCGTGGCGCCCGGTTGCGGACCAGTCTGCGCGCCGGCCGGGCTGATGGCTGCCGGGCTGGCGGGTGCCGGGTTGCCGGGCGTCGGGCTGGCGGGCGTCGGGTTCACGGGTGCCGAGCTGGTGGGCGCCGGGCCGGTAGGCGCCGGGCGGCCGACCGCTGGGCCGGTCGCGGGGTCGTCATCATCGCGCGCCCCCGAGCCGAACAACCGGGGACGGCGGATCGTCGGCTCGTCCGGGTCATCCGGGTCGTCACCGCGCGGCGTGTCGCTCACAGGCACAGTGAAGCATGCCGGTCAATGCCCTGCTCAGCCCCGATGTCCACCCGGCGCCGAGCGGGCGGGCCGGCGCCGGGCGGGTGGCACTGGCGCCGTGTCGGCATCGGCACCGTGTGTGTGCGCCGGCGCCGAGCGGGCGGCCGGCGCGAGATCGGCGGGTCGGTCAGCCAGAGGCGTTTCCAGTCAGGTTCCACGACGTCAGGTGCACGGCCGGGGCCACGTACCGAACCCCCGACCACCTGTCCGGCAGCATGATGGCCTCGCCGCCGATGCCGAGCACCGTGCCCGGACCCAGCGCCTGCGGATATGACTGGGTGAACCGCATGTTGCTCACCGCCGCGGTCACCTCGCCGTTCTCGACCAGCCAGACCCCGTTTCGGGTCAGGCCCGTGATCACCAGGCTCTTCTGGTCGAGCACCCGGGTGTACCAGAAGTCGGTGATCAGCAGCCCCCGCTCCATGTTGGCGACCAAGGCCCGCGACGACTCGGCAGTCGGACCGGCAGTCGCATCGCCCACCGGTGTCGCCGGGCCGGGCGCCAGCCGCAGGTGCGTCCCGTACGGCCCCCAGCCGCGGGAGGCCGGCGAACCGTGGCCCGTCGAGACCGCGCCCACCTGGGCGGCCGATGACCGGTCATGGGTGATCCCGACCGTCGTGCCCTCCGCCACCAGGGTCAGCGAGGCCCGCGGCGTCCCCTCGGTGTCGAACGGCAGATCCGGCGCGGGCGCGCCCGGCCCGCCGATCGGCTCGTCGAGCAGCGTCACGGCCGCGTCGAACTGCTGAGCGCCCAGCTCGGCGAACGACTGGCGCTGGGCGAACGACTTCCCGTTGAAGCCGAACGCCGCCATGTTGGCCAGGACGTCGGCGACCGCGTCGGGCTCGAGCACCACCTCGTATCGCCCCGGTGGCAGCTCGATCGGCTGCCCGCCGGCCCGGGCCTTGGCCGCCGCGCGGGCCCCGAGGACCGCGCCGTCGATGTCGGCGAGCCGCCCGCTCGCCAGCCGGGCCACCCCGTCGGCCCCGTTGGCCCGGCCGATGCCGTCCATGGCCGCCTCGGCGAACCGTCCCTCGACGGCCTGCCCCGCCGTGTTAGCGAATGCGGCCGAGGCGTAGTTGGTCCGGCAGAAGCCGGCCGTCTCCAAGCCGCCGGCTGCCGCGACGAAGTCCCGTACCCGGGCCGCCCGCTCCTCCGGCGTGGCCCGCGCGGTCGCCTCGTCCAGCTCCTCATACGGATGCAGGGCCGTCGGCGGGGTCAGCCCCGGCCACGACGTGTCGGGCGGGGTCAGCCGGGTGGCCGCGATCGTGCGCTCGACCAGCGCCTGCAGCCCGTCGGCGTCGGTCCGGGTGGTCGACCCGCTCGCGGTGCGCCCGTCGTGGTGCAGCCGCAACCGCACGGTCGTGGTCGCGTCGGCGACGTTCTGATGGATGGCCGAGTTGGCGAACCGGGTCAACGCCTCGGCCGCATGCGACACGACAACCTCGGCCTCGGCGAGCGGCCCGGCCGCGCTGCGGACCAGCTCGACGACCCGGCCGGCAAGGGCGAGCTCGCTCATCCGCGGACCCCCACCCGCACGTTGGTGAACCGGGCCGGCGCCGCCGGATGACCCGTATGGCCGATCTGGGCGGGCTGGCCCTTTCCACAATTCGGCGTGCCCCAGGAGACGATCTCGGAGGAGAGCATGTCCATCGACCGCCAGAACTTCGGCCCGATGCCGGTGTAGGTCGGGTTGCGCAGCATCCGCCCGCGCTTGCCGTTCTTGATCTCGTATCCGATCTCGCAGCCGAACTGGAAGTTGAGCCGCTTGTCGTCGATCGACCAGGAGCGGTTGATGTCCATGAACACGCCGTCGTCGGTCGCCGCGATGATCTCGTCGAGGGTGTGCGGGCCCGGCTCGAGCCCGACATTCGTCATCCGGACCATCGGCAGCCGGGCCCAGCCGTCGGCGCGCACGCTGCCGGCGTAGTCGAGCCCCGCGACCGCCGCCGAGTCGCGTCCGGCCAGCACGCCCACCCAGCGCCCGTTGCGCACCGCGTCGCGCTTGACGGCAGGGGTGCCCTCGTCGTCGTAGCCGAAGCTGCCGAGCGCGCCCGGGATCGTCGGGTCGATGGTGATGTTCATCAGGTCGGAGCCGTAGCGCAGCGTGCCGAGCTGGTCGAGGTCGAGCCAGGAGGTGCCGGCGAACGCCGCCTCCCAGCCGAGGATCCGGTCGAGCTCGATGGCGTGCCCGACCGACTCGTGGATCTGCAGCGCGAGTTGCTCGTCGCCGAGCACCAGCGTGGTCTCGCCGGACGGGCAGAGCGGCGCGGTCAGCAGCTGCCGGGCCTCCTCGGCCATCCGTGGCGCGTTTTCCACCAGGTCGAGGCCGTCGACCAGCTCCCAGCCGCGGGTGCCGTATTGCCCGCGGTGGGACGGCCAGGACCGGCGCTGGATCTCACCGTCGCCGAACGCGCTGGCCCAGACGCCGCCACCGCACTCGCGGATGTGCTGGTCGATGCGGTGGCCGTCGCTGGAGACGAACCACTTGCGGGTGTCCCAGACCTGCAGGAGGCCCTCGGCCAGGTCGGCGCCCGCGGCCTTGGCCGCGCCAGTGGCCGCGACCAGCAGGTCACCCTTGGTCGACAGCGACACCGAGAGCGGGTCGATCTCGCACGGGCTGGCCCACTCGGCCTCGCCCGCGCCGGTCGGCACCAGGTCGATGGCCGGCCCGGGGACCATGGCGCTGGCGGCGGCGATCTGCGCGGCCCGCCGCCCGGCCGCCCGCGCGGCGCTGTCGGACAGATCGGGCACGGCATAGAAGCCCCAACTGGAGCCGACCAGGGCGCGCACGCCGATGCCGGCACTGTCGACCGAGCTCACGTCCTCGATGTCGCCGTCGCGGGCCGACATCGCCTCGGACCGGCGCAACATCACCCGCGCATCGGCATATCGTGCCCCGGCGTCGAGGGCGGCCTGCACCGCCGTGCACGCCTCGTCGAAGTGATTCCCGCTCATGTCCGGAAACCCTAGGCGAAGCCTCTGACATTTACCGCCCGCCCCAAGCGCCTGTGGATAACTCCCACCTCGGGCCTAGTTGTCTGTGGGGGTGCCGGTTACGCCGTCCAGGTGCATTACCGAGTCCTGGATGTAGACGCCGCCCGACAGCACGTAGCTGTACAGGGCGTTGTACTCCTGCTCCGCCAGCAGATACCACGGGATGCCGGCCGCCGCGTAGCAGTACATCTTCATCGCCCGGTCGACCGCCGCGCTGCCGTGTGACACCACCTCGCACACCAGGCGCACCTCGGCCGCCTCGACCAGGGCCGCGTCCAGGTCGATCGGGCCCGTCACGATCAGGTCCGGGACCGCGATCCGGCCCGGGTCCAGCCGGACCGCCACGCCGGCCAGGATGTTCATGTCCGCCCGGCCGGCCCGCAGCGCCACCGCCAGCGCGCCCACGATCAGCTGGTGCCGGGGCGTTTCCCGGGGACAGGTGTGCAGGCTGCCGTCCCACAGCTCGACCCGGGATCCGGTCGGGCCGAGGGCCAGATAGTCGGCCTCGGTGACGGGCAGGCCGGTCGTCGGCAGGGCGCTGTCGGTCAACAACATCGTCATTGATGCTCCAGGAGAAAGTCGAGTTCGCGGTGTACGTCGGCGTCGGACTCGAGCACTAGCAGGCGATCACTGGGCAGCTCCTCCAGCAGGCTGTGATGGGCGTACACGTCGGGGGAGTCGGCGAGCCGGCCGAGGTAGCGCTCGGCGAACGCCCTCGGCAGCACGGTCCAGTCGGTGACGGGGTCGCGCGCGGCACCGCGCCGGAAGACGTCCGAGCGGCGCAGCACGGCCAGGGCCGCGACCCAACCCCCAAGACCTTGCCCGCGTACGGACACCCGCTCCAGATCCAGGTCGGGGTGTTTGCCGGTGAGCGCGTGCAGCGCGTCCACGTGGTCGGCGAGCGTCACGTCCGCCAGCCGCCGGTAGACCACCTTCTCGAAGCTCGGCGCGACTCCCGGCGTACCGCGGGAATCGACGCTGACCACGACGAAGCCGGCGGCCGCCCACCATTGCCGGGCCGCCCACCCGGCTCGGCTGAGGGTGATCTGCTGATGCCCCGGCCCGGCGCCGAGGTCGAGCAGCACCGGCAGCTTGTGGCCGGTGACGTGGGCCGGCGGGTAGAGCACCGCGCTGGGCAGCCGCCGATCGGTGACCCGTTCCAGCGCCGGCCGCGGCGGGCCGGAGCGGGGCGCCGGGTCGCTCGGCAGCGTGCAGATGACGGCACCGCCGCGGTGCACGGTCCAGACGGTCTCCGTGGCCAGTGACGCGGAGGCCACCACCAGGACGTCGCCGCCGATCACCGCGCTGTGCCAGCCGGGCGTGTCGGTGATCCGGCGGGCGTCCGCGCCGCCCCCGCCCAACGACGTACGAATGGCGAAGACCTGCTGCTCACCGGGGTCGCCGTCGGTGCCCTCGACGATCAGGTCGCGGCCGGCGGCCGGTGCGCCGTCGCGGGGCAGCACCCCGACGACCCGGCGCACATAGAGCCCGGGCGGGGTGAGCAGGCTGCCGTCGGCGAACAGGCAGCGGGCGTCGAAGCCGTCGTGCGCGAGCTCGCCGCCGACCAGCACCCGGCCGTCCGGCAAGTGCCGGGGCGTTCCCGGCACCGGCTCCACCCAGCGCGCGTCGGCCAGCTCGGCGTGCACCTGCGTCTCGCCGGTCCGCGGGTCGATCGAGAGCACCAGCCCGTGCTGCTGGCTGCGCCGGAGCACCGTGATCAACGGCCCGCCGCCCTCGCCCCAGCGGACCTCGACCAGGTACGGATATGTTTCCCGGTCCCAGTGCACGTCGACCCAGCCGCCCCAGAGGTCGAGCAGGTGCAGGCTGACCGCGCCGGTCGAGCGGGCCGCCAGGATCTGGCTGCCGTCGGGCGACCACCACCAGCCCCGGGCCCGCGCGAACTCGGCCTCGCCCGGCCCGCCCCAGACCACGCCGGGCTCCCCGGCCAGCAGTTCGTCGCCGTCCGGCCCGACGACATAAAGCGAGCCGGCACTGACGTACCCGATAGTGGTCCCGGTCGGGTCGAGTCTCGGGTCTTCGACCGGCTGGCCGGTCTCGATCGCGGTCACGGAGCCGTCGACGAGGTCGGCGCGGAAGAGCCGGCCGCCCCGGGCGAACGCGGCGAACCGGGCGTCCGAGTCGACCGCGAACGAGTCGATCGGCCCCTCGGCGACGAGTCGCGCGGACGCGGTGGCGACGTTCAGCACCCACAGCGCGGACGCGCGCAGGTAGGCCACCCGCGCGCCGTCGCCGCCGACCGTGACGGCGTGCGGTGCGGCGGAATCGACGGCGGAAAGGTCCACGACCACCAGCATCGCTGATCAAGCGCCCCGTGCGCCCCCCAAACCGCGCAGCGAGTCAACTCGCACTCCAATCCTTACGGCGAGTGAACCCGCGCAGCGTGAGAGCGGAAGCGCCCCACGCGTAGAGTTGCGCGCGTGACAGATGCGCTGCCCGCACGCCGGCTGATGCTCGTGCACGCCCATCCCGACGACGAGGTCACCGGCACCGGGGCGACCATGGCGCACTACGCCGCCGCGGGTGCTCAGGTCACGCTCGTCACCTGCACGCTCGGTGAGGAGGGCGAGATCCACGTGCCCGCCCTGGCCCAGCTCGAGGCGAAGCAGGCCGACCAGTTGGGCGGTTACCGGATCGTCGAGCTGGAGCGCTCCTGTGCGGCGCTCGGCGTCACCGACCACCGGTTTCTGGGCGGCGCGGGCCGCTTCCGCGACTCCGGGATGATGGGTCTCGACACCAACGAGCATCCCCGGGCGTTCTGGCAGGCCGACCTCGAGGAGGCGGCCCGGCTCTGCCTGGAGGTCATGCGCGAGGTCCGCCCGCAGGTGCTGATCACGTACGACGAGAACGGCTTCTACGGTCACCCCGACCACATCCAGGCGCACCGGGTGGCGATGCGGGCCGCCGAGCTGGCCGACGCCGAGGGCTTCGGGCCGGAGAAGATCTACTGGACGGCCATCCCGCGCAGCGTCCTCGAGCAGGGCATGGAGGCGTTCCGGGAGTCCGAGAGCAACCCGTTCGCCGACGTCGAGCGGGTCGAGGACCTGCCGTTCGGGCACGACGACGACGAGATCGCGGCGCGGATGGACGGCACCGACCACTACCAGCAGAAGGTAGCGGCGATGCGCGCGCACGCCACCCAGATCCCGGAGAACTCCTGGCTGTACGGCATTGCCGGCGACTTCGGCGACGAGTTCATGGGCGTGGAGTACTTCGTGCTGGCCAAGGGCGAGCGCGGCGAGGTCACCGGCCCGCACAAGTGGGAGAACGACCTGTTCAGCAACGTGGTCGCGAAATGACGCTCACCCCGGTGCAGAGTCCGGCCGAGCCGCCGCAGGAGCGGCGGGAGAGCCACGCGCTGGACGTACTGATAAAGGTCTGCGGGGTGGTCATCTCGGTCGTCGCGGCGGTGCTGAGCGGGCTGCTGGAGATCTTCCTGGCCCCGCTGCGGGCGGGCGGGATCCCGCTCGGCGTGGCGGTCGTGCTCGCGGTGGTCGGCAACTTCTCGATCGCCTGGTTCGCGCACACGACGGTCGGCCGGCGCTGGGCGGTCGCGCCGCCGTGGGTGATCTGGACCGCCCTGATGCTCTTTGCGGCCGGGGTGCGCACCGACGAGGGGGACTACCTGATCGCGGGCGACAACTGGGTGGCGCTGGTGATGATCCTGATCGGCAGCCTGACGTTCGCCATCTACGCGTACAGAATGATCTTGAAGCCGTTGGCGCCCGTGGTGATCACCAAGCAATGACCGAGGTCGGCATCGACCGCCGGCGCGTGCTCATCGTCGGCGTGGTCGCCAGCTTGTCGATCATGGCGTCCGGGGTGGCCGCATATGCCTACGGCGGCGACGTCCCGCGCGGCACCCGCGTCCTCGGCGTCGACATCGGCGGCCGGTCGCGCACCGACGCCGAACGCATCCTGCACGGCTTCTTCGACGCCCGGGCGGCCGAGCCGGTCGACGTGGACCTCGACGGCACCCGGCTGTCGATCAGCCCGGCGGAGATCGCGATGACCCTCGACGTGGACCTGACCGTCGGCAAGGCGATCCGCAGCGGCGGGCCACTGCTTTTCAGCGAGCGTACGTCGCCACCCGTGATCCGCCTGGACCCGGCGAAGCTCGCGGGGCGCCTGGGCTATCGGGCCGATCCGGCGACGGCCGCCGCCGCCGTCAAGAAGGCCTGGCTGACCGGCGCCACCGCCACGATCGGCGGCTCACCGCCCGCGTCCCGCTGATCCGCAGCGGACTCCCAGGTTTCCCCCCGCGACAGGGCGCGCATCATCCGCGAAGATGACGCTACGATCCCGAGCCACGTTCATTTGCGCGCGGGCAGTTCTCGGAGGCAGGACATGAGACAGCAGCGGTGGTTCCCGATCGCCTTGCTCGGGTTGGGGCTGTTCGCGGTCAACGTGGCGGCACGGCTGATCATCCGGATCGGCTTCAACGGCGACGACTCGGCCGAGAGCCGGGCCTCGATCATCATGTTCGCGGTCCTCGGCGTCGTGCTCTCGGTGGCGACGTTCATCCGCGCCCAGCGGGTCCCCCCGGCGACCTGGCTGCCCGACCTGACCGCGGCCGCGCTGATCGGCATGCTGCTGACCGTGCTGGTCGGCCCGTTCATCAGCGGCGACGCGCCGTTCTCGGCCGGCGCCGGCAACTTCTTCTCGCAGATCTGGCTCTACGGCGGCTTCGCGATCGTCGGCACGCTGCTCGGCTACTGGATCGCCACGGCGCTCGGCCGGGACTACCGCTCGAGGTCGCTCAAGGCCTTCGCGGCGGCCCGCACCAACAAGCCCCGCCGGCCGGTCCGCCGCTAATTTGGCTCGACCCGGGTCAGATAGGTGTGGTGGGTGTTGAAGCCGAGCCGCTGATAGAGAGCGACCGCCGGCGCGTTGCGCTCCTCCACTTGCAGGTAGGAGCGAGTCGAGTCGTGCTGCTGCGCCCACTGCGCCATCGCGCGCAGCACGTGCTGGGCCAGCCCCTGCCGCCGCATCTCGGGCGCGGTCTGCAGCAGCGAGATGCCGTGCCAGTGACCCGGCCCGGTCACAGTTCCGCGCGCGACCGCCACTAGATCGCCGCCGGCGTCGTGGACATGGGCAAAGACCGTTTCCGGTACGCCGGTGAGCACCCGCCGGGCGGACGCGGGCAGCGTGCCCTTGTGCTCGGCGACCATGTCGTACCAGCCGTCGCTCGGGGTGTCGGCTAGCTCCACCGGGGGCAGGTCGCGCCGTTCCGGCAGATCGCTCAGCAGCGGCGCGGTCTGCACCAGGGTGAGCGGGCGGGCGGTCCAGCCGCGTTCGTCCAGGGCCAGGTTCACCGGAGCCGCCAGCGGCATCGGGGCGTTGATCAGGGCGGGCTGGCCGTGCTGGGCGTACCAGGCGACGACCGCGTCGATCGCCGCGTCGAGCGGCCGGTCGGGGTCGCCAACCGCCAGCGCCGAGTTGGCCCGGCCGGTCCAGTTGTCCGCGGCGCGCAGGATCCACGAACCCAGCCGGGCCTGGGTCGGTGCGGGCCAGGCATCGTTGGCGGCCAGCTCGAGGGCGACCACGTCGCGGGCCGGCGGGCGGCGCGCGGCCGGCACCCGTTTGGCCCGGTGTACCTCCCGCAGTGGCACCCGCAGCGGGCCACGATCGGTCGCCAGAGTGAGATCCGTCTCGGTGAGCTCGACCAGTTCGCCGAGCGCGTCCGTAAAAAGCGGCCGATCCTGCGATACGCCTACAATTCGGCGAACGACTACCCGGTGTCCCACATCCTGCCGACGGAGCACGTGCCACCTCCTCCGGCGGAGATACTAGGCTCTTATCGCTGCGGTCCCATGCGGCTCGGCGTTGCATGCGGCTCTGCTTCTGCGCGACATAGCTCTCTGTGTGGCATGGCTTTGGAGGGGAAAGACCCGTGACCTACATCATCGCTGAGCCCTGCGTCGATGTTCTCGACAAGGCATGCATCGAGGAGTGCCCGGTCGACTGCATCTATGAGGGCAACCGGATGCTCTACATCCACCCCGATGAGTGCGTCGACTGTGGGGCCTGCGAACCGGTCTGCCCGGTTGAGGCGATCTTCTACGAGGACGACGTCCCGGAGCAGTGGAAGGACTACACGAACGCGAACTACGAGTTCTTCGAGGACCTGGGCTCGCCCGGCGGCGCCGCCAAGGTCGGCAAGATCGAGAAGGACGCGTCGTTCGTGGCGGCCCAGCCGGCCGGCCTCAACGAGCACTGACACGGTGGCGCTGTCGGCAAAGGTGGCGCTGTCGTCGAAGCTGCCGGATTTCCCCTGGGATCTGCTCGAGCCGGCAAAGGCGATAGCCGCCGCGCACCCCGGCGGCATCGTCGACCTCTCGATCGGCACCCCGGTCGATTCCGTGCCCGCGTTCATCCGCCAGGCGCTGTTCGACGCGTCGGATGCACCCGGATACCCGCTGACCGCGGGCACCCGCGAGCTGCGGGCGTCGATCACCGCCTGGATGTCCTCGTTCTGCGGGGCGTCGGGCGAGTTCGGCGTGCTGCCGACCATCGGCTCCAAGGAGTTGGTGGCCTGGCTGCCGACGCTGCTCGGCATCGGCCCCGGCGACGTGGTGGTCATCCCGCAGGTCTGCTACCCGACCTACGAGGTCGGCGTGCAGCTCTCGGGCGCGACGGCGGTGCGCTCCGACTCGCTGACGGCGCTCGGCCCGGCCCGGATCCGGATGATCTGGATCAACTCCCCGTCCAACCCGACCGGCCGGGTCCTGCCCGCCGCCCACCTGCGCAAGGTGGTCGAGTGGGCCCGCGAGCGCGACGCCGTCGTGGTCAGCGACGAGTGCTACCTGTCGCTGGGCTGGGAGACAACCCCGGTCTCGGTCCTCTCCGACGAGGTCTGCGGCGGCGACTACACCGGCGTGATCGCGGTGCACTCCCTGTCCAAGCGCTCCAACCTGGCGGGGTATCGGGCCGGTTTCCTGGGCGGGGATCCGGCCTTGGTTGCCGAGCTGCTCCAGGTCCGCAAGCACGCCGGCATGATCGTCCCGTTCCCGGTCCAGGCCGCGATGATCGCCGCGTTGGGTGACGAGTCGCACGTGGCTGCTCAGCGTGCCCGCTACGCGTCTCGCCGGGCGGCCCTGCGCACGGCGCTGACCGCGGCTGGTTTCGAGATCTCGCACTCGGAGGCGGGGCTCTATCTGTGGTCGTCACGCGGCGAGGACTGCTGGCAGACGGTGGAGTGGCTGGCCCAGCGGGGGATTCTCGCGGCGCCGGGCGCCTTCTACGGGCCGGCGGCGGCAAAGCATGTCCGGATAGCGCTGACCGCTACGGATGAGCGGGTCGCGGCGGCTGTGGAGCGCCTGGCCGGTTAGCTGGCCGGGGCCGGTTGGCGCTGATCGGCGCTGACAAGCGGTCGCGGCTGC
>Ga0307508_10003745_pt1 | contig 15197 bp, 12 predicted proteins | sample 9_EM_MG_FD_203089 | JGI IMG/M metagenome (GOLD analysis project Ga0307508, IMG submission 203089) | Populus trichocarpa ectomycorrhiza microbial communities from riparian zone in the Pacific Northwest, United States - 9_EM | ecosystem: Host-associated > Plants > Roots > Unclassified | place... | reverse complement strand
GAGCAGGCAAGGGCAGGGCCCGGGGAAAAGGAATCCGGTCTTCCCCAACGCCCCCACGGTTGAAACGTCACCGCAATGCGATACCGCTAACATCCGCTTTACATCTGATCATGCTCTGGGGACGAGGGGAGCTCGCGATCGCCATTCGCATTTGGCTCAGCAGCGCAGGAGTGGCCACCACCGAGGTAATGCGGATGCTGCGCAACAACCCGGAAGCAGCACCCGTACGCACGTACGCTTCCAATGTGGACGCCTCGGCGGCCGCGCTCATGGCCGCCGACGTCGGTGCGGTCGAGCCGCGCCACGTCAGCAACGACGCCTACGCCGAGTTCGCCCTCGACTTCGCCCGCCGGCATTCCATCGACGTCCTGATCCCGCCCCGGCGCCTGGACGCCCTCGCCCCCCACGCCGAGGACTTCGCCGCCATCGGCACCAAGCTGATGTGCTCCCCGCCCGCCTCGATAGCCACGCTGACCAGCAAGAACCGTGCGTACGAAGCCGCCCGCGAGGCCGGCATCCCGGTTCCCGAGTGGCGGGTCGTCCGCGACGCGGCCGGGCTGCGCGCTGCCGTCGGCGAGATCACCGCCAATGGCGACACCGCCTGCATCAAGCCCGCCGGGGAGTACTCCGCGTTCGGGTTCCGCATCCTCGACGACAGTCCGCTGAGCATCAAGGACCTGCTGGCCCCGCCCCGCCCGGTCGCCTCCGTCGGGGCCGTCGCAGACGCGCTGACCCGCGCGGAGGACGAGGGCGAGCACGTCCCCAAGCTGATCGTCATGCCGTATCTCTCCGGTCCCGAGGTCAGCGTCGACTGCCTCTCCACCCCCGGCGGCACCCTCCTCACCGGCATCGCCCGTGCCAAGCAGGGCCGTTACCGCATCGTCCTGGACGACCCGACCTACGTGGACATCGCCCGCGACGTCGTCGGCCACTTCGGGCTGTCCTACCTCTCCAACGTCCAGCTCCGGCACTGGAACGGCAGACCGGTGCTCCTGGAAGCCAACCCCAGGCCCTCCGCCGGGATCTTCCAGACCGCCTACACCGGCGTCAACCTCCCCTGGGCGGCGGTGCGTCTGCTGCTCTCCGGCTCCACCGGGGCCCTGGCCGAGCCCTGGCTCGGCGGCCGGGTCGCCGTCACCGAGAGCGCGTTCGAGGTCGTGGAACGCGCTCCGCTGTCCGTGGTCGCGGACATCGAGGAAAGCGTGGCGTAGGGCTTGATCGGCACGGGGGGGCATTCACCCCCCGTGCAGCATCAGCCCGATCCCCGCCACCACCAGCGCCGCCGCGACGACCCGCGGCGCCCCGAACCGCTCCTTGAACAGCACCGCCCCGATCACCGCCCCCGCGATGATCGAGGTCTCCCGCAGCGCCGCCACCGGTGCCAGTTCCGCCCGCGTCTGGGCCCACAGCACCAGCCCGTACGCGAACACCGACAGCACACCGCCCAGCAGCCCCCGTACCGCCACCGGCCGCAGCTGCGCCGCCAGTTGGCCTCCCCGCACCGCGAACGCGCCCGCCGGGAGCAGTACGCCCATGATCAGCAGCAGCCAGGCCGTGTACCCGAGCGACGTCCCCGACGCCCGTACGCCCACCCCGTCCACCACCGTGTACGCCGCGATCGTCAGCCCCGTGCCCACCGCGGCCAGGACGGCGAGCCCCTGCCCCTGGCTGCCGCGTATCCCCCACAGCGCGACGCCGCCCAGCCCCGCCGAGGCGACGACCACCCCGGCCGTCTGCCACGGCCCCGGCACCTCGCCGACGAAGACGGCGGCCAGGACGGTCACCACCAGGGGCGCGATGCCGCGCGCGATCGGGTAGACCTGGCCGAAGTCGCCCAGCCGGAACGACTGCATCAGCAGGCACATGTAGGCGATGTGGATCGCCACCGAGGCGATCAGATACGGCCACGCCTCCGCCGCCGGCAGCGGCGCGAAGCAGGCCAGCAGCAGCCCGCAGAGCATGCCGCCGGTCTCGAGGAGCGTGAAGGCGACGAGCTGGTCCTTGATGCCGTGCGCGATGGCGTTCCACCCGGCGTGGGTGACCGCCGCGACGAGCACGGCGCAGGCTATGAGCGGCGTCACCGGCTGTGCTGTTCGGGGAAGACGTCGATGGCCATGGTCCCGACGCTATCGACCGGGACCATGGCCACGCCAACGACTTACGTATCCGCCTGCGGCTAGGAGGCCTTGAGGATCGCCGCCACGATCGGCCCCGCCGAGTCCACGCCGTGCCCGCCCTCCTGGACGACGCCCGCCGCCGCCACGTCGTCGCGGTAGGCGGTGAGCCAGCCGTTGGGCTTTTCCTGGCCGCCGACCTCCGCCGAGCCGGTCTTGGCACCGACGTACGTCCCGGAGACGCCGCGCATCGCGGGCGCCGCCGTGCCGCTGGTGGCGGTGAGGTGCATCATCGTGCGCAACTGCTGCGCGGCGGTGGAGTTCAGGGCGCGCGAGGACTTCGCGATCGAGCCGTCGATCAGATCGGGGTCGACGATCACCGGCTGGTGGAAGTAGCCGGTCCGGGCGGTCGCGGCGATGGACGCCATGTTGAGCGGGTTCATCTCGATCTTGCCCTGCCCGATCATCTCCGCGGCCTTCTCGTCCCCGCTGCCGCCCGGGACGCTGCCGTCGAAGGTCGAGATGCCGGTGTTCCACTCGGGGCCGATGCCGAAGACGTCGCGGGCCTCGGTGGTGAGGGCGGAGTCGCTGATCCGTCCGGTGAGGGAGATGAAGGCGGTGTTGCAGGACGAGGCGAAGTCACCGGCGAAGGTCGCCTGCAGGTTGGAGGTGTGCTCCGAGTTGTGGAAGATCTGGCCCTGGTCGTAGTTGACCGTCGCCGGGCACGCCAGCGGCTCACCGGGACTGGCGAGGCCCTTCTCCAGCAGCGTCGAGGCCGTGATGATCTTCATGGTCGAGCCCGGCGCGAGCTGCCCCTGCAGGGCCGTGTTGAAGCCGGTCGACGGGTTGTTGGCGATGGCCAGGATCTTGCCCGTACTGGCCTGCAGCGCCACCGCCGACGACTTGGCGCGCTTCTTGACCGCCTTCTCCGCCGCCGCCTGGATACCCGAGTCCAGGGTGGTGCGGAGCTTGGCGCCCTTGCCCTTGGTCAGGAAGTGCAGGGTCTTGCCGGCCTCGCCGGTGCCGTCGTTGGGGTTGATCCAGGTCTCGATGCCCGGCTTGCCGCCGAGCTTTGCCCCGTAGCGGGTCTGCAACTGCGTGAACACATCGGTCAGGGACGGGAAGTCGGCCACGTCCATGCTTTTGCCGTCGCGGTCGAGGATGTCCACGGTCGGGGTCTCGCCCTGCCCCGTCTCCAGGTTCTCGCCCTGCGTCAGCTCCGGGTGGACCACCGACGCCTTCCAGTCCACGAGCGCCCGCCCGGTCGTCAGCCCCCGGGTCACCGTCAGCGCCGAGTCGTACGTCCAGGTGGACTTCTTGCCCTGGTACGACAGCGTCGCCGTCACCTCGAACGGCACCTTGCGGCCCACCGGCGTGCCCGGCGTCAGCTTCACCGCCGACACGGCGGTCTTGGTCTCGTAGTCGTTCAGCGCGGTCGTCGCCACCACCGCGTCGTTCGTCAGCTGCGCCGCCTTCGTGAGCTGCCCCGTGGCCCAGTCCTTCAGGAACTCCTTCGCGGTGTCCCGTACCTCCGTCGCCGTCGGCGGCCCGGTCGCTATGGGCTTCGCGGCGGCTGTGCCGCTCCCCGTCAGACCGTCGTAGAGGTTGTACGCCCCGTATCCCGCAGCCCCCACCATCGCGGCGAACACTCCGCCCACGATCCCCGTCTTCACTCCTCGGCGCATGGCACCGATCCCCTCCCCGTGACCCATATTTTGAACGTGTTCAAAAACGTCTGACGTAAGCGCACTCTATACACACAGGCCACGGACAGGGTGTCGAAAGCGCAAAAACAAAATCTCGGTTGAAGCATCAGTCCCGCCCTCCTACCGTCCCCTTCATGCGCCTACGCCGCGAGCAGCCCGCCGACCACGACGCCGTACGCGACGTCCACCTGCACGCCTTCGGCGAACACGACCACGGCCTTGTGGTCGCCCGCCTCGTCGACGACCTCCGAGCCGAGGCCACCCTCTCCCTCGTCGCCGAGGCCCCCGACTCCGGCCGGATCCTGGGCAGCGTCATGTTCACCCCCGCCCTCCTCGACGCCCCGCTTCGTCTCCTGGACGTCCAGGTCCTCAGCCCGCTCGCCGTCGCCCCCGCGCACCAGCGCCAGGGCATCGGCCAGGCCCTGGTCCGCGAGGGCCTCCGGCTCCTGACCGAGCTCCACGTCCCCCTGGTCTTCCTGGAGGGCGACCCCGCCTACTACTCCCGCCTCGGCTTCACCCCCGGCGGCGCCCACGCCTTCCGCAAGCCCTCGCTGCGCATCCCCGACGCCGCCTTCCAGGTCGCCACGCTGCCCGCCTACGAACCCTGGATGACCGGCACCCTCGTCTACTCCCCGACCTTCTGGCGCCACGACTGCGTAGGCCTGCGATGACGTCTGGCCCCGCCCCCGGCCCCGGCTGGCAGACCCTCACCCTGGCCCTCTTCCGCCGCATCCGCGCCGACCTCGCCGAGTCCCTCACCCCCGAAGTGACCTGGCTCGCCTGGCACATCGCCCGAGGCCAGGACCGCAACCTCTCCGAACTGTCCGCCCACCCCCAACTCTGGCTCTCCGCCGGCTGGTCCGCCCGCTTCCACCGAGCCCCCGACCCCACCGACACCGGCTACGGCCACACCCCCGCCCAAGTCGCCGCCTTCCGCGCCCCCTCCCTCGACCTCCTCCTCGCCTACCAGGCCGCCACCCACCAACTGGCCGAGCACTACCTCCTGTCGGCCCCCGACGACGACCTCCCCCGCCCCATCACCAGCCCCACCCTCGGCAACACCCACACCGTCGAGGAACGCCTCACCGCCCTCATCCGCGAAGGCTTCGCCCACACCGGCCAGATGGCACTCGTACGCGGAACCCGGTCCAAGGAGTAACCACCTCGCGGGCCCCGTGATGGACAGCGGCAATTCGATCACGCACCGCTCCGCGATCTCCACCGGGCCCAGCAGCCCTGACACGCCCTCTGCCGCCCCCTGGTGACCCGTGTCACACTGACTTTACGTGCACCGTACATGCCTCTACAGGGGAACACCGGCGCTAGGGGGGGACCGCGGGTGGAGTTCCGCATCCTGGGCCCATTGGAACTGTGGTCGGACGGCCGCGCGCACCCCTTGGGCTCGGCCAAGGAGCGGCGAGTGCTCGCCATTCTGGTGACCCGGGTCGGCGCGGCCGTCCCGGTGGAGACCCTCATCGACCGGGTGTGGGACGGTGAACCGCCGCCCAGTGCCGCCGACACCCTGCACAGCTACATCTCTCGCCTGAGATCGCGGCTGCGCGCCGCCGTCGGGGACCGGGCGAGTCTGGACCACGTGTCCCGTACGTACTCCCTGCGCGTCGACCCGGCGACGGTGGACCTCCGGCGTTTTCAGCGCCTGGAGCGGCAGGGTCGTACGGCGGCGGAGGAAGGGGACACCGACCGCGCCGTTGAACTGCTGCGGGAGGCCGAGGCGCTGTGGCGGGGGGAGGAACCGTTGGCGGGCCTGTCCGGCGAATGGGCCGCGAACCTGCGTGAGCAGTTGGCCGAGGAACGCCGGGCCGTCCAGGAGATACGCATCCGGCTGGAGCTCGCCCTGGGCCGGCACGGCCGCCTCATCGGGGAGCTCCAGGAACTGGCCTCCCGCAGCCCCGTCGTGGAGCCGGTGGTCGCCGATCTCATGACGGCGCTGTACCGGTGCGGACGGAGTTCCGAGGCGCTGACCGCCTACCATCGGGCCCGAAGACGGCTGCGCGACGAACTCGGCCTCGACCCCAGTGCGGGCCTCGACGAACTGCATCAGCGCATTCTCCGGCGCGATCCCACCCTCCTGCCGTGCGATCCCGTACGCCGCCACCGAACTGCGGGCCCCGCGACGCGCCCCTCTCCGCCGGACAACCTGCTCCGAGACATCCCGGACTTCACCGGTCGCGAGGACGAACTGCGCCGGCTCATCACCGAAACCGCGTCCGACGCGGGCACCGCGCTGCCGCTGAGCGTGGTGCACGGCATGCCGGGAGTCGGCAAGACAAGTCTCGTCGTCCACGCGGGGCACCTGCTCCGGGACGAGTACCCGGACGGGGCCCTGTATCTCAATCTCCAGGCGCACAGCCAACAACGACCACTCGAACCGGGCCAGGCACTCGCTCAACTGCTCCTGGCGATCGGAGTGCGCGCCGAGCGGCTGCCCCGGGAGTGCGAGGAGCGGGCGGCGCTCTGGCGCGAGCGCATGGCTCGCAGCCGGGTGCTGCTCATCCTCGACGACGCCCGGGACGCGGCCCAGGTGCGGCCGCTGCTGCCGGGTGCGGCCACCTGCCGCGTACTGGTGACCAGCCGCCACCACCTTCACGACCTCGAAGGCGCGCGCTCGCTGTCCCTGGACGTGCCGACGGCCGCCGAGGCTGCCGCGCTCTTCGTCCGGGTCGCGGGGGCGGGCAGGATCTCCGACTTCGGGGCGTTACGCCAGGTCGTCGAGTTGTGCGGGTGCCACCCCTTGGCGTTACAGCTCGCAGCGAGCCGCTTCCGTCACCGTGACGGATGGGGTATCCGCGACCTCGCCGACCGGCTGGTCCAGACCTCGGGTGCCCCCGGCGAGATCGATCTGCCGGAGGGGGTCTCGGCCGCCTTCAGCTTCTCGTATGCGGAACTGTCCCCTGAGCACCGGCATCTGCTCCGCAGCCTCGCCCTCCATCCCGGCCCGGATCTGACCCTCGCCGTCGGATGCGCACTCACCGGCTCTTCGCCCACGGACGTCCGGCGGGGCATCGATGAACTGACGGACGGTCACCTGATCGAGGAGGTCGCCAAGGACCGCTACCGGCTGCACGACCTCGTCCGGGGCTTCGGCCGTCGCGCGGGTCTTCACGAGGACTCCGCCGAGGCTCGGACCGACGCCCTCGGCCGACTGATGGACTTCCATCTCGATGTCTCGGACAGGGCCGATCGGCTGGCCCATCCCCACCGGCGCAGGCTGGACGTGGCCCCCGCGCATCCGGCCGAGTACGGCCCGGTGCTGCTGGACGTCGGCGACGGCCAGGCCTGGCTCGATGTCGAGCGATCGAATCTGCTGGCCGCCGCCCGTTCCGCCGCCGCTTTGTCCACCTCCCACTCGGCGCTGTTCCCACACGTCCTCGCCCATGCCTTTCACACCTGGGGGTCCTGGGAGACCGCCGCCGAGCTCTACCCGGTGGCCCTCTCCTCGGCCTGCGAGGATCCGGCGCTCACCGCGCAACTCCTCGTCGAATACGCCGCTGTGCTCTGGTCGCAGGGCTCCCATGAGGCCGCGCTGCGCCAGGCATCCGAAGCCCTGGCCATTGGCGTCGAGCACGGCGACCTCTGGGCGCAGGCGCAGGCGCACGTACAGGTCGGCCGCGCTCATCTTGTCTCCGGCCGTCGAGACGAGGCCTCGGCGCACCTGCGGCGGGCCCTGGCCCTGCACGAGTCGGTCGGCAGCCGAAGTGGGGCTGCGGACACGTTGAATCTCCAAGCCATCTCGCTTGCGTACGCGGGCCGATACGAGGAAGCGCTGTCGCACTTCCACGCCATCCGCTCCATCCGCGAGAAGATCGGTGACCCTCGCGGAGAGCTCAGGGCATTGAACAACATCGGAGAAATTCATGCGTTGACGGGCAATCACGACAAGGCTCGCGCCTACTACGAACAATCCCTCGCCCTGGTCCGCCGCTTCGGCGGCAGGCAGGAGCTGGCGATCCTTCTCGGCAATCTGGGTGGTGTCTGCCTTGCGGCCGGGGCCGTCGACCAGGCCCTCGACTATTACCGCAGGTCGCTGGAGAGCCACCGCGCGACGGGTGATCCCCGCTGTGAGGCGGACGCCCTGATCAATATCGGCACCGCCTATGGGGTGATCGGCCGACACCACGAGGCCGTGGTCCACTTCACCCTGGCCGATCGGATCGCCACCCGGATCGGCGACCACTACGGCCGCCAGCGGTCCCTCGCCGGAGCCGCAGCCGCCGAGTTCGGCGCCGGGCGCTACGGCGAGGCCCTGGCCAGCTATCGCGAGGCGCTCTGTCTGGCCCAGGAGTTGGACATCCCATTGGCCATGGCTTCTGCCCTCGACGGGATCGCCCAGGCCCTGGCCGCGACCCATGGATCCGCTGCCGCCCGCGAGTGCGCGGAGCAGGCGCTCGCCCTGTACGACCGCCTCGGCTTCGCCGGCGAGGCGGCGGCCGTCCGCCGCCGGCTGGCCGCGCCGGGAGCCACGGGGTAGAACGTGGCTCCCGCGTACCGCGTCATGGGGCGGGGGTCAGAAGGGCCACCGCCACATGAACATACGCGCTGTGCTCGGATCGCTTGACGTTGCCAATTGCAAAGTACTCCCTACGTGGGGGCGAGGCAGGCCAAGGGCGGCCTCAACCGTCATGGGGGGTGAATCGGCCGCGCGGGGCCCGATTCGCGAACGACGATACTCAGGACAAGCGCATGCCGCCAGCGCTTGATCGAAACGCTTGTTCCTGCCTCTACCAAGGACTTTGCAGATTCAAGGGATGCAAACACCTCGCTCTGCGGCGACCCGGCGATCACCCCACAGTAATCGCACAGTGAAGCTCATCCCAGGGCTCGTCTCGGGGCTCAGTCGGGCTCCGGTGAGCTGTTTGAATTTGCTATTGCAACCACGTTGGGTGATCCCGACACGCTGCAAGGATTCCGCAAGGCCGGCGCAGGAATCCCGCAAGCCGTTCGTCCGCTCGACCGGGCACCCCGCCGTCGTCAGGAAAATCCACAACCGGACAACGGGGACGGGGAACATGTCAGGCTCAGGCTTAAGCACGAACGACGGACCGGGGTCGGCGGGTTCCCGCCAATGGCTGACGCTGGTCGGGCAGAAGAAGGTGCTGGCCGTCGCGCACACGGTGCCGTACGCCAAGCGGCTGTGCGACGTACTCGCCTTGCTGGAGGACGACTTCCGGCTCCAGGTCGTCTTCACGGCACCGCCGCACGCGCTCGGGGGAGGCGTGGCGGAGTACCTCGGTCGTCTGGGCGGCATGGCGTTGCCGTGGGACGAGGCTGTGCGGATGGGCTGCTTCGATCTGGCGCTGGCGGCGGGCCCGCGCGGGGTGGCGAAGGTGCGGGCGCCGCTGGTGATGTTGCCGCACGGGGCCGGGTTTCTGAAGCGCATGGTCGGAGCGGCGGAGTCCCGGGACAACGTGTGCGGGCTGCGGCGGGAGGACCTCGTGCCGGATGGCGGAACGCTGCCGGCCGCGGTCGTGCTGCCGCACCGGGACGAGCTGTCCGGGCTGGCGCGGTCCTGCCCGGAGGCTCTCGGGGTGGCGCGGGTCGTGGGGGACCCGACATATGACCGGATCAAGGCGAGCCTGCCGCTGCGCGCGGAGTACCGGCGGGCGCTCGGGGTGGCGGACGACCAGAAGCTGGTGGTGGTGGCGTCGACCTGGGGGCCGCGGGCGGCCTTCGGCCGGTTCGAGTGGCTGTTGCCCCGCCTGCTGAGCGAGTTGCCGCAGGACGTGTACCGGACGGCCGTACTGGTTCACCCCAACGTGTGGGCAGGGCACGGCCCATGGCAGCTCAGGGCATGGCTGGCGCGCTGCGAGCGGCAGGGGATCAGGATCATGCCGCCGGAGGCGGACTGGCGCAGCGTGCTGATCGCGGCCGACCGGATCGTGGGCGACCACGGCTCGGTCACGCTCTACGGGACTCTGACGGGAGCGCCGATCCTGCTGGCCAGTTCTCCGGAGCAGGAGATCAATCCGGCCTCGCCCGCGGCGGTCCTGGCCAGGACCGCGCCGGCGCTGACCCCCGCGTATCCGCTCGCCGCGCAGCTGGAGTACGCTGCGGCCGAGTACCGGCGGAAGGACGCCGTGGCCATCGCTTCGGCCATCACCTCCCAGCCGCTGAAGTTCAACCGCAATATGCGGCGGCTCATGTACCGCGTGCTCGGACTGGGCCAGCCCGCCCATCCGCCGGTGACCCGGCCGCTGCCGCTGCCGCCCCGGCTCGATTCGTGGACGCCCGCGGAGACCGGGGCACCGGCGTGAGACTCCTGGTGAGCGCCCGTATGGTCGCGTCCCAAGGGCCGGAGAGCGACCGGCGGACGGTGGAGGCGGCACCGGGTGGGGCGCTGGGTATGGCGGTCCGCGCTCCGGCCGGGACGGCGGCTCTGGTGCTGGCCTGGGTCGGGGAGCCGCCGCCCGGCGCTCCCGTGCTGGACGAGCATGTCGCCGGGGACGCCGACGCGTGCCCCGAGCCGTTCGCGGACGTGCTGTACGGCCGCCGGCCGCGCCCCGCCGTCGAGGCCGCGCGCCGGGTGGACGAGCTGCTCGCGCTCCATCCCGGCTGCCGGGTCGTGGCGGTACCGGTCGTCGCCGGCGGCTGGGCGGTGGGGCACCTCCGGGTCCGCGCGGTGCTGACCCCGCCGGGGCCCTGCGGCGTCAGCACCGCGCTGTTCGCGTCGTGCCTGCATGCATGGCTGGTGGCGGGGCGCTCGCTGGATGAACTGTCGCCTCCGTCAGCCGTTCTGCTCCATGGCTGGGGCGGGCGGGGGTGGCAGAGCCGCCAGCCGGTCGCGCAGGCGCTGCGCGTCGCTGGGACTGAGCGGGGGGCGGACTGCCAGGGCGCGCTCGTAGAAGTCCTGGGCGGCGGCGGTGTCCGCGAGGGTCCGGGCACTGTCGCCGAGCATTTCGAGCGTCCGGGCCCGCCAGTGGGCCGCGCCCGAGGCCTCGAAGGTCCGTAATGCCTCGGCGAGTTGGGCCATGCCCTGACCGGACTCACCGGCCCGGACGCGGGCGTGGCCCAGGAAGGCGAGGGCGCGCGTGGCGTCGTGGGGGTCGGGCACGGCGAGAAACGCCGACCGGGCATGGGCGAACAGCTCGACGGCCCGGTCCGGGGTTCCGGCCGCGAGGGCGATCTCGCCGAGCACGATGCGGGCCAGGGCCGCGCCGCGCGGGTAGCCGCAGCCCTCCCATACGGCCACGGCGGCGTCAAGATGCGGCACCGCTTCCGACAGCCGCCCGGCGTCGCGGTGGGACGCACCGATGCCGAGCAGCGCCTGTCCCTCGTCCCGGACGTCACCGGCCTCGCGCGCGGCCGCCAGGGACTCGGTGTACCAGGCGATCGCGTCGTCGAGCCGGCCGGCGCCGCCCAGCCCGATCGCACCCGAGTTGAGCATCTGGCGTTCGGCGGCCTTGTGCCCGTTGCGGCGGGCGGCGGCCAGGCCGGTCTCGTGGGCCTCGATCCACAGGTCGTAGTAGCGAAGCTTCAGGAACAACGGCCACATGGCGTCGGCCAGTTGCCAGGCGGTGGCGTGCCAGCCCCGGTCGGCGGCCGTGCGCAGCACCGCCATCAGGTTGAGCCGCTGCGCGTCCAGCCAGCCGACGGCCTCGATGTCGCCGGCGAACGACGGCGTCAGAAGGGGCGGCCGGGTGTACGTCCTGGGCAGGACGAACTGCATCGGGGTGAGCTGCTTCTCGGCCTCCGTGGCGGTGGCGAGATACCAGTCGCACACCCGCCGGACGGCTTCGTCCCGCGCCTGTTCGGGTTCCTCGGCGGTCGCACGGGCGCGGGCGTGGAGCTGTACGAGGTCGTGGAAGCGGAAGGCGTCCGCCCCGATGTCCTCGATGAGGCTGGCCTCCACGAGTACGTCCAGCGAGCGCTCGGCCTCCTCCAGCGGCACCGCGCAGATCTCGGCCGCGACGCGGGAGCCGAAGACCGGCACCGGGAGCAGGCCGAGCATTCGGTAGAGGCGGGCGGCCTCCGCGTCCAGCACGACGTACGACTCGTCCAGTGCGCTCTGCACAGCGGCCCCGCCTTCCACTGACAGCGCCGTCAGTCGTTCCGAGCCGCGCGCCATGGCGTCGGCCATGGCGGCCACCGGCTGCCGGGGCCGGGAGGCCAGCCGGGCCGAGGCCAGACAGACGGCGAGCGGCAGCCCCGCGCACAGTTCCGCCACCCGGCGGGCCGCCCCGGCCTCGTTCGCTGCGCGCAGGCTGCCGATGCCCCAGGTCAGGAGCTCGACGGAGGCGGCGGGTTCGAGCAGGCCGAGCTGATGGAACCGGGCGCCGTCCAGGCTCAGGCCGGTCAGCCTGCGCCGGCTGGTCACCACGACGAGGCAGCCCGGACCGGCGGGAAGCAGCTGCCGGACCTGGGCGGCCGAGAACGCGTTGTCCAGCATCACCGCGATCTGCAGGTCCGCCGTGACCGACCGCCACAGCGCCGCCTGCTCCGCTGGATCCACCGGCACCGCCGTCGTGCCCAGGGCTCTGAGGAAGTGGCCCAGCACCTCCTGCGGCCCGGCGGGCCCGGCGGGCCCGCCGGGTGCGTGGCCTCTCAGGTCCGCGTAGAGCTCGCCGTCCGGGTGCCCGGATTTCATCCGGCGCAGCCACCGGCCCACCGCCGCCGTCTTGCCGACCCCGGCCGGACCGCTCACCACCAGCAGCAGCGGCGACCCGTCCACGCCCGCCCCGGCCGCATGCCCGGCCCGGATCCGTTCCATGGCCGCCAAGTCGCCCTCACGGTTGACGAAATGAGCCGGGACGGGCAGCAACTGCCTTGGTACCGGGGCGGATCCGGTGGGCCGTGCCGTCGTGTGAAAATGCACCCCGCCATGGATGTCCCGGGCCTGCACGGCCGGTCCGTGCAGGCTCGCGTGCCCGCCGATCGTGTTCGCGTGGGAGTCATCGCCCGTCCGCCCCATCCGCTGCCCCGTCGGTCGGCTGTCGTTTACATCCACCAACCTCCCGCACCCGCAACGACCGCGAAAGAGCGCCTCCCCACGGCGGACACGTGGGCTGACGGTCCCTCACGCGAGTCGATCTCGGCCGGGACGCCGGGACGTTTCCTGCACCGTACAAGCGGATCTCGTTCTGGGCTCGCCCGCGAACGCCTCACCAACCGCCTCGCGCACCCGTGACGGACGCGGACCCCTTCATCGAGATCGTGTGGTGGGTCAATCAGGAACTCCCCCACCACGGAGTGGAGATCGCACTGCTCCGCGATCTCCATCGGGCCCTCGTAAGATGATCGGATGCGTCTGACGAAGTACGGCCATGCCTGCGTCCGCCTCGAAGACGGCGACCGGGTGCTCGTCATCGACCCGGGCACCTACTCCGAGCCGGAATCGCTCTCCGGCGCCACCGCCGTCCTGATCACCCACGAGCACGCCGACCACATCGACGTCGACAAGCTCAAAGCGGCCCGCGCCAGCAACCCCGCCCTCACCGTCCACACCCACCCCGCCCTCGCCGCCACCCTCGGCGACGGCGTGATCCCCGTCGCCCCCGGCGACACCTTCGCCGCCGCCGGCTTCTCCGTCCGCGCCGTCGGCGGCGCCCACGCCGAGATCATCGACGGCCTCCCCGGCTGCCCCAACATCGGCTTCATTGCCGACGGCCTCTATCACCCCGGCGACTCCCTCTTCGTCCCCGCCGAGCCCGTCGACACCCTCCTCGTCCCCGCCTCCGGCCCCTGGCTCAAGCTCGGCGAGGCCATCGAGTTCGCCCGGGCCGTCAAGCCCGCCCGCGCCTTCCCCATCCACGACGCCATGTTCAGCGACCTCGGCCTCGACAATTTCGACCGCTGGCTCGACATGAAGGGCGGCACCGACTACGCCCGCATCCCCCTGGGCGAGTCGGTCGAGATCTAGGACGGGGCCGTACGCGAGGAGACGAACGTCCGGGTCGTGAGGTCCGCTCCGAACAACGTGCTGCGGACCTCGTTGATGCACCGCTGTGCCGCGAGTGCCCTGGACGACGTGGCACTGATCGGGTACGTGCTCGGCCAGGCGTTGTCGTACCCCCGGTGTAGCGTCCAGACCCGAAGTCAGGTTCATGCTCTGCGGTTGACGGAGGCGCGGGGATGACGAGTGCGACAGGCGAGCCCGTGGTAATGGTGTCCCGGCGCATCGGGGCCCCGGCGGAGGACATCTTCCGGATCCTGGCCGACCCCGGACGGCACCCGGACCTCGACGGCTCGGGGATGCTGCGCCGTGTCCTCTCCGACGCCGTGCTTTCGGGCGTCGGGGACGTCTTCGTGATGCGGATGCACTACGAGCGGTACGGCGACTACGAGATGAGCAACCACGTCGTGGAGTACGAGCCGGACCGTCGCATCGGCTGGGAGCCGAGGCCCGGCCGCGGGCACCCCGACGCCACCGCGTCCGGGGCCGCGTGGGGCCACCGGTGGATCTTCGACCTGGTCCCGCACGGAGCCGGGGCGACGGTTGTGACCGAGATCTTCGACGGTTCGCGCATGCCGGAGGACAAGCGCGCGGAAGTGGACAGCGGGCGCGCCTGGTGGCAGACGCAAATGGCGAGCACTCTGGAACGCCTCGCCGAACTGTGCGCCGCTTGGTGAACGCCGAACTCGACGCTCTCAAGGGCGCCCTGGACCGCCAGCGCGAGCACGTCCTCGGGATCCTCGAAGGGCTCTCGGAGGAGGATCTGCGGCGGCCGGTGCTGCCCAGCGGCTGGAGTTGCCTGGCATTGCTCCGCCACCTCACCCTGGATGTCGAACGCTTCTGGTTCCCCGGGGTGATCGCGGGCGAGCCGGATATGGCCGGACAGCTCACGGCGGGCACAGAGGCGCACTGGTACGTACCCGAGGACATGAGCGCCGAGGAGGTCTTTGCGGACTACCGGGCGGCCATCGCGCGTGCGGACGCCGTGCTCGCCGCCGCCGCACCTGAACAGGACCCCGCCGCCTGGCCCGTGGAGATCTGGCCGACCTGGCGGCTGCCTGACGTGCGACACATCCTGATCCACGTGCTCACCGAAGTCGCCTGCCACAGCGGCCACTTGGACGCGGTCCGCGAACTGATCGACGGCACCACCTGGCTCGGCGGCAACCCCTACGCCGGACAGGCCCTAGGTGCCGTGACCGCGTAGGACCATTGACGGCGGGACCGCCGTCCGCCGTCAATGCCCCAAAACCTCGGCTAGATCCAGCTGTCGAGCCACATCCGGGACTGCCATGACGTGTACGGGATCGTCATGCCCGTGTACAGCGGGAAGAAGTAGATGAAGTTCCACACGATCAGCAGCACCAGCGTGCCCGCGCCGACGGCGCCCCACATGCGGCGGCGTTCGGTGGCTCCTGGGGGGCCGAGGATCGCGCCGAGCATCATGGCGAGGGCGAGGCAGAGGAAGGG
>Ga0307508_10003744_pt1 | contig 15203 bp, 11 predicted proteins | sample 9_EM_MG_FD_203089 | JGI IMG/M metagenome (GOLD analysis project Ga0307508, IMG submission 203089) | Populus trichocarpa ectomycorrhiza microbial communities from riparian zone in the Pacific Northwest, United States - 9_EM | ecosystem: Host-associated > Plants > Roots > Unclassified | place... | reverse complement strand
CCATGAAAATATAGTTTGAGGAATGAGATGTAAATCCATAAAATTTCAGGGACCAAATAATAAATAATAAAAATACAGTGACTATATTCATTTTCTTCACGACACGTGAGCAGTGGATACATCTCAGGTGCTACAAGGAAACACTGTTTTGATTTAGTGTTTTTTTTTTTTAATGTTTATATTTATAATTATAATGTGGTCTCCCTTTTAACACCATAAGGGCAGCCACTCTTCACTCCTCACCACCTCAAGTGCATATCCCAATGGGCTCTGATATAATACTTCAGCCTTTAAAATGGCTGTTGGGTAAGTAAGTATATGTTTTTTAAGAATAAAAATTGTTTTTTTTTATATATTAAAATAATATTTTTTATTTTTAGAAAATTATTTTTAATATTATTACATCAAACGATCTGAAAACATTAAAAAAATTTAATTAAAAGTAAAAAATCAAATGATTTTTTTAAAAAAACACAAAAACAAACGTGCTCTAATCATCAACTCGCTAGGTCGAAAAAGAAAGAATGACGGGACCTATTTTCCTCACTGTCCTGCGTAGCCATGGAGATAAATTTCCATATATAATTCATATAAATCTTGGCATTTTTTTAGTTTAACGTGGGTGTCCGAGTCAGCTTGCACGCACCTCGACTAATCCCACGGGCCCTGAAGTTAACGACCGTGTAAGCCTCCAGTAGCCATCATATGAGCAACTACAAGACTCGAACCTGAAACCGCAGAGGAAGCCAACCTCAAACTCTTATTTAATATCAATGGTTTTGGATCCAAGGACATTAGAGAGCATGCCATCAACAAATTAAGAGATAAAAAGATATGGCAACAATAATTTAAAAGGTCAAATAAAGTGGAAAGTGTACTGTGCTAATGAAATTAGATGTGAGAGCAAGGTATCTGGATTTGGTTAGGCTTATAAGCAAGGAACCCTTTCTGAGTTGTCTATGAATATTGCAGATTCACTTGTGATCTCTGCCACACGCATTCTCCCAGATAGTTAATTATCGTATATATAAAAGCATCACTTCCATTGTCTCAAGCTTGTCACCCACTAAGAAGATATCGTCTTGAGATGGCCCAGAATCCAAGGGTACATGATCTTCTTCTTCTACTCGTGCCCCTGTCAGTGCTCGTTCTCATGAATATTACTGTTGCAGCAGGTAACATTCTCTACTCATGCCGTAACTATCATCAGTTTCTGTAACGTTGTTTTGTGTGTTTAGTTTAAGTTATGATGATGGGCAGGGCAAAACGCATCCACAAATGCAAAACCTTTCACGTTAGTTAATAACTGCAAAGAGATGATATGGCCTGGAATAATAACAAAAGGTGACAGCAATCGTGGTGAAGGTTTTGCTCTCAAACCAGGCCAAACCGCCATCTACAATGCCACGGTCGGATGGAGTGGCCGGATATGGGCACGCACCGGTTGTAATTTTGACAAGACCGGCACTGGAACATGCCAGACTGGTAGCTGTGGCACCTCCCTGAATTGCACAGGTCCAAGCAACCCGCCCAACACCATTGCCGAATTCACTCTCGGTGATGATGTTGATTTCTACGATCTTAGCCTTGTGGATGGTTATAATTTGCCTATAGTTATTTCTCCTATTAATGGCAAGGGAAATTGTAGCATTGCTGGTTGCGAAGGAGACCTGAGACAGAATTGCTCGTCTGAACTGGCTGTCAAGTCCAATGGGAAGGTCATTGCTTGCCGGAGCGCTTGTAATGCATTCAACACCGATGAATATTGCTGTCGGGGAGCGTTTGCAGATCCTGCTGCATGTCAGCCAAGTAACTATTCCAGGAGTTTTAAACAAGTATGCCCTGCAGCATCCAGTTATGCATTTGACGACCGAGCAAGCATCATAACATGCTCTGCATCAGAATACATCATCATCTTTTGTGCCTCGAGGTGAGCAGCTCGCATATTTGATGCCCCTTTTGATAGAAAAAAAAAAAGATGGCAAATCAAGCAAGAAAATATACAAAAGCGTATGAACAATATTCTGACCGACTAACTACTTGTTTGTGATTCCAGGAATCAAAGCGTGTGCTCTTATCAGGACAAGAAGCTTGTTTGCAATACATCAACTGGTTCGACCGCACCTCCCCTGGACCTAGGAGGATGGATTCGGATGCTGTCACTGTCTATGTTATTTATTTTAAAAATGAAGTTCTAGCAATTTCTGTACAAGGCCAACTTATGGGTTGGTCGCTAATGAATTGCAGCTCAACTCAATTAATATTAGTGTCCCCTCTCTTCCAAGAGTTCTCGAGTTTGAACCTCTCCTTCGTTTTAAAAAAAAAAATTTGTTTGTTTATCAGTTTAAAATTGCCCCATTTTCATCTAGAAAATGGTGTTTTTCATGTGTATCATATATATATATATAAAACAAGAAAAGAATAGGAACAGATGTTAATCAGCTCGTAACCAAGACCAAGATGTAACCAGTGGAAAAGTTTTTTATTCATCACTACCTGGGCATTTCGATCGTTTAACTTCATTGGCAAGGATGCATTGGCATTGAGGGCATTTAGGGAGAATCAACAGTTTACATGCTGAACCATGTTAAGAGGAATGAGTTGTACAAATTCCCTAAACAAGATTCTGAATTGCTTCCATTAATGTCTTCCAGTCCACTCGATAATGGACCAGCAGGCTGCAGGTGGCTTTTTCATTATAACCATTTGCCATCCTATATACATGATTACCTCTACGCTTGCCACTACTATAGCTTCTTTTTTGTCTGCTCATCTATTTTCTTCTGTTGATTACCTTGTGTAGAGACATTACTTTCAAAAGGTAATACGGCTACGGGAGCTGCAGGTACCGTGTCCCAACGCTCCTTCAGAAAGGTAACAAACTTCTTAGCCATTTCCCTCCGGAACTCGAGCTCCCGAGTGAAGAGATCAAAGATAAGACAAGCAGCAACATACTTGAATGGGACAAAAAGCAGAATGGCAGCGGAAGAAAATAGCACCAGAGCAACCTCAGTAGTTATCTGATACAGTTTCATATTAGGATGTCAGATATTCATCACCATATAGAAAATGAAACACACAAAAAAAAAATTCAAACTATCAATGATTTTTTGAGCAACTCTTATCTCCAATAAGTTACAGTTTTAGTACATGGAATAAGAGAAGACTAAGATTAAAAGCGAAAAACCAACTCATCTCAAACATGGAATGCCAGAACTGCTAACATTTTTTGTTATATATTTAATTGTTTCGCAGCGTATTTGATATTGGTTATTGAGGTGTTTGATCATACAAAACCAATTTCATATTCAAAATGAATGATATCAAAACATGGTTTGCACTCCCTTTTCTCTGTGATAAAAATACAATTTTCATGTGTCTGCTTTCTTTGTGATAAATACTATTTTCTAAAAAGTTTGTGTAGAGTTAGTCTACAAACTCACCCATAGACTAGGCCAAGAGAGACAAGGCACGCGGATAAAAAAATCAATGGTCCCACATGATGATACATGATTTTGTTCATGTGTCTTGTCTCTAATGGCCTAGTTCTTGGGTGAGATAGTAGACTGGGTCTACACAACAACCATTCTCTTTGATTCTAGGTTTCCACAAAGAAGAATTATATTTAGAAGTCACATCATGCTAAAACTAACACGCCTTGTGTTTGCATATTTCAGGAGTCATTACAACATACCTGAGGATAACCTGCAAGAACAATCGTGCGTATTTTTAGAAGAGTGACATTCATATTCTGGAGATAATTTTCCACATCCTGCATAGCATCTCTTAGAGCTATGATCTTTTGAATAGTATTTGATGGTGGTTGATCACGGATAGTAACTTTTCCAAACAATCTCCCCAAGCGTCCTTGATCCTTGAGCCTCTTCAATGTCAGCATCGCAGCTGCTAAAACCATCAGCATCATCGGAAATATATAGGGGAGCAAATTTCTGAAAAGATGGTCACTATCTAAGCTTAGATTTTAAACATAAAATGGAAAGTTTAATTGCTTAAAAAGTAAACAAGAACAGAGCAAAGTTCCAAGTATCATCTTCTGGTTCAGAATACCAATCAAACGTAGCTTTTGTTATTGCAACAGAGAATAATTTTGCAAGCAACTTAATACTCAAATCTTGCTGGCACAATCTGAAAACATGTGATGACAAGATGAACAAAATAAGGTTCAACAACATCATGGTACTGATGCAAGAAAGATAGAGATGACATGGAACATATGGTAGTTTTAGTTATGGACTAGATAAACAAAGCAAAATCCAAGAAGTCTGGTCGTGTCAAAGTTTTCTTCTGATATTCAACCACGATCAACCATTGGTCATAATTGGTCATAAAAAACCAAGATCAAAGTTTCCTCTACATAATCGACCACGATTGACCATCAATCATAATCGACCAAGATCCAGTTGTGAATTGTATTTATTTTATTGCTAGTTAAGTTCCAAAGTTTTAATTTGATTTTCCTAGTTTGGAGCAGAGTTTTATTTTATTTAGGTTTTTCCTGTTTAGATTTTACTAATTAAAAAGGGATGGTTTAGGCTATTATATAAACAACCTCAAGTATTATTTTATGGCAGAGATTAAGATTAATACTATTGGCTTCATAAATTTCTTCAGAATTTAGAGTTCAGAATTTTCTCTACGGTCCCTAGGGCTTGAGAACCCTTAAATTTTCCACTGTACTTCATGTCAATAGATGCAACAATAAACAACAATTCTAAATATGAGAAATTGGTTCAATGAAAAAAACTAAAAATTGATTATCAAAGGAGAAATAGTTTCAGACATAAAAATTTTAGAAGCCATTAAATAAAATTAAAAAATGTTATGCATTTGATTTTGATGCAGTCATAGTATTAAAACTAAATAATTCTCATACATAAGTTTTTCAAGTAATGGATCTACCTGAAAATAATTAAATATGAGAATGCAAGAAAAGAGATGGTCAGATGTGGCTCTTCCCAGCGTCGTAGTCTTTCAAAGTTCTTAGCAATCACAGTCAAAGGAAGCATCAGTTCCTACAAAAGGAAAAAAAAATGCAATTCTAGTTCAACTCACAATTTCATTAACCAAAAATTGATGTTACTGAAAAAACAAAATGAGATAACACTACATTTCAGTCTTCTTGGTACTTGGATTAAATGAACATTTTGTCTCTCAACCTTGCTCTTGATCTCCAAAAATGGCAATCTCATACTTCCAAAATTTGTGCATATCACGTAAAAGATGCTAAAAGAAAGAAAAAAGGAATCCAAGGCCAGGTAGGGAAGAAAAGAGAAATATTTTGGTCAGAACAGAATTTGACAGCCGCAATCTTGGGTCATATGGTCTAGCTGCCTAGACAAGAATACGAGTATACATTTAATTTTCATCATCATGAACGGGATCACCTCTGAATTGAGCCATTGTTGCTAAAAAGGTTAAAATTAACACGCCAACAATATAACATTAAAGAAATATCAATCCACTGTTTCAATTCATAAAAATGGTTGTTTTATAATTGTCAATTCCCTGTGTAACTTAGGTCAATCTAGAAGAGAAAACAACTCATGGAAGTGCAAAACCATGTTTTCTCACAGCATGCCCAACCAAACGATACAGGTTACAGGGTTATCCAACAGCTGGCTTGTCAAAAGTGCAGTGAAGTAATCCAGAAAATGGGAAAAACCATGTAGAAAAGAAGCAGAAAATAGAAAAGCAATAAACAGTCAAACCTTGAAAAGGTCAATGTTACTCGGTATCCCCTTAAGTGTTGCAGCGTCAATTGTTGCTTGAGTTATTTCAACCAACTGGCACTTTTCTTTGCATGTCATTGCTGCTCTCTCTATAAGAGTCACATCTGCCACAACGAGATTTTTACTCAATACCATCCCTTGATTTATTGAGGAATTCTTCCAGAAATTGATGGAAGCACTAGATTCCCAGGATGGAGACCTCTTCCACTTCTGTAAGTAAACACTTCCGTCAATGTCATAAACATGATTACTAATTTCCAGTACCTCTTCAGAAGGACCTGCCACTTGAGATGGTCGATAATCTGTATCGGTGTACTTTTTAACTAATGCTCCACCCCAATAATTTACAGCTAGAGTTTGGTAAACAATGTCACCATAGGGTACATTTTGCAAATATGAGAACTGAACAAGTTTGATGGGATCATCCAGCAACTTCTTTGTAAATTGAAGGGCCTGAAGTCTAGCAATACTATTAATGGCACTGGTGGTAGCCCTTTCCTTCCCTTTTTGGGCACCATACACTTGATTTATTGATTGATCACCCTCCTCAGGTCCAAACTCACAAATGAACTTGTGTAAAGAGATTACTTCATTGATGAATGCATGCCATACATCTCTTCTCAATTCACCTCCCAGGTCAACAAATTCTAGCACCCATGTCTCTGATCTGAAGAAAATCTCCATATTTGCTTAATAATGAGTTATCATGTTACATAGATCAACCAGACAGGATTTCATGAGATTGTATCTTATGTAGATCAATGAGACAGAACCTAAGCAACTCAAGTCAAATACAGCAAGAAGACGGAAGACAGGAGAATGAAACGAAAATAATAGTCGTGTGGTGCGACTTAAGAGATACTAGCATTCAAAAACACAATCCATGTAGCATAAACATGAACAAAGTAGCATATTCAAGTTAGGTGGCATTCATTTTTCCATTTAGTCCCTTTGTTTCCATGAGAGCTTTTTAGACCAACAATAAAGATAAATCACTTGGCAAAGCTTTCAAAAATCATCAGTCATGTGACTGTTTTTTGAGTTACTATAAATACAAAAGTTGCAGAAATGCAAACATTGTCTCACACAGGGTAAATAAATTAGCAACAAAGTGTGGAAAATATTCATTGCTTTCTCCAAAAAAAGGTTTTAAAAACCAATAAGCTCACACAAACATAGAGTTTGCCCAGAAGTCATGGTTAGTAATGCCATTCAAAGAGAAAGTTAGAAGTTACATATTTTAAAGGAACAGAATTCCCTGATTGGATTAGCTCTCTCTTTAATAGTATATTATGTCGTATGAATGAAGAGTAAGGTCTGCAAATATGAAATTATGAGGTTAGCTAAGAATTGGTGGTATCAAGTTGAGCATGACTTGGAAAGATTAGGACAAAACCTATTACTACTTGGAAGGGGATGAAAGCCAAGCTTATAGAGAAGTGAATGCGGACCAATTATTTACAAAGATGCAAGAAAATTTACAACAGGGTAGCTTGCTAAAAGCTATATAAGTGGCAAATTTTGACGCATTGAAGTTTAGGAAACAAGAGGAACAATCAAAACAGCAGCTGCAACAAGAAGCAAGTCAGCAGCTTTTAGAAGCACAAAACATCTCAAAACTGGTAGCAAACCCTGCGCTGTCATTCAGCCTGAATAACAAGTTGAAGAACAAGTTCAGCAACCTAGTGCCATAAAAGGAAGGTAAAAACAAAATAATGGGAGACTGGAAGAACTGGAGAAATTTCAGTAAATAGAAACTGACAATAAGCATGCAGGAAAGAGATCGAAGAGACAATTAAAGGAAGAGGTCAAAGAGATCATTACAAGTCTGCCAAAGACGTTGGAAATCATGAAGGAACAAGAGCACAGCATTTTGGATGCTCAAGACAGAGAAAGCAAATTGTACAAGTCAATTCAATTGACATCATTGTTCTAAACAAGTTTGACGATTCAATTGTAGAGAAAAGCAGCATGCATTCCTCATTGTCTCTACTTGTGGCAAGAGGTTGGTATCAAGTTCAGGGGAGTGGCTTCAAGTGACAGGTCAAAGCGTGGAAGGGGTAGTTTTTGCTATTTCGATTCTACAAAAAACTCTAGGTCGAGCTTTCTCTAATCAGTGGAGAATGGTGCAGAAAACAAAAGGATTAGAAAACAAAATCCATGGGTAGTTTTGCAGATTCAGGTTTGCAGGGGTATCTGTGATTTTAATATTTGCTGGAAATTATCTAGATCTAGGTTATATTTTCTAATTAGAAATGTACTAGTCCTAAAGTATTAGGATTTGTTAAGTTTTTCCTATCTTAAATAGGACTGTCAGTATCTTCTTGCATAGGAAGCTAAGTCCTTGTTTGACTAGGAGTATTCAGAAATCTATATAAATGTATGCAAAATCATTCAATAAAGAATCAGAGTTTATGAATAAAATTTCCAGCAGTTGTGCTTTGTGAACGAGCGATACACTCTCTCTTAGATGTGACTCCTAAGAAGAACCATGGGTATGAAGGTTTTTACATGTAATCCTAGAAATCTTCCTTACATCCTTCTACAGTTTCCAACAAACAACACTTCAACCTCCATTGAACTCCTATACATTACCATATTCATAACAAATCAATCCTATAACCGTTAGATATCAAAAGATCAACCCAAACCCCTATTCACGTTAGTGTTCACAGCCTCCTAAAACAGTCCCCAGACAGCCCCTAAGTTGTCCTGCGTCATTGGAACTAATCGAAAACCTGAATTGTGTTCTTGTCTACTTCGATTACATTTAATGTTTTCTTGCCTTTTCTTCTCTCTCCCTGAATTCTCGTTCTTTGACATGTGCTCCAAAAGGGTATAGTTTCATCCTACAAGGTTATCAGTAAAGTTTTTATGCAAGACAACAACATTAGCAGTTAAATCCCTGGCATGCAGACATAATGTTTATTGATTTTGAAATTCTGAATCATTTCTCTGCTTCATTTCATCATAACAACATGAAATGTTGCCTTTAATGATTGCAAATGTGGGCTTGTTCCACCATAACATAACAAGATTAAATGACAAATGATGGATGGAAAATAGAGAATCAAACATGGACACTGCAGAAAAATCTTCAGAAAACAGGGACAAAATGGCAAAAAGACTAACCCCCAAGCTGGCGTGAAGATTAGAAGAAAGAAAAGAGCAAGAAAGCCAAAATGCTGCCTCTAAGCAACAGAGATTTGCTTAGACAAATGTATTAATTACAGCAAGCTGATAAAAACACAAGATAGCAGTCCTTGTTTATGAATGAAAACTTCAAAGCATGAACCACACCTAAATAATTAAACACAAGAGACAGGTTTGGAGAAGCTTACTCACTTAGGACCAGATGAAATGGAAACTGCAGAATCAAAAAGTACAACACCAAAAGGTCCAACTTTTGTTTTCTCCACCTGCATTTTGTCTGTTGTAAGATCGAGCCTAGTAGAATCTTTCTTCCCCCGTAAGTCAAATGCCTACATAAGACATGATAAGGTAAATAATAATGCACAAAAAAAACAGATCACCACAGCATATATAGAGCTGTAAAAATTTCATTACTCTGCACATTAGTACTATAAAATCCATTTCAAGAGTAAAAAAAAAAGATTCTAAATGAAAATTTTAATCAGGTAAGGACTCTCTTTGTCGGGTACAAAATCATTTTTACCAAGTAATGATACAAACAAGCACCAAGCATCTAAAGATGTTATTATTTCCTAGGTATAAATTAAAATTTTGATTTCCGACGTTAGTAAATGTGTTAGACGATGGCTAATAGCATCATTAGTTCATAGCTGTCAAGCAATAGAAGACAGATGTGACACACTTCCTATGCACAAAAATCTAGGGATGTTAACATCCAAAGAATGCAGAATCATGGAACAAGTAAGAGTAGAAAGGACAAAACAAAAACAAATAAAATTTACTTGACACTAGCAGCATAAGTAAAATTTAAATTTCTAACTGCAATGCTACATCTTAACATAAGAATACATGCGGCTCAAACAGAGATAAAGAAGGGGGCATGGAGAAGAGGCAATCAATAAGGAATAGAATAGAACTAGAGATCCCATCACACATACAAGATTAGCATATTTCCTTTCACATTGTTATGCCCCTTTGTCAACGTGAAGGCACCACATTTATCTTAAATTAATCACCCATACCTATCTCTAATGTTTCGAGAGAATGACACCCATAGTCACATACTTTCTATGCTCTTTGAGATTCCCATTTCAATACATGAGAGGACATAATTTAAGCATATGAAACTAAAACTGCATCCAAGTTTATAAAATTGCACTTCCAGTAGCATAATTTATTTCAGTGCTTATTGTAGAGAATTAGTGGTAGACATTGCTGTAGGAATTTACATCATGTTCTTGAAATTTATGCCATCATAAACCAAACATGCCGTTGTTAATTCTAAAAAAATCAAGTACCCCATAAGATATGGATGATGCTAATATGGAAACCAATTATAGTAATAGTTAGGGATCTTATTATAAGAAATTCTTGTATAGTACTGAGCTTTTTGAGCTGGATCAAATTCAATTAAACTTATCTTCTCAAGTTGAAAGAAATTATCCAAATCTAACCAGTGATCCAAAATGAAGAAAACTAAAATCTCATGGGGAATCATAAGTAGCAAGCATCAAGCAGTGACAAACCAAAACCAGAGTTTTGAAGTGCATGCTTTAAGTGATGTTGAACAGTTTGGTAAGTCAAGACTTGAACCAATTGTCACAACAATAAATTTATTTCTTAATAATCAGCCACTAATCAGAAATCCAACTGCAAATATGATAACTTGAATATGATGTCTAAATGAACATGTAGACTCCTGCATTAGTCAAAGAAATGCTTCAGAACAGAAACATTTGAAAATGTTTTCAGTAGAAAGGCTTTAATTATCGACAGAAACTTTTAGTGGGAGGAAGATGTTGGAGATTGTTTATGATATATTAACCGCCAAATGCATTGGGGATTTTTATTATGTAAGTGAAACGCCAAACTTGAACATAAAATCACGAGGCATGATGGAAATAATAAGAACATGTACCTCAAAATAGAGTGCCTTATCAGTTAATATAACTTTCCCAGGCCATGCCATGTTATTCTCCCACTTGACAACAGGCCGCTTCTTGCTAGAGCCGATGCATAAGATTTTCTCATCTGAAATCCAAGTGGATTCACGAGTCCCATATGATTTCCGTGCTCCATGAACTCTACACTAAAATCAGTAGGAACAGTCCAGAATTCATGAAAAATCATTTCATGCATGAAATAACTATGCACAGAAAGATAACTAGCATACGTTATGTTAAATACAATTTTATTAGAGGTAACCAGCCAAACTCCACAATGTAGAGGCTTAAAGAATAGTATGGGAAAGGACAAAACAAAAGCAAACACTTCCCTTAAGCTGCAGCTGCAGCTGCCTAACAGTGACCAAAGATACTGTGCAAATGATGCCAGTGATGCATTCTACTTCTGAACAAGTGCCCTGTATACAGACATAATCTTGCCAACTATAAAATATATCAGGTCATAAGAGGAGAGAATAGGAAAGGATAGAAGAGAAGTGAGGCACCAGGGTGTATGAGGCAGGACAGATTTGAACTTCTATCTTACAGGTGCTTCATTGTGGATTAGAGCTTGGAACATAGGGGATCTAAGGGTATAGATTAAGGAATAAAGGAGTTTAAACCGAGTTTATTTCATGGAAAATGTCAAAATATTTGTGGGGAAAATATTTTATGGGGAATTACCAACTCACAACATCTCACTAACACCACCACCTAACAATGTCAATCACTACTACTACCGCCACTTTCCATGGCTGCTAGCACCATCATCTTGTTACCAATATAATTGCTTGTCACCAACATTGTTGTCGCCGCCACTTTTATCATCAACATAACCACCACCGCTACCACTGCAACCACCTAAGCTATCTTTTTCATTCCACGCTAACGGCACGGAAAAGAAAGATCTTCAAATCCATTTTTAGTAGATAGAATCTCATATCAGGTTCAACAATGCAATCTGATTTCAGCTCAAACAAACCACCATTACCTTCACCATCATCAACACCATTACTCCACCACTTATGATGCCACAACCACCGCCACCCCCACCCCTTAGCCACTTGTCATCACTATCTCATCCTCAACATCTATTTTCCTTATACAACAATATCAGAAAGTAATCCTCAACTAGTTTTCATTAACACAGCCAAACAATAGAAAAAACTTTACAGTGAAACAAACACACCCTTAGAGTTTGTAAATTTCAATAAGGAATCAACATAAAAAGCTACATGAATCACACTAGTAGGTTTTCTAAGAGTCTCACCAAGAGGAAGGAAAACATAAGCATCACATCAAAGTTTTAAGAGCACCTAAGATAGACTGCATCAGGCACCTTGGAAAATTCAATCTGAAAATTAAGCATTACAAGCATTTGTATTTATAGACTCAAAATACTCATATAGCTTTAGGTTGGTGGATGTCGAACCCAACAAAGACTACTCTTAAATAAGAAAACCAAATATTCCTAATTAACCCAACTTAACTAAGGACTAACACCGCCTAAATTATAAAATAAAATCCTAATTCTAGGTAATTTCTAGCCAATCTAGTAATTACAAAATCACCCCTGAATTATACAATTCAATAAAACACAAAAAAACTAAAATATCATTGTATTTTATATCATAATCTCTGAAACTAATCAAGCTCCCCGCCCACCTCCTTACGTGTACATATAAGAACAGCTCCTGATCAAATAATAGTTTTAGCCAACCCATTATTTGTACCCTCACCAATTCCTCAAAAAACCTCCTCTATTATCAATTCGGTCAATTGAGCACTTGTAATTTTGATTTCAGCCAATTAAGTATAATTTACAAAAATCTGAAAAGAAACTACTCGGTGAGAAGGGAGGGGATGGGGGGTAATCATATTAGCAAGAATGAAAGTAAAGTTGATGATAATAACTCAAGTAGTGAAGAGGACTGCCTAGATGGTTGAGATAAATTTTCAATTTCAGAAAATCATATTTAATTGTACTACTTAATTGGTCGAAATCAAAAGTACAGGTGCTCAATTGACCAAATTGACAACAAAGGGTTTTTTTGGTGAATTGATAAAGAAACAAGGTGCAAATAATGGGTTTTAACCAAATTTTTCCGATGCACTATGCTAACTTGACTAGATATTGGCTACAAGAACCTCACTTTCTGCTTTAGTTAGCATACGTTCAATGCATTTATCAAGTCTTAGATCATGGCAGTTATATTACCATAATTGCCAGTGATCTCTCTATCTCAATGGACTCGAATTATGGATAGAAAGTCAAGTTCTTTGCTAACCATGCAGTAATATATAATTTTTAAACTTTAAAACATCATTTTTTTCACGTTGACCACAAACAATATAGTATTGATTGCTAAATAATTTCACGTGAGAAATATCAGAAATTATAAAGTACAGAGGTTATATCATCATAAGGGATATGATGAAACTCACTTGAGAAGTTCATCAACATATGTGACCCATGTTCCCAAAGAGATACCCTGTTGATCCCCAGCAAGCGCCCTGAAAAGATTGTGCACCGTGGAGCGATCAGCGATGCCTGAAATAGCAGGAGCAATACGTGCAAAAGCTTCTTCTCCAACAAGCATCCCCTTCAATGCCAGTACGAATGTGTTAAGGTTTTCAAACCATCATTCTCAACTGTAGTTAAAGATACTGAATGAGAAAAATTAACCTGGCAGCTTCTTAAAACTACAACCACAATTAAGTAGGTATAGAGTTTGATACATTCACAATGGATCAATTGTGGTTGTGAAAAGATGCAAGCAAACACTAAATAGTTGATTTGTGACGTTTCCTCCATTCATTTCTTTCCTTTTTATATTTTTAGTGATCATAGTGGTGTACAAGACATAGATAAATAGTGTACAAGCAAACACTAAAGCTTTTCACCTGTTCCGTGTAAATAAATCCCATATTATATATAGTGAGTACAAGTGAAAATTTTATTTCAGCTAGTCAATCCCAATTACATGCAATTAAAGACTAAATAAAATCCTCCCGTTGAAAATGAAGTACTCAAACCAAGCTTTAGGAACTTTATTCCATGTATGTAGTGAGGCCCAAAAAAACCCTTCAAATGATTGGTTAGCAAAATTAAACAGATTTAACGGACAAAATATTTGGGATTATTTAAGTGGTTCGACACATGGACTTTACAATAATTATTTAAAAAAATATTTTGGCCAGTATATTTACTAAATTGCATGGGGATGTTTGACCCCTTTTTTTTTCAGTGAAAAGAATAAGAAAGTAAATTCATTTTGAGCTGTACCCACTACTGAATTTCCACTGATTGTATAACGCTTTATCAAGACAAAATTTAGAACGAATTTCTATAGCTTTTATTAAGTGCAGTCTTCAATAAGACAATCTACAGTAGAATATTCATTTTCACAATAGATCATCTGCAATTCTCGGTGACATTTTGATTATTTCTCATAGGAAATTGAGAGAGTAAAAATATCATTTATACATCTCATATTCTTAACAAACAAAAAAAATCCTTTTTATAGGCTCCTATACAATAAGCCATTTTGATAGACACCCTTTATGGTGCCTTTGAATTGATTGATGACACCCCTTTTTCTGGGAAAAGAAAATATTAGTTTCAGTTTATTAACCATTATTTTGATGAATTATTTTATGACATTTGAAGGAAACATGTGATCTGCACGTGAGTTATAATGGAAATTTTGGATGGAACCTAATAGAGGAGGTCTATTCGCAATTTTCCAAAGAAAAGGATGTCAATCAATGTGAAAAAACCATGGAAGTATCTATCAAAATGACTTATGATACGAGAGTATTCGTATACATTTTCCCTTTTTAGATGTTACTTTAGTTTTCTTTCTTACAGAAATATTGTGCAATTTTTTTTCTTTTTTACTTATTAACTCAAGAGAAGAATTATTTTTTCATGTGATTCATTATTTAAACAAATATACCTTTGACCAAAAGTAAACACAAGTATCATAAATGTGCAGGATCAATGGCAAACTTAAAAAAAAATATTGTTAATGATTCTTGAACAGAAATGTGCAGGATCAAGTGTTCAAAGATCAATACCTACTATCACATTTTCATTTAAGAAAAAAGGTGATCATTTTTGGCCCCATAGGCCGATCGTTTCAATAAGTTCCCTCCCTTTTATTATCCAAATTTATATGACAAATGAAGTTGAATTTCAATGGCAAGATTTATTTTATCTTGGATAAGATTTGTTTTAAGCTTTTCTTATACTATTTTTTCCTCTGCCACAACGTTGATCATTTGTGCTAATAAAGATGAAACTAGGTCACTTGTACCCCATCTAAACATTGCCATACATCATAGTCCATTACTT
>Ga0307508_10003743_pt1 | contig 15204 bp, 8 predicted proteins | sample 9_EM_MG_FD_203089 | JGI IMG/M metagenome (GOLD analysis project Ga0307508, IMG submission 203089) | Populus trichocarpa ectomycorrhiza microbial communities from riparian zone in the Pacific Northwest, United States - 9_EM | ecosystem: Host-associated > Plants > Roots > Unclassified | place... | reverse complement strand
CTGTTCTGCGTGCCGGCCCCGGCATAAAAAAGGGCGAAGGCATCCCGACGCTGGCGACCATGTCTTACCTCGTGGTGTCAGGCAAGGACGATGCGGACTCGAAACAACTGACGGACATGGTCAGCGCGCTGTGCCGCGAACTGCCTCGCCTGCGTGCCGACGGACATCCGAAGTGGCGCGAGCTGCGGCCGTCGGTGAATCAGGACACCGGCTGGCCCGTGGTGGCGTCTGCGCAGTCCGTGCTGAAGAACTGCGCATCCGCATCCAATAGGCCCGCACCCGCACTCAAACCCACGCTTCGTCGAGCGCCGAATTCGCGCTCGAAGCGATAAGCGAAGCGCGCGGGTCGCGACCCCTTCATGCCGGCTGCTCGAACTCCTCGTGCCGCGGAGGCCCGTTCCCGCGCCAGCCGTCATCGATGTCTTCGGCGGACCGCGAAACCGGGCTGGTGGTCGACCGCAGCGCGATCGAGAGCTCGGCCACGCATGCGGCCGACAACAAGGGCACGAGTGCCGCCCCGGACTTCGCGATCCGGGTGACGAGTCCGAGCCCGGGGTGCAGCCGGGCCGTGGTCGGCGCCGCGCAGACTTCGAGATCGACGATCGCGCCCAGGTCCGAGACCAGCAGCCCGAAGTGCGTGCCGTGGTGGTTCATGACGATCGCGTGCGGGTACGACGCGCCGGATTCGCCGAGCGCCTCGCTCAAATCGACCAGCGGAAGCGCCTGGTCGCGCCAGGTCGTGTAGCCGCACAGGCGCGCGCCGGCCGCCTTGGCGCCCGGCAGGCGCACGGCCTTGCGCACCTCGATGCACTCGACCACGTCCTGTGCGAGAAGCCCGACGACCTGCGACCCGATGCAGAAGGTGGCCACTTCCTGCCCGCCGCGCACCGACTGCAACTGCAATTGCGCTGCGGGCCGATCGAGGCGCGGTTGGCCGCACGGCACGACGACGACCGAAATCACGGTCTCGACATACCCATCCGAGATCTTGAACTCCCGGTAGCCCGACCCGGCGGTCGCACCGACAACGAAGCAGGAATCGGCCGCGGACACGACACCCGACCAGCTCTCGCCGGGCTTCAGCTGCAGCACGTCGGCCGGTAGGTGCAGCGGCAGTTCGCCCGTCGAGGCGAGCAGCGTGCCGTCGGCGCGCAGGAACGCGCCGAGCGATCCCGCGCGGCTCGGAAGCGCCGCCTCGAGCATCGCCTCGAATTGAGGCGCCGAGTCGAACACGAGCGCGACACCACCGATCGCGCGCGCACCGTCCAGCAAGGCGGCACAGTAGACGTAGGTGCTCCGGTCGCCATACAACGCACTCGGCTCGAACGGCGAGACCGTGTAGGCCATCGGATCCCTCAACGCGAGGCAGCGTGTCACCCACGCCTGCTCGAGCCGGGTGCCGACCAGCGACGGCTCCCGACTCGATGCGACGACGACGCCATCGGCATCGAACAGCAGGATGTTCGTGTAGACGGTGTACAGCGCGTTGATGTAGGCGAGCACCTGGACGGACTCGTCGGTGGCGAGCGTCGCGAGGGTCGAGTTCTCGGCCCACCAGCGGCAGTCGCAGGCACGCTCGAAGAGATTTCGATCGAGGATGTCGACCGCGAGGCCGGACAGGAACTTCGCCTCGTCGAGCACGCTGGAGGTCACCGTGTCGAGCAACTCGTTCGTCGCCGCCTCGAAGATGCCCTTCGTGCGCCGGCCGGTCGATGCGATCTCGGCGAGCAGCGCGCGCGAGAAGTTGTCGCCGGCATCGTCCGCCCGCCGCTGCAGGCGCCCGTTCCAGACGATGCGGTCGAGATTGCTCTGGATGGCGGCCGCCTGGGCCGGCACCGCCATCAGCCGCGGCGAGAACACGCCCTCGCCGGAGAACTTGGCATCCGATCGCGCGGGCGTGTGTTCGAACGCGATGTCGGCCGGGATCAGCGCGATGGCGGACCAGCCCGGGCCCGCGTAGCCCTGGTACGGCTGCGGCCGGCGCTGCACGGCCACGTAGGCGTGGCCGGCGAGGCGCACGAGCGGCGAATCGCCGATGCGCGGCGCCGCGTGGCCGCGCGGCAGCCGGAGCTCGTCGTTCGAGGCGACGATCCGGCCGTCCGCGTCGACGAACGCGAGCAGGTCGTCCGACCCGGCGAGGCGCCGGAACACCGTCTGGGCCTCGGTGGCCAGGTCGAATTCGAGCGCGATGACACCGACGACGGCGTTGGCGTTGGCGCGCACAGCACTCGAGTAGGTCAGCGCCACGCCGCCGCAGAAGTCGGTCGGACCGAACGATTCGACGTACGACGAACCGCCGGCGGCGTGAGCCACGATCGGCGACGCGGAGACACCCGCGAAGCCGTCGCACATGCGGACCAGGACCTCGCCGCCAGGGGCCATCAGCACGATGTCGCGGTACACGGTGTAGCGGCGTGCGTAGGCGCGGATGCGCTCGCGCAGCGCGCTCAGCAGCTGCGGGTCGCGCGACGCCGCGGCGGCGACCACCTCGGTATCGGTGGCCAGAAAGCCGATGTCCGCGGTGCGTTCAAACAGGTTGCGGATCAGGATGTCGATGGCGACTTGAGCCGTGTAGCTCAGGCTCGAGGTCGAGCGGGCGAGCGTTTCCTCGCCCAGACAGGCCATCAGCTCACCGGTCAGCCGATCGAAGGCCTCGCGGGTCGCTGTCATGTCGGCGTTCACGTTCGAAAGATGTCCGAGCAGCGAGAGCATGTCCCACGCCCCCTGCAGCGACTGCAGGCTCTCGCGGTGGTCGTTGACGCTGGGCATGTGGCGGACAAACGGTCCGACCGCATCCGAGAACGTGAGCCCTTTGTAATGGAACGGCACAGGACACCCCGAAAAAAGAGTCGGCCGCGACGCGGCCTTCTCGGATCAGTGGATCGGCGGTCTAGAAATCCGACGCCTCGACGCCCCGGAATGGTGACCACCCAAGGTTATCGGTCCGAGCCGGAGAAACTTCAGCGACCGTGAACGGGCGCCGCGCTGCCCTGCGACGATGGCTCAGTGCCGCTCGCACCACCAGGCGGAGGCCTGGCCCCGGCCGGCGACGCCGCACGGACGCACTACTTGCCCACGCCCCGAAGCGGTGTTCGCACCGTGCCCGAGAGCGCCGATGCGCGCTTGCGGATCGACAAAGGCTGAGCTGCCGTCACTGACACCGGCAGCGGGATCGACGCGACACCGCGCGGCCCGAGCACGAAGGCGGTACCGTCGCCAGGGGCTATCGAGATCGAGGCTGTGTGCTGGCAGGCTTCACCGGTCGTGAGCACGCCGGTGCAGCCGACCGCATCCGGCATCGCGATGGTCGCGACGACGGGCGCAGAAGATACGCCTGCACTCGCGACGTCGTTCAGATCGACGACCCGGATCGTCGCATCGGTCGCGCGCTGCGCGTCTCCAGTGCCGTTGATGCGGTATCCGTAGATCACGCCGAATCGCCCACCCGAGCTGAGGCCAAAGCCACCGGCGACGTGGGTGAAGGGGATGACGCTTGCGAGATTGCCGAGTTGATTGTCGTTGCCGTCGAGCAGCATGCCGTCACTGCGCACGAATCGTTTGCCGGTGTCGGAAACGGCCGCGAGCTGCAAGCCTTGCGGCAGCTTGGGCGCGTCGACCCAGAAGCGATCGGACGCCCGGTAGATCCTGCGCGCGCCCCCCGGAAGGACGGCGACGACGACGTGCCCGTTCGCGCTCCGGATGAAGGCGGCGCCAGTCGAATCGTCGCTGGCACCGAAGCGGCGACCTGGATCGCACAAGGTCGGCCGGCCTGTCAGCGGCAAGGGCAGCCTGCCGCCCTCGCCGGCGCAGATGATGTCCACGCCTCGGCTGCTCGGCGACGCAAGACTCCTGACCGACCCGACGGCTCGGCCATCGGCGCTGAACGCGAACGCGCGCAGTTCGGCTGCGGCTTGCGCGTCGAACGCCGGTTGCTCGCCGAAGTCAGAGAACAGCAATCCCGTTGTGCGCTGGGCAAGCGTGACCGGATCGAGCGCGATCACGCGTGCCGCGTCGATCGCATAGAGCGCAGCGTCGTCGGGGCTCGGCGCGGCATCGATCAAGCCGCGGAGTGCCGTCTGGGTCATGGTCCAGCCGCTCGAACCATGTGCCCATCGGTGGACGGTCTCGTTGCCCGCGAAGTAGAGCGCATCGAGACCCGGCGCGAACTGCGGCGCGCGGTAGCTGCCGAAGGCGAGCGCCTGATAGGCGGCCGTGGAACGCGCCGGCGCGAGCACCTGAACCTGCAACTGGGTCGGTAGCAGCGGGCTGTCGACGCTGATCGTCACCGGCTGCCCTGGTGTCGCGCCGCTCAGATCGATGGCGAGCACGTTCAGCTCACCCACGTATCGCGTGTCGGCAATCAGTTGCGCGTTGTCGAGCGTCGCGCCCGAGACATGCAGATGGCCGCCTTGCATCGGGTTCGCTTCGAACACGCGCAGCGCCCCTTCGATGTAGACGCGGCCCGCGCTGCCGACCAGCGTCGCCGGCGAGATGCGACCGAGCGCCGGAATGTTGTTGTACAGCGAGAACTGGAGGGCGATCGGCAAGACGCCCGGTCGATCGATGCCAATCTCCAGGGGCAAGGCGAGTCCCCACTCGATCAGGTGCAACGCAGAAGGATCGATCGCCAGCTCGAGCGCGTCGACGCCCGTCGTGCCGCTGCTGCGCACGACGTGCAGCAGCGGCGATGTCGAGGTCGCCGTCCAGCGCGCGGGCACGCCGTCGAAGGTCAGAACACTGCCCGTCCACGTGAGGTCTGCGGCCGTGCTCGTCGCGTTGAGCGTGCGACTCATGTCGCTACCGAGATAGAGGCTCGACGAGACCGAAACGGAGAAGTTCGCAGAGGCAGTGCCGCCGGTCGACCCCGCGGAGAAGACGATCGCCGCCTCGTATTGGCCCGGCGCGAGACCGGCAGCGTCGAACGTTGCGTCGTACGTGCCGTCGCCGAGGTCGACGAGAGAAAGGATGTGGTTCGCATCGCCGACGATCCGGGGCGCGTCCCAGGCACTCGTCCATGTCGGCCGCTGGACGACGACATGCTGCACGGACTTCGTGCCCTGCTGAAGGTAGAGGTAGCGCGGGCCATCGGCGATCGCCAACGGCTTCTCGCCGCCCGGCGGGGGTGCGACCGTGTACTCGATGTCGATGGTGCGCGAGTAGCGCACATCGCTTGTCGACTGCAACGTGACTTTGGCGGAATAGCTGCCCGCGGGTGCCTGGCTGGTCTGCACCTGCACCGCGCTTCCGTCGAAGTTCAGGCCGATCGCATCGGGCCTGCCGTTCTGTGCCTGCATCGTCACGGTGCCGGCCTCGGCCGGGATGGTGACGGGCAGCGTGACACCGGGCGCCGCTTCGTCGCCGGAACGGCTGAGCGCGAGATCCTGCTGGACCTGAAGATTGGGCAGCAACTTGTAGACGATCGGCAGGCTCACCGGGCTGCCGGCGACCTCTGTCGTGCATGCCGGGTCGCTGCAGGCGTGCAACTTGAAAACCGTTGAGTAGTTGCCCGGTGCGAGATCGCCGCGCAGGGTGATCGTCGCCGAGAGTACGTTGCCGCTTGTCCCGCCCGTGATGTCAAGCACGACGGCCTGATCGGCCTCGGCCTCGAGATACAGCTTGTCTCCTGGCGCACCGCCCGTGTAGCTGAGCGTCGCGACGACGTTTGCCGCTTCCGGCGTGCCCTCTACGCCGCTGACGCTGAGCGAGGCGTGATCAAACGTCGCATCGAACCGCGGGGTATCGCCATCGGCCCCACCGCCGCCGCCCCCGCATCCCGCGACGACGAACAAGCACGCCAGCGCCAGCGCGCCGAGCCTCCGGAACTTGACCACTCTTCACTCCAGTAACCAACGGATTCACTTAGTGAACGAGTGTAACTAATTGCTCGCGAATTCTCGCTTGGTGCGCACGTCTGCTCGGTTTGCACGCCCCGAACGGCCGCCATGGCGTGTTGCTTGGCCATGGTCAGACGTCGAGCGTGTAGACGTCGGCGGCACGACGTTCCGCAGCACTGTGGCCTTCGAGTGCGCGATCCCATTCAGGGCCATCAGCGCCCTTGGCTGGCACGAGCCCTGCCGTCATCTGTGCGGCTTCCTCGGTCGCAGCATCGAACTCGGCGACCAGCTCACGCGTGTCGAGGAAGAGGCGCGCAACGGCAAACCCCCCGGAGTCGAGCACGACAAGGTAGCGCGCAGGTCTTCGATGCGACGTCTGGATGTGCGTACGCGGTGACTCGCTTCCGAAGCCTTGGCTCATCGTGCGATGTTGCCACGCACGGCCATGGCAAGTCGAGGGCGAGAGACACCGCCCTGCGGATCAGTCGCCGACCAGCCTCGCGTTGTCTTGCCCGCATCCAGGTCGACGTCCTCGAATAGAGCGTTGCGCAGTCCGCCGTGCCGCCGCTACTGACCGTAGGGGCCGACCCGGTTGGTGTCGTCCGCGAGCAGTTGCATCAACCGCGGGTTGATGAACAACTTCTCTTTGCCGACCTGCAACTCCCGCAGCACGCCAATTTCGACCAAGCTCTTCAAATAGCGGGCTGCCGCCTGGCGCTGCGCTATCGCCTTGTCGACGAGGTCGGAGATGCGGCAATACGGTTGCTCGAAGATGACATCGACGAGTTCGCGGCTGTAGACCTTGGGCAGCCGTTCGCGCACATGCGCGGCGGCGACATCCGAGAGCTCCCTGATCCCCATGATTTTCGCGGTCGTCCAGTTTGCCGTTTCCTCGACGGCACGCAACATGAACAGCAACCAGGGCTCCCACGCCTGCTTCTGCGTCACTTCGAGGAGCAGCCGGTAGTAGTCCGCCTTGTTCGCGATCACATAGCGGCTCAGATAGAGGATCGGCAGCGAGAGCAGCTCTTCCTGGATCAGGAACAGGATGTTGAGGACGCGCCCGGTCCGGCCGTTGCCATCGCTGAACGGGTGGATGGCCTCGAACTGATAGTGGCCGGCGGCCATTCGGACCAGCGGGTCCAGATCGCGTTGCTCATGGAGGAAGCGCTCCCAGTTGGCCAGCAGGTTTCGCAGGCGCTCCTCCCCTTCGGGCGGCGTGTAGACGATCGCGCCGGTTGTAGCGTTGGCCAGTTGCGTTCCAGGCACGCGGCGAACATCCATGTCGACCGCCTTGATCGTCCGGCAGATCTCGACCGCGGTCGCCGTGCACATCGGGCGCGTCGCGAGCGACTGGAATCCCGCGTAAAGTGCCGTGCGGTAGCGCAGCGCCTCCTTGGTGGCCGGATCCGCTCCGCCATCGTGCGCCTGGGCGAACTGGAACAAGCGGTCGGCCGTGGTGACGATGTTTTCGATCTCCGAGCTGTCCTTCGCTTCCAGCAGCGGGATCGTGTTGATCAACATCGTCTGGTTCGGAATCAGCGCAGCAGCCTGCTTCAGCGCGGCGAGCGCGGCCCGTGCCAAGACACATTGCTTCAGGACCGCCTTGGTCTCGAGTTCGATTGCCGGCGGCAACGTGGACAGGCTGTTGAACGGCTGTTCGGGTGCCCAATGATCGGGGGCCGCGCTTGCGCTCATGTTCTCAAAACTCGATTCTTGCGACATGTTTTGAGAATATGTCGTCCACAGCGACACGTCAACCAGTGATGTCGTCAAAACTGGATTTCGAAGACATGACACCCTTGCACGGGTCCCTATTCGCCGTTCCGCCCAGCGCTATTAGCTGAGCGACCCTGCCAGAATGGGCCCCGCCGCTCAATGCGGGTGCGACCAAGATCGGTCGCAAAGTCACCCAGGAGGTCATCTTGCGAGTTCTGCTTGTCCCCATACTGATATTCGCAGCAATCGGTGCCGCGGCTTGCTCGTCGCAGCAGTTCTATGCTTCCGGTCAGGCCCAGCAGCGCAATGAATGCGACAAGATCGTCGACTTCCAGGAGAGGCAGAAATGCATGGCCAAGGCGAACACGTCCTACGAAACATATCAACGCCAGGCTGAGGAAGCCAAACATCCCAAATAGTGCCGGACCACTGCCGGCCTGCGACCTCCGCAGTCCGCTCATGTCAAGCGTTAGCCGCAACGAGCGCATGAACATTCCGCCAAGCATCGCTGGGTTCTGGCAAAGCTTCTGCGCGGCGGTGGGGGCAGATCGCCCTGTTGGGGCGTTTCAGGATTCACCGGAAGACATCGCCGATCCGCCGCGCCGCGCCGCAGCCGCAGCCGCAGCCGCAGCCGCAGCCGCAGCCGCAGTCGCAGCCGCAGTCGCAGTCGCAGTCGCAGTCGCAAAATAGCCCGATTGCATCTCTGACCGGAGGCCAACATGACGATCAATCACGTTCACCTTGCCGCGACGGATGTCGCCAAGACCCAGGCCTTCTACGAGGACTATTTCGACTTTCAGGTGAAGCACCAGCACGGAAACGGCGTGTTCTTGCAGGATGCCAGCGGGTTTCTGATTGCCTTGGATCCCATGGAGGGGCCAGCAGAATATCCGCCCTGGTTCCACTTGGGGTTCTGTCTCGACGCTGCTGAAGAGGTTCACGCCTTGCACAGAAGGGTGATCGACGGAAACGCCAAGATCGTTCGGAAGCTTCTCGCAGAGCCCAACGAATTCGCCTCGTTCTATCTTGCCGACCCAGACGGCTGTCGCATCGAAGTGAGTTGGCACGCGGAGTAAACGCTCGGATCGTTGGGGACGAGGTCTCGGACACGGCGCTGTACGGGCTGCAGCTCCGCGATTGGCACTGGAGGGTATGAAGCCACATCGAGCGGCGAGTCATGTGCCGACCTGGCCTTGGCGGTTCGGAAGCGAAGATAATCTGTGGATGGCCAGCAGCCGGCTGGAGGGATCCAAGATGACGCGACGTAGGCTTGCCTTTGTGCTCCTGGCGCTGATGACGGGCTGGATTCCGCAAGCACAACCGGCCGACGGCCCCGAGGCCAAGCCGGCGCCGAAGCCCGAAAGCACCACGGTCACCGTGGTCCAGCCGAGCGAGTTGGCCGTCCCGCGCGTGCGGCCACCCTGTGCTCCCGGGAAGTGCCTGTTTCCAGGTCAGCAGGTGACGGTGATCGCGACGAAGAGCGCGATCAGCCTCGCGCTGGTCGAAGTGAAGGAGGAGTTCGAGGCGGCCACCGGGGCGCGCCTTGAGATCGTTCGCGCACCGGGTGTCGAGCACTTCCCGACCATCATCTCCGACATGACCAACCGCGTCGGCAAGTACGACGCCTCGATCGCGGGCGGCTGGTGGCTCGGCGACATGGTGGCCGGCGGGCACTTGCTGCCTTACGACAAGTTCTACGACGATCCGCGCTTTCCGAAGTGGAACGTCGACGATGTGCTGCCCGGCCCGCGCGGCCTGCTGTCCTACGGCGGCAAGAAGTACATGGTGGCCTACGATCACGACGGCCAGGTGATGTACTACCGTCGCGATCTTCTGGACGACCCGCGGCACCAGGTGGCGTTCAGGCAGAAATACGGCTACGCACTCGCGGTGCCGCAGACTTGGGCGCAGCTTCGCGATGCCATCGAATACTTCAACGGGCAAGACCTGAACGGCGACGGCATTCCTGATCACGGCATCGTGCTGGCCCTCAAGCCGGGCAGCCAGGGCATGTTCAACTACATGTCGCTGTCGGCCTCGTTCGTGATCGGTCCCAGCAATACACGCCTGTACTGGTTCGATCCGCAGACGATGCAGCCCTTGATCGAAAGCCCCGGCCATCTGCGCGCACTCGAAACGTTCGTCGACCTGGTGAAGTTCGGCCCGCGCGAGATGCTGACCTGGGACCACGGCCGCGGCTGGGATCATTTCCTGGCCGGGCGCGCGGCATTCGCGCTGACCTGGGGAGACCTGGGCGCGCTGGCGCAGCAGCCGGGCAGCCGCGTGAAAGGCAAGACCGGTGCCGCACCGATGCCCGGGACCCACGAGTACTACGACATCGCGCTGGCGAAGTGGGTCAAGACCGAAGGCGTCAACCGGGTCGGCAACACGACCGGTGCCTCCTGGGCCGGCGTGATCTCCAAGTATTCGAAGGTGCCTGAAGCCACGTACTACTTGCTGGCCCTGCTGGCCAGCAAGGAAAAGTCGCTGGTGTACGCAGCGCGCGGCTCGGACGGCATCGATCCGGGGCGCAAGTTCCACTTCCTGCCGCCAGAAGGGACGGGAGCCGTCGAGCCGTATCTCGCCGCGGGTTGGGACGAAGCTGACGTGCGCGACTACCTGAGTGCGTTTCAGCGCAGCTTCAGCGACAAGCAGCAGTTTCCCTACCTGCGCATTCCGGGCACCTACAGCTACTGGCTCGCGCTCGACCTGCACCTGGTGGAGGCGGCCAGCGGGCAACTGAGTCCGGCCGCGGCGCTCAGGGCCATCGCCGTCGATTTCGAAGAGATCACGATCCGTCTCGGACGCGAGCGGCAGCGCGAGGCCTACCGAACTTCGCTCGGATTCTGAACCCACGCATGCGCCGCCGTGTGTCGTTCAATGCCACGCCGCCGGGGATCGGCACCAAGCTCACCGTCGGTTTCGGAGTCCTCGCCGGCCTGACCTTGCTGGTCGTGGCACTGTCCTTCGTGGCCGGCCGCGACGCGACGCGCGACATCGAGGTGAGCGAGGCGGTGCGCGCGCCGGCTTCCCGCGCTTCGGCGCAGGCGCAGGAAGCGCTGCTGCGCATGCAGCTGCATTTGCGCGGCTACCTGGTGCTCTCCGATGCAGACGACATCGAGCAGTACCACGGGGCGCGCCAGGCGTTCGAGAAGTCGCTGGCATCGTTGCAGCGCTTGGCCCGCGGCTGGGAGGAAGAGGACCAACACCGGGTGCACGCGCTGACCGAAGGCTACGAACGCTGGAAGCGCTTGCCGCTTCAGCTCTTCGAGCTCCATGAAGACACGCTGCGCAACCGACCGGCGCTGCGTTTGTCGCGCGTCGACGTGCAAGCGCAGCGCGTGCGCGTGCTGGCCGAAACCGAGGCGATGATCGGGCTGCAGAAGGCCCGTGGCGCCGACGAGGTGCATCGCGAAACACTGGCGGCGATGTTCGCCTTCCAGAGTTCGTTCGACGCGCTGGCGACCAACGTGATGGCGTTCGGTGCCTCGGGGGAGAGCAATTTCAAGCTGACCTACAGCCCGCAGCTCGTGTCCAATGCCGCCCTCTGGGACGCGTTGAACGCACGGCGCCCATGGCTGATGCCACAGCAGCGCGCGCATCTCGACCGCATTGCCGCAGCGCGCGTCGAGCTCACCGAGTTGGCCTTGCAGGTGCGTGCGATCCTGGATGGCGAGCGTGCCTATGAGGACCTGTACCTCTATCGCACGGAGGTGGTGCCCAAGGCACGCGCACTGGTCGACCTGCTGCAACAGGTCACGGCGCGGCAGCAGGCGCAACTGGAGATCGACCTGGCGCGCGCCAAGGACAGCCTCGCGCGCTCCCGCACCCAGACCGTGGCCGGCGGCCTGCTGGCGCTTGCACTGGGCGTGGCGATGGCGTTCCTGCTTCGGCGCAGCATCGTCGGGCCAGTGCAGCGGCTGACCAGCGTCGCCGGACAGATCGCAGCCGGCGACCTCAAGGCCCGGGCACGTGCCGAAGCGCGTGACGAAATCGGCATGCTCGCGGCGAGCTTCAACACGATGACCGCACGCCTGGGAGACACCATCACCAACCTCGAAGCGGCGAAGAACGCGGCCGAAACCGCCAACCGCGCGAAGAGCAGTTTTCTGGCCAACATGAGCCACGAACTCCGCACGCCGCTGAACGCGATCCTCGGCTATGCCCAGATCCTGCGCCGCGCAGACGGCCTGAGCGCGCGCGACGCCGCCGGCGTCGTGACGGTCCAGCGCAGCGGAGAACATCTGCTGCTGCTGATCGACGACATGCTCGATCTGGCGCGCATCGAGGCGGGCAAGGTCGAGCTGTACGCCGACAACATGGATCTCGGTGGCCTGCTGCGCATCGTCACCGACATCATCCGCATCGAGGCCCAACGCAAGGGGCTGGATTTCGGCTACGAGACGGTGGGCAGCCTGCCGCGCGTGGTGCGCGCCGACGAAAAGCGCCTGCGGCAAGTGCTGCTGAACCTGCTGAACAACGCCGTGAAGTTCACCCAGCTGGGCAAGGTGGACATGCGCGTGACGATGCTCGGTGCCAACCAGGGGCACGCGCGTCTGCGCTTCGAAGTCGAGGACACCGGCATCGGCATCGCCGCCGAACACCTCGAGCGCATCTTCCGGCCGTTCGAGCAGGCGGCCGAGGTGCAGCGGCGCTTCGGCGGCACCGGCCTGGGTCTCGCGATCAGCCGACAACTGGTCATGCTGATGGGCAGCGACATCCGCATCGACAGCCGCGTCGGCGTCGGCAGCCGGTTCTGGTTCGAAGTCGACCTGCCTCTCGCGGCGAGTGGGCATCTTGCGCAGGTGTCGGCGATCGAGTGCATCACCGGCTACGAAGGCCCGCGGCGCAAGGTGCTGGTGGTCGACGACATCGATGCCAATCGTGCACCCGTCATGGAGTTCCTCGGGCGCCTCGGCTTCGAGATGCTGGAGGCCGACAACGGCGACGCGGCCGTGCGTTGCGTGCAGGCGGTGATGCCGGATCTCGTGTTGATGGACAGCGTGATGCCGGTGATGAGCGGGATGGAGGCCATCCGCCGGCTGCGCCGCATCGAGCGCTTTCGAGATCTTCCGATCATCGTTCTGTCGGCCAACGCATCCGGCGCCGATCAGAAGGAAAGTCTGGCCGCCGGGGCCAACGCCTTCCTGCCGAAGCCGATCGACTTCGAGCGCTTGCTGCCCCAGATCGCCGCCCTGCTCGGCCTGACGTGGACGCTGCGCAGCGCGGCGGCCGCCGAGAGTGCGGAGGCGGATGCCGCGGCGCCGCTGGTGGCGCCGCCGCCCGACGAGATGGAGGTGCTGCTGCGCCTGGCTCGAATCGGCAACATGCGCAGCATCCGCGACCACGCCGAGCATCTGGCGGCGCTGGATGTTCGCCATCGGCCGCTGGCGGTGCGCCTGACCAGGCTGACCGAGGGTTTTGAATCCGTGGCCATCGTCGAACTGTTGAAGGGCCTGCAAGAAGGCACGCGGCGCTGAGCACCGGCCGGTTCAGCCGGCCGCGGTGTACGCCGTCTTCACGGTCGTGTAGAACTCGCGCGCATAGCTGCCCTGCTCGCGCGGGCCGTAGCTCGACCCCTTGCTGCCGCCGAACGGCACGTGGTAGTCGACCCCCGCGGTCGGCAGGTTGACCATCACCATGCCGGCCTGCGCGTGCTGCTTGAAGTGCGTCGCGTACTTCAGCGAGGTCGTGCAGATGCCCGACGACAGCCCGAACTCGGTGTCGTTGGCCAGGCTCAGGGCCTCGTCGTAGTTCTTGGCGCGCACCACGCTGGCGACCGGGCCGAACACCTCCTCGCGGTTGATGCGCATCGCGTTGCTCGTCTCGGTGATCAGCGCGGGGCGTTGGTAGAAGCCGGCCGTCGCGCGCTCCAGCGGTTCGCCGCCGAAGGCCAGTTTTCCGCCCTCGGCTCGCGCGATGTCGATGTACTTCAGGTTGCCCGCGAGCTGGCGCTGGTCGACCACCGGGCCGATGTCGGTGCCGGCCTTCAGCGCATGGTCGATCGTCAAGCCCGAGAGCTTCTCGATCACCGCGGCGACGAAGCGGTCGTGGATGCCCTCGGTCACGACGATGCGGCTCGACGCGGTGCAGCGCTGGCCGGTCGAGAAGTACGCGCTTTGCACCGCGGCATTGACCGCCACGCCGAGGTCGGCGTCGTCGAGCACGACCAGCGGGTTCTTGCCGCCCATCTCGGCCTGCACCTTGGCGCCTCGCCCGGCACAAGCGGCGATGATGCGCCGGCCGGTCGCAACCGAGCCGGTGAAGCTGACGCCACCGACCTGCGGCGACTTCACCAGCGCGTCGCCGACGACCGAGCCCGGCCCCATCACGAGGTTGAACACGCCCTGGGGCACGCCGCGGCGTTGCAGGATGTCGGCCAGCACCCAGCCGCAGCCAGGCACCAGCTCGGCCGGCTTGAAGACGACGCAGTTGCCGTAGGCGAGCGCGGGCGCGATCTTCCACGCGGGGATCGCGATGGGGAAGTTCCAGGGGGCGATCAGCCCGATCACGCCGACGGGCTGGCGGAAGATCTCGACGCCGACCCCCGGCCTCACCGACGGGATCACCTCGCCGCCGCAGCGCAGGGCCTCGCCGGCGAAGAACTTGAAGATCATCGCCGCGCGCACGGTCTCGCCGATGCCTTCGGGCAGGGTCTTGCCTTCTTCGCGCGACAGCAGCCGGCCGATCTCGTCCTTGCGCGCCAGGATCTCGCTGCCCACCGCATCGAGCAGGTCGAAGCGCTGCTGCGGCGTGCTGCGGCTCCAGGCCGGGAAAGACGCGTGGGCCGCGGCGATCGCGGCCTCGGCCTGGCGCGCATCGGCCTGCGCGTACAGGCCGATCACGTCGCTGGTGTCGGACGGGTTGATGTTGGGCTGCTCACCCGCCCCGGCGACCCATTCGCCATTGATCAGGTTGTGAAAATTCGTCATCGTCATTCGCTCCAGTGAAGCACCATCGGATCGAGCCGTCAGTGCCTCACAGCCTATCACCCCGCCCTCCTGCGGCGACCGCGAAGTTCTTTACGTCTGCTCACTTCAAGGCTCGTCAACAAGTACCCCGGCTGTGTCGTTGTCTGCTGCATCGGGCGAACGCCTTCGCCCGCCCCACGCCCTCGGACGAAAGCACGATGAAGCGCCGAACCCTCATCGCCGGCAGCGGACTCGGCCTGCTCTCGCCCGCCTTTCTGGCCGGATGTGCCTCGGCGCCCGACGCCGGTCCGGCCGCCGCAGACGGACTGCAGCCGGTCGACGTCGCGCTGCTGAACCGCGTCACCTGGGGCATCGACAGCACGGCGATCGACGCCTGGAAACAGCTGGCGCGGCGCGACTATCTGCAGGCGCAGCTGCACCCGGCTGCGAAGCCGCTCCTGCCGGCGGGTGTCCGGACGCAGATCGAGGCGCTGAGCCTGCGGCAGAAGCCGATGCAGGCCTGGGTCGTCGAGATGGAGCAGCGCCGCCGCGAAGCGCAAGCCATCGCGGACGACGACGCCAAGAAGGCAGCGCAGCAGGCCTATCAGCAGGACATGAACCGCCTGGCGCGCGACGCGTCGACGCAGATGCTGCTGAATGCGCTGTATTCACCGAACCAGTTGCAGGAGCAACTGACCTGGTTCTGGTTCAACCACTTCAACGTGCATCAGTACAAGAGC
>Ga0307508_10003742_pt1 | contig 15206 bp, 14 predicted proteins | sample 9_EM_MG_FD_203089 | JGI IMG/M metagenome (GOLD analysis project Ga0307508, IMG submission 203089) | Populus trichocarpa ectomycorrhiza microbial communities from riparian zone in the Pacific Northwest, United States - 9_EM | ecosystem: Host-associated > Plants > Roots > Unclassified | place... | reverse complement strand
GCGCCGAGCACCGGCGAGGTGCGTGTGTTCGGGCAGCCGCTGGCCGATGCCATCAACGCGCGCGCCGGCTACATGTTCCAGGCCGAGAGCCTGATGCCATGGCGCACCGCACGACAGAACGTGATGGCGGGGCTCGAGTTTCGTGGCGTCGTCGATGCGCGCGCGCAAGCCGACGAGTGGCTCAAGCGTGTCGGTCTCGGCGGCTTCGGTGACCGCTATCCGCACCAGCTCTCGGGCGGCATGCGCAAGCGCGTGAGTCTCGCGCAGACCCTGGTGCTCGATCCCGACATCATCCTGATGGACGAGCCGTTCTCGGCGCTCGACATCCAGACCCGTCAGCTGATGGAGAACGAAGTGCTCGAGCTCTGGGCTGGCGCCGGCGACGCGCGCCGGGCCGCCCCAAGCAAGTCGCCGGCCCCCGCGGGGGGCTGGCGCGACGCGCCTGGGGGTCGTCAATCTCGGAAAGCCGTGCTGTTCATCACCCACGATCTCGACGAGGCGATCGCGATGAGCGACCGCGTCGTGTGCCTCTCCGCCGGGCCGGGTTCGCACCCCATCGGTGAATTCGCGATCGACCTGCCGCGCCCGCGCGATGTGGCCGAGGTGCGCGCGACCGGGCGCTTTGTCGAGCTGCACCAGGCGATCTGGGGTGTGCTGCGCGAAGAGGTGTTGAAGGGCTACCAACAACAGCTCGCAGCATGACGAACATTTGGCGCACCATCAAACCGAGCACGAGGAACCTGCGCGTCTGGCAGGTCGGACTGCTCGTGTTCATCTTCGTGCTCTGGCACGTGGCCACGAAGCCCGGCTTGGTTCCACCGATCGTGTTCGAGAACGATCAGCAGGCCGCGTTCTTCTTCGGCGAGCCGCTGAAGATCTTCAGCCGCATCTGGGCCTGGTTCGTCACGAACGCCGACATCTACCAGCACCTCTGGGTCACGCTGCTCGAGACCGTGCTCGCGTTCGGCATCGGCACGGTGCTGGGCCTGGCGTGCGGGCTGTGGCTCGCGCTGAGCCCGCTCGCCGCAGCAATCGCTGATCCGTACATCAAGGCCGCGAACAGCATGCCGCGCGTGATCCTGGCGCCGATTTTCGCGGTGTGGTTCGGGTTGGGCATCGCGAGCAAGGTCGCGCTCGGCGTCACGCTGGTGTTCTTCATCGTGTTCTTCAACGTCTACCAGGGCGTGAAGGAAGTCAGCCCGGTGGTGCTCGCGAATGCGCGCATGCTGGGGGCGTCGCAGCGCCAGCTGCTGCGCCACGTCTACCTGCCGTCGGCGACGAGCTGGGTGTTCAGCTCGCTGCACACCAGCGTCGGCCTGGCGTTCGTCGGCGCGGTGGTGGGCGAGTACCTCGGCTCGTCGCGCGGCGTCGGCTACCTGATCCTGCAGGCCGAGGGCGCGTTCGACATCAACACCGTGATGGCCGGCATCCTCGTGCTCACCGTGTTCGCACTGATGCTGGATGGCGCGGTCGGCAAGATCGAGCTGCGGCTGATGAAGTGGCAGCCGCGCACCGCGGAGTCCGAGCGGCTGTAGGCCGCCGTCCTCGCTATGCTGCGGGCTGCAACTCAGGAGCCCGTGCATGCTGCGCCCGAACATCGACATCGAAGGATTCCACACGCGCCAGGTCGGTACGCTGCCGGACCGCTACGGCGTGCGCGTCACCGAGCTGAGCGAGGGCCGCATGGCCATGCAGCTCGAGATCCAGTCCTGGATGATGGCGCCCAACGGGTTTCTGCACGCCGCCAGCGTGATCCTGCTCGCCGACACCTGCGCGGGCTACGCGACCATCGCGCATCTGCCCGAGGGCGCGAAGGGCTTCACGACGATCGAGCTGAAGAGCAACTTTCTCGGCACCGCGAAGCAAGGCCTGATGCGCACCGATGCGGTGGCCGAGCACCTGGGCCGCACCACGCAAGTCTGGTCGGCCACGGTGTTCAATGCCGAGGGCCTCAGGATGGCCTTGTTTCGCTGCACGCAGATGATTCTGTGGTGAACGTGACATGCGGGGTCGAAAAAAAAGCCCACCTGCGCGAGCAGGTGGGCTTTGAAGTCCTTCAGAAAAGGACGTCGTTGGGACTGGTGTTGGTTCTGGACCCTGTTCGGTGTGATGTTCTTGGCCGGGCCTGTGGAACCGTGCTTCGCGGCCTCTGATCGAGGCCCCGTGTGACAGCAACGAGCCGACTCTAGGGGTGCATCCTAGCGCTCACCATCCCCAATATGAGGGAGGCCGGCCCAGCGTTGCAATGCGTCACACAGTCCGGTACTCCGTCACGTTGTGCGGGCGCATTCACGCAGCACGCGACAATGCAGTATGACCGGCACCTCTTCTCATCGCCCTTCCGTGCGGCCGCTGAACGACCGCGAGCTCGACGAGCTGCAGGACCTGCTCGACCGCGTGCCTGCGCCGCTCGAGGCGCTCGACGTCAGCATGCTCGACGGTTTTCTGTGCGGCCTGCTGGTGCAGCCGCGCGGCGTGCCGGCAGCGCGCTGGTTGCCGCACGTCACCGACGTCGATGGCCGCGCGCTGCCGCCTCACTTCGACACCTCGCGCCTGCATGAGCTGGTCTGGCGCCGCCACGCCGAACTGAACGACGCGATCGCACGCCGCCAATGGTTCGACCCCTGGGTGTTCGAGTTGAGTGCTGACGATGATGAAGCAGCGCCCGACCGCGGCCTCGTCGATGCGGATGACGACGAAGATGACGATGCCGACGAGCCGGCGATCGATGCGGTCTATCCCTGGGTCGCCGGCTTCGCGACCGCGCTCGAGCTGTTCCCCGAACTGATGGCGCTCGATGCGAAAAAACTGACCGAGCCGCTCGCGCTGGTCTACCGTCATCTCGCGCCCGATGATCTCGAAGACGCCGATGATCTGCTGGCCGAGATCGAGTCGCTGGAGCCTCCGGCCGACCTCAGCGCCGCGGTCGAGGAACTGGTGCGCGCGACCTTGCTGCTCGCCGATGTGGCGCGACCGCTCGCGACTCCGGCGCCGCGCGGGCCGGTGCGGCGGCGCGGGCCGTCAAATCGCTGACGGATCGACGTCCACCGCCCAGCGCAGAATGCGCTCGTCGGTTTTCAGGATGCGCTCGCCCTTGGTCGAGCGGCGCTTGCGCATCTCGTGCAACGCCGGCAGCCAGACACCCAGGAAGCGCTGCAGCGCGACGCGCGAGGCCGATTCGATCAGCATCTGCATGCGCTCGACGTTCGCGACGCGTGCGACGCCCAGGGGTACCGGCGGATAGACCGTCACCTGATCGGCGCCGGGCAGCGTCTGCGCCAGCTCGGCCGCCGCCTGCAGGAACGCACGCGCCGCCTCCGGCGTGCGGGCATCGGCGCGCAGGATCGCGAGGTGCGAGTAGGGCGGCAGGCCGGCCATTTCGCGCTCCTTCAGCTGGCTGCCTGCGAACGCCTCGAAGTCGTGCAGGCGCAGCGCGCCATAGAGCGCGTGCTGCGGATGCCAGGTCTGCACCCACATCTCGCTACGCGCGGCCTGCGCCGCGTCGCGGCCGGCGCGGCCGCCGGCCTGCATCAGCAGCGCGAACAAGCGCTCGGGCGCGCGAAAGTCGCTGCTGAACAGCGAGCTGTCGGGGTTCACCGCGGCGACCAGCGTGATGCGTCGGAAGTCGTGGCCCTTGGTGACCATCTGCGTGCCGACGAGCACGTCGACATCGCCCGCATGCACCGCGCCGAGCTGGGCTTCGAGCGCACCCTTGAGCCGCGTGCTGTCGGCATCGATGCGGGCGATGCGGGCTGGCTGGTCGTCCGGCGTGCGCAGCAAGGCCGCGAGCTGCTCCTCGAGCCGCTCGGTGCCGCGGCCGACCGGGGCGATGTCGAGATTGCCGCAGTCGGGACAGGCGCGCGGCACCCGTTCGGTGAACCCGCAGTGGTGGCAGCGCAGCGTGCGGTCGAGCTTGTGGAACACGCGCCAGGCGCTGCAGTTCGGGCAGCCGCTCTTCCAGCCGCAGTCGGCGCAATGCAGCACCGGCGCGTAGCCGCGGCGGTTCAGGAACACCAGGCTTTGTTCGCCGCGCGCGATGCGCTGCTGCAGCGCGTCGACGAGCGGCGGCGACAGTGCCGTGTTGGCGCCGCGCTGCTTGGGCTGCTGGTTCATGTCGACCAGCCGCACCTTGGGCAACGCGCCGCCGCCGATGCGGGCCGGCAGCGCGAGGCGCTGGTAGCGGCCTTCGTTCGCGCGCTGCCAGGTTTCGAGCGACGGCGTCGCCGAACCGAGCACGACGACCGCGCGCTCGAGACGGCCACGGTACACGGCGAGATCGCGCGCCGAGTAGCGCGCGCCGTCCTGCTGCTTGTACGACGGGTCGTGCTCTTCATCGACGACGATCAGCCCGAGCCGCGGCATCGACGCGAACACCGCCAGCCGCGTGCCCAGCACCAGGTCGGCCACCCCGAGGTGCGCGGCGAGCCAGCTGCGCAGGCGCTGCGCCGGCGTCAGCGCACTGTGCAGCGAAACAATGTGGCGACCTTTGAACCGTTCGGCGAAGCGCGCCTCGAGCTGCGGCGTGAGATTGATCTCGGGCACCAGCACCAGCGCCTGCCGGCCGGCGGCGAGCGCCTGCGCGGCGGCGCCGAGGTAGACCTCGGTCTTGCCGCTGCCGGTCACGCCGTGCAGCAGCAGCGGTGCCGGCGCGCTGCCTGTGGCCGCTGCGGCGACCAGCGCTTCGATCTGCGCGAGCGCGTCGGTTTGCGCATCGGTCAGGGCGGGCGCAGCCGTGGCCGCGGTCACGGCGGATGGGGCCTCCAAGGCCTTGTGCAGCTTCTTGATCCGGTTCGCGAGCTGGGTGTTGTCGAGCTTGCGCAATTCGGGCGGCAACACCGACAGCGCGATCTCGCCGGTGCTGCGCTGGTAGTAGGCCGCCGTGAAGTCGACCAGCGCGCGCCACGCCGTACCCAGCGGCGGCAGCGCGTCCAGGGCCTGCGAGACCGGGCGCAGCGCCACGTCCGGCGCGATCTCGGCGCCGCCATCCCACACGATGCCTGGCACATCGCGCTTGCCGAGAGGAACATTCACCAAGGTTCCTGGCAACAGCGTGCGCTCACTTGAATAGTCGAGCGGGGCCGACAGACCGGTGTGCTGAGGCGTGTCCACGGCGACCTTCACGATCGCCGAATCAGACACCTGAACGCTTTCGAGAGTTATGGTGCACAACTAAAATCTGCTTCACTTCATCAGCCTAAGTCGATGATTCATAACGCTTTCGATATTTTTCCACCTCGCCTGTGGATAACTTTGTGGGCAACCCCTTCCGGATAGGCCGCAAACGCTGGCTGCGCCTCGCATCGGACAGGATTGCCCACTTTCGCGGCAATCCACGACCTTCAATGAAATCAAGGACTTAGCACGGATTGGTGGGAATAAAATGCTGCACTGCAGCGTTTCCGACACGCTGTAAAGCTCATGCCCGATTTTGGGGATAAGTCAAGCCCTGAGTGCTCACTTATCTGCCACCGAACGATACGCAATAGTCGTATCGGATCGGCCTCACCCGGTGCTGCGCATCCGGCGCGAGACCTGGTGCACCGTGTCCACCAGCACCGCGACATGGTCCGGCGGCGTGTGCTGGCTGATGCCGTGGCCGAGGTTGAAGATGTGCGCACCCGGCGGGCCGAAACTCTCCAGCGTTCGCGTCACTTCGGTGCGGATCTGCTCGGGATCGGCGAACAGCACATTCGGATCGATGTTGCCCTGCAAGGCCACGCGATCGCCGATGCGGGCGCGTGCCTGACCGAGGTTCACCGTCCAGTCGAGCCCGACCACGTCGGGGCCGCTGGCCGCGATCTCGTCCAGCCACAGGCCGCCGCCTTTCGTGAACACGACGTGTGGAATGCGCTGGCCACCATGCTCGCGCTTGAGCTGCGCCAGCACGCGCTGCGTGTAGGCCAAGCTGAAGGCCTGGAACGCGCCGTCGGCGAGCACGCCGCCCCAGCTGTCGAAGATCATCACCGCTTGTGCACCGGCCTCGATCTGCGCGTTCAGGTATTGCGCGACCGCGGCGGCGTTCACCTCCAGGATGCGGTGCATCAGGTCGGGCCGGCTGTAGAGCATGGTCTTGACGAGTCGGTAGTCGTCCGAGCCCGCGCCTTCGACCATGTAGCAGGCCAGGGTCCAGGGGCTGCCCGAGAAGCCGATCAGCGGCACGCGACCGTTCAAGGCCTTGCGGATTGCCGTGACTGCGTCGAACACATAGCGCAGCTTGTCCATGTCGGGCACCGCGAGTCTGGCGACCGCGGCTTCGTCGCGCAGCGGGTGCGCGAAGCGCGGCCCCTCGCCTTCGGCAAAGCTCAGGCCCAGGCCCATCGCATCGGGCACGGTCAGGATGTCGCTGAACAGGATCGCGGCATCGAGGGCGTAACGATCGAGCGGCTGCAACGTGACCTCGGTCGCGAAGTCGGGGTTGGTCGCCAGCCCCATGAAGCTGCCGGCCTTCGCGCGCGTGGCGCGGTACTCGGGCAGATAGCGGCCGGCCTGGCGCATCAGCCAGACCGGCGTGTGGTCGGTGGGCTGGCGCAGGCAGGCGCGCAGGAAGCTGTCGTTTTGAAGGGGCGCGAACATCGGCGGATTATCACGCCCATAATTTGGCGACTTCAGCGGAGACGTTCATGCTCGCAGACAGCATCCTGTCCACCATCGGCAACACGCCGCACATTCGCATCAACCGGCTGTTCGGTGCCGCGCACCAGGTCTGGATCAAGAGCGAGCGCAGCAACCCCGGCGGCTCGATCAAGGACCGCATCGCGCTGGCGATGGTCGAAGCGGCCGAGGCCTCGGGCGCGTTGAAGCCGGGCGGCACGATCATCGAGCCAACCTCGGGTAACACCGGCGTCGGCCTGGCAATGGTCGCCGCGGTGAAAGGCTACCGGTTGATCCTCGTGATGCCCGACAGCATGAGCATCGAGCGCCGCCGCCTGATGCTGGCGTACGGCGCGCGCTTCGAACTGACCCCGCGCGAGAAGGGCATGAACGGCTCGATCGCACGCGCCACCGAGCTGCTCGCACAGACGCCCGGCGGCTGGATGCCGCAGCAGTTTGAGAACCCGGCCAACATCGATGTGCACCTGCGCACCACCGCGCAGGAGATCGCCGCGGACTTCCCGGAGGGGGTCGACGCGCTGATCACCGGCGTCGGCACCGGCGGCCACATCACCGGCTGTGCCAAGGTGCTGAAGGCGATGTGGCCGAAGCTGCAGGTGTTCGCGGTCGAGCCCAGCGCCTCGCCGGTGATCAGCGGCGGCAAGCCGAGTCCGCACCCGATTCAGGGCATAGGCGCGGGCTTCATCCCGAAGAACCTGCACACCGATCTGCTCGACGGCGTGATCCAGGTCGAGGCCGAGGCCGCGCGCGAGATGGCGCGGCGCGCGGCGCGCGAAGAAGGCATGCTGGTCGGCATCTCGTCCGGTGCGACGCTCGCGGCGATCGCGCAGAAGTTGCCCGAGCTCGCACCGGGTGCGACGGTGCTGGGCTTCAACTACGACACCGGCGAACGCTACCTGTCGATCGAAGGCTTCCTGCCGGCCGAATAAAAAGAGGGTGTCGATGAAACCGCGCATCCTGATCGTCGAGGACGAACCCGGCATCGCCGACACGCTTCAGTACGCGCTGCGCACCGAAGGCTTCGAACCGGCCTGGGTCGCGACCGGCGAAGCGGCGCTCGTGCAGGCGCAAGCGCAGCCGCCCGCGCTCGTGATCCTCGACGTCGGTCTGCCCGACAGCAGCGGGTTCGAGGTGTTCAAGCGGCTGCGCGTACTCAACGCCGAGGTGCCGGTCATCTTCCTGACGGCCCGCAGCGACGAGATCGACCGCGTCGTCGGACTCGAGCTCGGCGCCGACGACTACGTGCCCAAGCCGTTCTCGCCGCGCGAGCTGGTGGCGCGGGTCCGGTCCATCCTGCGGCGCAGCGCCCGCCCGGCCGCCGCCGTGGCCGAGACTGCGCCGGTGACGCCGGTCAGCGTCGACGAGGGCCGGCGCCAGATCCGCTTCTACGGCCGGCCGCTCGAACTCTCGCGCTACGAGTTCGGCCTGCTGAAGACGCTGGCCTCGCGCCCCGGCCATGTGTTCTCGCGCGATGCGCTGCTCGCACGCGTCTGGGACGATGCGACCGAGAGCCTGGACCGCACCGTGGACGCGCACGTGAAGACCTTGCGCGCCAAGATGAAACTGATCGCGCCGCAGCTCGAACCGATCCGCACCCATCGCGGCAGCGGGTATGCGCTGGCCGAAGACCTGCCCGCGCAGCCTTGAGCCCTGAGGTGTCTCCGCAGACGGTCGCGGCCGCGGGCCGAGCGCCGGGCCGCCCCAAGCCGGCCCGCACCCCCTCGGGGGGTCGGTTGATGAACCCATCGACTGGGGGGCTCCATTGACGAAGCGCACCCGCATCTTCATCGGCATCCTGCTCGCCTACGCGCTCGGCGTCGGCGCGCTGATGTACCGGCAGCTCGCCGACATCGATCCGCGCTACCGCGAGTCGGCCGAGGAGTCGATGGTCGAGACTGCGCACCTGCTCGCCGCGATCGTTGAAAGCCACTCGGCAGACGGGGTGCTGCACACCGAAGCGCTGCAGCCGGTGTTCGACGCGCTCTATGCGAAGCGCTTCAGCGCCGACATCTACGGGGTCGAGAAGAGCCGCGTCGAGCTGCGCCTCACGGTGCTCGATCGCGCCGGCCGCGTCGTCTTCGATTCGCTCGGCAGCAAGGTCGGCCAGGACCATTCGCAATGGCGTGACGTGCACCTGGCGCTGCAGGGCCAGTACGGCGCGCGCGCCACGCCCGATGTGCCGGGCGACCCGAAGTCGCAGGTGATGTTCGTCGCCGCGCCGGTGCGGGTCGACGACCAGATCATCGGCGCCGTGAGCGTCGGCAAGCCGGTGCAGAGCTTCGGCCAGTTCATCGACGCGGCGCGGCGCAAGACCTTGCTGGTCGGCGCGACCTCGGTGGTCGCGGTGCTGCTGCTGGTGGTGATCCTGTCGGTGTGGCTGGTGCGGCCGTTCGGCGTGATCGCCGACTACTTGCGCTATGTGCGCGCGCAGCGCTCGTTCAGCCTGCCGCGCCTGGGCCGGCGTGCGCTCGGCGCGATCGGCGCGGCCTACGACGAGATGCGCGACGCACTCGCCGGCCGCAACTACGTCGCCGACTACGTGCAGACGCTGACGCACGAGGTCAAGAGCCCGCTGTCGGCGATCCGCGGCGCGGCCGAGCTGCTGCAGGAGAACATGCCCGAGGCGGACCGCGCGCGCTTCATCGGCAACATCGTGCGCGAGACGCAGCGCATCCAGGAGCTGGTGGACCGGATGATGGAGCTGACCTCGCTCGAATCGCGCCGCGCGCTCGACCGGACCGAGCTGGTCGATCTGCGCGCGCTCGCGGCCGAGGTCGTGTCGAGCGCGCAGTCCAGCGGCGCGGCGCGCGGCGTGCGCGTCGAGCTGCGCGCCGGCGATGCGGCAAGCGTCGAGGGCGACGCCTTCCTGCTGCGCCGCGCGCTCGCGAACCTGGTCGACAACGCGATCGATTTCTCGCCGCGCGGCGGCGTCGTCACGCTCGCGCTGCAGCGGCGTGGCCGTGGTGTCGTCGACGCGACCGTGCAGGACCAGGGGCCGGGCATCCCCGAGTACGCCGGGGACAAGGTGTTCGAGAAGTTCTATTCGCTCGCGCGCCCGAACTCCAACAAGAAGAGCACCGGGCTCGGGCTGTCGTTCGTGAAGGAGATCGCCGAGCTGCACCACGGCCGCGTCTCGCTGAAGAACGCCGACGCGGGCGGTGCGCTCGCGATGCTGTCGCTGCCGCTCGCCGGCGAGCGGCATGCGGTGCTGCGGCCCGCGGGCTGATCAGACGACGACTTCACGCAGGCTTCGAACTCGCTTCGCACGACAGACCGATGCTGTGGCCCGCGCTGCAGCTTCCGATGCGGCGAGTCAGGAGTCCTCACGATGCGCCAGCTCTGCCCCTTGCGTCCGCTCACCGAAGCCGGCCGCGTCCTGCTCTGCATCGCCGCGTCGCTGTTCGCCGCGCTGCTGCTGGTGGCGTGGACCGCGGTGCCGGCGGACGAGGCCGACGCCGCGCGCCCGCTCACCAGCGCTGCGGCGGCGCGCTGAGCTCGGGCAGCTCGCGCGCGGCGAGCCAGGCGCGCACCAGCGGCGCCGGGTCGCGCAGCTGCGCGGCCTGCCACACCAGCTCGGGCGGTGCGACGCGCGTGCCGGGTGCGCTGTCACGCAGCTCGGCCGCGAGCTCGGCGACGAAACGCGCGACCTTGCTCGCGCGCACCGGCTGGTTCGTGCTCGCCACCATCATGCGCATCTGCGCGAGCAGGCCGTCGGCCAGGCGCTGCAGCCACTGCGCGGCGCGCGCGCTCGACGGTGGCTGGGCCGAGCGCACGAACACGAGCTGCTCGAAGCCGAGCGCGCTGACCGCGTGTTCGTCGAGGTTCGCCAGGCCCGCCTTCAGTGCCGCCGGCAGCGCGGCGGGCGCGTGCGGCAGCACGACCACGAGGGCGCGCACGCCGCGCCGCCGCAGCCAGCCGGCGAGCGGGGCCAGTGCATCGGGTGCCGGCCGCAGGAATGCGAGCTCGCGGCCATTGGCATGGCGCTTGCGATCGAACACGATCAGCGCGGTGTCGGCGATCGGTGCCTCGTCGGGCGCGGGCGGCGTGTCGAAGCCGTCGTCGTCGACGACGACAGGCTCGAGCCCGCGCATCGCGCTGCCGAGCGCACGCGTCGCGAGCACGCGCACCGGCGCGAAGTGACGGCCGGCGAGCATCGCCTCGAGGACCGCCGAACCGAGCGCGCCGCCGGCGCCGGCGACGAGTGCGGTCGGGATCGTGTGTCGGTCGGTCGACACGGGCGTGCGGCCCGCCCGCAGTGCATGGGTCAGCAGCGTCATGCACGGACTGTAACGAGGGCGTCGCGGGCGCCCCGCCATTGAATCCGCGGCGCGCGGCCCCACGTCGGCGTCGCGGGGTAGCATTGCCCGCCACATTCGGAGGACACCCCATGACTCTCACGCTCTCTCTGGCGCGCCTGCGCGTTGCCGGCCTCGCATTGCTCGCGGCGCTCGCGCTGTCGGGCTGCGGGTACAACAACTTCCAGACGCTGGACGAGCAGGTCAAGGCGAACTGGTCCGAGGTGCTGAACCAGTACCAGCGGCGCTCCGATCTGATCCCGAACATCGTCGCCACCGTCAAAGGCGAGGCCAGCTTCGAGCAGGACACGCTGACCAAGGTGATCGAGGCGCGCTCCAAGGCCACCAGCATCCAGGCCACGCCGGAGCTCGTCAACGACCCGGCCGCGTTCGAGAAATTCCAGGCCGCGCAGGGCCAGCTGACGAGCGCGCTGAGCCGTCTGATGGTGGTCGCCGAGCAGTACCCGCAGCTCAAGGCCAACCAGGCGTTCCAGGACTTGCGCATCACGCTCGAGGGCACCGAGAACCGCATCACTGTGGCCCGCAACAAGTACATCCAGACGGTGGCCGACTACAACGTGCTGACGCGCAGCTTTCCGAGCAACCTGACCGCGATGGTGTTCGGCTACAAGACCAAGCCCAGCTTCACGGTGCAGAACGAAGCGCAGATCTCGGTGCCGCCGCCGGTGAGCTTCGACAAGCCCGCGTCTGCGGCCAAGTGACCCGGCGCCGATGATGGGCCGTCTGCTGGCGTTGTTCGTCGCGGCCTGCGCGCTGCTGTGCGTGGGCGTCGCGCAGGCGCAGGCGGTATTGCCGGTGCCGCCGCTGTCGGGGCGCGTGGTCGACCAGACCGGCACGCTGACGCCGGCGCAGGCCAGCGCGCTGACCGCCAAGCTCGCCGCGATCGAGACCCAGCGCGGCGCCCAGGTCGTCGTGCTGATGGTGCCGACGACCCAGCCCGAAGACATCGCGAGCTACGGCTTTCGCGTCGCGGACACGTGGAAGGTCGGCCGGCGCGATGTCGGCGACGGGCTCGTCATCATCGTCGCGAAGAACGACCGGCGCGTGAACATCGAGGTCGCGCGCACGCTCGAAGGTGCGATCCCCGACGTGCTCGCCGGCCGCATCATCAACGAGCAGATCAAGCCGGCGTTCAAGGCCAACGACTACGCCGGCGGACTGAACGCGGCAATCGACCGCATCGACAAGAGCATCGCCGGCGAAGCGCTGCCGGCGCCGGATGCGAAGAGCGCGCGCGCCAAGCAGCGCGGTTTGGGCTTCGACCTGCAGGACCTTGCGATCTTCCTGTTCGTCGGCGTGCCGATCGCCGGTGCGCTGCTGACCGCGATCTTTGGGCGCAAGCTCGGCGCGCTGCTGACCGGCGGCGCGATCGGCGGCATCGGCTTCTGGCTCACCGCGAGCCTGCTCGTCGCCGCCGGCGCCGGCCTGGTCGCGCTGTTCCTCGTCGGCGTGATGGGCATGGGCAGCGGCCGCCTCGGGCGCAGCGGGCCGATCATCTGGGGTGGCGGCGGGGGATTCGGTGGTGGTGGAGGCGGCGGTGGCGGCTTCAGCTCCGGCGGCGGTGGCAGTTTTGGCGGCGGCGGCGCGTCGGGGAGCTGGTGATGGCGTATTGGCTTGTGCGACTCCTCCAGCATCGGCGACTCGATGAAATGGATGCCGCGCGCTTGCTCGGTGCGGGCGCGCTGCAGCGCATCGAGGCACGCGTCGCCACCAGCGAGTCCAAGCACAGCGGCGAGATCCGCGTTTGCGTCGAGGCCGGGCTGCCGCTGAGCTACCTCCGGCGCGGCGCGACGGTGCGCGAACGCGCGGTGATGATGTTCGGCAAGCTGCGCGTCTGGGACACCGAGCACAACAACGGCGTGCTGATCTACCTGCTGCTCGCCGAGCACGCGATCGAGATCGTCGCCGATCGCGGCGTGGCGCGGCATGTCGATGCCGCGCACTGGCAGCGCATCGCCGAGACGATGGGCGCGGCGTTCAAGGCCGGCCAGTTCGAGGCCGGGCTGAACCAGGCGATCGATGCGGTCGATGCGCTGCTCGCGACGCATTTCGCATTGGCCGCCGATGCGGCGAATCCGAACGAATTGCCCGACGCGCCGCACGTTCGTTAGCAGGGCTCAATTCGGATGCGCGTCGGCGGCCGCGGCCGGCTGGGTGCGCACCGCCCACACGACGCCGGCGACCAGCAGTGCCACGCCGATCAGCGTCTCGAGCTGCGGCACCTGCCCGCGCAGCACGAACGCGTAGCTCAGCGCGGCCAGCGTCTCGAACACGATCAGCTGGCCGGCCAGGGTCGGCGGCAGGCGCTGGCTGGCCTCGTTCCAGCACAGCGTGCCCAGCCACGACGCGAACAAGCCGATCGCGAACATCAGCAGCAGGAAGTCCAGCACGCGCGGGCCGAACGGCATTGCGAATGGGTCGCCGGTGATCGCGGCCCAGACCCAGGTCATCGCGTAGCCAGCGAGCGCCAGCGGCAAGGTCATCAAGCCCTGCGCGGTGGCCCAGCCGCGCGGGCTGCGATCGGGGTGGGCGCGCAGCCATTCGGCATTGCGGATCGGGTACCAGGTCCAGCACGCGACCGCCCCGACGGCGAGCAGCGCGCCGAGCGCGTAGCGCGCCATGTCGGCCTGCGGATCGGCCTTCAGCCGCTCGAGCTCGACATGGTTGACGAGCGCGATGCCCGCAGCGATCAGCAGCAGCGACGGCAGCAGCCGGCGCCACGCCAGCGGGGCCTCGACGCGGGCGCCGGGCGCGGCGGCGCGCAGCTTCGAGGTGATCGCGATCACGACCGGCAGCGTGCCGATGATCATCGTCGGCAGCGGCCCGCCGGCGCGCTGGATCGCGCTCGCGAGGAACAGGTAGTAGACGATGTTGCCGACGAGCGCGAGCTTGAGCGCCTCGAGCCAGTCGGCGCGCGTCAAGGCCTTCAGCTTGTCGCGATCGAACCAGCCCAGCGGCAACGCGATCAGCCCGAACGCGAGGTAGCGGCCGAACGATTGCAGCGTCGCCGGGTACTCCGGCAGCAGCAGCGGGCCGACGAACACCAGCCCCCACATCAGGCCGGCGGCGAGGGCGAACAGGACGCCCGAGAACAGCGGAGCTTTGAAGAACATGCGGCGCGAGTGTCGCTCACGCGCCGCGCGTCGGTCTTGTACCCAGTTGCTGTTGGTAGCGCGCCGGCGTCACGCCGTAACGGTTCGCGAACGCGCGCGTCAGGTGCGCCTGGTCGGCCAGGCCGACGGCCGCGGCGACCTGCGCCGGCGCCTCGGCCGCGGCGAGAAGCCGCTTGGCCTCGAACAGCCGCAGCGCCATCAGCAACTGCTGCGGCGTCGCGTGGTGCGCGCGCTTGAACTGGCGCAGGAAGTGGAACGGGCTCAGGCCCGCGACCGCCGCGAGTTCGTCGAGCGTGACGCGCTGCGCCAGATGCGCGCGCAGGTGCTCGATCACCGGCGCGAAGCGCAGCAGCCCTTCGCTGCGCGCGGGCTGTGCGACGCGCGCGCTCGGCCGCAGCTCGTCGATCAGGTCCAGCAGCAGCCCGTCGAACGCGAGCGGCTCGTGCACGTGCCAGAGCTGGCGCAGCAGGCGGCTGACGCGCCGTGCGCGGGGCGCGTCGTGATCGAGCGCGTCGGCGAACCACCAGCCGCGCTCGCCGGTCAGCTGCTCGAGCGCGGCGGTGTCGAGGTAGAGCATGCGGTAGCGCCAGCCGGCGCTGGTCTCGGCGCGGCCGGTGTGCAGCTCGTCGGGGTTCATCAGCACCAGCGTGTCGGCCGGCGCCAGATGATCGGCACCGCGGTAGCGGAAGCGTTCGACGCCGGAGTCGATCGCGCCGAGACCGAACGCATCGTGCGTGTGCGGCTCGAACGCGTGCCGCACGATGTGGGCGCGGTACAGCTCCACGCCCGGCCGGTGGGCCGGGCGCTTGAACTCCGCCGCGTCGAGCGGGTGGTCGAAATGGTCGGGTACGGCGTGCACGCCGCGATGATGGCACCCGCCGAGGTAAATTCGACAGCTCGCATGCGAGTCGTCGCGTGCACCCGCTTCGGAGAGAACGACATGCGCTATGCACCCACCCGCCTGTACCGGCAGGCGCTGCCCGTGCTGCTGGCCCTGGCGAGCGGCCTGGCCCAGGCCCAGCCGGCGCCGCCCCCGCCACCGGTCAAGAACGTGACCGACACCTACTTCGGCACCGCGGTGCCCGACCCGTACCGCTATTTCGAGGACCTGAAAGACCCCACGGTCGCGGCCTTGATGAAGGCCCAGGCCGACCACACCCGCACG
>Ga0307508_10003740_pt1 | contig 15221 bp, 20 predicted proteins | sample 9_EM_MG_FD_203089 | JGI IMG/M metagenome (GOLD analysis project Ga0307508, IMG submission 203089) | Populus trichocarpa ectomycorrhiza microbial communities from riparian zone in the Pacific Northwest, United States - 9_EM | ecosystem: Host-associated > Plants > Roots > Unclassified | place... | reverse complement strand
CTGGGTTTCACTGTTTTTGTTTCTTTTCTCTGCAACTGTTTGTTGCTATACTGGCGGTTTCGTTTTCTCCTCTCCTGCGTTCCTTTGCATCTTCCGTACGAGGGGAAGTGTCAGAATAATGGGCGTCTGGAGATGACGGACCGGAGATGGCGTCCGGAGATGACGGACCAGAGGCAACATGTCCGGAGATGACAGCAGCCTTAGTCTCCGAGCACCGGTTCAGGAGACAGTCTTCCGTCCTTTCCCCTTGGTGAGTCCCTCAGGCGCGTTGTATATAGAGAGAATGTTCCTCCTTCGACTTTGTATCAATCAACCAATTCACTATCTTCGTCTCTATCGATCCCTATATTCCAACAGGCTGAATGCAGGAACTATCAAGAATTGTTACTCACTGCCGTTGCTGCAGGAAACCTTGATGCGCTTGTTGAAGGCCAAATACTTCACGACTCTGGATATTCGCGGGGCATACAACTTGGTACAAATGGCAGAAGGCGAAGTATGGAAGACGGCATTCCGGACGTGTTATGGGTTATTCGAATTCTTGGTTATGCCATTCGGGTTGACCAACGCGCTGTCCGATTTCCAAGCCCTTATTAATGATGTGCTCCGAGGCTACCTCGACGACTTTTGTACTGCATTTCTTGACGACAACTTTATTTACCACAATACCTTGAAAGAACACAAGGAACAGGTGTATAAGGTGTTGAAAGCATTGTCGGATGCCAGACTTCACCTGAAGCCGGAAAAATGCCATTTTCACAAATAGGAGGTGAAATATCTGGGTTTCATAATCACCACCAATGGAATCCAGATGGACCCAGAGAAGGTATCTTGCGTCCTGGGATGGGAGATCCCGAGGACTGTCACCGATGTCCAATGTTTCCTTGGGTTTGCCAACTTTTACAGAAGATTCATAAAGGATTACTCCAAAGTGGTGACGCTGTTAACCAGAATGACAAAAAAGGAGGGAGGCAAATACGTTCCATTTGTGTGGGGACCAGAGCAGCAAACAGCCTTCGACCTCATCAAAAAAGCGTTCACGTCAGCACCCGTTCTCCATCACTTCGACTACGACCGCAAGATAATAGTCAAAACTGACGCTTCGGACTATGTCTCGGCCGGCCTTGTCTCCCAGTACGACGACGACGGTGTTCTGCATCCGGTGGCCTTTTACTCCAAAAAGAACAGTCCTGCAGAATGCAATTATGAAATCTACGACAAGGAACTCATGGCAATCGTCTGGGCTTTCGAGGAGTGGAGACCCCACTTGGAGGGTTTGTGGCACCTGATCCAGGTTTTGAGCGACCATAAAAACCGGGAATACTTTATGAGTACAAAACTTTTGAACCGTTGACAGGCAAGATGGTCCGAATTTCTTTCCCGTTTTGATTTCAGGATCGTTTATCAACTAGGAAAGGCTGGTGGCAAGCCGGATGCATTGACTCGAAGATCAGGAGATCTCCCTAAGGAGGGGGATGAAAGACTGCTAACCAACCGACATGCCGTTTTAAAACCTCAGAACCTGATCGATCTACTATACACCAGATGGCCGGATGCGCTGAACGTTGTCAATAGCTTGAGCTTGATGGCTAACGATGCGCCCGACACCGGACAGCCGGACACCGGACAGCTGGACGCCGGACAGCCAGATGCTGGATGGATAGCCACTCTACTCACCGAAGCCTACCAAGTGGACCAATTCCTGGGAGGGATACTGGGCCTTCTGCATGACAGCACTAGGCAGTGCAAAGAGATATCACTGGCCGACTGCAAGGAAGAGAGTGGCAGACTTTTGTATCGGGATTGCATCTTTGTACTGGACCACACACCACTTCGACTCTGGCTGCTGCAGGACCACCATGACCCTCCAGCCATGGGACACCCAGGACACACCAAAACACTAGAATTACTCACGAGAAAGTACTACTGGCCATCAATGAGGAAGGATGTCAACCGATTTGTACGAAATTGTCATGTCTGCCGCCGAACGAAGTCCTCCCGACATGCACCGTATGGAGTCTTGAAACCATTGTCGTTACCTGATCGGCCATGGCAACACAAATCCGTTGACTTGGTAACTGGCCTACCCCGGTCCAAGGGCTACGACGCTATCTGTGTGGTGGTGGATTGCCTGACCAAGCAGGGGCACCTCATTCCCTGCACGACAACGATTACAGCTGAAGAACTGGGCACTCTCTTCTGCGACAGGGTGTTCCGCTACCACAGCCTACCAGAGACTATTGTTTCGGACAGACGACCGCAATTCACTTCCCGCTTTTGGAAACACCTATGTTCGTGTCTGAAGATTGACGCACGACTCTCGACCACATTCCACCCACAAACAGAAGGACAGACGGAGCGATTGAACGCAGTGGTGGAGCAGCACCTCCGAGTGTACGTCACGTACCTCCAGGACGATTTGGCAGATTACCTCTTCCTGGCGGAATTTGCAGGCAACAAGCAAGTATCAGACACCACGACCATGTCACCATTCTTTGCCAATTGCGGTTTCCACCCCCGTTATGATTTCGAACTGGACATCCGAGTAGATGCTGCGGAAGAGGTGGAGGTACAACCAGTAGCAGAATAACTGGAACTTATTCACGAAGTAGCCCGAACCGAGATGCGATACGCCCAGCTACGACAGGCAGAGGGGGCAGACGCCCACAGGACTCACGCACCAGCCTTCCGACCAGGTGACCTCATGTGGGTGAACGGCCGGAACTGGAGAACGGCACGCCCAAGTCGAAAGCTAGAAAACAAGCACCATGGACCCTACCACGTTGTCCGCACCATCGGAACGCATTCCTACGAGTTGGACATACCGGCAACCATACAAAAACACCGAACTTTTCTGGTATCACTCCTACATGCTGCCGCTGGCGACCCGCTCACTGGCCAGGTGATTCCACCACCCCTACTGGTAATCGTTGAGGGCGAAGAAGAGTGGGAGGTAGAAGAGATTCTGGACAGTAGGAGGACAAGAGGACGGTTGCAGTACTTGGTTAAGTGGAGGGGGTTTACAGACCCAACATGGGAACTCGAGGAAAACCTTGTCAAGGTGGAAGCGGTGGACATTTACCACCGATGCTACCCAGAGCAGCCGGCGCCTGTAAAGGGTGCCCTCGTGGGAACTCGGGCCTAAGGGGGGGCTCCTGTCACGGCGTGTGCCAGCCACTAGGCCTCGACCCTTGGCACCGTCTGGAATGCGGGAGGAAGGAATGTGGAGTGACGCTGAGCGGGAGGATGGAATGTGGAGTGATGCCGAGCGGGCGACGGATATCCTTAAAAGGAGCCGTCGCCCACTTCTTTCTTTCTTTCCTTCCTCACTCAACAACTTGTTTTCTAAGTTTCCTAATAGAAGAACCACACTTTCTTTCCCGCACCCCTCTCTTGCCACGCGCTGTCCACTTGCTAGGTACTGCCCTTGTCCTGTCCCCGCTCCGCTCACCGCGCACCATCCGCTCGCTGCGCGCCACCCTTGTCCTGTCCTCGCTGCGCGCCGTCTGATCGCCGCCACCCTTGTCCTGTCCTCGCTGCGCGCTGTCTGCTCGCCGCCACCCTTGTCCTGTCCTCGCTGCGCACCGTCCGCTAGCTGCCGCCCCTGCCCTGTCCTCGCTGCGCGCCGTCTGCTCGCCGCCGCCCCTGTCCTGTCCTCGCTGCGCACCGTCTGCTCGCCACCGCCCTTGTCCAGTCCTTGCTGCGCGCTGTCTACTCGCCGCCGCCCTTGTCCTGCCTGCTACCGGGAGCCCACCTGACCCTGCGCCGTTACAGCATGGCTGGGTATGGCTCGGGTGTGCCTGGACAAGGTAAGATCACAGCCGGACCGGGACACGGACAGACCGACGGGCCCGGACAAGGCGTGGCCGTCCATATGGTGGAGACAGACACAGTGGGAATGCTGGCCTCAGCCTTAGATAGCATGACTTACGATAGTGATGACCAATACGCGGATGTGTTGGTTTGGGACGAAGTGGATCCAAGACGGCCAAACACAGGAAGCGGCCAGTTTCTGATGTGGAGGCCAGTGAGACCCGTCCGAAATCAAAACGCCCAACATTGAAGCCGGTTGGCAGTCATTGACCGGGTATTGCCATCTCAGAAGACGATCTGGCCGCAAACCCACTGGCGCTGAGTCCGGCCGACCTGCTACCGAATCCCAGGAGAAAGCGGCGTCATGCTAATGACCGAGAGCCAATTCGCATGATGAAGGGACAACCGACCTTCAAGACAATGGAGACTCTGCATGATACTGAAGTGCGAGGACTGACGTATGGGCAATTGTTTCTATTAGCACCAAGCACACGGCAAGAGGTGTCCGCAGGGCTGGTGCAGGAGCGAGCAGCAAGCAAGAAGAAAGGGAAAGCAATAGTGGTTTCGTTTGCTGAGCCAATCTCCGGACCGTCGGGAAGGGATTTACTGGAGGGAGTTGGCCGAATTGTCAATTTTTACACCACCGCCCGAGTTACGCAGTCCGGGAGGCAATATCTGTCAGCCACGCTTAAGAGAGTGCTGGTGAATGGGGACTCAGTCTTGAATATGATGTCCTTATCCTTGGCCCGGAAGATGGGGTTGACATTGCGGCCGCAGACGGAGGTTGTCATAAGGACGGCTGCTTCAACCTTTCATGAGATCAAATATTACGTGAACCTGGAGGTGACAGTGGCAGGCGCTACGGTGTCTATTCGCTGTTACTGTCTACCGGGGTGGGACACGAGCTCATCTTACACCTTGCTCCTCGGTCGCAGATGGATGAAGCAGGTACGGGCCTTAGGGGATTATGGAAACAACACCTACCACATTCACGACATGGTCGGATACCGGTATGCAGTGAATGCTACAATAACGGCTTCTGATATTCAGGGTGAAATTCCTCAGATGTGTACTAATACTCACACTGATACAGCGCAGTTTTGGGACAAGGAATCAGTAAGCGAGTTGAGGTTGTCCCAGAATGACCTGTGCGAGAAGCTGTACCGGACGATCTGCGAACAAGTAAAGAAGGACAAGACAGACACGGAAGACATCTCGGACGGCTATACGTCCGCTTTCGACGCGGATGAGGAATCCAACTCGGACGAGGAAGCGGAAGAGAATTCCGATGACGGGTCAGGAAACGAGTCCCGCCACGAGGTGCCGAGCATCCAAGTGGTGGGTGGGACAGGAGTGGCTCGATTTCAGACCAAGAGGAAGAATTAGGAGCAGTCTTCGATTGCTCTGAATTGGCGGAAGTGGGGAATTGGGTCGAGGGACTGGTGAGATCGAAAGTGGTCAGGTTGGAAGAAATAGCAGATGTGCAGTACGGAGGCGTGGTGGAAAAGTTTGTGGCAGAGAACGGAGTGGCAGAAAAGTTTGCGGATTTGTCTGTTGAAGTTGATTTCGTTGCTGATTCTAGTGTGTCTGTTTCGGATGGAGGAGATGAAGAGAGGCAGGCAGGATGGGCAGAAAAGTTTCAAGTTATGAGCATTGATTGTAAGGGGGATGCGGATGTTGATGCGCTGAATGCCGAAAAGGAGAACGAAAATCAAAAAGAAGAGAAGACCGAAAGGAATATTGAAAACCTGGAAAGCAAAAAGACCGGAGAAATGGGAACTGGAAAGAAGAAAGAGAGAAGGACCGAAAAGATTACCGAAACGCAGAACAAAAAGAAGAACGAAGGATGTGCCGAAACCAAAAAGGGACAAGACTCAAAGAAAAGAAAAACGATGATGATGAGCATCGAGGCGAGATCGACATCAGGTGTCAACCGTAGGACAGATATCGACTGCGAACCGAGTACGGAGGGCTGCAAGTGGCCGTCCAGGAGGGGCGTCAACGAAGTGCCGTCGAGAATGGAAATCTGTGAGCTGTGAATAGGCAGTTGAGATTTGCGACTGAGGATGGGCAGCGACGCACTGACAAGACCGAACTGTTGCGGGACACGACGGGGCACTCGAAATTGGCCACCGAGAACGAATATAGTCGATGTGCCAATGTGACCAGACCTCTGAGATCAGCTACCGAGAATGTCGTGTTGCGATCGGACACCAAGGACGTCATGTTGCGATTGGATACCGAGAATGTCGTGTTGCGATCAGATGCCGAGGAAGACGGGTTGTGATTGGACACCGAGGGTCATGTTGCAAGCGGAGGCCGAGAATGTCACGGTGCGATCTGATGCCGAGAATGCCCTTTTACGATCGACCGACGGGGACGTCGAAATTCAAGAGAACAACGTGGAAGAAGGAATCGGGTGGAAAACGGCAAAAGAGAAACCGGCCGAAAAGAAACTGGCTGAAGTGGAGGCAGTGGAAGAAGGGGCCGTTGAGTCGGACGAACAGTTGCAAGAAGCATTTGGCAATTCTCTCAGATTTCCTACCCACCGCCAACCGGCCGAATGTGACACTGGGGTTGTCTCGTATTCGGAGTGTTTGGGAAATCAAAGGTAATCAGGCTACTTTCGATAATTCACAACGGAATAATCTTAGATCTTGTGTGTGGGTTCGGTGGTAGTGTTGGTGAGGAGGTTTGTGCTGATATTCCTCCGTCGGAGAGGAATCTCGCTCGTTTTTATCTAGAAGGGACCGAGTGAGATGGGGTGACTCGGCGCAGTATTCCTCCGTTTCTTTCTCGTGATCTGGAGAATACTCCTCCGAGGTGGCCTGCCACCTCGGTGGGAACGTGGGCTGATTCATTGGTCCTGGCAGGGTGTGTGATAAGGGGAGATGAGGTTTCATGCAGCTGAGCGGGGTGTCTGGACCCAGAAGCAGTCGACTCCTCTTTCGCGAGGTAGCCTGACCCTGCTCTGTTCAGTTCCGCTCATTTGTCAATCAACCCCTCACCTCCGGAGTTTAGATTCTTACTGCCGGTCTCGGCCGTTAGCTAAACTCCGGCTCCTTAACTCCCTCCTAGACTCCTGAGATCATCCCACGTGCGCTCCATCTTCCGATCTTTCCTCTATGTCAGAGCTATCTAGATAATCGGCCCGAGTGATCGTTCAGGTGTAACACTACCTCGTCTCCCCCTTAGCCTCGTCCCGAGCGCTAATTCATTTTCTCTATTTAAGTAGCCCGTCTCTTCCTTGGTGGTCTTGCGATTCTTTTAACGCCTAATTTCCCTTTCAGCGTCACGGACTGCAGTCCTCCTCCCCTGCAGCCCTCCCAGTCGCCGGATCAGGGCATGCCTTCGGGCCATCTGTAATCCGTCGGAACGACTGCGCCCTCTGAGTAGGCCGGTGCGTACTCATACTGTCGATTCGGTTCGCTGCACCTTTTTGTCCCAACCGGGATTCGAGTGTTCGAGAGATCGGGTAGGAATCAGGTGGGCTGGAGGCTGGAAACCGGCATTCCGACAAGCGGCGCTACCCCTACCCGGGGCAGCCTGCATACACCACGACAACTCAGGTTGGTTGAGGCAAGTGTGTCATAGGAAGTGGCCGCGCCGTCCCGGTCGTCATCCTGTGTCTTCCTTTGCAGTTCTCTCGTTCCCTCGTTACCGGGTTGTATGGTACCTGGTGGTTTGGCGCCCGTCTACCTGGTGGGTCGTCGGTGGGGTGCCCGAGAAGCGGGTCTTTTCGTATCGCCGGCGTCAGTTCTGGGGTCGATTCCTCAGCCGAACAGGTGGGAGGGCCTACGGTGTCCTTCGTGCTGGTACTGGTGTCCGGGTAGTGACCCTCCGAATGGGCCTCTCGTGGTGCCGAGGAATGTGCCGAGCAGTGACCGCACTATCGGGGACGGGGTCACCGCCGGATCGGCTGGGGTTGCTGGTTCCTTATCCGAGGCGATAGTCCTTTCGGGCGTCGGGGTTCTGTAGGTGGAATTCCCGGAGTTTCTCGAGGCCTCCCTCCGAGAAGTTGTCGAATGGTTCTTCCGTCCAGTCCATTCTTCCCGGATAGTCGAGCTATTTGACGAGGTACAGGACTCGTTTGTTGTTTCCTCGACCTCGTTCGACCAAGGATATAACTTCCTCGACATCGTATTCCTCACTGTGTTCAATGTCGTCGGCTTCTCTTAATACCTTCGAGAGGTCCGGAGGTGCCCGGTGTTCGCTGGTTCGGTATGGCTCGAGTAGAGACACATGGAAAACATTGTGTATTTTCCATTTCCGCGGGAGCGTGAGGCGGACGGCGAGAGGGGAAACGATCTTCTCGATTTGGAAGGGGCCATGATTTTTGTGGTCCAGCTTTTTCGAGGGTCGGCGCGTTTTGATGTTGCGGCCACTAAGCATTACCAAGTTGTAACGGCACGCCGCCGCCATCACCACCTATCCCGAACGACTAGAGTCTGGAACGTTCTGGATGGCGCGGCGCAAGTAAGGTTCGGGTTCTGGATTGCAAAGGTTCGGGTTCTGGATTGCACGGCACGAGAAGGTTTTGGGTTTTGGGGTTCTAGATGCGCGGCGAGGAAAGGTTCTGGTTGCGCGGCGAGGAAAGGTTCTGGTTGCGCGGCGAGGAAAGGTTCTGGTTGCGCGGCAACGTTCTGGTGGCGCGGCGAGGAAAGGTTCTAGGTGCGCGGCGAGGAAAGGTTCTGCTGGTTCTGGTTGCGCGGCGTGAAGAAGGATCTAGATGTGGAGGACCGTGCTCATTGTATATAAGAGTGCGCTGTTGTCTGTCTTGCATGTTTCTTCTTCACGCAACAACTTGTTATCGTCAGCCATAGTCGGCCTTGACTACTAGCAATTGTTCCGCCTCAGCGCCACGTCCCTGCCTTTGCCCATTCCACGTCCTTGCCTTGCCCTTTTCCCCACGTCTTGTCCTCACCTGTCCACGCCCCCCACGCCCTCGTCCATAGTCCCGGTTCGCTATCTGGAGTCAGAGAGCCACGCCCGTTACACTAGTCTCCTATTTGGTATGCTGGGGGTTTTTTCCGTGCCAGGTCGGTGTATCGGCGCATTCGCTCCTGTGCAATTTCTAACCCTTTTCTGGCGTCGTCGTGGATAGTTTGCATCCAGTGTCCATAGGCCTTACTTGCCGGGTTGAGGGGTTCTTCGTTTTCGTTGGGGGGGTCCAGCGTTCGAGGGTGGAATCCATAGTTGGCATAAAAGGGCGATATCCCATTCCCCGTGGTAACCGAGTTATTGTAAGCAAACTCCGCCATTGGCAGCAGGCGTACCCAATCGTCTTGTTCCTTCCCAACGAACGCTCGGAGGTAAGCTTCGATGGTTTGGTTGAGCCATTCCGTCTGTCCGTCGGTTTGTGGGTGGAACGCTGTCGACTTTCGGGGTCGGATTCCAGATAGCTGCAGAAACTCCTTCCAGAATTCGGACGTAAAGCGAGAGTCTCTATCTGATATGATGTCAGTAGGGAGGCCGTGAAATCTCCATACTTCCCGAGTGAATATGACTGCCAAGTCTGCTGCCGTTTTTCCTTCCTTCTGCAACGGGAGAAAATGTGCCATTTTGGTGAATCGGTCGATGATCACCCAGAGCTGGTCGCAACCTTCCGATACTGGGAGTTCTGTGATGAAATCCATGGCTATCGACTGCCAGGGTGCATACGGAAGCTCTAGTGGCGAGGATAAGCTGTATGGAGGGTGCCGGGAAGCCTTGTTTTGCTGACATTGCGGACAGCTTCTGACGAAGTCGATGATTAGTTCGTTCATTTTTGGCCACCAGAAGTTTCGTCAGATTAGTTCGACAGTTTTGTCCTGGCCCATGTGTCCGGCAATTTTCGTGTCGTGCTCTGATTCCATTATCTGCTGCACCAGTCCGTTTGGGATCCATAGCAGGTTTCTTTGCTACAGCAGGTCGTCCTTGCTTCTTATTCCTTGGTCCTTCGGCGATGATTTTTCCGCTGCCGTTTTAGCCCGTTGATAGGCTTCATCCTTTTTCCTTCTTCCTTCACGAGCTTTAGGAATTCTTCCGACAATTTCCTAACCGGAAGTGACGTAAGTCATGCCGAGGAGACGATGAAGGTGCGCGCTAGGCGTTCCTCGAAGTGATTTTTTCCCAAAACCGACGTTATTGGTTGGTTTTCTATCCCCCCTTTTTCTGGGCGGTACTCCGAACGCCTTGACAACGCATCTGGTTTTCCGATTTGGACGCCCGGGCGGTAGTAGATTCTGAAGTTGATACCAGCCAGCTCCTGGGCCCACCGGGCCAGTCGGCGGTTTAGCACTTTGGTCGTTGTAAAGTATTCCAGGTTCTGATGGTCGGAGTAGATTTGAATCTGGTGGGAGGCCCCTTCGCAGTACCTTCGCCAGTGTTTGACGGCGTCGACTATCGCTAGGAGTTCCTTGTCGTGGATTTCATAGTTGATTTCCGCGGGTTGGAATTTCCTGGAATGGAATGCCACCGGGTGAAGGTGGTTTTCCCCGTCTTTTTGCGACAGTACTGCGCCAATGGCGAAGTCCGATGCGTCTGTTTCAATAATGACCGGTTGCTGGGGGTCGAAGTGGGCCAGGATCGGGGCCGAAGTAAATCGTTTTTTTAGCTCCTGGAATGCATTTTCGGCCTCCGCGTTCTATGCCCATTTTTCCGTTTTCTTGGTCAGTTCCGTTAGTGGCCTTGCTATCCGTGAGTAGTCTTTGATGAATCGGCGGTAAAAGTTGGCGAAGCCCAGGAAAGATTGTACTTCTGTTAGGGACCTTGGTGCCTTCCATTCCAGTATTGCCTCCACTTTTCCTGTGGCCATTTTAATTCCTTCTCGCCCAATGACGTATCCCAGGAATTCCACTTCCGTTGTTTTCCAGACTCATTATTCGGGTGAAACTGCCAATCCGTTTTTTGTCAGTCTTTGTAGGACTTCTTTTGCCAGTTGGTCATGTTCTCCCTCGGTTTTTGCATAAATCAGGATGTCGTCCATGTATGCCAATACGCCAATATCTAGCATATCTGAGAAGACGTGATTCATCATGTCTTGGAATGTTGACGGGGCGTTGGTGAGTCCGCACAGCATTACCTGAAATTCGTAAAGACCATACCTGGTCCGAAAGGCGGTTTTCCATTCGTCACCTTGTCGTATTCGTATAAGGTTCAATCCATTTTTAAGGTCCAGTTTCGTGAACCATTGGGCACCCTGAACCCGGTCTTGTAATTCCCCCATCAGCGGCAGTGGATAACGGTTAGGAATTGGAATGCGGTTCAGGGCTCGGTAATCAACGCATAATCGAAGTCCTCGTCCGTTTGGTTTTGGGACGAACAGGATCGGGGAGCCTGCCGGGGACGTGGAACGTCTGATTTTGCCGTTTTTTTCCATTTCCTTAAGCCATTCCTGGAGCGTTTGGAGCTCGGTTTCCGACAGCGGGTAGATTGGTCCGTATGGGGCCGTGCTTCCTTCTTGGAGGTCGATCTTGCAATCGTATGGTTTATGCTCCAGGAGCCTATCCGCTGCTTCTTTGCCCATAATCCCAGTGTACTGGCGGAATTCTTCCGGGACAGCTCTGAACGGATCCTCCGTGACCGCCGAGGCATATCCTAATAGGAGGGCTTCAGGGTCCGATGCCACCGTTTCGTCCCATGTCAAAGAGAATTGGTTTGTTTCGTATTTGGTGCAGCTGTCCATGCACTGGGTGCTGTTGAACCTGATTTCTTCCGTTTTCCAGGCGCCCTGAGGCGGTAGGTTGGCTATCCAGCTGTAGGGGAGAAATATGTCGATCCCTTGTTCCATTGGTGATACTTCGAAGCTTTCCTCCGAGTAGTGCTTTCGGTGCTGCAATAGGAGGGGTGCTGTATAGAATTGGCCCGCTCCTGAGACTCGTTCTCCCGTGTAGTTTTCGATGTGTCGCTCGCGGGCGTGTTTTTTCGTTCCTAGCTCCCACTGGTTTACTGTTTGTTGGTTTATCAAGGCTATGGAGCAGCCCGTGTCTAGTAGCGCCTTGATTTGGTGTCTTCTGTCGTTGTGGTGAAGTATCATATTGATCACTGGACGGGTGCCGCTGTGGGGTGTCTTTTTCCGCTTGGGTGGGGTCTCTATACGTGGTTCCTCACTTTTCCGTTTTTGGGACACCCCACAAGATGTCGCGAAGGCCTTGGGTTGCGGCTGTCCCGGGCCTTCTAAAAATCCGATTCTGAATTGTCCCATCGTGCACTTAGGGGCTCGGTCTCCATGGTTTCGACCGCCGCTATTTTTTGCTGTTTAGCGGGGCTCGGTTCTTCTGGTTCCTCCGATCGCTTCCTTTTTCCTTCGCGTATGGCAGCTACTTTCCAGGGCGCGGGGGGCAGAGTCGTCCCCTTTTTTGTCTGGAAGGAAAAGCATTCGAAGGTTTTATGGCCGCTGCGACCACCGCACCAGCAATCCTCCCGGCTCTGGGCGTACTCATCCTGTTCTGGCTTTGGTACACCTTTAAGGGCTGCGTCTTTTGTGGGCCAGGCCCCTTTGTGTCCAAACCAACCTGTTTTTTCGTTTTTTTGGGTTTCACATGGGCGCTGGTCCTGGGTTTTTCTTCGGTCATCCCTTTTTTCGTCCTTTTTCCATGTGGTCGTGCTGGCGTTCCGTATTTGCTCCTTGGCCGTTTTAAGCGCTTTTCTTTTTTCTACTTGGACGCCTGCCTTGTAGGTTGCTCGAAGGAAATCGTCGTCGTCCAGCGGGTCTTCCGGGTTCTGGCTGAACCTCATATCTAAGATGCTGTCCGGCATGGCCAGGTCAATTTTTTCCCGCAGGCTTTCGCCCGTAGCCCTGGCAAAATTATTGAGGGCATGAAACTCCGTCATGTAAGTCCGGATGCTGCCGTGGTATTTCAGTTGCCCGAGTTTGTACTGTGCATCCGCCGCTTGTCGGTCGTCGTGGTATTCTGCTTGAATATCCGCCGCGTAGTTGGCCCAGACGTCCGTGTCGCCCAGCTCTCAGTATCGGTTAAGGTGCCAGGCTTGCGCAGTGTCTGTCAGAAGGGTTCCGATCCACGCAATTTTTTGCCTGTCAGTGGTTTCTGGGTAAAACCCCAGGAACAGGGTGACTGATTCCCACCACTGGTTGAAGCCCGTGGGGGTTTTTCCATCAAAATTGTCCGGGTTTTTCACCTTGAGCCACATCAGCAAAAACTCGAAAAATGCTCCCGGTGCTCCCGGTGCTTCCGTAAGCTTTATTAAGCTTTATTAAGCTTCTGTAAGAGAGAAGTTATATTTTGCTCCCGTAAGGATTTGGAAAAAAATAGTCTCTTTTATTTCAACTAAAACACCGAGAAAGGAAATTTAAAATTTGTGTCTCACTTCGAAAAAAAGCAATATACCTCAACTTTTCATTTTTTTGCTGATGCAGGCGGTGTTGATGCGGTTTGGTTGTGGCTCCGTTCTTTGTTGAGCTCGGGCTACTCCTTCCGCCACCAATTGTACGATGTCCTGAGGGGACAATACTGGTTGCGGCGGGAGCGGTGGGAGCGGTTGGTGCGGGGGGGGCGTAGGTGACCTGAGTGGAGGTCATCGTGGTGGCTGTGGCGGCTGTGGCGGGCCTCCTACTCCCCTATGTACCGGGCTGTCTGGGGCAGGTGAGGGCACCGCGGGTGGCCTTCTTCTTTTTGGACCGGGGCTCACTGGTCCTGGTGCGGGCGGAGACGGGATCGTGGTAAAGCGGCCCAAGGCGTCCACCAAACTCGAGGTTGTCGGATGTACCGGGCTTCTCCACGGCCATGACGAAGGGGGTCTTATTGGGAATGGGGAAAATAGGAAGGGGTTGACTGGTCTCTGCGGCTGAGGCTGCGCTGGGTCCCGAGGAGTTTCCGGGAGAGGGATTCGGGCTGCCAACCGCTGTATTTCTTCCTGTGCCTTCCGGAGTTCCTCTTCCAAGCTTGCCACCTTTTGCTGATGGGCTATAGCCCAATTTTCCACATTTCCCTGAAAGTTAGCTAGGTGCTGGCTTCGTGCTACGTTAGCCTCGGCCAGGAACGCAAGGGAATCCTTTACTCGTGCTATCTGAGTAGCTTGGCAAATTTGTTTCTGGTTGGCTTCTTGCGTTTTTTCAATGATGGCTTGCCATACATCTCGAGTGAATTCCTGATAGGCACTGGCTGCCGCTGACAGCTCACTGCGTATCCAGTTCCCTGCGATTCTCTCATTAGCGCTAACTCGGTCATATACATACCTCGTGCCATCCGATAGGATTTGATATGCTTTTTCGATTTCCTGCATTCGCTGGTCCGCCGTATCAATAGTGTTGCCACACAGGGTTGCTAATTGCTTCAAGTCGGCTTCGGCCTGCGTCTGTTGTCTTACCAAGGCTCGTACCCAGGCCGCCGGATTGGCTAGTTCTATTGCTTATTCGTCGTGCTGGGTTCCATCTGTGATTTGGAGGATGTCCCGGGGGGCTTCCAGGCGGAGCATGTTGAAGTCGAATGTCGTCGACATTGCTAGTATTGGTCTAGGAAGTGTCCGGTATAGATGGATTCGTGGTCCTCAAACGTATAGTCGCAGATTTCTCAGAATTCCTATCCGTTGAGATCGGCACTTATTCCTAGGTGGGCGCAGTTGGACCAGTATTGGGTGTACCAGGAATGTGGTGTTGAGTCGATCAATTCGTGGCTCGGAGTTGGTCCGTCTAGCTCGTTCCACTCGTCGTTTGTGGATAGGATTTCGTTGATTGAGCCAAAAGTGTAATCGAGGTGATATGATTTTGTTGGTTTTCTGAGTTTTGCGAGTGCGAGCAAATATGGGTGGTCCCGCTCGAAGGATGGCATGAAAGTAAGGTGATTTTGAGATCAAGATTATAGTGTGACACTGGGGTTGTCTCGTAACCGGAGTGTTTGGGAAATCAAAGGTAATCAGGCTACTTTCGATAATTCACAACGGAATAAGCTTAGATCTTGTGTGTGGGTTCGGTGGTAGTGTTGGTGAGGAGGTTTGTGCTGATATTCCTCCGTCGGAGAGGAATCTCGCTCGTTTTTATTTAGAAGGGACCGAGTGAGATGGGGTGACTCAGCGCAGTATTCCTCCGTTTCTTTCTCGTGATCTGGAGGATACTCCTCCGAGGTCACCTGCCACCTCGGTGGGAACGTGGGCTGATTCATTGGTCCTGGCAGGGTGTGTGATAAGGGGAGATGAGGTTTCATGCAGCTGAGCGGGGTGTCTGGACCCAGAAGCGGTCGACTCCTCTTTCGCGAGGTAGCCTGACCCTGCTCTATTCAGTTCCGCTCGTTTGTCAATCAACCCCTCATGTCACGGCGTAGGTCCCGGCGCTCGATTTGGGTTAGGTTGTTTGATTTCGTTGTTGATGCCGGCACCTCGCTCCGGATGTCTCGATCTTGGAAAGAGTGTCATCACCTCGCTCCGGATGTCTCGATCTTGGAAAGAGTGTCGTCACCTCGCTCCGGATGTCT
>Ga0307508_10003739_pt1 | contig 15224 bp, 14 predicted proteins | sample 9_EM_MG_FD_203089 | JGI IMG/M metagenome (GOLD analysis project Ga0307508, IMG submission 203089) | Populus trichocarpa ectomycorrhiza microbial communities from riparian zone in the Pacific Northwest, United States - 9_EM | ecosystem: Host-associated > Plants > Roots > Unclassified | place... | reverse complement strand
GTCCGGATACAGCCACGTTCACGTTTACTCAAGCCGATGAGCCAGCAGATGCAATTGAAGATTACATTCGAGCCCGCTATATTTCATCCTGTGAAGCTGCATGGCGGATCTTCTCATATCACATCTCGCACCAATATCCCTCCGCTACTAGGTTAGCCGTCCATGAGGAGCATATGAACCGCCCTCAGTACCGACGGCTTGGTGCCACAACCCCTGCATCTTCTGCATCCACTCTCATCCGCTATTTCAACCGCCCTACCGATCCCATCTTTGATGATATGCTTTACACCACTTTCTTTGAAACTTTCATACACGTGCCTTATCCCTCACCACCCTCCAATTATCCACAAGAGTGGTGGCCTGAAGCAGCCATTCTTCCACACATTCCGCCACGCATGATAAAACGTCGATCCTCTCATGAAACTGTATCCCGAATTCAGACAGTGTGGCCCGGACACGGCGAGGTCTTTTATATACGTGCACTTCTGTTCCACCGACCCGCTCGATCATATCAACAGCTCCGCACTGTCAACAGTGTTCTCTACGACACTTTCCAACAAGCGGCACAAGCTGCTGGACTGTTTGAAGAGTCGAACGAAGGAGAATTGGCGATGGAGGATGCAGTCTTTCAATATCGGTCACCTGCCCAGCTTCGCTTCCTTTTTGTCCTTCTCATTCGGGAAGGATCTCATGCACTTCCACTCTGGGAGCGCTTCTCTGATGACCTTGCACGAGATTATGCCGGCTTCCAATCCGACTCAGCCTCACTCCCTGCAAAACTCGCTGCGCTCCGTGACATCGAACGCCTGCTTCATGAACATGGAAAGTCTACAACTGACTTTTCCCTTCCTGCTGTCTCTGTCCACTCTGCCGAAGTTGTTGCCGAATTAACATACTTTGCGCCTCAGTCACACACTCTTCATGCCACGGTGCAAGCCAATCTGGCACAGATGACTGCCGAACAGCGCAACATCTATGACAACCTTCTAAACATCATCTTCCCCCCCGATCCAAATCATCAAACTCTCCACTTTCTGACAGGGAAAGCCGGCCGTGGAAAATCCTTCATCATGGACACTTTGGTTGCATTTGCTCGGTCAATCGGTGAAATTCCCATTGTCATGGGTACAACGGCTCTCTCAGTATCAGCCATTGATCGAGGACAAACAGCTCATTATGTCTGTCGCCTCCCCGTCACTGATGACAATACAAACATTGTGTCCTCCATCCCCTCCGACAGCGATCGGGCGGATCTCCTGCGTTCAGCCATTTTCATTACGTGGGATGAGATGCCAATGGCAAACGTTGCTGTTTTTGAAGCAGTGGATGTTCTTCTCCGTCGTATCACCGGCAATCAATCTCCATTTGGTGGCAAAGTCATTATTGGAATTGGTGACTTCCGCCAAGTTGCACCTGTTGTGAAGGGAGGTGGACCGACTGCAGCCTATCTCGCATCTATCCTCTCATCCCCACTTTGGCGATTGTTCTCAATTGCTCAGCTCACTCACCCGATACGGAATGCAGCTGATCCTGAATTTGCCGACTTCATCTACTCCATCGGTGAAAATTCATCTCTCCAACGAGTTCAACTTCACACATACCTCACCCAAATACATGACATTCACACCCTCTCCGAAATGCTTTTCCCAAATGAAATTCTTGCCGATCCTTCACAATCCGTGCACCGAGCTTTCCTCACCCCTCTTAATATTGATGTCGACAAATTCAATGCAAAAATCCTTGACCGCCTACCAGGCCCTCTTTGTGAGTGGTCCTTCCCTGCTGTATTTTTTTTGCAGTGCACTAATATCATCTCTAGCCGTTCACTCTTCTTTTGATTCCATTGTTGAATATGATTCCGATGACCCAAGACATTCGCAGCCGACTCACATCGAACAATCACCCGACTTCCTAGCCCAAATAACATCTCCGCATGCGCCCGACCACGATTTGTACCTCAAAGTCGGAGCTGTTTGTTGTATTACTCGAAATCTGTCCGTCGCGAAGGGTTTGGTCAAAAACCAACGAGTCATTATTGTTGCAACGCGTCCACGCTATATAGAAGTAAAACTTCTCAACCGTGGAAACCGTCCGGACACAACACACTGCATTCCCCGCATCAATTTTGATTTCAAACCTCCTTTCATGTCTTTCACCATCCGTCGCAAACAATTCCCCCTCCGTCTAGCTTATGCTACCACTTTCAACAGTTGCCAAGGCTTAACATTTGATCGTGTTGGGATTGATGCACGAGGTGATGTCTTTGCTCACGGCCAACTCTATACTGCACTCTCCCGTGTTCGTTCTCGAGCGGATGCTTGGCTGCTCATTCCTCCTGATAAGCATGATGTAGCAAACATTGTATATAACCGCCTGCTTCCCCATTGACTGTTATCACATCTCCGCCGCCGCAGGACTCCCTTGTAGTTAAAAAAGAATAGAGAGTTAACATTGACCGCCCAAAACGTGACGTTACACACCCCAATCTAACAACATGACCCCAAACGTGACGTGACACTTTGTTAGACTTTTGGGGTTTACAGTAACACATGGATGTGGTGAAGTTGTGTCAGGAGATGACTTGCAAAGGTGTCATCCGACGTTGACGTTGCGGCTCAAATAAAACTCTAGATGTGACATAGTCTACATTTTGCTGTCAACAAAATTGATTGCCTGATCCCTAAGCGGTATATATTAGGTCTGGTGTGGTCATTTTAGGTCAGAAGGGAGTGCAAAAACGAGTTATTGGTAACGATAACGCCGACTGCGCGGCAAGGCCCGCCACCTCTTTTGACCAAAATGACAACAAGTAATTGTTGTGAATATCCGGTCTACCTGCTGGTAGCGTGCTTATAGTAGTACACAAGCTTCTTCTTCCCCCAGCACTAACTGCCGGGTCCTTATATACATGAGCACCATATTACTAGAATGTCCTTGAAGTTTTTACCAAAATTATTATGTGATATTCTTTGTCCTTCTCGGACATTCTCCATTTTTCCGGATTAGTCTGGCGCTTGGAGCATTTATTTCAACAATAAAGTCGGCATGTCACAACTGCGGCGATCACAATGCTACTTTGCGACCCTGATATTGTTGGGTTGTTAACTTCAAGCACTGTCACGCCCCGCCGAGGGCTGTTGTTATCAGTTAAGAAATAACGTCACGTTCGCGAAATCATGTTAGACTTTTGGTGTTTGAAGATGCCAACAGTAACATGACATGGTCGGTGCACTGGGGCCCTAGTGTCCAATCTTAAATTTATTCTTGTATCTCAAATTCAATACATCTTCCACGGCCTACTAACCGTTTGCCGGTGAACTGGATCTGTCAATTTTACTAAATTGTTTTTACACTGCCTTCATGGCCGCGCGGATGCGCATCCAGCGCTCTGACGCTCCGGCGTTTCGGCACCTCGGGCACCACCGCGCAGTCGGCCCTCTTAAGTTTCTGATTGGCTATGTTGTGCTATCTAACGGGATTACCCATTCGACCCGAGGATGCAGTCTCTGGTCACGAGACCATACTCACGTGTCATGAGAGCGAGCGAATTACCTGTTTTCTTAGCGGCTGCACCGATATCACTTGCTCTTATAGTTTTCTCACTTGTTAAGGAAAATGTCCCGCTTGCTGTGCTTTATGCGTCTCTCGGCTTCTCCTTGCTGGGCTGCGCATCCACCGTTTACCTTATTCCCGTCGTTGGAGACCTGTTCATCCGGCGGGGTCTAAAGGGCCGGGATCTCCTGAAACCGAAGCGACAAGAACTGTATGTATGCCGAATTCTGGGCAGCTCGATACTGATTCTTCTATGATGCTCAGTCCAGAGTGCATGGGCCTTGTATGCGCTTGCATCTATACGCTGTTCTTGACTCTCTTCATTCCTTTCTTATTTGCGAACATTGTCAGGCAAAATTTTGCCAGTGCTTCCAGCATCCAGGTACTATCACACGGTGAATTTCCGCATCAGCAAGTTGAGTTTTTACTCATGCCCCAGAGCACCATAGTATGCGCTGACCGGTACATGGTTCGATAGTTGGCCATATATTTGGCGGCATTGTTATCATTACTCTCTGCAACGCTTCTTGGGTTTTTGGATGATGTGTTCGACATACGATGGCGGTACAAACTTCCTATTCCTTTGGTGGCCTCCGTTCCTTTGCTGCTCGTTTATTATGCGGAACAAGGGAATACCTCGATTCTTCTGCCCCTTCCTGTCCGCCCCATAGTAGGCAAAAATATACTTAATCTTGGTATGTGCCCACTGAATCCATTTGATCCGCGAGGCACTCATACCATCGTTTAGGTGTTTTTTATTACATCTATATGTCCCTGCTATCAACATTCTGCACCAATTCGATCAACATACTAGCGGGGATAAATGGGATCGAGGCTTCGCAGACACTGGTCATAGCGTCATCTATCGCGTTAAATGACCTGTTATACCTGCCACTGCCGTTCGCATTTGATTTCCGTTCGTTGCACATCGGTGGTATCTATGGAGCGGGAATGGCTTGGGGTAGCAAGGAGATGGTTGACCGGCATCTTTTGAGTTTGTATTTCATGCTTCCTCTCATCGGTGTATGTGTAGGGCTGTTATTCCATAATTGGTGCGCATTATTTCGGCACTTGATGCACGGATTTACCTCGAAAACCTTATTCCTAGGTACCCTGCTCGGGCGTTCCCCGGCGATACATTCTGCTACTTCGCCGGAATGACATTTGCCGTTGTTGGCATTCTTGGGCATTTCAGCAAGACTTTGTTACTTTTTTTCATCCCTCAAATATTCAACTTCTTACTGAGCTGTCCCCAACTGTTCGGAGTCGTGCCATGTCCACGTCATCGAATGCCATGGTACGTAGCCCGATCCGGCGGTAATTTCGTGTCATGACATTGTTCAGTCTTGAGTCAGCGCGGGGCCCGCAGCGAATTCTCCCGTCGAAGTTTATGTTTGAACATAAGCCAACCACTACGGTTTCGATCTTTCTGAACGTCCTGGAGCGGTTAGGGATCGTGCATTTGACCAAGGATGCCTCTCAACATATCACCTCATGCACCAACCTCACGTTATTGAATTGCATGCTAGTCGTGCGCGGCCCAATGTCCGAACGGAGACTTGCGTTGGAATTTATTGGATTGCAGACAGCTGGCAGCGCAGTGGCTTTTTTCATTCGTTACGGACTGGCGGGGGTTTTCTATTCAGTAGAGGACAATCGCCGTTGACGCAACTTTTTGTGTCAATCTACTATTGCTAGCCCATCCTCTTCGAGCGCCAGAGCCTCACGAGCCTGACTTGTTGGCTGTTGAGTCTCGAGCATAATAATGTCACTGTCCATCTCATTTGCTCCCTCTGCAGTTCGAGCGCGCTTCGTGGAGGTGCTAGGGAATGCGACGGATGGCTCATCCTCGGGTGCTGTCCTCTTTCCTGGACGTTGTTTCATTGGGATAAGAACTTGTTTCACTGGAGACGACAGTGGGGTAAGTTGAGATGGTGGTGGTGCTCGACGTCGTGGGAGCTTGACATCAGCAGGCAACGCGAAGGAGAGATTGCTAGGCAGCTGCGCTGAACTAGAACAAGGGGATAAGAGGCCATGCCTCGCTGTGAAGCCTGAAACTCACAGGGCATCTGAAATCGCCATTGAAACATTCTCCAATTGTTCGTCCTCATCAACCAGTGTTACAAATTTTCCTTGCTGGCAGTTAAGCTCTCGGAGGGTCCGACGGAGGTTCTCATCCCAGTCGGGATCACTAAGTATACGGCTACCTTCGTAAGTACTGACGCTTCGCGTTCGACCCGTGATTGCTGTCTCTGCAGCCATGACTGCTTCAATTAGCTCTCCAAGTGTGAGGCGCGTCGTGTCACATGTCACGTGGATGTAAGTCTCGCGGCAAACGACGCAGCGAGGATTAGGCGAAGAGACAGTGAATGCCCCGAGGGGAATGGACGGCCTCCCGGACTGTAAGAACACGTTGCGACTTGCAGACGCATGCGCTAAACTTTTCCCGCGCCAAGAACTTTGACCGCCAAGGGACGAGCGCAGGACGTGTAGAGCCTGGAGAACAATGACGCCGGCGATGATTGCATTGGTACTGGCTATGGCAGGTATAATGTTGCCAGCCATTTCTTGGCAAATATCATCATCGCACTGCATATGATCTGCGGCAATAGCACATGACCAGAAACTCACCTTTGACTTCCCACCGGGTCAAACGGGGTATGTTGTACGCGAAAGCCCGTAAATTGGAAGCAGCGGTGATAAAATCTAAAGCATCCTCGTCATCTTTATCAAAAGTTAAACTGATTCCACATTTTAAACGAGCTACGAGCCGCTGGACACTGCATTATGATCAATCTGGTTAGCAGGTGAGTTGTTCATTTTCCACGACGACATTCCTTGAGTCAAACAGAAGCACATTGTCACGAAGCGTGAGCGTGCGCTGATCTTTGAGTGCACCATTCACGGAAGACTGGGGTTGGGAATTCATGGGGCCAGTACTGCCGGTGCAGGATGTGAGCATGTCGTCAGAAGTTACATTGAGGATCAGGTTTCTATTGAGTGGCATGGGTGGCGCGCGGAACCTCCACATGTCGCTCATAGTCAACAGGCGAGCAATGTCATCCTGGAACACCTGAGACCGCCACAAAGCTATAAGGAGTATTGGTGATAGATGAACGAAGGCATCACCTTGTTGAAAACAAGTGAAGCCGTTTCGCTGTCGTCATCAGAAGAAAGCATCGAATTTCGGACTACAGTGAATGCCGACGCTTCTTTGCGAAGATTGTCGATTTCTAGGACTGGAGCTGGCATTAATCTGGCTGCAATTTACATTGACGCAAACAGTCTGGTCACACCGTTTTCTCCAGCCGCCGCGGCGTCGTCTAGCTCCTTCATTTCATCCTCGTGTTCACCGAAAATCTTTCTACATCGATGTTTGAGTAGAGACACCTGGAAATGTGGGGTTGGGGCGCACGGAAACAGATACGACTTCGCCCAAACAACACAATGAATAGGCGCGCTTGGGGTGGACCGAATAGTGCAAACCGGGAAGCTTTTAGGGATTGGTTTGGGGAGGCAATCGAAACATTCCGTGGCATCCTTTATCCCTCCCAAGTTCTTATGATTTTCAGTGGTCTAAGGACCGTTGCGACTCGCCTTAATTATAGGCTGAACTTGACCCAAGTAACCAGCAGTTCCAGATTCAATCAAGGGTACGCCAGCAGCTATGCACATGCGGTTCACATGTCGGCGGGCATCTAATCGCGCGAAAAATTAGGCACGCGGGGACTAAATGGCGAAAATGTCACCTATGTTGTCTAAGGCATTTAGAACGATTCGATGACTTTTGAACCATGAGACGTCGTAACTCGGCTCTTTGATGTTTCCATGAATGGGGGTAATCTTGCACGACGCGTTATAGTCAGATGCCGAACGAGCGGCGACCTGAGAATTCGATGGGACAGCGGTCACTGAGATGACATAGCACAATGGACCTACTGCAGCTTTCGCTTGTTTGACATCCGTTTTGCGAAAAAGGAATTGGCGGTTAAGATTTGAGAGTTCAATGGTGTCAAGGTCGATTATTGTGATATCCTCAAAACCAGCGAGAACAAGATTCTTGACTTGCAACTCCCAATTCAGTAAAGCGATACTTTCACTCCTGCTCACATTACCTAGTTCGCAGCCTATGCCACCGGCGCCAACCACCAGTACGCGAGTCAAGCGTAACGTCGAGTGTAACTCTGGCCCCAAAATGACTGAAGAATGGGCAGAACGCGGCATTGGGGTTCAAACAATAAACAATAAATTCTCGATGTGCCTTATAAATATGGTAGCGGGGGCAAGCGCCCGGTCCCTCGGGGCTTGGAACCACATCATGATATGGTTGTAGGTTCTCACTGCTCAGCTCAATCTCAAATGGAGAGGATTGTTTTGTCAAAGCCACACAAGCAGATCCCATTCCACCAAAACGTGACGACAAAGATGGGAATCTCTACCAAGCCAACCAGGGGTGGACGATTACTTGTGTAGAGACGGCGCGATATTCCGTGTGCACTGGTACAACTTTGGACATTGTTTTCGAAAGGTGAAGAAATGCACACACTGCCCAGTGTCAATGCAAAGCTCCTAAGGTTCACTTGTCGAGCCTCGTCCGGATTGTGACACGCACGAGCTTTTGCAGATGCAGATGATAGGTCCGCAGCGCGAGCGACAGACTGTGGAATGTGTACCAAGGCTGATAGGGTGTAAAATTCCTCACAAACGTGAGCATGATAGTGAATATACTTTCTTTATGCTATATCACTTTATCCCTATTCTGCACTTCTCTATACGCGCAAAACAGGCCGTGCAGAACTGGGACGAAATCCACAAGTGCGAAGATGTCCATGATGCACTGCCTGTGAAAACCTCAACAGGTCAGCAGTGTTCGAGTGAAAGGTCCGCTGGACTTGCTGAACATGTAACGGCCGACCCGGCGACGATGCGAGTGGTGATGTCTCAGAATCGTGCTGTTGGAAGTGATCATGATGACTGTGCTTTCCGCCTCAAGAAGAGTGAATAGGGACGTCGGGAGATGACGGGTCATAGCTGAAGAGACCCGAACGCTTGCCGACGGCATCAATTCAAGTCCATTGCTGAACCTGGCGGCAGCTGAGTGCCAGTGACGCGTCGGTACACGGACTAGACGGAAAGAATGGTTGCGCCTGGAATATTGTGAAACCAAGGAGATAGAATGGATCGAGAGACGTTGAACAATGTAATGGAGCCACAAAGTCGTCAGCCTGAACATTGCAAGTAGTTACACACATTTAATTTATGGCATGGAGATCCAGCGCTCGCCGCCGCTACAACCAGCTTATTACATTACATGTGTGATATTGCTACGCTGGTCGAACCCCTCTGACCTGTACAGCGCCAAAACTGGCTTCATTGTCGGAAAAACTTTAACTCTCAGCCACGTCAAAACCCTTTCTAGTCAGAGTCGCGGAACAAAGTTCCGAGCTCTCTTTCCAGCACTGACAAATGGCACCGATGACCCTTTAAAGGCTTTGAGGAAATCTCAGATCTGCCGCCTTATCCCCAAATACTGCCACAACGGATGTCTGTGCTATGCTCCGTGATGTGTATATAGATGATTTTTAAAAATAGTCAATTCACCGAAGTGCAGTGACTGAGAAATCCTGAAATGCCTGGGTGACTACATGACCTACATCGCATAGGGTGCCCCGTATTGCCTCGATTAAGCGTAAACAGAGGATCTCATGGTACAACGGTTCTCATGCTTGGCACGCCGTGGCCCGTGACTGTGTGGTTGAAACCGGGGTGGAGATAACCTTCCACCTCTAGTCGTCAAAACATTTCATATATTTACGAAGCCATTTGCATTCCGCGCTTGAATGATCCAATGAGACCACTCAGTTGGAGCTTCTCGCTGCCGCCAGTAGATAACCGATGTCTAGAACACCACGCCGTCAGCCAAGATGCAATGATAATGACAATTTTACGCACTCAACGGCTGCAAGTTGGTCTAGTAAGTAGACCCGAGTCGGAGATGGATACTCAACGTCTTGTACAAAGTCGAGCACTCCCGTTATGAGATCTTGGAGAGCAAGTTCACGCTCGAGTTTCATTCTCGTGAGCGCTGCATAGCCATTAGAAAGATCTCATGCAAGATGGCATGACAGGCCCTTACAGTGGTAGCAGGTGGTAAAATCGTCTGCAATCATAGACTGCACCATCATTTCAATGTCTGTGGGGTGAGGAGCTCCTGTACAGTTGTAAACTGCGTTTTCATCCACACGATCATAAGCTGCGTGGCAGGCCTCACAGATGGCGTGAACGGTGAGATTGATTTAGGAAGATACACTCTATTCCCGCTTACTTGAAGGATATTCAGCGCCCTGCGCATATCACCCTTGGATAACTTGAGTAATGCAAGATAGCCCTGGGGAGTGATCCTGACACTGTAAATGGATTTCAGTGGAATACGTCGGAACAGCTTGTATGAGATCTAACTTCTCCCGCTCTGCCACCATAGTCAGGCGTTTCTCAACTTCTGGTGTTGGAAGTGGCGAGAATCTGAATCGAGTACAGCGCGATTGGATTGCAGGGATGATCTTGTTTACATAATTGCATATTATGCAAAAACGAACATTCTTTGTGTATTGCTCGATCACTGTTCGTGACGGGATGAATCACTTAACTAGCCAGCGCGAGACGCGGCTTACCTCTTCGCAGCGCTGCTTGTGCCGTTTGCGTCATCATGTCTGCCTCATCGAGCACAATAAGTTTGATGGAATTTCTGTTTAATAGACCTAAGACCCAGTTCCCGCAGCAGACAGTGGGGCCTCACTTTCTGAACAATCGCCCAGAATCCGCAAAATCTCTGATCTGCTCTCTTACCACGTCAATGCCACGATCGTCAGAAGCATTAAGCTAGTTCAGATCACTTCAGCTACGCGTACATCCCAATAGTCGGAAGCTCAAAGGTACCTCGATGATATGCTGCCTATAATCATCGCCGTACATTTGGCGAGCCATTGCAAGTATCATGGACGTTTTACCAGTGCCAGGCGGACCATAAAACAAGAGATGAGGAAGCCGGTTCTTGTCAAGAAACTGCTGAACTGGAGAGAACCTAGTTAGCTAAAGCCTGTGTTAGAACATGATTGAGCACGAAACTGGTGCTCGTGATATCATTATGAGATACCACATCTTGGAGAGTGGGTGGTCGGTATTTCTCTACCCTGTAGACAAGGATACTCCAGTTGAATCATCGCCTATGAGGAAAAGGACCGAACCACGGTAGAGAATCGCTATCTGAAGTTGGGATCATCTCGTTGAGGACAGCAGTGAATAGTGAATACAAATACAAACATACGCGCGCGCTTGCGATTCAAGTTTGAAGCACGTGCTCGCAAAACCTTTCTTAAACTCGTCAACGACTCCATCTTTAATTTGGTTGGACAGGCGGGCAGGTCATGCAGATTTTTGTCAAGACGTGAGTGGATGATATATTGTTCAACTTATCTGCTCACCGCCATCCAGCCTTACGGGCAAAACCATCACTCTTGAGGTGTGTAAATCACGTTGGGTCTCCCGCCCAGATGCTCATATTTCTATCAGGTCGAGTCTTCCGATACTATCGACAATGTCAAGGCGAAAATTCAAGACAAGGAGGGGTGAGTGCATCTGAGCTGCCTTGAATTCCTTAAGTCTTAAATATGGTCGCACTTGTCTCAGCATCCCACCCGATCAGCAACGTCTTATCTTCGCTGGGAAGCAACTGGAGGACGGCAGAACGCTCAGCGATTACAACATTCAGAAGGAGTCGACATTGCACCTAGTTCTTCGACTTCGTGGTGGTGCAAAGAAGCGTAAAAAGAAGACTTACAACGTCTGCTTATACCCAAATTTAATCTCATCATGTCTCCGCTAATACATTGTCAACAGACTCCTAAGAAGATCAAGCACAAACGCAAAAAGGTCAAAATGGCCATGTGCGCATATACTTTCTCGTCATCGTTCGTTTTGCGACTTATATTCTATCCTATGCCAGCTTGAAATATTACAAAGTCGATTCAGATGGCAGGATCAAGCGTCTTCGCCGTGAATGCCCGACTGCTGAGTGTGGTGCCGGTGTCTTCGTGCGTTGTTACAGTGTTTGTTGCTCGCAAGCTTTTGATGCTCTTGTAGATGGCATTCCACCACGATCGCCAATACTGCGGCAAGTGTGGCCTCACTTACACTTTCGCTTCTGGCACCAAGCCTCCCGTGTAGTTGACATTGCACACTTAATGTGCTTACATAATGTAACACGTGACAATCTGTCGTTCCTGCTTGGCTCTATATCGCTCGTGTGATGGAATTTCCACCTTCAAATGAGATCGCAGTGGGAATGTACGGGGATGAGACTGGCGTTGATGCCCCCAAGACAACTCTAGACGCCCTATCCCTGGTTGATGTGAAAGAGGATGCATCGAGTACCATCACCGGAGCTCGCTCTCCTGCGAAGGCGAATCAGCATGGCTATGAGTATGTTTGCCCGCACGGTGTTTGTTGACCTGTGCTGATGCAGGCGACCAGGGATATCCGGCTTTTGGCGGCATTGGCACAAATCACGGAGGTGTCATACAGCGTTTCTGACATACACACACGCATATTTGGTCCGTGACTACACAAGGGACTCATGTCGCACACTCTCAGTCTATTTTAAAGAAATTCAGGAACTAAGGCACCAAGATGTCGAATCAAGCAGTCCCACTGGCTCGTCTAAGGCGACCTCGGTTTCTGCAATCATTGATCACGCTTTAGTTGGATTAGATGAGAGACTCGAATCAGCGGCACAAAATATCAATCTTATCACGGCATCCTTTGAGCCTCTGGCGCCACAATCTGCTTTGAGTCATTTGGAACCGGATGACTTGCGTGCAATGCTCTTGAGGAAGCACGAGGTGCTTCTTTCTGAATGGGAAGGTGTACAGCGCGAGGCTGAAATTTTGCGAGATGAACTCAAAGAAGACAAATGGCTACTTGTTTTCAGAAATGCATCTGACCAAGCGGACGGGATGATGGATTCCTTGGAACGTGTAGTAAATCAGTGCCAGGCAATTCATGTCCTGTTATTCTGCCTTTGTGGACTTTCTCATACATTCCACATAGGACTTTATCGATCATGAACAACATGTAAATCATCAGACATGGAGCAAGTTTAACGGGACACTGTTCAAAGAGCTGCAAAAATGTGAGGCTCAGCCAATCCCCTAACAGTTGTTGATGACCTAACGCGTAGTTCAGCATTGCACGCGAAGGAGAAGTAAGTTGATCATTGAAGCCAATCAAACCTCTCACATATGGGCAGCTAGGTATTACGTACCCTCCGTCAGCAAAGTTCTGTCTGTTTTGGATAAAGGGGTCAGTGCTCTTTACACACTGTAAGTTGGCCACTGATATTGTGCGGTTTGTAGGTCAGAATACGCGCTACCAAGAATGGCGAATGCTTACGTCGGCACGCTGATATGCGCATGCGCTGGAAGGCTCTTCGCGAAAGAATTAGCCATACTGACGACGCTATGGAGGCGGTTGGAAAACTTTTCGCGAAGGCAGAGGGCACACCGAGCGACGGAGACTCGTTGTCGCAGATGACGACACCAAATCACCGTACCACGTCTTCAAGAACGTCGACTTTGGGCAGGTCACACTCTCCTTCGGGCGAGCTTGCCGGAAACAAAAGTCTCGTCACACCAGCCTACTCGGCGCCACGTGGTCATTTAGGTGAACGCTACGTCGGGTCCGAGACGAACGCAATCCGGCGCTTGTCACTCATGTCGTTCAAGGACGCACAATCAAGCGCTGTCAGTAGCAGTTCTCAATCTTCGCTGCCTTCCTTGGAAGGTTCTGATTTGGTGTCAGCAATCCAGAGGCCTGAATGGAGCACGTCCTCTCAGCGGCTGTTGAATGCTGATTCGCCAGCAGGCGCCATTATTAAGCAAGCGATGCCATCGCCCGGCAGACTCGCTTCATCACCAGCTTGGCCTTTGATGACTCCTAGAAGTGCTTCGCGGATGTCACAATCCTCTCCTTCGGTTTCTCGTATACCAGTGCCCCAGAGTGAACCTCGTGTCGATCCGTATCGCTCACACTCCAGACTTTCACAAGCGAGATCTGACTTGGGATCGGTGATTCTTCGTGCACGATCGGCGTCTCCTATTCATATACCCGCCCCAAGGTTATCAAGAAGCGCAAGCGCGTCCGTCATATCTGATGATGAAGAACCGCCCACGTCTCTAATGCAGCGCGCGGTGACCCCTGCAACCGTTTCTTTGACTTCGAGCGGTTCTCCTTTCGCATCACAGCAGGTCAAGAATAGGCGCCAATCCTTTCTTCCAGTCGCGAAAGGTGAACAGAGAGCGCCTCTCACTTCATTGACTCAGCCTGTCCGTCTCGGTGTAAATGACACGACCTTACACTGTTCCGAAGCCGTGACACCAGCGCGTCCTCCTCGGAACACTGCGCGGCCAAAGCCTGCGCCATCAAGCTATAATCAATCTCTCCACTCATCCAGGGTCGCATCACGACCCCCTTCGCGCCTACGCGATCATACTGCTACTCTTGACCCAGGATGCGGCATTAACCAAACACATGGGTACGTAGCCGGCAATCCGAAAGACCCCCTGGATTTGGAAGTGGCTGCTATTGTGAACTCAATCCCTCATGGTTTTTGTGTTGAGCGGATTGATCCCCACTTGCGCCGTCAACCCCCCCCTGGTGAAGAAATAAAAGCCCAATATTCTTTTACAAATGCATTAGGGAGGAAAGTGGTTACGTGCAAACTCCTGATCATTCAGAGGTCTACCCCCAAGACCCTTGCTGGACATGTGCCAACAAGGAAGGTCATGTGCCGTGTTGGTGGTGGTATGTGTCATTAACATGTCATTAACCAGTTCATAGACTGAATCCTGATTTGATCACTCAGGTTGGCAAGATTTAGAAATATTTCTTTCAAGCCATGTTGTTTAGTCTACCTCTAACTTTCATTAATTGGTACTGCATGAGGGAAAGAGTGCAATGATACCTATGTGAGATCCCAGTGAAGCAATAACTTGGGAATGATTGCACATGCTATCTTGACTCTGGGACTAGACCTTACCACCCCTCACAGCCTAACCTTGTGACAATTTAACTACAGTAGCCTTGATGATGGCAAGAGTTACAAACACTAATAAACTGTAATAGTGAATGAAAAGAGACATAAAACAGTGAAACTACAACCGAGGGTCTGACTTCAACACTCCCACTTTACAGGGCTGGTTGAGAGACAAGCCCTAGAAGTGAGCAAACTCACCATCTCAAGTGGCTGTGTAAGAATATCAGCCCTCATCAAAGACATAGGAACATATTCAAGAGAGAACACCTTGTCCTCTACTTGCTCCTGGAGCCAGTGGTACTTTGGCAGGTGTGCTGCATCCAGCTGTGATGCTCTGGGTTCTTTCCAATGCAAATAGAAGACTGATTGTCCTGCCAGAGTGTGGTAGCATTGTTAGGAGGATACCCAAGTTCAGACATAAAATTCTGAAACCAGTCACCATCAGAGCCAGCCTCATTACAGTGGCAGGATTTTTAAACACACCACCCCGGTCCCACGGGATCGGATGAGATAATCAAATAAATGTAATAATACATTTTGTTCAAGTATATTTAAGGATTTTTTGTACAAAATTTCATGAGAA
>Ga0307508_10003738_pt1 | contig 15226 bp, 17 predicted proteins | sample 9_EM_MG_FD_203089 | JGI IMG/M metagenome (GOLD analysis project Ga0307508, IMG submission 203089) | Populus trichocarpa ectomycorrhiza microbial communities from riparian zone in the Pacific Northwest, United States - 9_EM | ecosystem: Host-associated > Plants > Roots > Unclassified | place... | reverse complement strand
GTAGATTTCAAAAAAGCTGTCAACGACCGGTACAAGCTCCTCGAGATTGACTTGGATGGGGTGTTTGCGCGACTGCTACTCCTCCAGAAGAAGAAATATGCCGCCATCAAGGTCGAGGATGGGTCGCGCACTTCCACAGAAGTCAAGGGTCTGGACATGAAGCGCAGAGAATATTGCGCCTTGTCGAAGAATGTCTCTCAGTGGGTGACCTCGGCGTTCCATGCGGTATATACGTCTTGACTGGATGCGGTTCGGCAGATACGTCCTGGATCAGATTTTGTCGGGGGAAGCGACGGAGGTCGTTGTGGAGAACATTCACGAGTATTTGGCTACCATCGGCTCCAACGTGCGGTCTGGCAAGGTCAGGGTGGACGACTTCACCATTTTCAAGGTATGATCGTTTGTAAACCGTCTTTGACGACGCTGATATTTGTCCTCCAACAGCGATTGGGTAAAAACCCCGAGGACTACCCTGATGCGAAGAGCCAACCTCATGTCCAGGTCGCCTTGCGTCTGAAAGCAAAGGGTGGGAGCGCACGCGTGGGGGATGTCATTCCCTACATCTTTTGCGTATCTCCCGGGGATGAAAGCGCAAAGAGCGCTCAGGCGGACCGTGCAAAGCACCCCGACGAGTTGAAGAAAGCGGCGTCGAACACGCTCAGTATCGATTACGAGCATTACCTGGCACACCAGGTGTTGCCACCCATCGAACGGTTGTGCGATCCCATCGAGGGAACGGACAGGGCCCGGTTGGCCGAGTGCCTCGGTGAGTTGATGTGTTAATCTGCAGCCCGCTTGCCTGATAGTTGGAAAGGACTCGATCCTGGGCGTTACAGAGTCTCTGGTGGATCTGAGGCGGGTGCTGCACTCACCACGCTCGACTCACAGGTGTCTGATGCGGAACGGTACCGAGACTCGGAGCCGTTGCTCGTCCGGTGTCGGGGATGCCAAGGGCAGATGTCGTTCTCGCCCATATGGGAACGAGAGGTAAGCCGCACCCTGTCATATGTAATTGGGCGATCTCATCAAGTACGCGCGCACAGTCGTCGGTCCTGCAACCCTCTGGCCCTATTTGTCCGGCGTGCAACCATCCACTCGGAGAGGCGAGTCTGCAGACGCAACTCGAGGTCCAGATACGCGCGTGTATCGGACGGTATTACCAGGGGTGGACGGTCTGCGACGACGCGACGTGTGGGCACCGGACGCGTTCGATGAGCGTATATGGTCGGCGTTGTGTGCGACCGGGGTGTCAGGGCAAGGCTCGGTTCGAGTACTCGGACGTGGAACTGTATAACCAGTTGCGCTACTTTGCGATGTTGTTCGACCCGGACAAGGCCAGGAAGGCAGCGATTGGGAGTGCACATCTTGGTACGCGCGTTCACTTGCTCTTCTTTCTAGGCGCTCACGGTATGTGTTTAGATGAAGTTCGTGTACTTACAGAGACCAACCTGACGTTTTTGCACGGCATGAGCATCACGGTCGACAAGTACATGAACCAGTGTGGTCGACGCTGGGTTGATCTCCACACATTGTTTCCGGAGATGAGGTTGTAAATATGTTTTGACGTCACACCTGTGGGTGCTTTGTATTAGACACCCTTGTATACATACCTACGATTACTTTTGGTATCGGTACGACTCTATGCTCTAGCAACAACCATGAATCCCCTGCTTTGCTATGGTTTAGAGTGGTCCTGGTCCTCCACGGTCGTGTATCGACGTCGGTGATAGAGAAGCGGCAACTTGTATAGCGCTGCATCTCGTTCGTCGCCCTCCGGCAGAGGCACGCGTTCGACGCGAAGCACCCTCGCGATGAACAACTCCGAGGCCAATCCCGCTCCTGCAGACGCCTGCAGCACCTCTTCCTCTCCACCGCCACCTCCCTCTCTTTCACCCTCCCCGACGCGTCTCAATCCGTCGTCAAACGCGCTATGGGATACCCCCAGGTGGGCAAGCGAGACCGAAGGACCGACGAGGCAACACGCGAGCGCGCCGAGTGCCCCAGAGAGAACGGGGAGGCCCTCTCGGGAGGGTGTCCAGTGTACATGCGGGCCTGCGAACGGACGGGGGTAGACGTCTGGTCTAGCGAAGCAGTCCGCGAGGTGGGGTTGCGCTGCGGAGAGGATGTTGATGACGAGGTGTGCTGGGGGTGGGCCCGACGACGGCGACAAAGTGGCGCTGGCGTGGGTGTTGAGCGCGGATGCCATTCGGGAGGGGACGCGGAGGGAGAAGGCGACGAGGGGGAGGGGGTCGAGTGCGATGGAGGTGAACGAGGAGAGGGTCGCGCCGTGGAATGTGGACGGGCGTCGTGCGCGGTCGGGGAGGCGCGCGGTGACGACGGCGACGGACTGGGCGGTCTCGCGGAGGAGCTCACGGAGGCGTGTACGGGCGTCGTCGGTGGACGTGTGGATGCATCTGCGAGAAAGACTGAGCATGGCCTTCATAAAGGGTGACTAATGTATTCGACCTACTAGGTTTCAAACAAGTCCAAACTAAGTAGATACGGCCGAGCTGGCCATGTGGTCCAGGTATTGCCAGTTGGCGCCCATAGTAGGGCCGCATTGCAACCGCATGTTGGCTTTTCGTCTCCCAACAGCTTATTTCCACCTACCTCCTTCCTGTGTTCACCAGCTTCACCCATAACACCATGAATATAGCCAATCCATCTCAAAGTATCACGTACGTACATTGATTACTTTTATACTCCTGTTGGGAATGCGCTGAGCTCGGTTCTAGGCGAAAAGCAATCACTATCAAAGGTGGGGTTGCAACGCTGGATCTTCTGCCGTATGCAAGTGAGCTTTTCTTCAGACATCAAAGTTCGCACTCAAGCGGGGCGCAATCTTCCGGTTGCGAGACAATTCTACGTCCAATTTTCCATAGGCGATACCTCCCGGTCAACCAACAGCGCAAAGGAGAAGAAGAATCTCACGTCCTGGGACAATGCTTTTTATTTGTGGGTACACGTCGTGTTCTTTACGCCAGAAAACTGAATATTATCAGTGATGGGGACGATCATTCCGTCCTCCTCGTAAAGGTTTTCCAGAAGCACCGCATCGGAGACGACAAAGTGGCTGGAAGTCTCTCTGATACTATCGAAGGGGTATTGGGAAGATTGAAGGATGGCGGTACGAAGGCATTCTGAATGTGATGTTTACTGACGCGATCTCTGCCATCAAAGTGCTCGAATATGCTTTCGGTGATACTTCCGATAAGTCCGATCTTCCGGGGCTCGCGATCGAGTTTGCGTTGGCTGCAGAACAATGTGCGGATATTCACGCAGACGAACGACAAGCAACAGACGCTGTCGTTAGGGCCACAGGAACGGTCAACCCACTCAGTTCCACCCCCGCAGCCATTGAGCTCCTCACTTCGGCGGTCGGTGCCGGCACAAACGTTGTACCTGAGGTACAGACATTTGAGACCACATGGGGCGTTTTGTTACAGAGGATGGAGCTCTTTAACAGGATTGTGACCGATATCGCACAGGTATTTCGTGCTCAGTGTCTCGACTATCCCCCAGTCTGAATGTCATACAGATTCACCCATATACATCGCTGGCTTGGTCTGTCATATCAGCTGCGAACCAGGTCTGTCTGTTACTTGACGTTCGTCCTGTCGGTGGTCGCTGACGGGGTTCTATACAGGTGCTAGTAAGGCAGAAAAATCGCGACGACCGGATCATTCGCTTAGCAGGCACGATGAGCGACGTCTTTACCTTCGTTCACGATGCCGAGCCCTTGAAGGCAATCGAAAGGCACATCAGGACTATTACCCTTCTCATCCAGCAGGTGACGGAGTGCGGGTACTTCATCGCTGATTACGCCAAAGAAAATAACTTCTGTCAGTCACCACTGGCTACATAGTGACCGCCACTGATTTCCGTACATAGGGATCCGGACGGCAAAATACACGTTGTCTGATATCGATTCGAAGGTGGCTGATTACGAGAACAAGTTCCGAGAATTCAAAACCGCACTCGTGGAAGGAGTTGCAGTGCAGACAGGTATCACCGTCATTCGTATGATGAATGTTGTAAAACACACTGGTAGGTCCGACGTCTTGAGAGTGGGGTCCGTAGTCACAGACCTGGAACACAGCGGAATCGATTGACCTGAACGACATGCCGTATGCGTGCGGTGCTAGATTTGAACGGGAGAAGGGATGCCTGCCAGGGACGCGCGAGTCCTTCCTGCAAGAAATTTGTGACATTCTCAACAATCCCAACGAAGATGCCCCGCGAATTTGTTTTGTGACCGGGGTTGCTGGATCGGGAAAGTCTGCTGTGGCTCACTCGATCGCTCGACTATATGACGAGCAAAAGCGGTTGGGCTCCTCGTATTGCTTTTCCAGCACCGACGTTGCGAGCCGCAACCCAAAAAATCTTTTTAGCACTATCGCACGGGACCTCTCCGATCACGACCCGCAGTACAAGGCTGCACTATGGGAGGTCGTGAAAGACAACCGAGCACTTCGGACGTCGCAATCGCCAATGGAACAAGCCGAGAGACTCGTCATCGAACCTAGCAAGCACCTCGACACTATTGGGCCGTTAGTCGTCGTCATTGATGCTCTGGACGAAAGTGGGGATCCGGCCAGCCGCCGACACCTTCTGCGCGCCATCTCAGAGCAAATCGCCAACAACACCCTTCCGACCAATCTCCGTTTCCTCATCACCGCTCGCCCGGAAACCGACATCGCCAAAGTTCTCCCGGGTCCTCGGACCGTGCGTAAAGATATGGGTGACATCCCCGAGAATATTGTCGACGGAGATATCCAGAAATTCATCTATCGCTCTCTTCATGAATATACCGAACTCGAATCTCTCTGGCCGGGCCAGGAGTGGTGTCGAGTACTTGCCCATCATTCGCAGAATCTATTTCAATGGGCTTCCACTGCGTGCAATTTCATTCTAGGGGATAGTTCTGAGGGGCTCAACCTACGCGAACGGGTTGAGGTACTGGTACGAGCGGACAAGAATGAAGGTGTTCACCCGCTGGACGAGCTTTACCGAACTATACTAAAACAACGGTTTTCCTGGGATGGTGCTCAACGCCGCTTTCGAGAAGTGATGGCGATTGTACTTTCCCTCAATGAACCGCAATCCATCACATCCCTCTCCGCTCTCTTCGTCGAATGCCTGAGTGTCCGAGAAGTCATCAAACCCCTAGGATCATTGCTGGACGGGGTGCTCGATGAGGAGAAACCCATTCGTCCACTTCATAGCTCGTTCCGTGACTTTTTACTGGACCCAGCTCGCAGTTCAGTTTTCCATGTCCACATCCAACCCCAGCACTCTCTTTGTCTTGGACGCGCATTGCTCGCCTGCATGCGAAACATGCTCAGGTTCAACATCTGCGACCTCAAGGACTCTCAGGTCTTCAACACCGCCACCCCTGATCTGCCCAGCCGGGTGAAGAAGGCCATTCCTCCCTACCTCGAATACTCGTGTCAATACTGGATGCACCACCTGCAATATGCTAGTTGTACCCCTGACTTGTTGAATGAGGTCACTCTCTTCTTTAAGGACATGTTCCCCTACTGGCTTGAAGCCATCAGCCTTCTCTCCCTCTCCTCCCCAGTGTCCTCCATCCTATCTTCCCTTGAGACCTGCACCATACTGGGAAAATGGGCCAAGGTAAAATCAATCTTCATGGTAAGTGGTGAATACTGAACGAAATGTTTTTAGGGCCAAGAGACTGCCATAGTGGCATCAGAAGCATTCCAATTTATCCAAGTGTTTTCCCCTGTCCTGAGAGAGTCAACTCCCCACCTGTATCTATCAGCCATGCCTCAGACCCCAACCAGCTCTCCACTCTGTAAACTCTGGGTTAAGCATCTCCAAAATCATGTCTCAGTTGCCTCAGGACATCCAGCCAGTTGGCCAGCAGAGGTTCACACTCTGCATGGGCACACAGATTCTGTCACCTCTATTGCCCATTCACCTGATGGGACTCACATCATCTCTGGCTCTTGGGACAAGATGATTAGGGTCTGGAATGCAACCACTGGTCAGTGTGTGGCAGGTCCATTCCAGGGGCACACACATTATGTCACCTCTGTTGCCTATTCACCTGATGGGACCCATATTGTCTCTGGCTCTTGGGACAAGACCATTAGGGTTTGGAATGCAACCACTGGTCAGTGTGTGGCAGGTCCATTCCAGGGGCACACAGATGATGTCATCTCTGTTGCCTATACACCTGATGGGACCCACATTGTCTCTGGCTCTGGGGACAGCACCATTAGGGTTTGGAATGCAACCACTGGTCAGTGTGTTGCAGGTCCATTCCAGGGGCACACAAATTGTGTCACCTCTATTGCCTATTCACCTGATGGGACTCACATTGTCTCTGGCTCTGAAGATTGTTCTATTAAGGTGTGGAAGGCTCAAGAGTTTGTTTTCTTTGATAATGATTTATGTGAAAAAAATAGCTGGATTGAATCTTCTGATGGTACTTGCTTTGGCTGGATGGCTCCTTGGAACAGAAATGCCTTTCATTTTCCTCTCCATTCTTTAGTGATATCTTCTGATAGAGTTTCCCAAGTTGATATTGATAGTTTTTTGTTTGGAGAGTCTTGGACCTCTTGCTGGTCCTGATTTCTTACTCTACTAGGACTTTTTTTTTGCTATACTTTCCAGGGAAAAGATGAAGCCTGAGTGCAGCTCATGGTGTTAATGATTCATGTTGGCATAGACTTGTGGTGGAAGATGTCAGCACTGTTGGAGGAATGTTCCTTCCCACATTGATTGGGAGAAGTGCACTAAAGTAACTACACACCATGAAGTCTACCTCAGGCAAGCAGGGTCACCATTTCATCAGGAAAATGACACGTGTGGACATATCTGCAAGAGAGACTCAGCACGGTCCTCATCCTTGTCGCTACCACACTCAGTTCATTATCAGGGTGCTGACTACATAATGTGCTCGACATTATACAACTTCTACCAACACTTATTCAGAGACTCGAGCCGTCTCGATGGCGATGCAGCAGTGAGGCTGTTGCTCAGAACTGACTTTTGGAAAGGTGACGCTCAAGACACCATTCTCTATCTTGTCCTTGACGTCCTTGGTCTGATTTGATGTGCCAGTCAGCGTCACAATTCCTGTGAGCATTCCAGAGGAATTCACCTTTGTTGCGAGAGAACTTACTGAGGTGACATTTGCGCACAGTGTAGCCCTCCTCCCGGCATGTGCATGTACATGATCCTGCTGGACATCTACAGTATTGTGAGGCCGAGTAACTCCAAAGTCGCCATCACGATGTCACCCTCCTTGGAGGTGTGGGTCAGCCTCGCAGGTCTCCGTAATGCCGATGTTCTGCTTACCTTGGACAGAAAGGGCTCTGAGGTTCTCCATGTGGATATGAGACCTCCACCATTGAGTCTCGACGTGGGGGTGAGTCGGAAACGTGGGGAGAAGTTAGAACGCAAGATTGAACAAGTGATCGATTGGTTGCACCACCCGAAAGTCGAGCTATCGTGGGCTGCCAGCGGGCGACACGACCGATGTACTGGACATTAAAAACACCTCGGTCATGAAGCAGCACAGCAACAATATCTAATTAATCTCATCCCCAGATCGGAACGTGACATCCAATCATTGGGACTGTTCGTGATATCCCCAAGTCATGCGACAGCGGGGCCAATGTTTCTGTAAGAAAGGCCCATGATGTCGTTCGTGGGTGCGTCGAGTGATTATTCAAGTGTTATGCCATGCAATAGGTAGTCGGCTCCACAGTTGTTGGTGCGTGTTTTCGTGATGTGGAGGAACGGTTCAGAAACGAGGCAATGAGGCACGGACCTATATCGAGAAAGAACACCATGCATGCGGAGATTGTCCATTGATCTTTTCCACTGCCCTGCTATATTGTGTCGCTGATGCGGCCACGTCGACGACTGGTGCGTAGTGACAATGTCAGATTGGTGCTGCGTTGATGTTGACCGGTCTGAACAAGAACAGCGTAACGTGACTGAAATCAATTCCAATGACTGGTTACATGCGGTGACATTCTCGGTGAACGGAGAGTTCGTTTTGAGCTGCGGTGACGCGATTGTGGCAAATGGAAGACAGCAAACAGATGGCAACAATGGAAGCGGGGTCTGCCCAGTGTCCGGTGTCTCCGAGTCGCAGTGTCCAATGGATTGCGGCGCGGACCCGCGATGGCGACATGCGTGTGTGGGATGCGGGGACCTACAAACGGGTCTTTGCATCCAGGCAAGATTCCAGCACCGTCTACGAGGTGGATTTCTCGCCCGACCCAACGCGACTCGTCTCTGCATCGGATAATCGTACAGTAACCGTATGGGACATTGCAATGAGCACGAGAGTTTCAACCCAATATGCTACGTGGTCCAGGCATGTTCATAGCCTGCTGATACACAACGTCACCGCTGACATTCCGAGCAGGCATACATGCATGTTCTCCTTGAAAACTTGCGCGTGGAGCACAGCGACTATGAGGGTGCAGTAAAGTCGTTTGAGCGTGCTCGAGCCCAGATGCGAAACCACAGGAGCCGACTGCTGTTTGTGATTTTACTGGTAAGCTTCCTAACGGCTGTGTTCCGACGTATCGAAATCGCTTTGTCTCTAACAGATATCTGGATGGAAATTTCATGATTGGCACCACGATTCGACAAAGTCTTTTTGAAGCACTGTATGCAGCCGGTCGCACCAAGGATGCAGTCGAGTGTTTCCATCAAATGACGAGTGAATTGGGAGGGGAGACAAGCCTGCATGGCGAGCACCTTGAGTGGGCTCTGGGTGAGCAGTTTCGCATGTCGTGGTGTCGTCGCTTATTATATGTAACAATTTCTGTCAGACTTCTGTCAGCGTTCTTCCATGAAGTTGGAACATCTCGGTGATACGGCAGTGGATGCGCAACAACGCGACGAGGCCATCTCCTACTAAACGACCGTTTTGTCACTCAATTCGCTCTCCCCACAAGACATTCTAATCAAGCGAGGCAAGTCATTTGTGGCGACCGGATCGTGGAAACATGCGTTAGACGATGGAAACCAAGTACATCGTTCTTGTCTTGTGAAGGTCAATCTCGTTAATATATTATCCTCAGGTGATCGTGCTCGTTTCCTCCTCCCCGTGGGGCTATGAAGTGAAGCACGCAACATTACACAAGGCAGGAGACTACGACATTGTGGTCGATGTGTTCGAAACGATGCTCTCGAGGATAGCGCAGTCACCTAACCCGGACGTTCAACGTGAGCTGTACACTCGTTACTAAAATAAGGATGATTTGGACTCGGAAATCGATAATTTCTTGTCGCTTGTCGAATTTGAACTGCCGTCCCACTGACACTCTTTCCTCGCGCGTATGGTTTCAATAAACAGAGAGCCGCGGGCACGACGACTGGTCGCGCATCTTAGACAACCCTTTGGAGCACTGTTGGTGCTGATAGCTTGATCACCGTACAGTTTCAGGAGAACGTCTCGCTAGCTGATATTCTGGACAACGTACAGACACCTGGAGCATTGTAACTTGCGTAGCACCTCGGACGACGACTGTAACTGAGACTAAGCAGACGCAACACTACCGCATTCTTCATAAAGGGCTGAGTAAGTAATATATTCGACATTAGGTTTACAAGTACAACTATCTCAACGACACTTGTTCAGAGACTCATGTCGTCAGGATGGCGATCCGGTAAGGCCATTGAGTGACTTTTGGAAAGGTCACGATCAAGCATCTTGGCGGTGACGTCCTCGGTCTGATTTGACGTACCAGTCAGTGTCACAGTTCCTGTAAGCGTTCCGGGGATATTCACCCTTGTGAGAAAACTTACCGAGGTGACATTCGCGCATCGCGCAGCCCTCCTCCCATGCTTGTGCATGCACGTCAATTGCCGGAGGTCGTCAGATGGTTCTGCTGGACGTCTATCGCCACGCCCTTGGATGTGCAACCGCCTGGTGGTGTCGACTTTCCCCGAGAAGCAGTCGTCGGCGCCAAAGATGCGGATGGGGGTTGGGGGTCACTGGGGACATAAGTCATGCGATAAGGGCAGGGAGATAGGGAAGAGAACTTGAAGGGGACGTACGGCCGCCCGAACTAAATCCGCGCGCCCTTATGACGTAGCCCCTATCCATGAGCTTGATATAGCGCTACTGTCGCGTACGTACATGCAGCTGTGCACTCATGTCCTGTCAGTGCGAGGGAGAAGGCAAGACAAATTATACGTGCCGTGATGCACCCAGAACTGAGCTGAGGCACCAGCCTGGCTATGCCCCGCGTCCAGAGTTTGACCGTCCTGCAGACTCACTGGTAACCTGCCAAGTACTTTGCTCATCCCGACGGTGATACTAGTACCTGGGTCAATAAGTAAGAAGTGATTGCAACGGGAGTGGATGTTTCAAAGCCGATACCGCCCGTAAATCCCCTACCGAGGAACATTTCATTTCTAACGAGAGAGGCAACAAGGGCCACTAGCGTACATGCAACCGAGTGGGGAACAGGCGCATGGTGCAACCACCTAGATTTGAAGCCATCTATGCTCAAACCCAAGTTCCGTCGCATGTCCTACGTCGCATGCCGAGTGAGCTCCACGCATCGACAAGACTTTTCGAACGCACCCGTGCGGTTCAAGAATATGCTCAACGCGCGCTCTAGCACGATGTGACTGACGCCGGCCGTGCCTCGACAGGTTGATCATATCGTCCAGACATTGACCCAGAAGGACATACTACCTGGCCGTGGATGTAATCCGTGTGAAGCCATACGCGCCTCCACACCGCGTCATGTCCCACACGATCTATGCGAGATCCTCTGCATCCTCGACGAAAGAGACGTGCCAGTGCATCCTGAGGCAGTCGAAACCCGTCGTTTGTTCGACACCTTGCGTGAAGACCAAGTTATCAACCGCCAGGAAACGACGGAATGGCACCGTATAAATGCATACCTTGAACAACGCAGTGAAGTGATTGTACCCGTCCAGATCCACGATCACTTGAAAGCCATCCTGGAGGGGGGGCACCCGGTGCTCGATATGTTCTCTGCACTGATATCCCGGCAGTCACGCACGATCCCCAAGCCCACGTCAGTATGTGCATTGCAAGGTCGATACGCGGACACGTACGGGAGTAACCGCATCTTTCTGGTAGAGCACCTCGAGCATCATGATCTCTGTGCTTGTACTTCCCTTGAAGAGTGCATCTCGAAGCACAGAATCAGTTCGCGACAGCCTTCAAGTTCGGATGGATGGAAATTGGACGGAGTATCCTCAGTCTGACTAGAAGAGAATCGAAAAGACGATGAACAAATGTATAATCTGGATTTGAGGACTCCGTGTCGTTTGTTGAGGTCAGGCATTGAGTTGTAATTTGCAAGGCAGAGTCACTCTACCGTAGTGGGTGCTTGCAGTGCGAATTTCGATTTGTTTGTTCGCTTCCTGGCTATGACAGGCCACGGATATCAGATGAACCAAACTAATTGAGCCTTGGGATTGCGCACCGAGGAGTGTCGGACTGCCAGGTGTGATGGTATGTAAAGCAGACAGTCGGACCCGTCATGTGGTATGGCCAGTTGGTGCCCATGGTAACCGCATGTTGGCTTCTCGTCCCCCAACAACCTCTTCCACCTACCTCTTTCCTGTGTTCACCAGCTTCACCCACAACACCATGAATACAGCCAATCCATCTCAAAGTATCACGTACGTATATTGATTACCTTTATACTCCTGTTGGGAACGTGTCAATTCTGAGTTCGGTTCTAGGCGAAAAGCAATCATTATCAAAGGTGGGGTTGCAACGCTGGATCTTCTGCCGTATGCAAGTGAGCTTTCTTTCAGACATCAAAGTTCGCACTCAAGCGGGGCGCAAACTTCCGGTGCCAGCGAGACGGTTCTACGTCCGAGTTTCCATAGGCGATATCTCGCGATCGACGAACAGCGCAAAGGAGAAGAAGAATCTCACCTCTTGGGACAATGTTTTTTATTTGTGGGTACTACACGTCCTGTTCTTTACGCCAGGGAACTGAGTATTATCAGTGACGGGGACGATCGTTCCGTCTTCCTCGTAAAGGTTTACCAGAAGCACCGCATCGGAGACGACAAAGTGGCTGGAAGTCTCTCTGATACTATCGGAGGGGTATTGGCAAGATTGAAGGATGGCGGTACGAAGGCATTCTGAACGTGATGATTACTGACGCGATCTCTGCCATCAAGTGCTCGAATGTACTTTTCGTGATACCTCCGATAAGTCCGGTCTTCCAGGGCTTACGATCACGTTCGCGTTGGCTGCTGAACCACGCGCGGACATTGACGCAGACGAACGACAAGCAACAGACGCTGTCGTTCGGGCCACCGAAGCTGCCAACCCACTCAGTTCTACCCCCGCAGCCATTGCTTCGGCGGTCGATGCCGGCACAAACGTTGTAACCGAGGTACAGACATTTGAGACCACATGGGGCGTTTTGTTACAGAGGATAGAGCTCTTTAACAGGATTGTGACCGATGTCGCACAGGTATTTCGTGCTCAGTGTCTCGACTATCCCCCAGTCTGAATGTGATACAGATTCACCCATATACATCGCTGGCTTGGTCTGTCATATCAGCTGCGAACCAGGTCTGTCTATTACTTGATGTTTGTCCTGTCGGTGGTCGCTGATGATGTTCTATACAGGTGCTAGTAAGGCAGAAAGATCGCGACGACCGGGTTATTCGCTTAGCAGGCACGATGAGGGACGTCTTTACGTTCGTTCACGATGCCGAACCTTTGAAGGCAATCGAAAGGCACATCAAGACTATTACCCTTCTCATCCAACAGGTGACGGAATGCGGGTACTTCATCGCTGATTACGCCAAAGAAGATTACTTCTGTGGGTCACCACTGGCCGCATTGTGGCCACCACTAATTTCCGTACCTAGTGATTCGGACGGCAAAATACACGTTGTCTGATATCGATACAAAGATGATTGGTCACGAGAACAGGTTCCAAGAACTCAAAGCCGCACTCGTAGAGGGAGTTGTAGTGCAGACAGGTATCACCGTCGTTCGCATGATGAATGTTGTGAAACACACTGGTAGGTCCGACATCTTGAGATTGCGGTCCGTAGTTCACGGACCTGGGTTACAGCGGAATCGATTGACCTGAACGACATGCCATATGCGTTCGGTGCTAGGTTTGAACGGGAGAAGGGATGCCTGCCAGGGACGCGCGAGTCCTTCCTGCAAGAAATCTGTGACATTCTCAACAATCCCAACGAAGATGCCCCGCGAGTTTGCCTTCTGACCGGGGTCGCTGGATCGGGCAAGTCTGCTGTGGCTCACTCGATCGCTCGACTGTATGACGGGCAAAAGCGGCTGGGCTCCTCGTATTGCTTTGCCAGCACCGACATTGCGAGCCGCAACCCAAAAAATCTTTTCAGTACTATCGCACGGGACCTCTCTGATCACGACCCGCAGTACAAGGCTGCGCTATGGGAGGTAGTGAAAGATGATCGAGCGCTTCGGACGTCGCAATCTCCCATGGAACAAGTCGAGAGGCTAATCATCGAACCTAGCAAGCACCTCGACACTATTGGGCCGTTAGTCATCGTCATCGACGCTCTCGACGAAAGTGGAGATCCAGCCAGTCGCCGATACCTTCTACGCGCCATATCAGAGCAAATCGCTGACAACACCCTTCCGACAAATCTTCGTTTCCTCATCACCGCTCGCCCGGAAACCGACATCCTCGCCGAACTTTTACCCGGTCCTCGGACCGTGCGCAAAGACACGGGTGACATTCCCAAGCATATTGTCGAGGGAGATATCAGGGAATTCATCCATTACTCTCTTCGTCAATGTACCGAACTCGAATCTCTCTGGCCGGGCCAGGAGTGGTGTCGACTACTCGTCCATCATTCGCAGAATCTATTTCAATGGGCTTCCACCGCGTGCAGTTTCATTCTAGGAGATAGTGCTGAGGGGCTCAACCTACGTGAACGGTTTGATATACTAGTGCAAGCCAACAAGAGCGAAGGTGTTCACCCGTTGGACATGCTTTACCGAACTATACTAGAGCAACGATTTACCTGGGATGGTGCTCAACGCCGCTTCCGAGAGGTGATGGCAGTTGTACTTTCCCTCAATGAACCGCAATCTATCACATCCCTCTCCGCTCTCTTCATCGAACACTTGAGTGTCCGAGAAGTCGTCAAACCCCTAGGATCACTGCTGGACGGGGTGCTAGATGAAGAGAAACCCATTCGTCCACTTCATACCTCGTTCCGTGACTTTTTACTGGACCAAGCTCGCAGCTCGATTTTCCATGTCCACATCCAACCCCAGCACTCTCTTCGTCTTGGACGTGCATTGCTCGGTTGCATGCGAAACATGCTCAGGTTCAACATCTGCGACCTCAAGGACTCTCGGGTGTTCAACACTGCCATCCCTGATCTGCCCGGTCGGGTGAAGCAGGCCATTCCTCCCTACCTCGCATATTCATGCCAATATTGGATGCACCACTTGAAACATGCTGACTGTACTCCAGACTTGTTGAATGAGGTCACTCTCTTCTTTGAGGACATGCTCCCCTACTGGCTTGAAGTCATCAGCCTTCTCTCCCTCTCCTCCCCAGTGTCCTCCATCCTGTCTGCCCTTGAGACCTGCACCATGCTGAGAGAATGGGCCAAGGTAAGGTCAACCATAATGGTAGGTGGTGAGTACTGAAAAAATGTTTCTAGGGCCAAGAGACTATGACTGTTGCGTCAGAAGCATTTCAATTTATCCAAGTGTTTTCGCCCATCCTGAGAGAGTCAATCCCACACCTGTATCTATCAGCCATGCCTCAGACCCCAACCAGCTCTCCACTTTGTAAACTCTGGGTTAAGCATCTCCAAAAGCATGTCTCAGCTGTCTCAGGGCATCCAGCCACTTGGCCAGCAGAGGTTCATACCTTGCATGGGCACACAAATTCTGTCACCTCTGTTGCCTATTCACCTGATGGGACCCATATTGTCTCTGGGTCTGAGGACAAGACCATTAGAGTTTGGAATGCAACCACTGGTCAGTGTATGGCAGGTCCATTCCAGGGGCACACATACTGGATCACCTGTGTTGCCTATTCACCTGATGGGACCCACATTGTCTCTGGCTCAAGGGACAAGACCATTAGGGTTTGGAATGCAACCACTGGTCAGTGTGTGGCAGGTCCATTCCAGGGGCACACATACTGGGTCACTTGTGTTGCCTATTCATCTGATAGGATCCATATTGTCTCTGGCTCAAGGGACA
>Ga0307508_10003737_pt1 | contig 15229 bp, 11 predicted proteins | sample 9_EM_MG_FD_203089 | JGI IMG/M metagenome (GOLD analysis project Ga0307508, IMG submission 203089) | Populus trichocarpa ectomycorrhiza microbial communities from riparian zone in the Pacific Northwest, United States - 9_EM | ecosystem: Host-associated > Plants > Roots > Unclassified | place... | reverse complement strand
GTCCTGCTCGGACCACAGATCCACGGCCCCGTTCGCGTCCTTGACCACGCCGAAGACGGTGGAGAGGCCTAGTCCGGTGCCCTTGCCAGGCCCCTTGGTGCTGAAGAAGGGCTCGAAGGCGTGTTGCACGACGCCGGGTGGCATGCCGTGGCCGGTGTCCTCGATGCAGAGGCGCACGTATTCGCAGGGGACCAGGCCGGGATGGGCCGCGTCGCGGCCGAGCTCCTCGGTGGTCGTGCTGACGATGATGGCGCCGCCGTCGGGCATCGCGGCGCGGGAGTTGACGACGCTGTTCATGATGATCTGTTCCAGACGGCTGCGGTCCATCGTGACCGACGGCAGGCCGGGCTGCAGGTCGATGGTGAAGGTGATGTCCTCGCCGATGGTGCGGCGCAGTAGCGACAGCGACTCGTCGAGGACCTCGTTGACGTCGAGTGTCTCGGGCTGCGCCGGCTGCAGCCGGCTGAAGATGAGCAGCTGCCTGGTGAGCGCGGTGCCCTGCATGGCGGCGCGCTCGATGCCCTCGACGTCGCTGCGGCAGACGTGGTCGTCCGGCAGTGTGCCGAGGACCAGCTCGGCGAATCCCTTGATCACTCCGAGGATGTTGTTGAAGTCGTGCGCGATGCCGCCGCTGAGGTGTCCCAGGGAGTCCAGCCGCTCGGCCTGGTGGAGTTGGTGTTCCAGCTCACGCGCGTCCTGCTCGGCGCGGACTTGCTCGGTGATGTCCCGCAGGATGCCTTCTACGCCGACCTGCCGCTTGTCGTCGTCGTACGCCGGGATCGTGCGCTGCTCCACCCAGGCGTCGCCGCCGACCGGGCGGTGCCAGTGCAGCACGTGCCGCTCGGGCCTGGGCGAATACCAGGAGGCGTGGAATTGCTCGCGGTCCTCCGGCGCGGCGGCCGCCAGGAGCAGGTGCGGGTCCTCGGCAAGCTCCTCCGGGGTGGCACCGATCAGGGTGGTGACGGCCGAGCTGATGTACTCGACCCTGGGGGCAGGCGACAGCCGTAGCCGGAAGACCACGTCCTGCAGGTGCTCGGCAACCAGCCGGAAGCGTTCCTCCATGGTGTCCAGGGCCGCCTGGATCTCCCGCCTGTGTCTCCGGTCGTGCGCCTCGTCGAGTTCCCGGAAGACCGCGGGCACCAGGCGCGTGAGGTTGTCCTTGAGGACGAAGTCGCGGGCACCGGCGCGCATCAGCGCCGCCGCTGCCTCCTCGCCGATCTGCCCGGAGACGAGGATGACCGGCACGTCCAGTCCGGCGTCGTGCAGTATCTCCAGCGCGTCGTTCGCGTCCAGTGCGGGCATCCGCCCGTCTGAGATGATCAGATCGGGTGGACGGTCGCGCAGCTGTACCCGCATCGCCTCGGCGGTTTCGACCCGTTCGAAGGTGACATCCAGCCCCTCACGCCGCAGGCAGCGGACGATGAAGAAGGTGTCGTCCTCGCTGTCCTCCAAGAGCAAAAGGTGCGCCGAGCGCGGCATGGCCTACTCCGCCGGGGTGCGGGCGTACGTCGCGGTCTGGTTGACCAGCAGCCAGTACAGGCCGAGAACCCGGACCGCCTCCAGGAAGTTGTCGAACTCGACCGGCTTGCGGACGTAGCTGTTGGCGCCGAGGTTGTAGCTGCTGACGATGTCCCGCTCTTCGTTGGAGGTGGTCAGCACGACCACGGCGAGGTACCGGGTGCGCTCGTCGCCGCGGATCGTGCGCAGCACCTCCAACCCGCTGACCTTGGGCAGGTTGATGTCCAGCAGAATCAGCTCGGGCGCCAGCGGCCTGCCCTCGCGGGGCAACAGATAGTTGATCGCCTGCTCGCCGTCGGTGGCCACGACGACCCGGTTGCAGATGTTGTTTTTGCGCAGCGCCCGCTGGGTCAGCATGACGTCGTCGGGGCTATCCTCTACCAGCAGGATGGTGCCGTCACTGGGTGCACCCCGGGTGAGGGTCTCGGCGGACGGTAACGCGGTCATGTCGCGCCTACCAGGGTGGGCTGCGTGTGCCCGTCAGGTTGTTCGCTCATCTGTCCCTCCAATGAGAAGTAGAAGCTTGCGCCCTGGTCGGGCAGGGCCTCAGCGAAAATCCGGCCGCCGTGACGGTGAACGATTCGGGCCACGATGGCCAGCCCGATCCCGGTGCCTTCGAATTCCGCGGCCGGGTGCAGCCGTTGGAAGGCGTTGAACAGCTTGTCCGCGTACCGCATGTCGAAGCCGGCGCCGCTGTCCTGGACCACGAACAGCACCTGGCCGTGACGTTCGCGGCGGGCCACCTCGACGACCGGCTGACGGCTGCGGCTGGTGAACTTCCACGCGTTGGAGATGAGGTTGTACAGCAGCAGGCGCAGCAGCTGCGGGTCCGCGTGGGTGTGCAGCCCGTCCTGCACGACCAGGTGCACCTGCCGGTCGGGCTCGGCGGCGGCCACCTCCGCGGCGACCTCGTGCGCCATCTCGCTTAGGTCGACGTCGCGCCGGACGAGCTCCACTCGGGTGGAGCGGGAGAGGTTCAGCAGATCGTCGATCATGTGACCCATCCGGGCCACGTTGGCCTGCAGGCGGCTGAGGTATTCGCGGCCCGTCTCGTCCAACTGTTCCAGGTAGTCGTCGAGCAGCGCCTGGCTGAATCCGTGCAGGGAGCGCAGGGGTGCCCGCAGGTCATGCGAGACGGTGTAGGCGAAGGCGTCCAGCTCCCGGTTCGACGCCTCCAGCTCGGCGGTGCGGTTGCGTACCCGCGTCTCCAGTTCGGCCGCGAGCCGCCGCGCCTGTGCCTCGGCCTGTTTCCACTCGGTGATATCGGTGGAGATGCCGCACACCGCGTACGGTTCGGAGTTGCCGTCGAGCACCGGGAACTTCACCGAGACGTACGTGCGCGGTCCCTGGTCGGTCTGCGCGGTCTCCTCGAACTGCACAGTGCGGGCCTGCCGCGCGGTCCACAGGTCGTTGTCGCGGAGCTGATCGGCCAGCTCCTGCGGGAATACGCCGTGGTCGGTGAGGTCGATCACCTGCTCACGGCCGACCTTGAACAACCGTTCCCACTCCCGGTTCACCAGCAGGTAGCGCCCGTTGTCTATGCGCTTCATGTAGATGACCGCGGCGGTGTTGTCGATGAGCTTCTGCAGCTGGTTGTGGCTGGACTGCGCCTCCAGCTCGGCCGCAGCCCGCCCGCGCAGCAGCGCCCGGCGCCCGCGGATGGTGGAGCCGCCGTACACCAGCAGGATGACCAGCTCGGCACCGACCGCGGCCAGGCCGGCCAGGCTGGGTCGCCCGGTCTCGGCGCCGGCACCGACCACCAGCACGCCGACTGCGACGGCCGTCGCGGTGGCCAGGCCGAGCGTCACCCAGCTCGGCGTGGGTGCGGCGGCGGCCGGCCGGCCGTTCTGCTGCCAGGTGGGCTCGCCGGCTGCGGAGCTGGGTTCTGACGAGGACATCGGTCCGCTCCTCACCGCCTGCTGGTTACTGCTCGTGATGGTACGACGAGTTCGCCCGAGTAAGGCCGGTTAGTGGCAATAATAAGGATTGATCAGAAACGTCCGAGCAATAGCGTGAGCAACTATTCGACGCCAATGGTGAGGGTGCGGTCGATCATCGCGAGCAGCCGGAGAACCTCGTCGTGATCGGCGGCCGAGCCATGCACGATGCCGAGGTATCCCAGGGTTCCCTGGCGCCAGTCGAGCCGGTCGCCGGCCCGGCGGAAGACCTCCACGTGCCGGATGCCGGCCTGCCGGGACAACCGCTCGACGCCGTCCAGGCGGCGCAGCGCCGTCGCCTCCATCGGCGCGGTGAGGAAGTACTGGAAGGCGCACCGGCGATAGTCGTGCTCCGGGATGTCCACGCTGCGGCCGGCGGCGGCGGCCAGGGCCAGGCGGATCAGATCCACCCGCCGGGCGCGGCGCACCAGGTCGGCGACGTACCCGCCGAGCCGCCCGTTGACCTCGATGACCCGCGGTCCGTCCGGGGTGAGCTTGACCTCGACGTGGGTGACGCCGTCGGCGACGCCCAGCGCGCGCAGGGCGTCGCTGGCCACATCGAGCACCGCCTGCCGCCACCAGGCGGAAAGCGTCGACGGCACCACGTAACCCCTCTCCCGGAACGGCGGCGCCAGCGGGAACTTGCCGGTGACCTCGACGTGCCGGACCGTACCGGCCACCGAGACCGACTCCACGGAGACGTAGTCACCGAAGCCGGTCCCGGCGACCGACAGGTCGCCGCGCAGGTACTCCTCCACGACGAAAGCGAACGGTGCCGGCCCGGCCCGGAACTCGCGCAGCCGCGCCTCCGCCTCGGCCACGCTGTCCACCCGGCAGGTGCGGGCGCTGCCGGCGCCGGTCCGGGGCTTGAGGACCGCGGGCAGCCCCACCGCGGCGAGCGCGGGGGCCAGTTCGGCGGGTTCGGACACCGTGCGGCAGCGGGTCACCGGCAGCCCGGCCGCGGCGAGCAGCCCGCGCTGGAGGTACTTGTCGGTCACCGCCTCCGCCGCGGGCGGCCGGAGATAGGCGAATCCCTCCGGCGCGGCCAGCTCGGCGGTACGACGAATCTGCGCCTCGGCGAACGTCGTCAGCCCGCCCAGGCCCAGGCCGGCGCAGAGCGCGTCGCCGGACAGGCCGGTGACGTCGCACACCTCGCCGAGCTCGGCGATTTCGTCCACGAGCCGGGCGACGTACGGCAGGCAGCGGTCGCACAGGAAGACGACCTCGCACAGGCCGCGGGCGGCCGCCAGAATGCTCATCGGCGTGGCCGCGCCGAAGTCCAGCACCACACCCACCCGCGGCAGGGTCATCAGGGCGGCCCGAGATAGCCGGTGCGCTGGAAGAAGTCGAGATAGTGATCCAGCAGGGCCGCGTCGACCGGCGGAACCTGTACGCCCGCGCCGGCCAGCGCCTCCCGGGCACGGGCACGACCGAACGCGGGAAAGTGCCCGGCGAAGAACATCTCCTTGAGGATCAACCCGCTCCGTGGGCTTCGATCGACCCACAGCGGGATGAACGGGGTGAACGGGTGGTCCGGGTGGTCGCATGCGAAACGGACCACGTCCGGCACCCACTCCGCGAATGGGACCTCGCGGATCCGGTAACCGCGGGTATCCATTCGGGAGACCATGTCCCGCAGCGTGGCGGGCGCGGGGTTGGCCAGATGGTAGGTCCGGGAGGCGGCGGTCCGGCGCATGGCGATGTGCCCGATCTGTGCGGCGAGCACGTCCACCGGGATCAGGTCGAGTGCCAGGTCGATATCGGGCGCCAGGCCGCTGTCCACGATCACCTTGAACAGCGCGCACGTCGCGCTCTGCAGGTTCCAGGCCCCGCTGCGAAGGTCGCCGGAGATTTCGTACGGGCGGTGCACGGCGACCGGGAGCCCGACGGCGCGCGCCCGCGACAGGACCTGTTCGGCGACCCACTTCGTCTCGGTGTAACCCATGTACAGGTGTTCCGGGAAGGCCAGCGCTGTGTCCTCGTCGACCTCGCGGACGCCCGCGGCGCCGAACCCGGCGAGCACCGCGAGGGTCGAGATGAAGTGCACCGGGATGCCGCGATGGGCGGCGGCCATCCGGACCAGCTCCACCGTGCCACCCACCGTCACGGGGGCGAGCTGCCCGTACGGATAGGTGAAGTTGACGTAGGCGCCGGCGTGCAGGATCAGGTCCAGGCTCCTGCCGTACTCGTCGAATCTGTCATCGTCCCAGCCCAGCGCTCGCCGCCCGAGGTCACCGGCGAGCGCGACGACCCGCCCGTCGGCGATCTCGCCCAGGCCGTAGCGGTGCTGCTCGTCGACCAGCCGTTGCCAGGCCCGGTCGTCGCTCGGGGCGCGCACGAGGCAGTGGATCCGGGCGTTGGTGTGATCAAGCAGGTGGCGCAGCAGGTAGGTGCCGAGGAAGCCGGACGCGCCGGTCAGCAGGATCTCGGCCGGCACGGGCGAGGTGGCCCGAACCAGGGTGCCCGGCATCGGGAGCTCGACCGCGGCGGCCTGCCACCAGTCGATGTCGCCGCCCTCGCCGTCCCGGGTCAGGGTTCCGTCGCGGGCCTCCTGCACGGCCGCCGCGCAGGCGCGCAGCGTCGGGTCGGCGAGCAGGCGGCGGGTCAGGAACCGCCCGTGCCGCGGATCGACGCCGAACAACGTGCGCAGCCGCGCGAAGATCGTGGCCGCCGACAGCGAGTTGCCGCCCAGCTCGAAGAAGTCGTCCTCCGGACCCACCCGGTCGACATCGAGGACCTCCTCCCACAGGCGGGCCAGGCCCGCCTGGACCGGCGCGGCCACGCCCGCCTCGACCACCGGCGCGGGCGTACGCTCGCGGTCGCCGAGTTGGGCCCGGTCCACCTTGCCGCTGGCCGTCAACGGCAGCCGCTGTACCGGCACGAAGCGGCCGGGCACCATATACGCCGGCAGCCGCCCGCCGACGATCGCCCGCAACCGGGCCGGGTCCGGTCCGGCCGCGGACCCCGGCGCCGGAGTGTAGAACGCCTCGATCACCGTGCCGCCCGGCGCCGCGGCCGCCACCACGGCGACGTCGCCGACTCCCGGGCTGACCCGCAGCGCCGTCTCGATCTCGTCCAGCTCGATGCGGAATCCGCGCACCTTGACCATGCGGTCGCGACGCCCCAGAAAGTCCAGCACCCCGCCGGGCAGCCACCGCACCCGGTCCCCGGTGTGGAACACCCGCCCGTCCTGTGTGCTGCCGAACCGGCGGTTGGTCAGCTCCGGGTCGTTGAGGTAGCCCAGCGCCACCCCGTCGCCGCCGACCCACAGCTCGCCTTCCTGACCCACCTCGGCGGGCGTTCCCTCGTCGGTGACCACGTAGCAGGTAGAGTTGGCGATCGGCCTGCCGATCGGGATGCGGTCGAGGCCGGCCGGTACGTCGGTGATGCGGTACGTCGTGGAGAACGTGGTGTTCTCGGTGGGCCCGTACCCGTTGACCAGTTGGCCCGGCCCGCCGGCCCGGAGGACCTCGCGCACCACGGCGGGAGCCAGCACCTCGCCGCCGCTGATCAGGAAACCGACGCTGCGGAACATCGCCGGCCGGGCCCGGGCCAGGTGGTGGAAGACGCCGGCGGACAGCCACAGCACACTGATCCGCTCGTCCACCAGCAGCCGGTGCATCCGCGCCGCGTCCAGCAAGGTGTCCTGATCCACGACAACCAGGCACCCGCCGTTGAGCAGCGCGCCCCACATCTCGAAGACCGACGCGTCGAACGCCAGGTAACCCGTGGCCGCGACCCGGTCGTCCGGGCCGAAGCTCACGTAGTTCGTGTCGAGCACCAGCCGCGCCACGGACCGGTGCGCGACCGCCACCGCCTTCGGCGCACCCGTGGCTCCGGAGGTGAACAGGATGTAGGCGGGATCAGTGGCGCGCACCGCCACGCCGGGCCGGCCCCGGTGCGCTTCCCCGCGCGGCGCCGCCACCGGCACCACGGCCGGCCCGTCGGGATCCGGGTCGGAGCCCGGCAGCGCCACGATCCTGCCGATCCCCAACTCCCGCACCAACTCCCGGCGGCGCGGACCCGGATCATCGGGATCCAGCGGTACGTACACACCGCCGGCCATCATGATCCCAAGGGCACCCACTGGCGCCTCCAGGCATCGATGACCCAACAGCCCGACCGGCTCTCCCGGCACCACCCCAGCATCGAGCAGCGCCCACGCCACCCGGCTCGACCACGCGTCCAACTCCCGATAGGAAATCTCCCGCCCGCCGTCGCGCACCGCCGGCGCGAGCGGAGCGCGGCCGGCCGCCGCCGCGAACAGCCGCGGGATCGTCTCGCCAGTCGGATACGCCGTCCGGACGCCCACCCAGCGACTCCCACCAGCGGAGTCGATCGGCGACCCGCAGCCAGTCATGGCGCCTCCACTGACGCGGCCGGTGAGGAGCCGACCACGATCAGTCTCCAGTCCGGCGCCACCGGACCCGCGGCGCTGTCCGTGATCCGACAACGACCGGGCCGGATCTCGGATTCCGCTGGCCATCGCCCGTACCAGCCGGCGTGCGATGCCCTGCCCACGGCCGGCACGGCCCATCCTGAGCCAGCAAGTCAGCCAGAGCCCAGAACCAAGCGCTACAGAGTTTCCGGCGCAACCCGCAGGAGGCACCGAATTCTCCCTACTGGCTCATGGCCAATCTATTTGGCGGAGGTGTAGGGCAGGGAGTCTGGCGCGGACGTCGATGCTGAGGGCACAGGCCATGAGGGACGCCTGGTCTGCTGGTGTTTTGTCGGTGTCGGTGGCGTGAGGCAGGTGGTGAGCTCGGCGGCGCCGTTGCCGGAGAGCTGGGGCAGGGCGGTGAGGCGTCCGCAGCAGACCAGCAGAAGTGCGGTCATCGGACCGTTGATTCAGGGCCACGGCCGGTGGTCCAGGCGGTGTCGGTGGCGGTGAGCCGGAATCCGGCCAGCTTCCGCGAGCCTGGGCGACCAGGCTCGGCCGCCGGCCCGCTGAACCGGTAGGCGAATGCCGGTGCGTTCGCCTACCGGTTCAGCGTCATCCAGCAGATGAGGCAGCCTCGACAGTACGCGTGCGGATCACTCACCGTCTGCCAGATACATCGACAATCACCCAGACGAGCGTCGTCTTCGCCCAGCAAGCGTCGCCTCACGATCCCCCCGGGTTAACCGCCTCGTCGACGATAACCAGACCGTCTGCACCACGCTGACCGCAGGCCTGAGCGTCGCCGCCCGCGGAAATGCTCGCTGCCCTGCGCCGGACCCTGATCGCCGCTTGTGCGGCTGCGGATTTTCACCAGGGAACAGCGACGGGGCTGGTGCGTTCTGAGCCACCGTCTTCGGATGATCGCTGTTAGTAGACGGCGATCGGTCCGGCTGGGTGATTTCACACCCAGCGGTGATCAGCGGGTGGGCATCGACGGGATCGGTGCTGACGCAAAGGGGCTGCAATCTCCACCGTGCACGTCGACGATTTCGACGCCCCTGCGCAGGCAGTCGTTGTCGCCGGCGGGGAGATCTTCGTGCCCCCGTGTTCCCTCGTCCTGGGTGGACTGCCTGGCCACCACCGAGGGCAACCTGATCGGGATCGTGAGACCCGCACGTTTGCTGGCCGTGTCCGTCCGGCCCTTATCGGCAGGTCACCCCTCCGGGTGACCGGGATCACCGAATGATCTGACCGGCCACGGCCGAGTAGGCAGGCCGCCGCGCGACGGCCGGCCGAGCCGGCTGGCGCGCCGAGCAGTGGACCACGTTGGCGGCGAGTGCGCGCCGCGCAGGTAGTGCCTGAGCGGAAACAGGACGTCTGGCGGCGCACCTCGATGCGGTGCAATAGGTCACAGCAATCCATCTTATGATGACAATGGCAATTGAAGAGGTCTTCAATTAGCTGGGTGGGTGGTCGTGAGGAGGGGGATCTGTGCCGGTTCCGCTGTATCAGACGAAGGCGGAGTTCTTCCGCACGCTGGGTCATCCGGTGCGCATCCGGGTGCTCGAGCTTTTGGGCGATGGGCCCCTCGCTGTGCGTGACCTGTTGGCTGAGATCGAGATCGAGGCGTCTAACCTGTCGCAGCAGCTGGCGGTGCTGCGCCGGGCGGGCATCGTGATCTCGACCCGGCATGGCGGCACGGTGCTCTACGCCCTGGCTGGACCTGATGTGGCTGACCTGATGCGCGCCGCGCGCAGCTTCCTGACCCAGATCTTGCACGGCCAGGCCGACCTGCTCGACGAGCTACGCGACGATCCTGCCGAAGCCGGCAAGCAACCCGCAACCTCGGCGGCCTGACCACGTCCGGCCCGACGCCTACCGGCATCACCGCGCCGTCGTGTTCCGGCGGCACTCGGCACCCGGCGCCCGATCCCGCCGGACGGGCACCGCATCATCTTTGAGGAGGTCGGAGGACAGGATGGCACCGGCACAGTGCGCAGCGTGGGACACCTATCTCGACCTGACCCATCGGCTGCTACCCGCCCTACGCGACGGTCAGGCCGATCTCGGCGTCTTGAACCCCCAGCTGGGCGGGGTCGCGGCTCGGATCCTGCGGTATGCGCCGCTGTGGGGTGAGCCTGGCCCGATGCTCGTGGCCGCGCTGCACAGCGCCACGCAGCTGCACCGAGCCGGCGATCGTGCTGAACTCGCCGATCTGCTGTGGGTCATGGCCGACCGGCTGTATCTACTGTCGGCCGCTCCCCGGCGCGACCGCAGCGCGCAGTAGCCCGCGTACTGCCGACGCGCACCGAGCACGGCAAGAACCAACGCATCGGGAAGGGACAAGAAATGGGCGACACGGCAACGGCGCCGGACCCGCAGACCACTCCGACCAGCCACCCGCGGTTGCTGGCCTGGGTCACCGAGGTGGCCGCGTTGACCACCCCGGCCGGGGTCGTCTGGTGCGACGGCTCCGACGAGCAATGGCAGACGCTGACCAGCGGCCTGGTCAGCGCCGGCACGCTGATACCCCTGAACCCCGACACCAAGCCGCAGTCGTTTGTGGCTCGCACCGACCCGCACGACGTGGCCCGGGTGGAGGACCGCACCTTCATCTGCTCCCTCGACGAGGCCGACGCCGGCCCTACCAACAACTGGATGGCGCCGGCGGCGATGAAAGGGCTGATGACCGAGCTGTACGACGGCTGCATGACCGGGCGCATCATGTACGTCATTCCGTTCTGTATGGGCCCGCTGGACGCCGAGAACCCTAAGTTCGGGGTCGAGATCACCGACTCTGCCTACGTCGCGGCCAGCATGAAGATCATGACCCGGACTGGATGGCCCGTGCTGGATGTGATGGGTGACGACGCCGACTTCGTACCCTGCCTGCACTCGGTCGGAGCGCCCCTGCCACCCGACCGGCTGGACATGTCCTGGCCATCCAACCCGACCAAGTACATCGCCCACTTCCCGGAAACTCGCGAGATCTGGTCGTACGGCTCCGGGTACGGCGGCAACTCGCTGCTGGGCAAGAAGTGCTACTCGCTGCGCATCGCCTCGGTGATGGCTCGCGACGAGGGCTGGCTCGCCGAACACATGCTCATCCTCAAACTGACCAACCCGCACGGCGGAGTCCACTACATCGCCGCGGCGTTTCCCTCGGCCTGCGGCAAAACCAACCTGGCCATGCTGCAACCGACCATCCCCGGCTGGAAAGTCGAAACGCTGGGCGACGACATAGCCTGGATGCGCTTCGGCGAAGACGGCCGCCTCTACGCCACCAACCCGGAGTACGGCCTGTTCGGCGTCGCCCCCGGCACCGACTGGAGCACCAACCCCAACGCCATGCGCACCCTGGAACACGGCAACTCGCTGTTCACCAACGTCGCACTGACCGACGACGGCGACGTGTGGTGGGAGGGCATGGGCACCCCGCCGGAACACCTGACCGACTGGCACGGCAACGACTGGATCCCGTCATCAGCCACGCCCGCAGCGCACCCGAACAGCCGCTTCTGCACCCCGATCAGGCAATGCCCCATCCTGGCCCCCGAGTACGACGACCCCCGCGGCGTCCCGATCTCTGCGATCCTGTTCGGCGGCCGACGTAAAACCACCGTCCCGCTGGTCGCCCAGGCCCGCGACTGGAACCACGGCGTTTTCCTCGGCGCCACTCTCTCCTCGGAGACCACCGCCGCCGCGGTCGGCCAGGTCGGTGTCGTGCGCCGCGACCCGATGGCCATGCTGCCGTTCCTCGGCTATCACGCCGGCGACTACCTGCGCCACTGGACCGAGCTCGGCAAACACGGCAACGGCGACCCGGGCAAACTCCCGGCGATCTTCCAGGTGAACTGGTTCCGGCGCGGCGCCGACGGACGCTTCCTGTGGCCCGGCTACAGCGACAACGCCCGCGTCCTCAAATGGATCACCGAACGCCTCGACGGTGTCGCCACCGCCCTCGACACCCCCATCGGGCACGTCCCGGCCCCCGACGCGATCGACACCGCCGGCCTCGACATCCCCAGCGCTGACCTCGAAGCCGCGCTCGCCGTCCACGTCGACGAATGGACAGCAGAAATCCCGCAGATCGCCGACTGGTTCACCACCTTCGGCGACAAACTGCCCGCTCAACTCCGGACCGAACTCGACACCCTCAAAACCCGGCTGATCGTCCGGTAACCCACCGACCCGACGTGGCCCGCCGAGTCCAATCTCTCGCACGGCGGGCCACGTCGCCCGCAGCCACAGACGTCTCCGGGCCGCCCAGCGGCGCGCGGTACGGTTTGCGTGGTACGCGCGGTCTGGCGCAGCATCAACTGGGGATCCGCGTGGGCCGGTCAGCGTGCTCCCTCAGGGCCGACGGTCGTCTCGATCGAGTATCGGCGTGCAGAATGCGAAGCATGTCGGCTTGCCCGGTGAGCACACCGGAAAAAGTGAGTCGCGCGACGGCCAGCAGCTCAGCGACGTGTGGGCAAGCCAGCACATAGTAGACGGTGGTGCCTTCTTTGCGGGTGGTCACGAGGTTCGCCTGTCGCAGGACGGCGAGTTGCTGAGATAAATGAGCCGGTTCGATGCCCACCGCGGGCAGCACCTCGGTGACGGAGTACTTGCGCTCGCTCAGCAGCTCCAGCACTCGGATACGAACCGGGTGTCCCAACGTTTTGAAGAAGTCGGCCTTCATCTGGTACAGCGGCCTGCTCGCTATTGCCCCCTCGGTGGCTGGGGCATCTCCTGCCCACCGCCTGCGCCGCGCGGTGCGTCGTGACGATACCGGCGCCGCGCCGACCGCGGCCCCGGCCATGGGGACATACGGGCCGAGGGAGTCCGGCCGAGGCCGTCGTACGGCGACACGATTGTCCCCGACCGTGCGGGTGCCGAAAACGCCATCCGCGCTGGTCAGGCGGCTTTCTGGTATTCGTGGAGGAGTCCGCCGAGTCGGTCGTGTCGGCGGACGGTGAGAGGTGTCAGCGTGGCAGGTTCGGTGATCGGGTCGGGCAGCGGACGCTGAGGCCGGGAGTTCGCGATGCCGCGACGGGGGCGATGTGCGTTGTGGTGGTGTTCGTACTCGCGCAGGGCATGGAGCAGGTGCGCACGGTTGAAGATCAAGGTCCGGTCGAGCAGTTCGTGGCGGCAGGCTTGGATCCAGCGCTCCATGATCGAGTTCATGCGGGGTATCCGGACACTGCTGAGGACGACGCTGATCCCAGCGTCGGCGAGGACGGTGTCGAACAGGGCCGGGTACTTGCCGTCCCGGTCACGGATCAAGTATTTGACCTGGCAGCCCGCGTCTTCGAGGTCCATGGCCGCGTTCCCGAGCATGGCGGAGCCGGACGCGCAGGCTGTGGTGTGCGTGCCGCTGGTCGGCACGACCAGGATTCTCGGGGTTCTGCAAGTGGTCTGGGACGCCCCGCGGACGTTCTACGTCGCCGAGCGTGCGGTGATCGCGACCTTGGCCGTCTATATCGCGCAGGCACTCGAGCGGGCGCACCGGCTCGACGTACGTACCGGCGTCGCCGAGATCCTTCAGCAGGCGATCCTGTCCCGCCCGCCGACCGTAGAGCGGTACGAAGTCGCCGCCTGCTATCTGCCGGCGGACCGGCAGGAGAAGGTCGGCGGCGACTGGTACGACGCGGTCAACGGACGCGACGGACGCCTCACCATCGTCATCGGTGACGTAGTGGGCCACGACATGACCGCAGCCGCCCGGATGGGCCAGTTGAGCAGCATGCTGCGGGCGTACATCGTCGACCGCCACGAGCCGCCATCGGCTCTGCTGCGCCGGCTCGACGCGGCCAACCACGCCCTGGGAGAGCCGACCGTCGCGACCGCCGTCGTGGCCGTCATCGACAGTCTCGCCACTGGTGGGTACCGCATCCGCTGGTCCAACGCCGGCCACCCGCCGCCGGTGGTGATCCACCGGGACGGGACCGTGCAGTCCCTCACCGGCAACGACTTGCTGCTGGGAGCGCGTCGCTTCGCCCCGCGGCGCACATGGACAGCGCCGCTGCCGTGTGGTTCGACAGTGCTCCTGCACACCGACGGGCTGGTCGAGCACCCACGCCGTGCGGCCGACAACGGCGTCGCCGACCTGCACCGGCGGCTGCGTACCGCCCGGCGCACCCGGCTCGAAGACTTGCTCGAGGACGCAGTCGCGCAGATCGGTGCTGACCGCACCGACGACATCGCGATGTTGGCTGTTCGCCTGCCGGCCGACGGCTGAGATCGTTCCGCACCTCGCAGGGCACAGTCCAACACCAAGATCAAATCGCTGAAGATCAGCATCGGTCCCGACCTGCTGGGACTCAACACGGCCGGCCATGCGCACCATCGGAGTGCGGTCTCGCGGAGCCCAGGTACGGGCCGGGCTGGTCTTACGACAGGCCGGACTCGTCGACGCCGACAGGGGCGGAGCCCGGCGAACAGCAACAGCGTACGGGCGACTGGATGCCCACCGGCTGGGCGACAACGACTGGGCGACCTATGCCTCGTAGTACTTTCTTATGTTGTGTGGTGTTTTAGTGGGTTGGTGGTCGCCAGCCTTCAGCGAGAGGGCAGCGCGTTCCGCCGCGGCGAGACGACACATGCCGGCCGCGGATGGACCTGCGCACGCCCACGCGCGGAGAGCGAGCCGCCGACACCCTTGGCCCAGGTCATGGGCTTCCGGAGATTCCCGGTCAACCAGCGCGCCGAGGCCCCGGTCTGATGAACGCTGCGCTGGCCCACAGTCAGGGCATCCTCGCGGGGAGGCCCGTCCTTGGCCACGAACGCCTGATCATGTGCCGCTCAGTGCACGTGCGGGCCGAAGAGGCCGCCCGACCGGTCACTCTCGCCGGCGGCGCCATCCAACTCCCGGGCCAGTTCCTCCGCTCCGACCAGGACACCGCCCGGGCTCAACGCGTCAACCAGGTCGGGCAGGATCACCGCCAGCTGGAATGCAACGTCGTCCGGGCTGCTGCCGGTGTACCGCGCCGCGTCGGCGATCGCGCCGTACCCGATGACGGTCCGAACCTGCTCGACGGTCATCGCCGCGTTGGCCTCGGTATCCGACAGCCAGCTGTCGTGCTGCTCGGGCGCTGCGCTTTCGACCAGGTGAACAACCACGACCCGTAGACGCGCCGGACCGGTGCGGGCATCGCCGATCGTCGGCCCAGCGTGGGCAAGGCCGTAGAGCAGGACGCGGATCTCGGGATCGTCCAGTAGCCGGAAGAGCTTGCTGAGATCAGTCACGGGAGCATGGTGTCGCGGTCGAGGCCGTGCCGACTTGAGTCGATCGACTGAGAATCGTGGGATGAGATTGTCCGCAGCCCCCGTGGTCGGGCACGGTGCAAGGACGGCGTACTCGCGGTTGGGAGGTCGGGCGGAATCTCTGCCTTCTTGGCCAGTGGCCAAC
>Ga0307508_10003736_pt1 | contig 15230 bp, 15 predicted proteins | sample 9_EM_MG_FD_203089 | JGI IMG/M metagenome (GOLD analysis project Ga0307508, IMG submission 203089) | Populus trichocarpa ectomycorrhiza microbial communities from riparian zone in the Pacific Northwest, United States - 9_EM | ecosystem: Host-associated > Plants > Roots > Unclassified | place... | reverse complement strand
ACAGCTACCCCTTGGGGGCTGCGACCCGGATGCTCAGCTCATCCGGTGCCGACCGCGCTCATTTGATCATCCGACGATGCGAGCCATCTGTCCAGTGGGCGCCTTCGTGACCATCACCACTCGACACAAACCGGTAACGTTCGGTGGTCTCGGTAGCATGAGCGCCATGACTGCAGCCGCGCCCGACGCCGCCGTTGACCAATCCACAGGGCCCGAGGCGATCCCGCTCCCTCTCAAACCCATGCTGCGCGGCTGGCTGCACGCCGGCATGTTCCCCGCCGCGCTCATCGCCGGAGTGGTGCTCACCGCCCTCGCCGACAGCCCCCGCGGACGCGTCGCGTGCGCCATCTTCACCCTCACCGCCTGCGCGCTCTTCGGCACGAGCGCCCTGTACCACCGGGGCAATTGGGGCCCGCGCGCCACGGCGGTGCTGCGCCGCCTGGATCACGCCAATATTTTCCTGATCATCGCGGGCACCTATACGCCCTTCACCATGCTGCTCCTCCCGCACGGCAAACAGCAGATGCTGCTCTGGCTGGTGTGGGCCGGAGCGCTCGCCGGTATCGCCTTCCGGGTGTTCTGGGTCGGCGCCCCGCGCTGGCTCTACACCCCGTGCTACATCGCCCTGGGCTGGGCGGCGGTGTTCTTCCTGCCGGACTTCCTGCGCACCGGCGGTATCGCCGTCATGACACTGATCGTCGTCGGCGGCCTGCTCTACAGCGCGGGCGCGGTGATCTACGGAACGAAGCGCCCCAACCCCTCACCCCGCTGGTTCGGCTTCCACGAGGTGTTCCACTCGTTCACCCTCGCCGCCTTCGTCGTGCACTACGTCGGCATCTCGCTGGTTGCCTATCAGCACTCCTGACCGTCCGGCGGTACCCGACAATGATCGACATGGCCTCCGCACACACCACCCCCACCGGGCCCCGGCCCGGACTGCGCGAACGCAAGAAGATCCAGACCCGGCAGGCGATCCGGCGGGCCGCCTACCGGCTGTTCGCGGAACAGGGCTACGACGCGACCCCGGTGGACCGGATCGCAGAGGCCGCCGACGTCTCCCCCAGCACCGTCTTCCGCTACTTCCCCACCAAGGAGGACATCGTCCTCACGGACGAGTACGACGCGGCCATGGCCGCCGCGGTCCGCGACCGGCCGCTGGACGAGCCGCCGGTCTCCTCCCTGCGGCGCGTCCTGATCGACATGGCGCGGCAGCTCACCGATGACGAGCGCGAGGAGATGCTGACCCGCCTCACCCTGATGCGCCAGGTCCCGGCGCTGCGCGCCCGCATGGGCGCGGGCATGACCAAAACCGGCATCCTGCTGGGAGAGGTCCTGGCCGAGCGCAGCGGCCGGTCACCGGAGGACTTCGAGGTGCGGGTGCTCGTCGGAGCGGTCCTGGGCGCCCTCCAGGAAGCGGTCTACCACTGCTTCGACCACCACCGGGTGGAGGCCATGGAGGACAGCGTCGACCGCGCCCTTGGCATGCTCGCCCGGGGCCTGCCGCTGTAGCGCGCCGCGGCCGGTTTCCCGGCGTCAGCCGGTCAGCCGCCGTCAACCGCTGGTCAGCAGCTGTCAGCTCCCGAGCCGGGCCGTCAGCGCCGCGACGTCCGCCATCGGGGCGTCACACGTGAAGTGGCGGCAGACGTACGCCGCCGGGCGCCCCTCCAGCAGCACCCGCCCCTCCAGCAGCGGCACCTCGTCGGAGCCGGGCGCGCCCACCGCGATCACCGCTCCCGGCGCCGTGCCCAGCAGCGCGGCCCGGTGCAGGGCGCGGGTCCCGGGGTCGCCGTCCGGTCCGACGACGGCCACCTCGCGCGGCCCGTCCAGCCGCGCCTCGGCCACCGCGAGACCCCAGCCGATGAACCGGGGCACCCGCGCGCCCAGCGCCCGTACCACGCCCAGCGCCCGCTCGGCCGCGTCCCGGTGGCGGCCGCTCCCCGCGATGGCGGCGTAGGACAGCAGCGCCCCGGCGGCCGCCGTCCACCCGGAGGGGACGGAGTTGTCGGTCGGGTCCTGGGGCCGTCGGATGAGCGCCTCGGCGTCGTCGGCGGTGTCGAACAGGGTGCCGTCCTCGGCGGCGAAGTGGTGCAGCACGGTGTCCAGGAGCAGCCCCGCGAACTCGACCCACACGCCCTCGCCGGAGACCGCGGACAGCGCGAGGAAGCCCTCGGCCACATCGGCGTAGTCCTCCAGCACGCCCGCGTGGGCGCCCACCGCGCCGCCCAGCGAGGTGCGGGCGAGCCGCCCGCCGCTGTCCATGTGCAGGCGTACGAGCAGATCGGCCGCCTCGGTCGCGGCCTCGACCAGGTCGGGGCGGTCGAAGTAGGCGCCGGTCTCGGCGAGGGCGGCGATGGCCAGCCCGTTCCAGGCGGCCACGACCTTGTCGTCGCGGCCGGGCCGCTCCCGCCGCTCCCGCGCGGCCAGCAGCCGCTCCCGTACGGAGGCGAGCCGGTCGGCGTCGGCCGGGCGCGCCCCGTCGGGCAGCTGGAGGACGGACGCACCCTCCTCGAAGGTGCCCTCCTCGGTCACCCCGAAGTACGCGACGGCCCACTCGGCGTCCGCCTCGCCCAGCACCTCGCGCAGCTGCCCGGCCGTCCAGACGTAGTACGCGCCCTCGACGTGCCGCCCGGTGCCGTCGTCACTGTCGGCGTCCAGCGCGGAGGCGAACCCGCCCTGCTCGGTGCGCAACTCGCGGACCAGGAAGTCGGCGGTCTCCAGGGCGACACGGCGCGCGAGATCCGATCCGGTGGCCCGCCAGAGGTGGGCGTAGACGCGGCACAGCAGCGCGTTGTCGTACAGCATCTTCTCAAAGTGCGGAACGACCCATTCCGCATCAACCGAGTACCGCGCGAACCCGCCCCCGAGCTGGTCGTAGATACCGCCCCGGGCCATCGCCTCACAGGTGGCCTGCACCATCTGCAACGCACCCTCGGAGCCGGTCCGGGCGTGGTGGCGCAGCAGGAACTCCAGCGCCATGGACGGCGGGAACTTCGGCGCCCCGCCGAACCCGCCGCGCACGGCGTCGAATTCCCGGGTCAGCCCCATCAGCGCGGCGGCCAGATCCTCCGCACCGGGCGGCTGCGGCGCACCGGAACCCAGCGCGATACCGGTGCGCTCGGCCAGGTCCCGCACGATCTTCCCGGCCACATCCCGGACCTCGTCCCGCCGATCGGCCCACGCGGCCCGCACCCCCTCCAGCACCTGCCGGAACGAGGGCACACCGGGCCGGGCCCGGGGCGGGAAGTAGGTCCCGAAGTAGAAGGGCTCGGCATCGGGCGTCAGAAACACCGTCATCGGCCACCCACCCTGCCCTGTCGCCGCCTGCACCGCCTCCATATACACAGCGTCGACGTCGGGCCGCTCCTCGCGGTCGACCTTGACGGACACGAAGTGGGCGTTCAGATACTCCGCCGTCTCGGCGTCCTCGAAGGACTCGTGCGCCATGACGTGGCACCAGTGGCACGCCGAATAACCGACCGACAACAGAATCGGCACACCACGACGCCGCGCCTCCTCGAAGGCACCCGACTCCCAGGGCCACCAATCGACGGGATTCTCGGCGTGCTGGAGCAGATAGGGCGAGGTCGCGCCACCCAACCGATTCATGCGGCCAGCCTCTCACACCCCAGGACTCCGGCCGCGAAGCTCGCCGTTGCCCGCACACTGGGGGAATGGACACACCGATGGACGCGCCCGCGGAACTCCCCACCACGCTGGGCGAGCAGCTTCTGCTCCTCTCGTTGGACGACGAGTCCGGCACCGCCAAGGAGTCGGCGAAGGTGGCGCTGGCGATCTCCGCGGCCTCGCTGGTGGAACTCGCCCTGGCCGGTCGGATCGACGTGGCCGACGACAAGGTCACCGTCATCGACACGACGCCGCTGGGCGAGCCCGGGCTCGACAGCGCACTCGCCGCCATCGGTGGCAAGGACCGTCCGGGCAGGGCCAAGGACTGGATCACCCAGGGGAAGACGGACGCGGTGGCCCGGGCGAACGCGGGGCTGGTCGAGAAGGGGCTGGTCCGGGAGGAGAAGAAGAAGGTGCTCGGCCTCTTCCCGGTGCGCCGCTACCCGGAGGCCGACGGCTCGGTGGAGGCGGCGGTGCGGCAGCGCCTCGACGCGGTCGTCCTGCGGGGTGCGACGCCGGATGCCCGTACGGCGAGCCTGGTGGCCCTGCTGCACGGAGCGAAACTGCACCGCCTGGCCTTCCCGGACGCCGACGCGCGCCGTGTCACGGCGGCCATGGAGTCGGTCTCACACGGTCAGTGGTCCGCGACGGCGGTTCGCCAGGCTGTGAAGGCCGCCGAGGACGCACTGGCGACGATCATCGCGGTGACGGTGACGACGACAGTCGTCGCGGGCAGCTGACGGCTGCTGGATGGGCTGCGGTGGCTGTGCCCGTCACCCAGGTCGCCCCGGACCGCCCGGCTTCTCCGCGGGCGCGACCCACTGGAGCGCGGGGGCGCCGTCCTCGGTGAGCGTTTCCGCGAGCAGGTCGCAGTAGTGGCGCAGGTCCTCGTGCCAGCCGACGAACGAGGCGAAGTCCCGCATGTGGACGGCCAGTCGAAGGGTGGCCGCGCGTGCGGTGCCGGGCGGGACGGCGGCGGTGCCGTCGCCGCCGGTGTAGCCGGAGAGCAGGGCGTGGGCCGCGCTCGCGTAGTCGACCGGCGGGCCCTGTCCGGCGGAGCCGAGGCCGCGTGCGGCGGCGGCGCGCAGTTCGTGCAGTTCGCCGAGGAGCCAGCCGAGATCGAGGGCCGGATCGCCCCCGGTGGTCTCCTCCCCGGTGAGCAGGGCGGGGTGACCGCCCGTCGGGGAGGGGACCAGCCAGCCGGTGCTGGGCGCGCCGTGCACCAGGACGGCACCTCCGCCGGGTGGTTCGTTCGCCGCCTCGGCCCAGTCCGTCAGCCGTGCCCACAGCGAGGGGCCGAGCCGGGTGCGGGCCAGCGCGCGCAGCCGCGTCGCCTCAGGGGGGTTCTCCTCCCCGGAGACCCAAGTGAGGAGCCGTCGCACGCCTTGGTGCGGCGGCCGCTGAGGCAGTTCCCACGGCTCCCGGTGCAGCCGCCGCAGTGTCCTGCCCGCGTCCGCCAGGGCACTTGACGAGAGCCGGAAGGCGGTGTCGTCGCCGGAGGGCAGCAGCCGGGCCACCGAGACGGCGCCCGGCACGCGGTACAGCACACCGGGCCGCGCGCTCGGCCGTGTCTCATCCCGCGACGCGGGGTCGACGGCCCACTCCCCCAGGGCGAGCCGGGCACCGCGCCGGTCTTCGGAAGGGTTGCCGATGGGCGTGCCGAGAGCGGTGTCGACGCGGCGCAGTGCCGCGCCGACCGCCGTCGGGGGCAGGCGCTGCGGACGGGTGTGGGCCGGGCCGGGGGCGCGCAGCCAGCTGAATGCGCTGTTCCCGTGGTAGCGCACGGTGATCCGCAGATAGCGGGTGCCGTATTCGCGTACGGTGACGGGCTCTCCTTCCGAAGGCTCAGCCACCGTGCCGCCGCCGGACCGCCTCGATGATCTCCCGGGCATCGCGGAACGCCGCGTCCCGGCCCTCGGTGAAGGCCACCCCGGCGCAGTTGAGGATCACCTCGTCCACCCCGGCGTCCCGGTATTCGTCGAGCCGGGCGGCGATGTGGTCCGCCGAGCCGAATACGTACGTACCGCTGTCCACCAGGGAGAGGGCACCGGCCCTCGGGTCGGACGATTCGGCCGGTACACCGGCCCGGCGCAGCATGTCCGTGTAGTGGTCGGCCGAGAGGTGCCCGGAGGCGGCGGTGTGTGCGAGCACGTACGGGTCCCGGCCGCCACGCTCCACCGCGACATGAACAACGGTCGCGACGCGGCAGCGGGCGTCCCTGTCCTTGGCCCCTTCCTCCAGGGCGGGCAGCAGGGTCTCGGCGATGTATCCGGGCGGGGTCATCCAGGTGATGGCGACATCGGCGACGCCGCCGGCGGTGCGCGCCATATTGGGGCGCAGCACGCCCACGCCGACCTCCACGCCGGGGTGTTCCATGGGTATCAGCCGCCCCCGCAGGGCGTGGTAGTCGCCCGCGTGGTCGACGACCTTCCCGTCGAGCAGGGAGCGGACCGTGCGCAGGTAGTCCGCGGCCATCGTTCGCGGGCTGGGATAGGGGCGTCCGTTGAGGCCGCGCACGAACGCCGGTGCGCCGACGCCGTATCCGGCCACCACCGGCAGACCGGTCATCAGTGCCAGTGAGCGCGCCTGGAGGGCGGCCTCGTACGGGTGGCGCAGCGGCATCAGGGTCACGCTGGTGCCTATGGGAACGCGTACCCCCGCCCCGGCGAGATGGGCGAACGCCTGGTGGGTCTCCACCTTGAGCGACTGCCCGGTCCACAGGCGGCGCGCACCGGTGTCGCGTACCAGCTCGGCGTGGGGCCGCAGGGCGTCCGGGGTGTCCGGCATGTCGGGCACGAGCACACTCGGGAGCACGTTCGCATCGGTGGTCACGGGTAGCACACCTTCCCTTGTCTCTGGTGCGGTGACTCCTGCCGGAGCGCCGTCAGAGCCGTTGCTTTTCCTTGACGAACTGTTGTGTTACCACTACATTCCTTGCATGAGCCCAGTGAGCCATCGCGAGGGAATGCCGATCTACAACCAGCTGAGGGTGCTCCGCGCGGAGCGCGGCCTCAGCAGGGTCGCGCTGGCCAAGTCGGTGGAGGTGCACCCGCAGACCATCGGTGCCATCGAGCGGGGCGACTACTTCCCGAGCCTCGATCTGGCGTTCCGGTTCAGCGACGTGTTCGAGCTTCCGATCGAGGCGATCTTCAGTCGCAAGCCCTTCGCCCCGCTGTCCGCCCAGCTGTACAACAAGGAGGCACGCTCGTGAGTCGGCAAGGTTCTGACGGGACGACGGATCTGGTCCGCAGCCCCTCGTCCCCCGTGGCACTCTCGCTCTGCGCGCTGAGCGCGGCCATGATGGTGCTGTCGCTGATCTCCGAGGGCAACGCGTTCTCCGACTCATGGTGGCTCGTGGCCTTCGCCGTCTGGCTGCTGATGTGGGGCGTGCTGCGCTCGATGACCCGCGGCGTGGCCGAACGGCCGCGAGAGGGACTGGACGAACGCGAGCGCGGGCTGCGCGACCGCGTCTCCTTCATCGGATATCAGTGCGCGGTCGGCGCCGGTATGGCCGTCGTCCTACTCATGGTCGCCTTCCAGAACGAGCCCGCGATGATCGAGCGCATGCCCGCGCTGCTGACGACGCTGATGCTGACGTCATCTGCACTGCCCTCCATCATCCTGGGGTTGTCCGGTGCGGGCGTCGAGGACGCCGAGGCAGATCACGACGAGTGAACTGACAGGACGAGCGATCCGAAAGGCAGAGACCGGTGACCCGGTTCTCGTGCGGCAGGGCGGGTGCCCACCGATTGCGGCGGTGGGCACCCGCCCTGCTTCTCAGCGGGTCACACGGTCCAGCGGGATCAGCAGGAGTGATCGAAGGTGTTGTCGACCGACACGGCCGAGACGGCGGACGCGGCGGAGATGCAGGCCTGCGACGAGGTGGTGATGGTGATGGTGGCGCCCGGGGCCTCCACCGCCGGAACGATCTCGTCGGCGTCGGCGTAGGCGGAGTAGCCGCTGATGAGGGCCTGGGTGTTCATAATGACTCCCGTTGGTGATAGTGGAATTGAGTGGCGACCGGTTCGGCGATTTCATCGATCACGCCCTCCGGCCGCGACAGAACCATTCCCTGACCGACCCGCGATGGCAATGGGATTGACCGCATGCGGACACTGGCCGCTATCGGTCAACGCTCCCCGTTGAGCTGGTACTTGACTCGTGCTTTACTCGACCGGGTGACCCGAAATCAGCTGCGCCGCCTGGTATTGGACAATGGCCTGCGGGTGCTGATGGCACCGAATCCCGTCGGCGCGTCGATCGGCGTCGCGGTGCACTACGGCGTCGGTTTCCGGACTGAACCAAAAGGACATACGGGCCTCGCACACCTCTTCGAACACCTGGTGTTCCAGGGCGGCCGCCGTGCCGCACCCGAGGGGTACCTGCCCCAGGTGCAGCGCGCCGGCGGCTTCGGCGACGCCAGGACCCGCCAGGATGTGACGGTCTACTACGCCGCCGCCCCGGCCTCCGCATTGGAAATGCTGCTCGCGCTCGAAGCGGACCGAATGCGCTCGCCTCGCATTTCCGAGCGAAACCTGCGCACACAGACCGCGGTGATCGACGAGGAGATCCGCCTCATGGTCCGCAATCGCCCCTACGGCGCTTTCCCCTGGGTGCTGCCGCGTGCCCTGCACCGTCGTGCGGAGAACACCAGGGACGGGTACGGCGAAACCGTCGATCTGGCAGCATTCGACATCCCGCTGTGCGAGAGGTTTTTCGCCGACCACTACGGCCCCGGAAATACCGTGGTGACCCTGACCGGCGCGTTCGACCCGGGCACGGCGGAGCGTCTCGTACGCAGGCACTTCGAGCGCCTGTCGGCACGTCCGCCGGTGGCCGCGCCCGACGTGCACGAGCCGTTGCCGCGCGAGGAGCGGCGGCTGACGGTCGCCGACCCGCACGCCGGGTCGCCCGCGGTGGCGGTGGGCTACCGGATGCCGGACCCGGTCACCGAGCGCGCCGGCTATCTCGCCCACCTCGTACTGGCCGCGCTGCTCGGACAGGGCAGGCACGCCCTGCTGCGCCGGGGGCCGACCGCCGCCGCGCAGGTGTCCAGCCTGTCGGTGGGCTGCGGCCTGTTCGGGCTGCCGCTGGACACGGCGGGGCCCGATCTGCTGACGCTGTTCGCCGTGCACGAGCACGAGCACGGCGCCGAGGACGTCCTGGCCGCACTGGACGGCACGCTGGAGGCGCTGGCGAGGGACGAGGTCGATGGCGGCCTGCTGCGCGCCACGACCGCCCGCTGGGCCGCCGGGTCGCTGCGCGAGCTCGGCGATCCGGGCACCCGGGCACAGTTGCTCGGTCTGCGCGAAGCGCTGTTCGGTGAGGCCGAGTTGACCCAGGCGCTGCCGGAGCTGGTGCGGACCGGGGTGAGCGGTGAACAGGTGAGCCGGGCCGCCGCCCGGCTCAGGTCCTCGCACCGGGCGGTCGTGCGCTTCGTACCGGGAGAAGCCGCGCCTCGGGGCACCGCGCGGGAGAAGCGGGAGCAGCGGGAGAAGCGGGAGAAGGCGGCATGACCGGGCGGCTGCCACTGCCCGACGTCGACATCACCCTCGGCAACGGGCTGCGGGTGGTGGTCTGTTCGGCCCCCGTCGTCCCCCTCGTCGAGATCCGGCTCACCGTCCCGTACGCCGCCACGAGCCCTGGCGACGTGGCGCTGTGCCAACTGCTGGCCGGGGTCCTGCTGCAGGGCTCCGCGCACCGGGACGCGGACGGCTACGACGCGGCGCTCGCCGCGCACGGCGCCACCCTGAACGCCGCCGCGGACGCCGGCAAACTCACCGTCGCCGGGCACACCATGGCCAACGCCCTGCCGCCCGTACTCGCCCTGCTGGCCGAGTCCGTCCGCGAGCCGCGGCTGACGGAGGACGTCGTCACCCCCGAACGGATACGGCTGGCACGCCGTATCCGGCTGGCCACCCACCAGCCCGCGGCCCTCGCCCAGCACGCGCTGCTGCGACGGCGCTACGGCGAGGAGACCGCCGCCCGGCGGCAGCCGACGCCCGAACTGGCCGCCGCCTGCACACCGGACGACCTGGCGAAGCTGCACGCGCGGCATCTGGGGGCCGAAGGCGCGGTGCTGGTACTGGTCGGAGACCTGAGGCCGGAGGAAGCCGTCGCCACGGTCGGGGACGCGTTCGGGTCGTGGGAGGCGGGGCCGGACGGTGACATACCCGAGGTGCCGCCCTGGTTCGCGGGCGGGCCGCTGCTCCGGGTGGCCCGGCCCGGGTCCGTCCAGAGCGTGATCCGGCTGGCCACCCCCGCGCTGCCCCGAACGGACCCGGGCTACCCGGCCCTGCATCTGGCCCAGTTGGTCTTCGGCGGGTCCTTCGCCTCCCGGCTGGTCGCGCGTCTGCGCGAGGACGAGGGGTACGCCTATCAGCTCGGTTCGGGTGTGGAGTCGGTACCGGGGGCCTCGACGCTGATGGTCGAGGCCGACACCGCCGCCGAGCACACCGTGCCCGCCCTCGCGGTGATCAAGGAAGAGCTGGAGCGCATGGCGGCCGAGCCGCCGTCGGTGCGGGAGATCGACGCCGCCAGGAGCTACGCGGCCGGTTCCACCGCGACGGCGATGTCGTCACCGGGTGCGCTGGCGTCCGGTCTGGCGAACCTGCTGCACATCGGGGTCGCCTCCGACTGGCTGCACCGCTGGGGACCGCTGATGGAAGGCGTGCCGTACGACGCGGTCGGCGAGGCGGCCCGCCGGTTCTTCCGGCCCGCCGATTTCACAGGCGTGATCGTCGCCGACGACGCGTCGGTGGCACCGCTGCGCCGCGGCGCCACCGACGAACTCGACTTCTGAGTGAGCCAATCAGGTAAGTCAGTCCCGGCTCTTCTTGATCCCCGCGACAACGGCGACGAGAACGGCGATGCCGACGGCGATCCAGAGGGCGGTGCTCATGAGGTACTCCTACGGTGTCAGGTGGCCCGGGGGCCGGTTGGTGTGTTCCGAAATGGGTTCCGAAAGGTTCCGAATAGGTTCCGCGTAGGTTCCGCATAGGGGCTAACGCAGCCGCAGCGCCTCGGCGAGCGGAACACGGGAGCCGCTGCGCAGCACGCTGTTGGCGTACATGCGTCCGGCGATGCGGGTCATCCCGGCCAGGGCGGCGGCCGCCAGCACCAGGGAGAGCGCGATCTGCCAGACCGGGGCGATGCCGAGCAGCATGCGCGCCGGCATCAGGATCGGGCTGAGCGGCGGTACGAGCGACAGCCACTCGATCACCGGGTCGTGGGCGTTCTTGCTCAACAGGGCGATGCCCAGCACGAACGGCGCGGTGATGAGCAGCATCACCGGTTGCACCACCCCCTGGAGGTCCTCCTGCCGTGAGACCCGCGCGGCCGCCGCGGCCAGCATGGCGGCGAAGAGGAAGAAGCCGAGCAGGAACCAGGTGCCCAGCGTCACCAGCGTCCCGCCCACGGCGGTCGGCAGGGTGATGGAGCCGGTGCCCTGGGCGAGCGCCACCGCGGCTCCGCCGAGCACCACGAGCTGGGTCAGCCCGGCCACGGCCACACCGATCAGTTTCCCGGCGAGAAGCTGCCAGGGGCGGATGGTGGAGAGGAGCAGCTCCACCACGCGGCTGGTCTTCTCCTCCACCACGCCCTGCGCCAGCATGATCCCGTAGAAGACGAAGAAGAAGTACAGCAGTCCGGTGGAGGTGAGGATCAGCGCGAACTGCTCGGCCGCGCTGGTCTCCGACGGCTCCAGGGCGTCGACCTTCACGGTGGACGACGCCACCTGCTCCCGGAATTCCACGGGGTCCACCCCCGCGCGCTCCAGTTCCCTGGTGGTGCGCTCCTCGGCGGCCGCGGCACGCACCACCGCGAGCAGGTCCTCGTCCGCTTCACGTTCCACGGACAGCGTGAGCTGCCCGCCGGTGCGGCCGATCACGGCGGAGAGTTCCCCCTCGCGCAGGAGCCGGTCGGTACGGTCGCCGTCGACGGTGACGAACGCGAAGTCGCCCGCCTCTTCGGCCACCGCGGCGAGCACCGGGCGCGTCGCCGAGGCCTCCCGCTCGACGCCGACCTTGGCCGGCCCCCCATCGGAGGCAAGAATGATCAGGGCGTAGACGCCGAGTCCGAGCAACAGGCCCAGGGTGCTCATCACGAAGGACTTCGTCCGCATCCTGCTGCTGATCTCCCGCCGGGCGACCAGGCCGACGGCGCGGCGGGCCGACAGGGCACCGGGGCCGTCCTCCGCGCCGGGGCCGTCGTCCGCCGAGCCGGTCGCTTCGCCCGGCGCTCGCGTCACTGTGCTCATCGCTCGCCGCCCCCGCCTGCCGGGGCGCCCGCCGGTTCCCGTGCCGGTGCGCCCGCGTGCGCCGTCTCTCCGGCGTCCTCCCCGGGCGCGTCCGTTCTGGTGATCAGATCGCGGTACAGCTCGGTCAGCGGCGGGTGTTCGGAGACGAAGGCCGAGACCGGCCCGGTGGCCAGCGCCGCGTGGAGCACCCGCTGGTCGTCCGCGCCCTTCGCCAGGCGGAGCCGGGTACGGGTGCCCTCGCGGCTCACGACCTCCACGCCCGCCAGCCCCGCGGCCCAGTCCTCGCCCGCCTCCGGGGCGTCGACCAGCAGTCGGCGATCGGCGTTCTCGCTCAGCTCCTCGACCGACCCGCAGGCGATGAGCCGCCCGCCGCCGACGATGCCGACCCGGTCGCAGACGCGCTCGACGAGCGACAGCTGATGGCTGGAGAACATGACGGGGACCCCGTCGGCGGCCCGTTCGGCGAGCACGTCACGCATGACGTCGACCGCCACCGGGTCGAGGCCGGAGAACGGCTCGTCGAGCACCAGCGCCTTCGGCCCATGGACCAGCGCCGCGGCCAGCTGGACCCGCTGCTGGTTGCCGAGGCTGAGGTTCTGGACCTCCTCGGAGGCGTACGAGGAGAGCTCCAGCCGCTCGATCCACCGCCCCGCCGCCGCCCGCGCGGCGGCCGGTGACAGGCCGTGCAGCTCGCCCAGATACCGCAGGTGTTCGCGGACCTTCATCCGTGGATAGAGACCGCGCTCCTCGGGCATGTAGCCGAACTGCCTGCGGGCGGCGAAGTCGACCGGGCGGCCGAGCCACCGGACCTCCCCCGCGTCGGGCGTGAGGACTCCGAGGATGATCCGCATCGTGGTGGTCTTGCCCGCTCCGTTGCTTCCCACGAAGCCGAACAGCTCACCGGCGCGGATGTCGAAGGTCATGCCGTCGACGGCCCGACGCCTGCCGTAACTCTTCCGTACGCCGTCGACCTCCAGCACCGGCACAGCCATGTCGCGCACCTCCCAAGGCACTGCGTTAACTCACTGAAGTATTGTGTTAACACATCACTTCGTCAAGTTAGTCATGCACTTTGGCGCTCCACCACATAGACATGCTTCTCCGCCTGATCCGTCACCGGACCGCGGTCCCAGTCGGCCCAGCGGCCGGTCACGCGCAGTCCCGCGAGCCGGGCCATCACGTCGAACTCGGCAGGCCAGGCGTACCGGCTGACCTCCGGCACCTTCCGCAGCCCACCGGGGCCCATGATCGTGTGGACGACCAGGACGGACTGGAGCGACTGGTTCACCTGGATCGTGTCGAGCAGCAACGCGTCCGGCGCCAGATGGCCGACCCGGGTCGTCGCCTCGGTGAGCCGGTGGTACGTCTGCGGGTTGTACGTCTCGAAGACCGCGACCCCGCCGTCCGCCAGGGCGTCGTGGATGCCGCGGAGGCAGTTGATCTGCTGCTCCTGGGTGGGCAGCATGAAGAAGGTGTTGAGCGCGGTGAGGACGAGGTCGTACCGCCCCTCGACGGCCAGCGCGCCGAAGTCGCCCACCGACGTGGTGACACCGCCCGTGGGGTCGTTCTCGTGGAGCTTTGCCAGCATCGCGGGGGACGCGTCCACACCGTGCACCCGGTAGCCGTGCCCGGCCAGCGGGATCGCCAGGCGACCGGTCCCGACTCCCAGTTCGAGCAGCGAGGCGGGGGCGGGGCACAGCTCCTGGAGGAAGGCGACCATGGAGTCGATGGCGGGGCCGGTGGCGGGGTAGAGCGAGTCGTAGACGTCCGCCAGCGACTCGCCGTACGCGCCGGCCCCGCCCGGCTTCGCATCCTTGTGCCCGGCCTGCCCGGTCTGCCCGGCCTGCCCGGATGTTCCGGCGGTCATGGTTGCCTCCGCGAGGTGTCAGGTGGGTGGGTGTTCCCGCTCGGCCCGGCGGGGCCGCCGGGGGCCGGTGCCGCCAGCTCCGCCCGCAGCCGGTCGGCCGCGGCCAGCACGTCGGGGAAGGACGCCGGGGCCCACGCCTCGCGCTTCCCGCTGGTCGTGCTGCGGCCGGGATGGGGTGGGACGACGATCACGTTGCGCCGCGCGCCGAGCTTGGCGGTGTGTTCCGCGTACGCCGCGCTCTCCGCACCGCCGGGCGGCAGCGCGGGCGCCAGCGCGATCGCCGCCCGCGTGCACTGAAGCGCGAGGACGGAGGGCGAGTCGCCCAGCCCGATGGCCAGTCTGGCCAGGTAGTTCAGCGTCGCGGGCAGCACCACGACCGCGTCGGGCCACTGTGCGAGGTCCACATGCCGGGCGCGCGGCTCCGGCTCGTCGGGCCATCGGTCCGCCAGCACCTCACCGCCGCCGATGGCGACCAGCGCCTCCCGGGTGACGAACCTGGTGGCCGCCCCGGTCAGTACGTACCGCACCTCCGTGCCGGGGTGCCCGACCTTCAGCCAGCTGGCCCAGAACGGCAGATGGGCGGCGGTCACCGAACCCGTCCCGATCACCAGCAGGCGCCGCGTCCCCACCGGTTCGGCCCCGCCCGCCGTACTGCCCGCCGTACCGCTCACCGGCCCGCCGTCCCGGCCACCGGAGCGGGCGGCACCGGGCCGCCGGGCGGTGCGGCGCCGACGGACGGGGCGCTGACAGGCGAGGCGGCGCCGACGGGCACCGGAGTGCCGACCGCCCGCCTCGCCGGACCGCCGCGCAGGGACTGGCCGTGCACCAACTCCTGGTAGAGCGCGGAGCGCGTCAGCAGCTCCTCGTGCGTACCCCGGTCGACGATGTGTCCCTCGTCCACGACCACGATCAGATCGGCGTCCTGCACCGTGGAGATGCGGTGCGCGACCACGATCACCGCGCGCTCGGCCGCCAGCGCGCGCATCAGCGCCCGCAGCCGTTCCTCGTTCTCGCTGTCGAGCTGCGAGGTCGGTTCGTCGAAGATGACGATGCGGGTGTCCCGCAGCAGGACCCGGGCGGCCGCCAGCCGCTGTCGCTGGCCTCCCGACAGGTCCTCGGCCCGTCCCAGCTCGGTGTCCAGACCGTCCGGCAGCGCTTCCACGGCGACGCGCAGGGCCAGCGTCTCCAGCGCCCGCCACAGCTCCGCGTCCGGCAGGTCCTCGTCCCGCCCGAGCTGGAGGTTCTGCCGCACCGTGCCCTCGACGAGCGTGAAGCTCTGGTCGACGTAGTTGATCTCGCCGCGCAGCTGGTGCAGGGGCCACCGCTCGACCGGCGACCCGCATACGGAGATACGACCCGAATCGGGCAGGAGGAAGCGCTCGGTGAGCCCGAGCAGCGTCGTCTTTCCCGCCCCGGACGGCCCGACGATGGCGGTGAGCCCTCGTGCGGGGGCCGCGAAGGACGCCTCGTGGATGATGGTGC
>Ga0307508_10003735_pt1 | contig 15231 bp, 22 predicted proteins | sample 9_EM_MG_FD_203089 | JGI IMG/M metagenome (GOLD analysis project Ga0307508, IMG submission 203089) | Populus trichocarpa ectomycorrhiza microbial communities from riparian zone in the Pacific Northwest, United States - 9_EM | ecosystem: Host-associated > Plants > Roots > Unclassified | place... | reverse complement strand
AAAAAAAAAAAAAAAAACAAATTTTCAAATCTAACCTCCAAAAACAACCCCCCCAAAAACAAAACCCACCCACCCCCCCCCCCCCCCCCAAAAAAAAAAAAAAAAAAAAATCAGTCACGCCATCAATCTCGTCGGGCCGGCCCTCGTGACCCCGCTGCCCTGTAGATATGTGCGTACGGCTGTCGGTCTGCTGCGGCAGCGCATGCCAGCTCAACGCCGTAGACATGTACCTATGTGTAGAGTACATACCCAAGTATGTATATAACTAGACTACAGACATATGTAGAGTACGTGCCTAGCGCAACCCACGTCGTGCTGCAGGCGCAGCAGCAGATATCTATCTATGTACCTCCCGTCGCGCAGAGATAGATAGATGGAGACGTGCCTGCGCACCCACCGCGTACATATATGTATTAGGAGATAGCCGCATACCCGTGGGCCGCCAACGGGTGCATCGGCGGTATTTACACGTCTGCGCGCAGCAGCTGAGCCCAGCCCAGCCCAGCTCAGCTCAGCCGAGCCGAGCAGGAAGGGCCAGGCACGGGCGCCGGCGAGCCTTCGGGCGGGCACGTGCTCTAGCCTTCCGCCGCCCCCGTCGCGTCCTGTCCCGTCCGCCCCGTCCGCCCCGCCCGCCCGCCCCCGTCCGGCCGGCCCGCCTCGCCACGGCAGAGCAGTCCGCGAAAAGCGAGCGGAAGAAGAGAAAGACCGCAGGGAAAGACGGAAGAGAAAAGAGAGGGGACGCCTCCCGACCCCGTCTGCCTATGTGTATGATCACAGTAGTCTCCACCGCGTCTCCGGCTGTCTGCACGGTCGTCACCAGCATCAGCCGCATCAACATCACCTCCCATCCCGCGGCAGAAAGAAGAAAAAAGAAAAAAAGAAAAAGAAAAAGAAAAAAAAAAGCGCCACAAAATGCAGCCCCCTCTCGGCCCATTCCGCATCGCCATGCGCAAGATTCAGTGTCCGTCGATCGCTGCCCCCCGCCACAGAGCACATACTTGTGTACTACATACCTACTCTACATATCTACTCTATTTACTCTACATAGAGCATATCTATCTACATGTTCTGGGGCGGGTCCCCTGCTGTCCCCTGTCGTGATTCGCAGCTTGCTGACTGGGCTTGCGCAGCCCCCATAAATCATACATAAGCATAGATAGCCGCGGACGATGGCCGTTGCCTTCTGGCGCCTCTCGCTCTCTCCTTTTTTTTTTTTTTTTTTTTTAATTATCCCCCCCTAAATTTCTATTTATTTCCATGGCTGGGCAGATGGCCCGAGCTGGATCTTGGGATCATTTCGACGACGATTTGCGCTCGTCCCCGTATTATCTAGCTCGAAACTCCGCTGCCAACCGGACAAGTCCGGGCCCGTCGAGACCTTGCATCGCACACGTCCGACGCCCGTCGATTGGCCACCACCGCTCCTGTTCGCCCTGCTGCTGAAGATGTTTGTTTGTTTGTATGTGTAGAGTACATATGTATACATAGGTAGACAAACCAACTATGTGCGGCGCGTGCGCGCGCGGATCGATGTTTGATTTCCGGTCCCGTCGTAGTCCGTGCATCGGACCGCGCGGGGGGGGGGGGAGCCGTCCCCCCAGATTGCGGTTGCCCCAAGTTGTGTGGCTGTGGTTTGGCGCACAGGGGGCAAAGAAGGGAAGTGGGGATCGCCGACGCACTCCGGCGTTGCACGTGAGGGACGGCGGGTTCTCGGGGGGTTATTTTTCTTTCTTTCTTCCTTTTCTTTCTCTCGCGGTGCTCCTGGACGGATAAGGGGGAAGGGGCTGTGTTGGAGAGGGGCAGTTCGCGGAGCTCGGCTTCTGCTTGCGCGGCGAGCGAAACTCCGTAACTCCGTGGCCCCGGCGAGCGAAACTCTCCACGGCTCCGTCGCCGCCCCATCTCCCTCCGCGATCGCATCGGGCCCTGCAGAGCCGCCCGCCTGCTGGTTCCAAATCACGCGGCATCGAAGGAGTCGTGCATGCGATCCCGCCCGCCATCGCGAAATCTAGACGGCCCTGATTCCGGCACCCCCGGCCGACGCAGCCTCCGATCCATGCGTCCAACCCCAGTCCAGCCAGCCAGCAGCGTCGCATCGTCAGCACAACGCGCGCTTATGGGCGGCAAACGCTCTTCCGTCCAATCGTCGCGTGTGCCCGGGGGGAGGGGGGGGGGTTACATATCTAGATAATCGGACAGCGCATTGCTCAGCGCAGCGGGGGCCAGACCCTCCGCGACTCGGCTCGGCCCGAGCGATGCGTCGGCCTTCCCGCCGCCCTCATCCGGCCCGGAGAGTCCCCGATGCCCGCCACGCGCAACGTTTGCCTGCCCCGCAATCGCACGGCGCGCATTGCACACGCGCAGCCTCCGCTTCCCCGCGCGATATGTACATACTTTGCAGTATCTACTATATGTGCAAGTACACAATCACACATGCACACGTTGCGCACGCACTCTAACTTCGCATGCCCACAGCCACAGCCACGTAGTCTATCTACATACGCCGCGCATAGTTAGCTGACGTGCAGAAACGAAACGGAACGGAAGAAGAAAGGAGCAGAACCGGGGGAGGGGGGGGGGGGGGTTCAAAGATGGACACATCCCAATTTCCGAAAAAAGATCTCGCGTCACGAGCGGACAGAGTAATGGCGGACGGAATGGCGGACGGAATGGTGGAGCAGAACGTCGTGGATATGTAGTACATGGCACGCAGCACCGAACCGCTGTCTGCGAGAAGCTTTTTTTTCTTCTTCTTCTTCTTGGCTTACCTCGGTAACGGAAATGTCCTGTCTGCGATGATGGTGATGATGAACGATGATGATGATGATGGGTGGTGATGATGATTCATCGATCGCATGCGGCCCTATCGGATCACGGCGATATTATTGTCTGCGAGAAACTTCCGTGCGACGCTGACGACGCACCGCGCCGGCCGAGTGATAACCCCGCCAGGCAGCAATGGCAACGCTGGGCCCGGCCGATGGACGTATGTATGCATACATACAGGCGCCGTGCGTCTGGCTGGACACGGGGCTCGGGGATCCCCCCACCTAATAATACTCTATATCCCACATCCTAGATCCCGCATCCTACAGGTGTAGACTAGGTAGTGTAAGCGTATGTAGAGTACATATCTGACCTCTCCCCCTGAAAAAAGAAAAAAAAACCTGGTTATCAAGATATCAATATACCGCCGCCGCGCCACGGGGGGATGCGACCCCCCCCCCCGCCGGAGAGATGCCCGCGGGCGACGTCCCAGCGTCGATCACAATGCGCTTACGCCGGCAGTTTGTTCGGCGGCCTGGCGGCGAACACTGTGTGGATGGGTCAAGCCGTCATCCATGGAAGAACAGAGGTGGAGCGCGGGATCGCTCGCGGGCCTGGGAGTACGATACAGCGATGACCGTAAGAACCCCCCCCCCCCTTTAAATCTCTTCTTTTGCTAGCACGGCGGGGGGGGGGGGGGGTCGTCACTAATTCGAGTGATCGCCGCCTGTCGCTGCTCACTGGTACGCAGACGGTCCAGAACCACGCGCGTACCGTAGTTGGATGATCTGCTCTGGCTGTCGCGCCATCGGCGAGAGGGATGCGGTATTACCTCATCGCGCGGCTGAAAGCTCTCGGGTTGGCGCCACTGAGACCGCCGGCGTCATCTGCGGTCACTCGGAAGTGCCCGAGACAACAAACGCGACGGAGGAGTGTGATGTATCGCTCCCAAAAGCCATAAAACCTGCTCTGCGTCGGAAATTGCAGCAAAGGAGAGGAAAGTGGTCGCGCTGTGCATAGCTTTAGAAGTGCACGGTCTGACTAGTTTAGCGCGGCGCCTTGGTGACGCTTTCAGACTACATAGACTACGGTCTGTCAAGTGCAAGCCAATTGACGAGGGACCTAGTTACTCTATGTATGTACATAGTCTACATACTTATTTGTACTCAACTGCGCAGCTTCACACCGACTGGTGAGGCCATAACACTCAAACGTGAGGATCCGCCTCCAAACCCCTCAAGACGTGGACTGTCAAGAAAATGTCTCCAAAAACCTACACCTGCCCTGGCCAAGGCGCCATGGTACCAAAAAAAAAAAGGACTGAGGTGGGTTTGGGCCATCTGCCCTCAACGTGTCGGAGGCTCTTGAAACGTGATCCTGAGGGTATAGGGTTCCAGCCCCTAGACTCACTTGCATCCCGAGCTTTATGGCTTCTTGGGCCCTTTAGAGAGCGTAAACCCCGAGCCGGACCCGCGCGTGTCCGGCGAGTGCCAGCGAGCACGCTCGAGTCGGACGGCGTGACCAGCACGAACGCCGCCGGCGCTCTCTGAAGCGCTCGCCGTCCGCCCCCCCCCTTCCCACCCCCCCGTCTGTTCCCAACGCACTCCAACGATGAACCCCACCACGCCCACAAGCTGGCCGGGCCGGCCTCCACCGCCGCCGCCGCAGCCAGCGCGTACGGCCCCGCGCGGGCGCCTGCCGGACACGTGCGGCCGCTGGGCGGCGAGCATGATGGCGCGCGCGTTCTGTCCTTCGGTGGGGCAGACAGTGTGTAGCCACGAGCCACCCCCGCCGTTCGCCGCGGCTGTGCTGCTCCTTGCGTGCGCCGTGCTGCTGCTCCTCGCTATGCCGCCCGCCGCGCCGCTGCTCCTCGTGCTCGCGGCCGCCGCCGTCGCCGTTGGATGGCTGCTCGTGGGCCTCGCGGTCGCACTCGCGTCCGTGCTCACCGCTGCCGACGCCCTACTGCGCGCTGTCGGCGCTGCTATGGGTGCTGCTGGAGGTCGCGCGCTGTGAGCTGCCGCGGGAGCGGGGGTGTGAGTCGCAGCTGCGTGAGGGAGCCGGCTTCGCGCCGCACGCTGGTCCGTGTGGGCACAACGCCGGTGGGATCGAAGGGTGGATACATATCTTGATTGTGTTCGTGACTCCTCGCATGGACTGTGCTCGCTGTGAGTTCCTGTCTGGCTGCCGCGTCGGTGCGGAGCTTGGCGTGTCGCTACTGCTGCCGCTGCTGCCCCGAAGCTGTCCCGACCGGCGAAGGGTTTTTTTCCGCTCCACAACGGATCAAAACATCTGATATCACTCGTGTGCGTTCAACTCTGGCACAAGTGCTGGCTGGATGGACAGCATGGTGTCAGTGCGGTGGAGTGGCTGACGGGATCCAGACTCGCAACCTTGCGTATTCGTTGCAACGTGATCGGTTGCAACCGGCATCACGATGCGCAACTGCCCCGGCTCGAGCTGGACGGGTGCAACCAGCTCGGATACAATCGCCGAAACCGATTCGCATCCCGACTGTAGTTATCATCTGGCGCACCAATCGGATGCAGCATTTGTGTGCATCCACGGTCTTAACGATTCACGGTAGTAATTGCTTCGGAGTCCAAGCTATCGGAAGATGGCCGAGTTACAGGTAAAAGGGTGATTAGGAAGCTACAGGTTGGTATGTATCCTAGCGTGCAAATCGCAGAAGAGAAGGGAAGGCAACATGGATGAGCGTGGAAGAAGGACGGATAGCAAGCAAACCAACACCGATACGCAGGAAGCAAATCAGCCGCCTCTCGATGCAAGAGTCGCAGGAAATGAAAAGGAAAATCACAGAGCAAATGCCAAACTATGGCCGTATCTGTCCATCAAGCACCCTGTAGCTCATCAGATACACACGCAAGTGAGCCGGCGTGGAATGACAGGGAAGGACGCTCACCTGGTTGGTGGGGGTCAAGCGCAATTGGCGGCGGCGGTACCACCACCATTGCCGCCGCCGCCGCCACGGCTCTGGCCTCCTTTCTTAAGGGATGACCCCTTGTTCTTCTTCTTGCCACCTCCACCTCCACCTCCACCTCCACCCCCAACGCGGATCGCATTGGGTGCACGCTTTTTGCTCTTCTTGTTCTCAGTCGCATGCGGGCGAGAGGGCACGTGGGAGGGAATCGCCGAAGCGCGCGGAGCCATGGGGATCGGCGGGGTGAGACTAGCAGTAGCGGTCGAAGTCACCGGGGTCAGAGGACCGGCCTGCGGGGGGAGTGGACGACTGGGGAACGCCGACTCATGTTGGCCATCATTACTACTGAAGCCGAATCTCCAGCCGGCATTGCTGTAGTCTTGGTGGCCGGGAATCCAGCGCTGTGCGGGCTCGAAGTCGGGTCCTAGCGACGGAACATGCTGGGGGTACGGGGCGACGCCAGCTGTCCAGTTCATGGGCGTTTGCATTCCCGGATATACGGCAGCATTCCACCGTCCCGGCGAGACATACGCATTGTAGTCGCATTGGCCCTGCACCGTAGCCGGCTGGCCCCACTCGTCCTCAGGCTCAGCCTCCTGCCATTGATCATCATTCTCTTCCTCGTGATAGTCGGCCTGCTTCGAGTCGACTGCCGCGCCGCCACCACTTCCCCGGCGGAGGGAAGATTTTCTGCTCGGGCCGCACCGAATTTCACACTCGACCACCTCAGCCCCATATACAGTTGCCACATCTTCCAACGTAGCCCTCAGGTTTCCGACGCCCGGATCCCAGTTCGGCCCGCCCCTACTAGGTGCAGGGTCCCGCCATCCCCCGATTCCTGCATTTCTGGGTGGGTCTCGGTAGAAATTCTGGCCTGAGTGTATTGCAATGCCTAGGCCGACACCGTCTCCCCCGTCTCCCCCTTTCCTCGTGCGGTCGGACATGTAGGTGTCATCCCGGGGGAGAGGGGGGGCAAAATGCAGATGATCTAAGGAAGAACGGCGGTTAAACAAATCAAGGATGGCAGAAATGGGGGTAGTAAGCGGAAGTTTCTCAGTTTCCAACGTGACGGAAGAGGAGCCAGCGAATGAAAAGGGCAGCTTGATGCGCAACTTGAAGCCATCGCGCCGGGGGGGTTTGGGAGGCAGCGCTGATTTCCCGTGCGGCTGAGATACCGATGAGGCCTCTTGACTAGGCAACGACGGAGAGACAGGACTCCGGGGGGTGCCGGATTGCTTGGGCGATGGTTCCTCCATCGGCGAAGATCCGGTCAGCGGGACAGCTATGCGGACAGGAGATCCTCTCCGCGGTTTTTTGAGGGGTGGCAACGGAGAAGGGCGGGTAGCCACTTGAGCCTTCCGTTTCCTGGTCGATGCCAGCAATTTGGCGCGAAGCTCTGCTTCGAGCTGAGTTGATGACTTGGCTGCCGACGAGGTCGAAGCAGTAGCGGCTTTGTCGATTCGCGGAGCGGTCATCGGTGCGCCAGCCAGCTCGATTCTAGCTACCGGAGTGGTGGCGGGCGGTGTGCGTTCTAGAGGCCGAAGGATGGCATCCGATTGTTCGGTCTTTGCCTTGGCAAAGGGCGGAGAAGCACGGGGTGGTGCAGGTGTTTGCTTGATGCGAGCCTCATCCGCCACATCAACTCTCTGCGGCACATCCTCCGTTCGCGCAGAGCACCCGGTGTATCTTCCGTGCCCAATGGAGGCGAGTAGCGTATCGTAGAAGCTGTCTGCGTCTGTCTTCGGCATTTCGAGCGCGCTTGCTTCACTGAAAGCCATCGTGTTAGCAGCCAGCTAGCGGGATAATCGTGGAAAGTGGGAATATTCGTATCACGGCAGCAGTTGGAGGAGAGTCAGACGTTCTGTGGGAGGGAGAAGGAGGGGACTGCCGTCGCCAATTGAGCTGGAAGAACCTCTGATCCGCATAGAGTAGAAGAGGAGGGAATGCCAGGCGGAGAGAGCGGGGAGAAGGAGCAGTCGTGGGAAAGAAAGTGCTTGGCGCTGCATCAACCCTGGCTGCTTTGTGCCGCCTTTGGTGTTAGGGCTATCTAGATAGTCCGACGTTTGTCTATGTACAAAGTATCTACCCCGAAACGAAAGCCTGACATGTGCGGGGGGGTACGGACCGGATGGCCGAAGATTCGGGACTTGTCTCTGCTTGGGTTGGCCGTCCGCACCGACGTCGAGTTCTCACGACTTTCCCGCTCTACCGATGGAGCATTGAGCATCGTCGGCGGCGGGAATTGCATGAGCGTGCCTCGACTACTCTAGAATGGGGCGGAACGTAGATACCGCCATGGGGTCTAGATATCTGCGGTTTTTGTTGCAAGACTGTACCGTACAGGTCAATCCGCCCCCACCGCGCCAGCATGTGAACTCGCCTAACATCTGTAAGTTCGTGTAACTTAAAAAAAATCGATGAAACCTCCCTCCATCCAACCCAGCTCCGTCCCCCATACATATCACCGCAATTACTACCATCATGCCACCGCGATTATATCACCTCCTCCGCCCGCTGCGTCCGCTGCGGCGACTATATGTACGACCACCCGCGGCATTCTCGGGCGCTCTTCGGCTTCCTGTCCTGTCGTATCGGCTGCGACAGTATAGTTCTGCAGCTCCCCTCGATGCTACTCCACAGCCTTTGCCACCTCTGCTCCTCACTGATAGCGATCTCCACCCAGTGCCAGGCCGTAAAGACCTTCAACTCCGCATTGAGCAGCCCGTCAGCGTCACCCCGAACACACCTACCATAATCTCACTCCCGCTGTTCACTCCAGCGCCTTCCGCGCCGTCGACCGCAATTGTGATCACTCCCACCTACAGCGGCAAGGAGCCGCCCGTATTCCCTACGGTGCTTCACGACATCATCGCCGCGGTCTCGGAGACGCGCCAGCTGTTCCCCGACAGCCGGACAGGGCTGCTGGCATCCCGTTTCGCGGGTGGCATCGCACTCGCGGTGGCTATCACTCACGGACCGAAAGAAATCACCGCGGTAGCCGTATCGGAGCCGGTGGTGGATATCTGCACCGAAGCGACGGCGGAGGGCCTCGCGGGATGGGACCCGTCCACGTCGAAGTGGCACATGGGTAGCGGCTACGACCCCGAATTACGGAGGAAGATCTACGGGAGTGATCCGCGGATATACTGGACCGACCCGTTCGCGGCACCCCTGCTGTTTTTTGCAAGCCTGGGAGTGGAGTTTCCAGACATGATGCAAAATAGGGAGGACTATGATGACTGGGATCTGGTCCGGTTCGAGGCGGAGCGGAGGAAGATTAAGAGGTGGCCCCCGAGTGGATATGTTCCCGGGCATGGCTGGGGACTGGTGTTGGGAAATAGGGAGACTGTGCCGCGCATACTCTTGAGTTTGGGGGAGGAGGGACGCCCGGCGGAGGATCGAGCGCTGTTTGTGGAACGTGTCAACTGTGAAGCTGTGGTGGGCAAACCGGCGGGGATTATAAAGGAAGGGCTTGAGGAGGGGACAATGGGCCGGTGGCTAGAGGCTGTGTTGCGGGAGAATGAGGTGGAAGACGTGATGGAGAGCGATCCGGCAGGGACGGTGTTGTGGAAGCGGTTCGGTGGGGAGGTTCCTCTGCTAGAAGAGCAAGAGCCGGAGGAAGCGGCTATCTCTCGGGGCGGCCGTGGGAAGGGTCTTGCGGCTCTATCGGTGGAAGCATTGCTGATGAGGGCGAAGGAGAGTGTTGTCAATAAAAAGAGGCAGAAAGGGGTGATGCCGGTCAGACAACGGCTGGCCACGACCTGGAGCAGGGCGACATCCACGCTATCTGCCGGAACGGCGAAGCCGCGGGCCGCGAAAGAGAAGGGTGACACGCCGAGTGTGGAGGAGCTGTTGGCTATGGATTACAGTCTCTGGAGTCATACCGGCCATGCCCGGAAGAAGGCTGCGGGTAAGACGAAGGAGACCACGAGCGAGATGAGGGAGACGCCTGCTACAGGAACTGCGACTTCGGAATCACCGTCTGCCACAAAATCAGCCGCCGCCACCGCCACCACTACCTCCGCATCGCCAGACCCGGAAGCGGTATTACCTACCGAACGGCCAGAGAATGCAGCCTCCGCACCAAAGCAACCGTCAGCACCTCGCACTGTATTTGCGAAATACCCACGGTCACGATCGCTGAAAGCCGCTAGTCCGAATCCTTGGTCCATGCTCGATAAGTCCAAACCCAAGCCTGTTGTTGTGGCTGCGAAGGTGGCAGGAAAACCGAAGTGGTAAGGGAGCTCTTCCCTCAGAGTAGGTGCATGGGGGATCGATCCAGATCCGGATCTAGTACGTTCGTGACACCTGTATTCTAGCTACATACATGTACGATAGAGAGGCAATGCTTGGTGCGATTACGGTGCTCTGGATATGTTTAAGATGTGACGGTTGGTGACGCCCCTCTCCTTCCAAATGCCCAGTTCATGGCACAAGTACATGTTCTCGAGGGGATTGAAGACGGAGTGGCAAATGCATGGCCTGCCCACCCTTCACCCCAGTTGGGGAAAAAAAAGATCTCATCAGATTTAGTCATCAACGTTACTCATCTAAACACCATGCCACATGTCGAGTAAAAACGCATAAAAAAAAGAATGGAAAGAATGAAAAAAACATCCACGCACTATATAAAACACCCCCACATCTCTAGTTATATACTGCATCACACTCATCACATCGCTCGTTGGTTACTTCCCACTGGCGAACCTACTTCTGCTGCGGATTCTCTTTCCCCAGACGAAGAAGGCGACCATGGCGGGCGCCATGACGACGGTGAGGAAGGCGAGGATGCTTCCGGCCCACTGGTAGCCCAGTCGCTCGTACAGGGTGTCGCTGATGAGCGGGAACCCAGCGGCGAAGCTGGAGCGGAGGAAGGAGTTGGCGGCGAGCGCGCTGGCGGCGTACAGCGGGTACGCGTCGACGAGGAATGTGAACACGGCCGAGAACACAAGCAGCATGCCCGTGCCGAAGACGGCGGAGGCGATGATCGGCACGATCCAGTGCACCGACTCGTACGTCGTCCACGAGAACCAGAATAGTCCGATGGGCACCAGAACCCCGCCCATGATCCCCGACGGAAGCCGGAACTCGGGCTCGCTCACCCCCGCGTTCCTGGCGATCAGGCGCTGGCGTAGCAACCCCCAGATGGGGTCCGAAAGGATCCCGGCAACCATTCCCACCAATATCCCCAGGAAGGTCAGGCCGATCGATTGCAGGTCGAAACCGTGGACCTTGGAGAAGAACAAGGGGAAGGCTTCGAAGAAGAGGTACAGTACTCCCAGCAGGATGGCCGTGAAGATGCACAGGAACAGCACCATGGGCTCGAAGAACAGCAGCTGGAATGGCCGCAGACAGCTCCACGCGATCGTCCGCGGGATGCTGCGGGTGAGTTTCTCGATCGGTGCGTAGTAGGGCTGCGATGTGGTTTTGCGAAGGTGGACGGCGCGTCGGCGAAGGAGGACGGGATTGTAGGTCTCGGGGACGAAGAAGTACAGCAGACACAGCTCGAGGAAGGACCACACCATCACCGCCCAGAATGTCCATCGCCAGTTGGTGTTCTGGTCCACGAAGCCTCCGATGAGGGGGCCGATTTCGGGGCCGACGAACTGAGTATGTCAGCCATCACGCATCCATCCGGGAAGTCCGAGGAAGAACAAACAGGACAGGCGGTGAAGATCATCATGGGCGCGCCCAAGCTCCTCCCGGAGAACATATCACCGATCGTCCCTCCGGCCACGGACAGGAAGGCGCTCCCGGCCATTCCCGAGAAGAAGCGGAAAACCAGCAAGACGGCGATATTCGGCGCCAGGGCACATGGCAGCAGCAGCAGCGTGAAAAACGAGAACGAGACGAGGTATATCGGTCTCCGTCCGTAGAATTCCGACAGCGGCGCAAGAATCATCGGTCCTGGCAAGTGTCAGAGAAGACGGTGCCACGGGAAAGGGGGGGAGGCGACGAACCGATCCCAAGCCCCATGACGAAAAGACTCAATCCCGCCACTGCCTGCAGCTGTGGAATTTTGAACTCGTCCTCGGTCTGCATGTAGGTACTGGTGTACACCGAACTCGTGCACGTCCTGCCCACCCGCGAGTCCATCAATCTTCTGCCCCTCACATCACATCACATCACGTCACATCACATCACATCACATCCACACACGAAAGAAGAGAGAGAGAGAGGGAGGGAGGAGAGACCCACACGCAGAGACTCGCCGACGAGACGACGTAGGTGCACAGCCACTTCTTCCAATTCTTGAGGTTCTTCGGATTGTCCGGATCGCCGTCTTCCCAGCGGACCTCCCACTTATCACCCGTCCTTCCCTCCTCCGCGGCGCCGTCCTCCAAGGCCTTCTCGACATCGTGGTCGGTTTCGAAGCGTTTGCACCAGCTCTCGCGGCTGTTAATCAGCACGCCTCCGTCGCCGTCGAAAGCGCCGCCGGAGAAGGTAAGCTGCAGGAAGACATTGCTGTCGCCGCTGTCGCCGCCGTCGCCGCCGTCGCGGCTGAACCACTTTGCCATGTCATCGCCGTCGTCGTGTGCATGCACTCGTGGTGGAGGAGGGAGCGCCATGGGGTATACAGGCGGGCAGGTAAGGCCCGTGGAATGGGTGTCGTATCTATCGTCCCTGCGACGGGAATGTGGGAGGCGAGGGAGGGGCACTACATATATACAGCTCGCAGAAAGTTTGCTCTGCTACAAACCGTATATATCGTAATTGCGTCCGCCTAGCCAGAGAATCGGCACGGAAGCATGTACCCATGGGAATGATTACATACATACCACACATACTTTCAATTTTCCCCGCTTTCCCCCTCCCCCTGCTCAGAGTGGGAGAGGCGAGGCAGGGGAAAAGTCAATTCCTACAGGCTGCAAGCCCAGGTTTGAGCCCCTGCGCCAACACATTCCGAAAGCCGAAAGCTGGCGTCGTTGGAGATACATACCCATAGCTTATGCACTGTCAACGCCCGTATGTAGCTCCCGTCCGTGTGTACCATATGTACTTAAATACTGTATGTAGATTAAACACTCACCACCTCTCGCTTTGCCCTCCTCGTGGCGTCGAACAAAAAACTCCCGCAAAAATCTGCATCGATCAAAAAGTTTTCGCGGGGGTGGGTCGGGCTCGGAACGAGCCGGATGTAGGCTTACCTCTCTCCCGCTTCTACCTTACCAGAGGGCAGCACGATTGGTCGGGCCAACATTTAACTGCTGGGAACGGACGGTCGCGCTAACGTACACAATGCACATCCGTGCTCTACTTCTGCTTCGACGTATGTACAAGCTGGTATGTTGTGTGGCGGGGGCGATGGGATTGTTTTTTTTTTTTGTTTATTCATTACTCGCATGCGAGATCATGGCGAGGTTATGTACTGTCCGTTTCCTGTCCGCTGTCCGCGCAGTGGCGGTACGTTGCAAGCGCCCCTTTGCCCTCCGCCCAGGCCTTTCCCCGGAAGATGTGACGCGCACTAAGGAAATTACAACAGAAAGGAACGGAGAGCGAGCGTGGAAGACAAAAGAAATAGACAAAGGAAAATAGCACAGTTCAGTCCGCCCCCTATGCCGTTCCCGCGGATGCCATGAAGTCGGGCGTGGGTAGGAACAGCGGTGGTTCCCCCCCGGCGTCCGGCTCCTCGGCCCCCGCCACCTGCTCCTCCATCCACTCCCGCAGCTCCGCCTCGGACACCTCACTCACGGCGTCTTCCTCCTCAGCCGGCACCCGCCTTCCCACATCCGTAGAGGAGAGGAAGTCTAGCACCGTCCGACTGCACCTCCCATCCGCCAGGAGGTCCCGGATCTTCCACCGGTCCTTCCACCTCCCGGTCTCCTTCTTCACCTCCGCCCACAGGACCTTCTGTTCTGGCTTTCACTCAGGGCACTCCTTGAAGAGGTGCTCCCGAGTCTGGTGTGGATACCGGCACCACCAACATTGCGGGGTGGCCCGACTCTTCGTCCAGTTGAGGAGGGCGATGGGATTGTGGGGTGAGGGTGCGACAGGGATGTCTTTTTTTTTGCTTATTTATACTCATGTAGCCTATCTAGACTATGGCAGCACACTCTTTACGGCAGAATGTCTGGGCGCAGTGGACACGCCATATAGATAGGCGCGTCGGTCGGCACGGGCGCTTGCTGCGGCTCTCGGGCGTCTCTGGCGATGACGCTGTTGATTATGTTGCATCTTTTATCGAATGACCACGGCTTATGTAGAGCAGATAGGTACACAGATGCGCATCAGCCGGACCCGTACATACAGCAATCCCTGGGCCTGGGAAGCCATAGCTTTCCTCAGGCTTGGTGTTTGTCTGATTAAACCTACCAGAGGCTGGCATCCTTTGCACCGCTGGAGAGTTTTGCTCGGGAAGTACCTTCTCGGGTTTCCTGGGTCTGGAAGTTTTCGTCGTAACTCGCCCAGCGTTAGGGCTAATTTGGCTTCGGCAGATTAGTTAGTTTCGCGAGGTCGCTGAGTTTTATGGCTTCCCAGGCTTTGCGGTTCGAAGGTTGTGTTTTGGTTTTCTCTTCGGGTTGAACCCTGAGCTCAACCTATTCTCTTGCTCATTGCGAGCATCAGAATTTGGAAACAGCTTTGGCTCGCCATGATCTCATTAAGGTCGAATGAGAGTAATGAATTTTTTGGGGGGAAAAACAGCAATCCCGATGAACCTCGCAATATGGACGTATGTATGAGACCATGTGACGCCGCTCTGACTATGTACATACCCGACTTGGCACTAACCATCTACCAGCGAGAACTAATCGCGCACAACGCCGATTGATCCGAGCCGGAATCCCGGCTAGTGGGAGGTTTTTTTTTTGTTTAGTCATTTATCGCATGCGACCTACTTGTATCCCTCTGTTGGTTGAACCTTATGTGAAATCTGTATGGGGGGGGGGGGGGGTAAAGTAAACGATAGTATGTACTATCGTCCTGTAAGGATATGTGATAGTGATAGCGCCCTGTAAGGATACATGGTAGCATTATTGTGTTTTAGGATAATAGGATAATGCATACTAAGCGCAGCATCATATCTGATAAGCAAGTGTGTTACCACATCTACATGTGCTGTTACATAAAATCGAATGAGGTTTAGTTAAATGCGCCTCTAACACACTCATGTCACAACATAGTATCAATATGAAATTTAATATGAGGTTGCTACTGCATTAGCTGTGTTACGTTGTTGGTATATGCCCGCGTTGGTATGTATTACGCCGACCTAGTCGTATGTCAGTCGTGTTGATATCAAATTGGCAGTGAGCATGTATTTCCTTGCAGGGCGATAGTACTATCATTTATTTTACCCCCCCTCCCTATAAAGATCTCATGACATGCATTAGCCCACCTAAAGGTGACGATGATTCATTGACCCTGTCGAATCATGGCAGTTAGAGTAAGTATTTAGTGGCCTACCGCCAAGAGTCGAGTGAGAGACCGAGAGTAGAGCAGAATAAACAGAGAACCCAAGCGCCATCAACTCTCCTACTCCTCCTCGACATCAAGTTCTTCCCCGGCGGCGAATCGATTCCAACCAAGCC
>Ga0307508_10003734_pt1 | contig 15233 bp, 15 predicted proteins | sample 9_EM_MG_FD_203089 | JGI IMG/M metagenome (GOLD analysis project Ga0307508, IMG submission 203089) | Populus trichocarpa ectomycorrhiza microbial communities from riparian zone in the Pacific Northwest, United States - 9_EM | ecosystem: Host-associated > Plants > Roots > Unclassified | place... | reverse complement strand
TTTCATGCGAGGGCCAATCAACCAGATCGACAAACCGCCCCCGGTCAACCCGAGCAAGCCCCAAATGCGATGCTCCCAAGATCAGCTGGACCTCTCCTATGCTTGAGTTTTCCCCGGACAGCCCTGCGCTTGCGGCGGAGGGTTGGGGTGGGGGCGCCCCGCGGGGATTGCCGATGTGTCCGCAGCCGCTACCGCCGAAGCTGCAGGGAGGCGGACACCTCCAGCGACAGCGTATGCGGCTTTCCCCCACCCCGGCCCCTCCCCCGCAAGCGGGAGAGGGAGCGCAGCGGCGCTAGCCTCGATATGAGTCGGACGCTGGAAACGCCGAACCGGGCTACTTTGCATGGGGTTGTTTTCGACATTTTGGTCGGGAGCGAGAGCTACGTCGGCCTTGCGGCGCGGCAGCCTTCACCCGCCGCACAGCAATTGCGCATCATGCGGCTTGCCCGGATCGGCCAGTGCTATCGCGCCCTCACGCCGCCATCTCCTCCGGCACCCGCGCGCCGGTCATGAAGGCGACCGCATCCGACATGGTGGAGGCCTTGGGATCGATCACGGTCAGCCGCCGGCCCAGCCGGTGGATGTGGATGCGATCGGCGATCTCGAACACATGCGGCATGTTGTGGCTAATGTCGCGGCCTGCCGCAGCATGAGATCAGCTGACGGGGTTGCCTGGCCCCCCCGAACGGGGGAGGTGTCCGCTCTCAAGATAAAATCAGGGATAAATCAAGCGCGCGCCAAGGCCTTTCGCGCATCTTTTCGGCATCCTGCGCCGACCAACCAGGACGCCCAACCATTATCTTGCGGAGTTCATTGTGACCCAACTGCAATCCATCGACCAAAACGTTTCGAGACACCCGTTTGCGCGAATGATCGCCTTTCTCTATGGCGTGGTCGCCTATGTCGCGTTCTTCGCCACAATCCTCTATGCCATCGGCTTCGTCATGGGTCTTGTCGTGCCAAAGACCATCGACACCGGACCGCAAGCGTCAACGGTCGAGGCGATCGCCATAAACCTGCTCCTGATGTCGTTGTTCGCGGTTCAGCACAGCGTGATGGCGCGCAAGGGGTTCAAGGATTGGTGGACACAATATGTGCCAAAGCCGGTCGAACGCAGCACGTTCGTTCTGTTCGCGAGCCTGTCTCTGATGCTGCTGTTCTGGCAGTGGCAGCCGATGCCGGCCGTCATTTGGCAGGTCAATGACCCGGATCTCGCAACCACAATCGTCGCGGCGTCGCTGGTCGGCTGGATTCTGGTTTTCGCCAGCACATTCGTGATCAACCATTTCGAGCTGTTCGGCCTGCAGCAGGTCACCAACAATCTTGCCAACCGCGAGATGCCGGCGCCGCGATTTCGAACCCCGCTGTACTACAAATTCGTGCGTCACCCGATCTATCTCGGCTTCATCATCGCATTCTGGGCGGCGCCCACGATGACGGCCGGGCATCTGCTGTTCGCCGCGGTCACCACGGCCTACATCTTCGTCGGCATCTTCCTGGAGGAGCGCGATCTGGTTGAGCTGTTCGGCGAGGAATACCGGCAATACCGCAGGCACGTCTCGATGCTCGTCCCCTGGCGCAAGTCGAAATGATCGCATGCGTGACGGGCTGCCGAAGCCGGACGATGTCCCGGCCGGGTTCGGCGGCACCGGTACCGATGATGTCCGAGCAAGGCCGCGTCGGCGGGCAAACTAAGTCAAGCCGGCGCGGCGGAATCCGTCGAGATAGTGCTGGCAGTCGGCGGGATATTTCATCGGCATTTCGCTGGCGATCCAGTCGAGCGAGATATTGGGCTGCGCGCGGCGCAGTTCCCGCAGCGCGGCAGTGCCCAACTCGTCCTGTCCGGCCATTCCGGCGGCGGCCGTCAGCACGCGATGGGCTCCGACAAAATCGCCGCGCTGCCTGAGCGACTCGCGGGCAAGGCGAATCGCGTCGTCGTAGTTGCGGCCGATGAACTGGGCATAGGCGGCGATCCCGTAGTAGATCGCGGAAAAGGGATCGCGCGGGCTCAGCCGAAGGGCGCGGCGAACCGCCAGATCGCCTTCCTGCCAGCGACCGCTGTAGCACAGTGTCACGCCGTAAAAGGCCTGCGTCAGCGAGAAGTTCGGATTGAGCCGCAAGGCCAGTTCGAATTCGGCGAGCGAATCGTCGAAGCGCCTGGCGAACAGATAAGTATAGGCAAGCCCATGGTGGGCCCACGCATCCTCGGTATCGGCTTCGACCGCCGCCAGCGCCGCGCGCTCCGCAATCGGCACCGCCGATCGCATGTCCGCCCAGCCCATGTGGGCGCCGAAGATGTGGCTGGTGGCGAGCACGCCGAGCGCCTGACCGTATTGCGGATCGATCGAAATGGCCTTTTCGAGCAAAGCCTGGGCGACGACATTATCCTGCCGCGTGACGCGCCAATAGTGCGACAGCGCACGCATCACCAGATCCCAGGCATCGAGGCTTCCGGGTGGCTTGCGCTGGGCGCGAAAATTCTCCGCCGCATAGAGATGCGGCTCGATTGCAGCAACGATCGATTCGGTGATCTCGTCCTGCACGGCAAAGACATCGGCCAGATTGCGATCGTACCGATCGGCCCAGATATGGCCGCCGGTCGAGACATCGTTCAGCTGGGCGGAGATGCGCACCTGGTCGCCGCTCTTGCGTACGCTGCCTTCGACGACGTAGCGGACGCCGAGCTCGCGCGCGACCTGGCCGATATGGACGGCCTTGCCCTTGTACACGAAGGAAGAGTTGCGCGCGATCACGAAGAACCAGCGCAGCTTCGACAGCGCGGTAATGATGTCTTCGCTCATTCCATCGGAAAAATATTCCTGCTCACGATCTCCGCTCATGTTGGTGAATGGCAGCACCGCTATTGCCGGCCGGTCCGGCAGCGGCAGCGCCGCTTGCGCGAGCTCGGCGTGATCCGCCGCCGCCAACACGGACGCCTCCGCCGGCGTTGCGCCGCCCGACTGGGCGCGGACCGAGCCCACGAAGCGCAGACCCTTGCGCGGGACGGTACGGATCAGGTGTTGGCCGATGCCGCTGTCGCCGACCGCCTTGCGCGCGGCGTTGATACGGCTGGTGAGGGTCGAGTCCGAGACAATTCGTCCACCCCAGATCGTCTCGAGCAGATCGTCCTTGCTGACGACACGGTCGCGATTCTCGACGAGGTAGACCAGGAGATCGAAAACCTGCGGCTCGACCGATACCGCACGGCCGGCACAGACAAGTTCGCGACGATCCGTATCAAGTATATGATCAGAAAAGAGAAACTGCACGCAGGGAACTCTCGCTCTCATGGAACAATCAGGCTGATCTCAACGCAAAATCAAGTCGCGCTCAGAGTCTTTAGGTCATCTTACAGGCATGTTCGGTTCATCGCAGCCTTTTCCTGAGGCTGCTCCAGGACGCAAGGATGCAAGAAATGGCGAATGCAAGCAGCGCAAGATCAGCCGACGGACCGGTCGCGGTCACCGCATCACCCGAGCTTGCTGCACTCAAGCAACGGCAACAAGCCGCCTGGTCATCCGGCAACTATGCCATCGTGGGCATGACGCTGCAAATCGTCGGCGAGGAACTGTGCGAGGCGCTCGATCTCCGCGCGGGAACGAAAGTGCTCGATGTCGCCGCCGGCAACGGCATGGCAACCCTCGCCGCCGCGCGCCGCTGGTGCGACGTCACGTCCACGGACTACGTTCCCGCCCTGCTCGAGCGCGGGCAGGCGCGGGCTGCGGCGGACGGCCTGACCATCGACTTCAGGGAGGCGGACGCGGAAAATCTTCCGTTTGCAGACGCCTCCTTCGACGTGGTGCTTTCCACCTTCGGCGTGATGTTCACTCCGAATCAGATGCAGGCGGCGAGCGAGCTTTTGCGCGTCTGCAAACCCGGCGGCAAGATCGGCCTCGCCAACTGGACCCCGGACGGCTTCATCGGACAAGTCTTCAAGACGCTGGGGAAATACCTGCCGCCTCCGGCCGGCGCCAAATCGCCAGCGCTCTGGGGCACCCGTGCCCGTCTCGACGAAATGTTCGGCTCGGCCGGCGCGATCACCGCGGCGACCCGCATGTTCAACTTCCGCTATCGATCGCCCGAGCACTTCCTCGAGGTGTTCAGGACGTTCTACGGCCCGGTTCTCAAGGCCTTTGCCGCACTGGATCAGACCAACCAGGAGAATCTCAGGAGCGATTTGCACGCCCTCATCGTGCGCATGAATGCGGCCAAGGACGGCACCATGGTCGTAGCAAGTGAATACCTCGAGGTCATTATCACCAAGCGGTAGGCCCCGCAGGCCGCTTCATATTTCGGCCGGTCCGCCATCGCGCCGACCGTCCGCCCTTCATCGCCGCGACGGCAGAACGGCAATTGCGAGACCTCGAACTCCCGCGCGACATCGCGGGAGTTCAGGTCAGTCGTTTCGCATGTCCCGGAGCACAATCAGGAACGGCTCGATGACGGCCTCAATTCACCTCGCCGCGACGGAAAAGCCGAAGAGCTGCGCCATCGCCTTGCATAGTTCGCTCGGATCGGGACGGCAGTGGGCCTGGCTGACCGAAGCACTGGGGCGCGACTATCAGGTCATCACCCCGGACATTTCAGGATATGGCGACAATCCGGGACCGGGCCAACTGCCCACGACGCTCGCGAAAGAGGTCGAACTGTTGAGCGACCACATCAGCCAATTGGCAGGGCCGCTGCATGTCGTCGGCCATTCCTATGGCGGGGCGGTCGCCTTCAAGATCGCGACCGCATCGCCGTTCGCCAGTCGCGTGCGCAGCCTGACCTTGATCGAGCCGGTGTTGCCCACGCTGCTGCGAGACAGCGAGGCAGACCGGCGGTTGCACGAGCGGTTTGTTCGGGTAGCGCACGAGGTCCGCGAGGATCTCTCGAATGGCCTCCTGATGGAAGCGCTTGGCAAGTTTACGGGCTTCTGGAATGGCTCGGCGCCGCCGAAGCCAATCTCGCCTGGCGCCTGCCTGCGCATGATCGAGCATATCGAGAAGCTCGCATTCGACTTCGCCGCCGTGCTGGCTGAGGATGACGTCGCGGTGGCGGCTTCAGCCATTCGCGTGCCGACGCTGCTGCTCTCGGGCGGCCTGTCGCCTTACATGACGCAGCGGATTGTCGGGCGACTTTCCTCGTTGATTGCCGGGGCCGAGGTGAGACATCTGTCTGCTGCGGGCCACATGCTGCCGTTCTCGCACGCCGACAAGGTTTGTCCCGAGATCCTCAGGCATATCGCGCGCGCCGAAGACGCCGCACGGCCATCGCTTGCTGCGTCGATCAATGGTCCGTGATCTCTCTTCGCCCACCGCTTGACTGAGGTGTTGGGCGGGACTGAAAATTGCGCCGGCCGTTGTCTGTCTTCGTTCACGGATCGGAGCAAGCAAATGCTGGCAGGATTTCGGGCTGGTCCTTTGGTCATTGGCTTGAGCCTTCTCGTCGCGCCAAGTGACGCGCAGGCCGTATGCGATGCGAGCCCGACGGCGAAGCCATCGTCCGCGCGGTTCGTCATCGGCGGGGAGACCGTCTACGACCTCAAGACAAAATTGACGTGGATGCGCTGCAGCTACGGCCAGATCTGGCGCAAAGGCGGCGGATGCGAAGGGGACGTCAAGCCGGTCGACTGGGATGCCGCGATGGCGTTACGCGTCCCTGATGACAGCGCCTGGCGCCTGCCCACCAAGGACGAGCTCGACAGCATCGTCGAACAGACGTGCAAGAAGCCGGCAATCGATGAGGACGTGTTCCCCAACACGGCGCTGATGGCCTATTGGAGCAGCACACCCAGCGGACCGTCCTACGCCTGGCACGTCAACTTCCGCTGGGGAATTTCGGCCTGGCAGTACTTGCGCAGCAATCAGTATGCGGTTCGGTTGGTGCGTGACGATCGTTGATGACGCTGCGGTATGTGGGCGGCGTCAATTCGGCTCGTTGATGCGGATCGAGGTGACGTGATCGGCTTTGATCTCGAACGAGAACGGCCAGGGTCCATAGGTCCAGAGATCGGTGTCCTTTTCGCTGCTCGGCTCCAGATGTTTCGGCTGACCGAAAACCTCCACCAGCGCGTCGGTGCTCACGCCGAGATCGACATGGTTGAAGCTGTAGCCCTTGGCCGCGACCGGTCCGGTCACCTGCAGCGCGACGATCTTGTTGTTTGACACCGTCGCGACGAGGTAGGGATATTGGCCCGGCTTTTCTAGAAAATAGATCGACGCCATCATCCCGTTAGGTTGCGGAATCGTCTTGTGCGGCGCTCCGAACGCCGTTTTGAGAGCCTGCGCGTCATCGCCGATCAACAATGGTCCCATATGCTGGCAGGCCCGCGCAAGAATATCCGGCGTGATCAAGTCGGGCGGAAGCTTCGTGGGAGCGACGACCTTGCAGGCGAAGCCGGGGCCGGCCCGGTACCATTCGCCGCGCAGGTCGGTGGCCTTGATGGCCTTGTCGCCGGCCCCGCCGCCGGCCGCCTGGGAATGAACAGGCACAAGGCTCCCGCCGGGAGCGGCGAAGAGGAGAACGACGACGCCGCACAATCGAAGAAACGTCCCGGGCATAAGGCAGCCATCCGATCTCATTTCGCGCTCCCGCCGATCTTGCCGAATGTATCGGGGTCAAAAGTCCTGGGATCGACCGGCTGATAGCGCGACCATTCCATGGCCGGATCGGCGCCGTACCGCTCAGCCCAGCCGGCGCCCGGCTCGACTGTCCCGGGGGCGACCGACCGGACCTCGAAATGCAGGATCTTGCTGCTCCCGACCTCGCCGATCTTGTCCGCCTTCTTGATACGCGTACCCGGTGCGATCGGTCGACCGTCCGTATCGACGATGCGACCGAGCTGCGCATAGCGCGTGAAAACCACATGTCCGTTCGGGTAGCTGTGCTTGACGACGACATAGCGCCCGCAGCGCCCGATGTTGGGCACATCGACGGCGGCCTGTTCATCCGCTTCGACCTTGACCACCACGCCGTCATCGACCGTTTGCACCGGCGCGCCGGCGGCATCGTTGGTCACGTCAATGCCGGGATGAAAGTCCGCGGTTCCGCAGCCGCAGGGCGCTCCATTGGCCTGTTGATCGGATCCGGATTTTGCCGGATCGCTGCCGGCCTCGGTCGAGAATTCATTCGCAAGCAGTCCGGGCCCCTCGGGAGAGGTGAAGACGTGGATCGCAAACAGTGTCAGCGGACTGCCGAGCGGCACTTCCTGCGGCAAAAAGCTGGACACAACATCCTGGATGAATATTCGCAATTCCGTGCCCTTCGCGGAGCGGACCTTGATGCAACCCAGAACCTGGAGCGCCGCGACCTGGTCCTTCGCGATCCCCGCCATGAGCATGGCTTTCCTGAGCAGCTCGGTCTGACAGCCCTCGGCGTAGGACACCAGCGTGACTGTGAGCTTGAGCGGGAGCGCCGGATGGATATCAATGCCCCGTGCCGGGCGAGGTTGCGTCAAGAGCGCGTCGAGATCGCTCGCCTGGTAGCGCGCATAGTCGAAGCCCCAGGCCTGCGGCATGCCGAGCAGGACGATAGCGGCGACAAGGCTGGAAAACTTGCGCATCGATCCCTCCGCATTCGCGCGGTAAGCATTTTGTTGCAGGCGCCGCGCGATCATGCCCTCTCGCGTAGCACTCGGCAACCGCATGCGGATGACGCGCCGGCTCCGTGCGCCCTGCGACTGATTGTCGTGTAACCCCCGGTTGCAAGCGTTGGTGGATCGATCAGAGCGGCACGATCATCACGGCCGAAGCAGCGGCTGCGTATTCGGCGGCAGCGCCTGCTCCCCCTCGGCCTGCTCCGGCAGCTTGTCGCCATGCACGAGCAGAGGCGTTCCGATCCAGAGCGGATCGGCGAGGTGATCGCGACGCGGGTTCGTCGTGTTGGGATGAACCAGGATACTCAGGCGCCCGTGGTTCAGCATCAGCCAGGGAACCAGCTCGGAAAACACCTCCCTGGCAAAGGCGACCTGATACATCGCCTGGTCATGGGGACCGACCTTGACGTCGTGCCAGCGCCCCAGGGTGACCGAAAAACGCTCGCCAATCCACGCGCGCAACCGCTCCGCCTCGGCCCGCGTCGAAGCCGGATCATAATAGACATGAGCGTGGTAGCTCGATATCTCGCTGGTCGGCCGCGGGCTATGGGGCAAATCGGTCACCTCGCCTGTCTCTCGCCGGTTGCGCGAAACTGCGCGCGACGCATTTCCATCTCCTCCATCATAGCACACATTGTTGACGGTTTGCCTTGCATCTGCACAAAGCGCGCAGTGACGCCGCGCTGGCCTGCAGCGCGATCCCTGCTCTATAGTGGATCAAACGAGACGGCGGCATCGGTGGGACCAGCTGGTCTGTCGCCAAAAAGGTCCGTCGAATTCAAGGGAGGCACAGCATGCTGAAATCGATCGATCCACTTCTCAACGCTGACGTTCTTTACGCCCTGCGATCCATGGGCCATGGCGACGACCTCGTCATCTGCGACACCAATTTCCCGGCCGACGCGGTCGCCCGCCAGAGCGTGCTGGGGCGGCTGTTGCGGATCGATAACGTGACCGCCGGCCGGGCGGCGCGCGCGATCCTGTCAGTGCTGCCGCTGGATTCCTTTGTCGACAAACCCGCGTCGCGCATGGAAGTCGTCGGCAAGCCCGCCGAGGTTCCTCTCGTGCAGAACGAAGTGCAGAAAGAGATCGACGCTGCGCAGGGCAGCCCGTTGCCGATGGGCTCGATCGAGCGGTTCGCCTTCTATGAACTCGCCAAGAAATCCTATTGCGTGATCCAGACCGGCGAGCGGCGCTTCTACGGCTGCTTCATTTTCAAAAAGGGAGTCATCGCACCCGACGAAGGCTAGGGAAACGCGGCGATCGAGGCGAAGCGATTGCGTCGATATCCGCCGCCTTTGCAACGCTAGATGCGCGTGCAAGCGCGCTCGCCCTTTTCGCACCGAGAACGATTTACCGCCGCTGACCGCGACGCGCTTGTCTGCGGGTTCGTTGACATCGATCGGGGCTGCTGCATACTCGGCACAGCCTCTGTCACCACCTGTCCGGATTGCGCCGGTCAGTGCGAGGGGACGCATGAAGCCCCGAACGTCCGATCCGCAAGAATAACGGTGCTCAGGCGACTGAAGCTCGGCATCAAAAAAACAGGGAGGTTTCGTCGTGAGACAACAAGAGAACGATCAGCATCACGGATTGCGACCGGACCGACGCACGGTCCTCAAGGGAGCAGCCAGCGCGGCGGCCCTCGGCTCGGCCGGGGCTCTCGGCGCGTTTTCCGAACGTGCGCTAGCAGCGGACGATCTGCGGGCGCGCATGTTGCAAAATCCGGGTGTGGGCAAAGGCGCTCCAACCGACGCCGATTGGCAGAAGGTCGGCGAGATTTGTCTCGGCCCGACCAAAGCCAACGTCAAGGAGGGAGAATTCAAAGGCGTCGAACTCTCCTTCATGGGATTGAACAACCAGAATCTGCACAATCTGCTGTTCCGCGGCTTCCTGAAACCGTGGGAGGCCTATACGGGCGCAAAGATTTCCTGGATCGACCTCGCTCAGGCTGATTACAACCCGCGCCTGCAACAGGCGATCGCGACTGGCACGGTCGACTTCGACATCCTTGAAATGGGCGCCCCGTTCGAGGGCGACGTCTGCGGCAAGGGCCTCGCATCAGAGATGCCGGACTGGGTCAAGAAGCAGATCGATATCGACGACTATGTGGACTATCTGAAGCCGCCGGTCGGGACCTGGAACGGCAAGACCTATCGGGTCACCATCGACGGCGACTGCCACAACTTCAACTACCGGACCGACTATTTCTCCGACCCCGGTCTGGCCAAGGCCTGGAAGGACGCCGGCAACCAGAGCGAATGGGGGCCGCCGAAGACCTGGCAGCAGGTGCAGGCCGTGACCAAGTTCCTCAAAGGCAAGAAGATCAAGGGCCAGAATGCGTTCGGCTACCTCGATGCGCCAAAACCCTGGGGCGGGTTCGGCTTCTATTTCCTCGGCAGCCGCGCCTCGGCTTACGCCAAGCATCCGGACGACAAGGCCTGGCTGTTCGATGTCGACACCATGAAACCGCGCATCAACAATCCGGCCTGGGTTCGCGCCATTCAGGATGTCATCGACGCGCTCCCCTCCGAGCCGGCCGATCAGCTCAACGCCGATCCGAACACCACCGGCTTCCAGCAATTTTTGGCCGGCATCGGCGCGATGATCCCCTGGTGGGGAGATATCGGCCAGGTGGCGAAGGCGAGCGACACCTCCGTCATCGGCGACGTCGTCGGCTTCGACATCCTGCCCGGATCGGACGACGTCTACAATTCCAAGACAGGCAAATGGGACAAGCTCGCGAGCGGCCCAAACCATGCTCCGAACTGCGCCTATCTCGGTTGGGGCGTCTACGTCATGGCGAGGGTCGCCAGCGACGAACGCAAGCACAAGGCGGCGTGGAGTGCGGCTGCGCATCTCGGCGGCAAGGACCTGTCGCTCTGGACCGTGATGTATCCATCCGGCTTCCAGGTTCATCGCACCAGCCATTCCAACATCGACGAATGGGTCGCGGCGGGCTATGACAGAAAGTACATCACGTCTTATCTGAACTCGCAGTTCGGCTCCTATAATCACCCGAACCGTGCGGTCGAGCCGCGCATTCCCGGCATTTTCCAGTACTACAGCATCGCGGAAGACGAGCTGACCAAGATCTTCGCCGGCCAGTACGACGCGCAGACCGGCGCCAACAACATCGCGGCCGCCTGGGAGAAGCTGACCGACCAGATCGGGCGCGAGAAGCAGATCGCGCTCTACAAGGCCTCGCTCGGCGTGTAGCTTTCCTCCAATCCCGTCCGGCGGATCGTCGAGCCTCGGCTGGCGCTGTTCGCAGCACCAGCCGAGGCTTTCTCTGGAGCATGATCCGGAAAAAGTGCGAAGCGGCTTCCCCTCAGCTAACATAGGCGAAAACGGGTTTGCGCGGGGATCATGCGCAATCGGCAGAGTGCGAACGTGATGCAGAAATCAGCAGCGGTGGCGGATGGGCGGCCCCACAAACTGGCGTCGCAACGCCTCCTTGCGCGCCAGAGGAACGCAGGACGCGCGCTTGTCGTCCTTGCCTCGCTGGGCTGCTTGCTGGTGCTCCTGATCCAGATTCTGCACGCGGCTGGGGCGATCACGGCGGGGTTCGCCGACTGGCGCCCGATCCTCTATGCCTATCTGTTCTGGGCCACGGCGATCGGCATCGGGCAAGTCGTGGTCCGCGGCGAACGCGGCCTGCGGGCACTGTTTCTGCTCCCGGCGGTTCTGTTCACCGTTGCGGTGGTGATTTTTCCGACGCTGTTCGGAATTTACATCGCCTTGCTGGACTGGAATCTCAGCTCATTTGAAGGCCCGCACTTCAACGGCCTCAACAACCTCATCGGATTGTTTCACGATAACTACTACGGCAACGCGCTCCTCAACATGATCTTCTACACCGCTGCCGTGCTCGGCGAGTATGCGATCGCCTTCGGACTGGCGCTATTGTTGAACACCGAGATCCGGGCGCGAAAATTCTTTCGCGTGGTCTTCCTGCTGCCCTTGATGCTCAGTCCCGTGGCCGTGAGCTGGATGATCGGCAAGTCGCTCATGGAATATCGCTTTGGCCCGGCGGCGACGCTGGCGCGCGCGCTGGGATGGGAGAATCCGGCGTTCTTCGGGTCCCCCTGGATCGCGCGGCTCAGCATCGAGGCGATGGATGCCTGGGTCTCGATTCCCTTTATCATGATCATGTTGCTTGCCGGGTTGCAGGCGATGCCCAAGGAGGTGCTCGAAGCCGCCAAGGTCGACGGTGCGAGCGCGTGGCAGTCGTTTCGGCATGTGACCTTCCCGCTGATGCTGCCGGTGAGCATCACCGTCCTCATCATCAGGATCATCTTCAAGTTGAAGCTCGCCGACATCGTCATCAACGTGACGGCGGGTGGGCCAGGCGGCGCCACCGACACGGTGTCGAGCTTCATCTACCGCGTGTACCGCGACCGCTCGAATGTCGGATACGGCACCGGGCTCGCCATGTTCTATCTTCTCATGATTATCGCCTTGCTGACGGTATTGCTGCGCCTGTCGCATCGCTGGACGCAGAAAGTTGCATGAGTCCGCAGCACGAAACCGGTTTCTGAAGGGAGTTGACGATTGGCCATTATCACCCCTGCATCGCAGCCGGTCCGCAAGTCTCACGCGGCGTCCCGGACCAGGCGGACATTGAGCCGCCTGCTGATCTATGGCGCGCTGCTGTTTTGGGCGTTCGTCTGCCTGTTTCCGATCTATTGGACGGTCACGACCTCGTTCAAGTCGGCGCTCGACGTGACCCAAGGTCACCTCATTCCCTGGCTGGATTTCCAGCCGGATTGGAAAGGCTGGCGCTCGCTCGGCCTGTCGCCGGATTCGATTCTGGCAACCTCGACGGCACGCGACGAATTCATGAGCCGGTTCGGAAACAGCATCGTCACGTCGGTCGGCGCATCCATGCTGGCGCTGGTGCTCGGATCGCTGGCGGCTTACGGGCTGAGCCGCTTCCGCTACAAATTCGCCTGGATGCGCAACGACGACATCCTGTTCTTCTTCATGTCGCAGTTGATCCTGCCGCCCGTCGTGCTGGCTCTGCCGTTCCTGGTTCTCTACAAGGCACTGTCGCTGCTTGATACGAGATTGGGGCTGATCCTGCTCTACACCTTGACGGTGCTTCCGATCGTGATCTGGATCATGCGCGATCAATTCAACGCGATCCCGATCGAACTCGACGAGGCCGCGTTCGTGGACGGCTTGTCGGTCTGGGGCGCGTTCCTTCGGATCGTGTTGCCGCTCGCCGTTCCCGGATTGGCGGCCGCCTTCATCCTCTCAGTCGTGTTGTGCTGGAACGAATACTTCTTCGCCGCGCTGCTGACGAGCACGGATGCGAAAACGCTGCCCGTCATGGTGGCGAGCCAGACCGGCTCGCAAGGCATCAACTGGTGGTCGATGGCGGCGCTATCGACCGCGGCGATCGCCCCGCTGGTGGTCGTCGGAATTTTCCTCGAGCGCTACATTGTCAGCGGCTTGACCACAGGCGCGGGCAAGTAGGGGAGTAACTGGTGCTAGGGCGTGATGGGGTTAGGTTGAATTGTTGCGGCCACGGAAGTGAGCTCCCTCGCCCCGTTCTTACGGGGAGAGGGTTGGGGTTGAGGGGCTTTCCCGCGAATTCAGCTCGCGGAGAGTCCCCCTCACCCGAAATTCGCTATCGCGAATTTCGACCTCTCCCCGCAAGCGGGCTGTATAGCCTTGTAAACCCCCATACATATCAATCCCTTAGCGAAAAAGTTTCCCGGCAGTTTCCCTTTGAGCGGCGGCTTGCAAGGCAAGCTTGCAGATTCCGATTTATTTTGTCCAACCCGTCGCGCTTGGCCATTTCGTGACAGACCTGCGCGTCACGTTTTGTCACCGTTTCCCGGTCAGCTGGAGTTTTCTACCGTTGAACAGGCGGAAGGCATCGGCCAGTTTTTCCGCCGTGCGCACACCATCAGGATGCAGGCACATCAGAATCGTCTTGAATTGGTCGACCGTGAACAGCGGCTTGTGACCGTTGATTATCTCGCGCCACAATTTTTCATCCGACCGAACTTTGGCCTCTCGCTCTTTGACCATCGCAACGTATTCCTTGCCCTCGGCGACGACGCGTTGGCGTACTTCCTCGTCCACTGCGCGCATGCGGGCGGCGTGTTCGGCGTCAAGTCTGCGCTTCTCTTGTCTGATTGCGGTGTCGAGTCTCTGTTGCGCCGACATTGACAGTAGGTCGGCTGCAGCCAGTACGGGTTTCGTGACAGGCCGCTCCGTCACGATATTCTTTCTCTGCCGTTCGCAATGTTGGTCGTAATCCGCCTGCGCCAGTGCTTTGGCAGCAGCCTCGCCCTTCACGCCGCTGGCGATGACGCGGATATACTTTTCGGCAGCAAACTCCACACAGTCGCCGCCGGGCTTGTCACGCCATAGCGTCACGAAACGGACCTCATTCCCGACGAAGGTACTCTTGCGTCTTGTGACATCGAACTTTGGCTTGATGTCGTAAACCCCCTCCGGGGTCGACGCTTGGAACCGGTAATCAATCAAGCCATTCGCGACCCACAGCAAGACGGTGGAGGCCGACTGTTTCGTGACAGGCCGCTCCGTCACGATATGCTCTCGCCGCTTGCGCTGCCGTTCTGCGGCAGTCATGGCCCGCTTTCCAATCGGTGGCCTACCCATGCTCAGCCTCCCTTGGTTTCGTGACTCGGAGCTTGTCACGATTCCAGGGAATGTCGATTCGAGCCGGTGACCTTGGCCGGAATGATCTCGCCGGGTTTCCGGCAAGATGCCAAGCCCGCCGGTGCCCGTCCCGCTGCCCTGGTCCCGACCTACCGGCCTGGGCGGAATAACGTATGGGCGGGGCGCGCTGGGCGGGTGTGCAGAGCGGGGAGTCGGTCTTGGGCTGGGTGACCTTGCCGGAATCCCGGCAAGGTTGGCCGGAAGGGCTAGAACGAAAGAAGAAAACTCAAAATGCGTGCCGGTCGGCTTACATAAGCCGCCCGAACGAACAAACGAAGAAAACTCAAAACGCTCGCCGTTCGGCTTACGTAAGCCTAACGCCTGCGACTCTAGGCCAACTTACATTTACCGCTTTTCATGCGGCAATCAAATGTGCAAAGAAACGCCTGCGGCTGTGGGGGAAGTGTAATTTTTTCCGAATAACTAACTATCGCTACTTGAGTGCCTTCGTTCCGCAGCGGCACAATGCCGGCGATCGATCGCCCCTCCCGTCACGGCATGATGCCGGCGACCCTCACCGCCTCGCCGGCTTGATGACGAGAGCACCGGTCAGTGCGGTGTCAACGTCACCGCCGTTCGTGATCGTCATCTCGTGATAGTAGACGCCAGGATCGAAATCGGTTTCCGCGCTGCTCAGCGCGATGCTGGCGACACCATCAGGCGTCAACGTGATTCCGCCCGTGATGAGTTCCTTGAGCACCATATCGTCGGTGCTGGCGAAGGTGCCGGCCAAGCGCCACTTCAGGCCAAGATCCGGGTCGGTCGTGTCGATCGGAGATCCGTCCGCGGTCGTCAACGTGATCGATACCAATGCGGTGTTCGCCCTGTATATGATTATGTCCTGCGCTCTTTTGGTCACTCGCTGCCCTTCCTACGTGCTCGTCGCCTATTTGAGTCGGCGATTCCGCAACCGCACGATCTCGATCGATTTGCCCTTAGACTCCATCCGGTAGCG